>BNJT01000722.1_pt1:0-365000 | contig 595414 bp, 681 predicted proteins | sample 8540491 | NCBI WGS metagenome assembly BNJT01 (sample SAMD00202455, study PRJDB9452) | human saliva metagenome | host: Homo sapiens | reverse complement strand
ATCTGGCAAAGTTTACCGCATAAAGTTGAATCTTGGCCACCAGATATACCTAAAACTAAAGTTTCTAGAAAATCATTTTTTTTCAAATAATCTTTTAAGAAATTAATAGTTAATCTAATTTCTTCTTTTACATTAATTTCAGGTTTACATCTTAATCTTTTTATTACCTCTTGTTGTAATGTCATAATTTCACCTAGTCAATCTTTTTTTTCGTAATTTTTTTCATTATATTATTTCTATTTTTCCAACATTTAGTACTTAAGTCCACCGGATAAAACTCAGGGTTTAATAAACGTTTATATTCACTCCATATCAGTTCCTTGCTTTCTTTAAAGTATTCAGCACTCTCTTGAACAGTTGGAACGACATAAACTTGTTTTCCATCTTTGAATACATCCACATGAATATCACGAGCTTCAAAGTTTACCACTTCTTTTTCTAAATACGTGTGTGTTGGATGGAATAATTTTATCGTAGGTTCCGCTTGCACATCTTCATCATCCATTGCAATGTAGTCCCCAGCAGCTTTACCAGTATCTTTATTGATGATTCTATAAACTTTTTTCGCTCCAGGAATAGTTAACTTAGCAGGATTTTCTGATATTTTTAATCTATCCACCATTTCCCCATTGTCATCTTCTAAACATACCAATTTATAAACTGCACCTAATGCTGGATTATCATATGCTGTAATTAACTTAGTACCAATTCCCCAAGAGTCTATTTTAGCCCCTTGTTGTTTAAGGTGAGTTATAGTACCTTCATCTAAATCATTAGATGCAACAATCTTAGCATCCGGATAACCAGCAGCGTCTAACATTTTTCTAGCTTCTTGAGATAGGTATGCAATATCACCCGAATCCAAACGAACTCCTAAGAAATTAATTTTATCTTTCAATTCATCAGCAACTTTAATTGCTGTTGGAATACCCGAACGTAAAGTATCATATGTATCCACTAAGAAGTAGCAATCTTTATGAACTGAGGCATATTTTTTAAATGCCGTTTCTTCATCTTGATAAGCTTGCACAAATGAGTGCGCATGCGTTCCACTACATGGAATACCAAACAGTTTTGCAGCTTTCACATTACTTGTCGCATCAAAACCACCTATTATTGCAGCACGAGTCCCCCAAATAGCAGCATCAAATTCATGTGCACGTCTTGTACCAAATTCCATGCAAACTTCATTTGGACATAAGTGTTTAATACGCGCAGCTTTAGTAGCAATTAATATTTGATAATTCACTATATTCAATATTGCAGTTTCCATTAATTGTGCTTGAATCAAAGGAGCCTCTACTCTAATTAGCGGTTCATTACCAAAAACAATTTCACCTTCTCTAACCGAACGTATACTTCCTGTGAATTTTAAGTTTTTTAAATAATCTAAATAATCTTCATCATAGTTAAGCGTACGTAAATACTCTATATCAGAATCTGTAAATTTAAAAGTCATTTACATACTCTATTATTTTGGCTAACCCTGCAAATACAGCGTAACCTCCACCAAATGGAATCTTTCTGAAATATACATCAAAATATGATTTTCTTTCATGTATACCATCTTTAAAATAAACATACCCCATATTTATTTGATATAAATCTGTATGAAGCGCATCCCCTATGTATTTATTCATAACACCCTCCGGCTTTATTTAACTTATTACTAAAAATTTTTAGTTACCTATATATTAACACTTTTAGAGCATTTTAAACAAATAATTATTATCAATTTAAATTATTTATCAAAAAGACAATATAATAAAAATAGAGATTAGATATTACTAACCTCTATTATTGCTTCTTGTATTCGATTGGGTGTTATTAGTGTTTGAATTCTTTTTAGTATTCGTAGTGTTACGATTACTGTTTGACCTTGAAGTTTTTTTGTCAGACGTATTTTCTGACTCCTCATCCGATGATTCTTCATCTGTTTTTTCAGATTTACTTTCTGATTTATCATCTTTATTTTTTTTATCTTTTGAGTCTTTATTCGAACCTGGTAACTTACTATCATCTATACGACCGCTACCATCATCTTTTTTCTCGATATTACCTTGCATAATAGCTTCTATAGCATTTTTTAAGAAGTTCTCTTGCTGAGGTAAACTAAAGATTATCTCTCCACCGTAGCTAAGTCCATATTCTTGTCTTACTAAATCAGTAATAAACTGAGGATCTTTCAACTTATCGATTACTACATCATTTACTTTTGCTTCTTTTTCTAATTTCTCAATTTGTTGAGATTGTTCTTTTAATTGGGCATTAATTTGTTTCTTTTCACGAATATAGAAAAATGTCTGAACCAAGGTAACTACAAGCAATAAAGAAAGAACACTTATTATTATGAACTTTCTACGCTTTCTGTATTTCGCCTTTGCTTTAAGAACATCCTTCCTGAATTGAGGGTCTAAATTATGCTCTGCCATTGTCTTCCTCTCTTGTTTTTTCCGAAACTATTTTGAACATTTTAGTTGCATCTTCTTTTTTTGTGCTGTCTTTTAATTCCAACACTTCATATACAACTTCTTTTTTCGCAAAGAAAATAGTAATTACATCTCCGACTTTAAGAGGACTAGACGGTTTTGCTTTCTTTCCGTTTATCGCAATGTGTCCTTCAGCCGAAATTTCATTAGCTACTGTTCTTCTTTTTATTATTCGTGAAACTTTTAAGAATTTATCTAAACGCATTTAACCACCCCTGTATAATTTGTACTAACTATTATCACATATAATTCATTTTTTCGCAAATATTTCCAATTACAGTAACACAAAGTTACATAAACACGAAGAAACTTAACTAAACTCAATTTTGTCTAGCTAAGTTTCTAACATTAATTATATTTAATTCAGCGCTTATAAACTATGCCCAGTTACCATCTTTAAAAATTTGGACTTCACGACCATCTTTAGTTATACCAACTATATTAGTAGTTCCTTCACCGACCATAAAGTCTACATGAACTAAACTATCATTAGCACCCACTGCCGCTAATTCTTCATCAGACATCTCGCTTCCACCTTCAACACATGTTGGATAAGCTTTACCTAGCGCGATATGACAAGCTGCATTTTCATCAAATAATGTTTCTAGGAATAGGATTCCTGTATTAGAAATAGGTGAATCAAATGGAACAAGAGCCATTTCTCCAATGCTTCTAGCACCTTCATCAGTTTCTAAAATATTTTTAAGTGCATCATATCCTCTTTTCGCATCATAATCAACAACTTTACCATTTTCAAATTTCAACCAGAAATCATCAATTAGCACTCCACCATGGTTTAATGGTTTTGCATTATAAACTATTCCGCTTGTAACATCTTTATGAGGCATTGTAAATACTTCTTCTGTTGGAATATTAGCTACAAAGCGACCTGCTTTTTTAGCATAACTTCCTGCACTTTGCCAAATATGACCTTCAGGTAAACCTACAATAAGATCTGTTCCTAAGTCATTTGTAATATGTAATTTTTCAAGATTATTTTCTATTAAGAATTTTCCTTTAGCATCTAAAACACTAATATGTTCTTCCCAAGCTGCAACTGGATCATCTCCATCAGCACGACAAGCACTTAAAATTTCATCCCATAGACGTAAGTATGCTGCTTCATCATCTAATTCTGGGAATAGGCGTTTGGCCCATCCAACAGTCGAAGCTGCAACTACTGACCATGGGCACTCATCACTCATTATAGATTTCATATAATTTCGCATAGCTTTTGAACGCCCAACTAAAGATGCTTTCATCTTATTGCTATCTACTCCTGCTAATCCATCTGGATCATCTCCAATGATAGATAAGAATGCAGCTCCTTTTTCTACTGTCTCTTGATAACGATCAACATACCATTGACTTACAGAACTTAAACTTTCTTCACTTTGATAAGTTAAGTTTAATTTTGTTAATTCTTGATCACGCCATTCTACTTCCACTTTACTAGCACCAAGTTCATAACATGCTTTTACTACTTTCACTACAAAATTTCTAGTATCAGTAGTAGCTCTAACCAATACTGGTTGATCTTTTTGTACGTTCAGCCCTACTTTAGCTATTAATTTTGCATAGTTATCTAATTTTTTATCTAATCCCATGTTTATCTCCTATATTTCAATATTAATTTATTTTAATAAGGCTTTGAGAACAATACCCCAAAGCCTTATTTGACCTACTATTAAACTTCTCTAGTAGCTTCTTTTAACCAAGCTCTTTCTTCTTCAGTTAATTTAGGCGCAATAATATCATATACTTCTTTATGATATTTGTTTAATTCGTATTTATCTTCACTTGTTAGTAAGTCTACGTCAATTGCTTCTAAATCCCAAGGAACATATGTAATAGCTTCAAATTCTAAGAATTGACCATATTCATTTTTAACTGTAGCTTTTAACTAAAATTTCGTTTTCTAAACGGATACCGTGAGATCCTGCAATATATAATCCAGGTTCGTTAGTTAATACCATACCAGCTTTGAATGGTTCTACAGAACGAGCTATACTCCAGTGAATTCCTGCTGGACCTTCGTGGATATTTCCTAAGAATCCTACACCGTGTCCTGTTCCGTGGTTGTAATCTTCATAGTCATACCATAACGGTGCACGAGCGAATAAGTCTACGTTTGGACCTGAAACTCCTTCTTTGAATTTTTCAATCTTGATAGACGTAAGTGACATTGTAATACACGAGTGTAGTCACGTTTCATTCTATCTGAAATTTCTCCTAACGCAGTTGTTCTTGTGATATCAGTAGAACCTTGACTGAAGTTTGCCCCAGTATCTGTTAAGAATAATGTGTTTGGAGTTAGAGCTACTGTTAGTTTCTTCGCTTGAAGAGTAGTGAACGATTGCTCCATTTGGACCATGACCACAAATTGGGTCAAAACTTGGACAAATGAATCCACCTTGTTCTTCTCTGAATTTTTCTAATCTTGCAGATGCAGATAATTCTGTTTCATTTGCAATTTCACCACTTTTAACTAATTCTTTTAACCAATAGATGAATTTAGTATGAGCTGCTCCATCTTTAACGTGTGCTTCTTTGATGTTTTTAATTTCCACATCATTTTTAATTGCTTTCATTAATACAGTAGGGTTACGTTTTTCAACTAATTTAACATCTTCTGGAATATTACTGAAGATAGCAAAGTTTAGACGTGCAGGGTCTACTAATACAACATCTTCTGATTTAAATCCTTTAATATCTTCATAGATTTGGTTGTATGGTTTAATAACAACATTATCTTTAGCTAAGTTAGCTTTAATTTCATCAGAGAATTTAGATTCGTCAACATATAAATCAACGTGATCTTCAAATACTACTGTATAACTTAATAGTAACGGGAAGAAATCAACGTCCATTCCACGGATATTTAGTAACCAGCCAGTATCATCTAAACTAGTAATGATGTGGATATTAGCTCCTGCTTCTTTCATTTCTTTTCTTACGCGTTCTAATTTGCTAGTAGCAGTTTCACCAGCTAAATCAACATCTAGGTAAAATGCTTTACGTTTAGATAATTCTGGTCTATCTTCCCAAATTTCATCTACTAAATCAACTTCGTATTTAATAGTTGCATTTTTAGCTTTTAGTTTTTCTGATAAAGTTTTTCCTTCACCAGAATGTTACAACACGTCCATCAAAACCTAATACTCCTCCTTCAGGAATATTTTTTTCGATAAATTCAGTAGTTGTTGGAACTCCTGGGTTGAACATACGACATAATTCAATACCAGAACCTTCTAATTGTTGTTCAGCTTGTAAGAAGTAACGTCCATCTGTCCAAAGTCCAGCATAATCTTTTGTTACTACTAGTGTCCCAGCTGACCCTGTGAAACCCACTCATAAATACACGAGCTTTAAAGTGTTCTCCTACATATTCACTGTTATGGAAGTCAGCAGTTGGTACCATATAAATATCAATTCCATCACGTTCCATAAGTTCTCTTAGTTTAGCGATTCTTTCTTTAATTGCCATTTTATATTGCTCCTTTGTTATTTTTCATAATTTATTTTTTACCTTATTTCAGTTTTTCTTTAAATCTATCTGTTGCACGTACCAAAGCATCCACTATTGCAGGTTCTGCTGAAGAGTGACCAGCAATAACAAAATCTAGCTCACAGTTATTCAGTTTTTTACTTAACTCATAGGCTCCAATTGGTCTACAATCTACATCATAGCGCCCATGTACTATATAAGTAGGAATATCCTTAATAACATCTACATTATTTAATAGCCAGTTATCCTCTCCGCCCCAGAACATCTCATTCATCCAAAAATGACATTCAATAGTAGCTATTGATATAGCAAAGTTGATTTCTCCTGCACTCTCTTCAACATCTGGGTTAGGATGTAACGTTACTACACTACCTTCCCAAATACTCCACTCACGTGCAGCCTCTTCTCTTACCTCTTTATTTTCACTTGTTAAGCGCTTATAATACGCACCTATAATATCATGTTGTTCTTCTTCTGGAATAATAGATGTATATCTAGCAAAAGCTTCTGGGAAAAATTCACTTACTCCACCCTTTTCATATAGCCATTCAATATCTTCTCTGCGCCCTAAGAATATACCCCTTAGTACTAAACCAAGAACACGTTCAGGATGCTTAATAGCATAACAAAGTGATAAAGTAGTTCCCCAGCTTCCTCCAAAAACAAGCCATTTATCGATATTTAACTCTTTACGAATTTTTTCAATATCTTCTATAATGTGCCATGTATCATTATCTTTCAAACAAGCTCGTGGTGTCGATTGACCACTACCTCTTTGATCTAATAAAATAATACGATATGCTTCAGGATCAAAATATCGTCTACCAGCTGGTGATGTACCTCCACCAGGACCTCCATGTAAGAAAACTACTGGTATTCCATTCGGATTACCACTTTCCTCATAATAAATAGTGTGAACGTCATCAACTTTTAACATTTTAGAGAAGTTTTCACTTATCTCTGGATATAACGTCCGTAGTTCTCCCATAGTCAGGACCTCCTATCTCTATAAAATATTTACATTTACTATTCTACCATAAAATAAAGCGTTTTTCATTACTAATTTTAAATAATTTCTTACAATCTTATAATTTCAGTAAAATATATTTGCTTTATACTATTTTTAAATATTTTTGTTATTTTAGAATTTCTTTGAAATAGTCGGTAGCACGTACTAATGAATCAACAATTTCCGGTTCTCCTGATGAGTGACCTGAAACCGTAAATTCTAACTTGCAGTTATTTAATTTTTTATTTAGTTCATATGCACCTATCGGTCTACAATCTACATCATATCGTCCATGAACTATCCATGTTGGAATATCTTTTATAACATCCACATGGTCTAACAACCAGTTATCGTCATCCCAAAACATGTTATTCATCCAAAAATGACATTCAATAGTTGCCATAGAGATAGCATAGTTAATTTCTCCAAAACTTTGTTCAAGGTTTGGATCAGGATGAAGAGTTACTAAACTACCTTCCCACATACTCCATTCCTTAGCAGCAACTTCTCTAGTTTCTTTATCTTCACTTGTTAAACGTTTATAGTATGCTCCAATAATGTCTTTGCGCTCTTCTTCTGGAATAATCGAAATATATCTTTCAAAAGATTCTGGGTGAAAATTACTTGCTCCACCTACTTCATAAATCCATTCAATATCTTCTCGTCTTCCTAAGAAAATACCACGCAGCACTAAACCTAACACTCTTTCAGGATGTTTAATTGCGTAGCAAAGCGATAAAGTTGATCCCCAGCTTCCTCCAAAAACAAGCCATTTATCAATATTTAACTTTTCACGAATTTTTTCTATATCTTCTATGATATGCCATGTATCATTATTTTCTAAACATGCACGTGGTGTTGATTTACCACTTCCACGTTGGTCAAACAAAATTATACGATAAAACTCCGGATCAAAATATTGTCTACAGCTTGGAGCTGTCCCACATCCAGGTCCCCCGTGTAAGAATATTACAGGTACTCCGTTAGGATTTCCACTTTCTTCATAATAAACTGTATGTGTCCCCATCTACATCCAACATTTCTGAGAAATTTTCTTTTATTGCAGGATATAAAGTTCTTAATTGTTCCATAATAGACCTCCCAATTATATATATTTTATTTACACTTCTATTTTACCATAAAATCCAGTATTTTATCATTATTATATAAAAATTATTTTTTCTATTTAATGATAACATCTTAAATCAAATAAATATTTATAATATAACAATATTTTTAAGCACTCTACTCGTTTTAAAAAAGAAAAAAGGCTAGAATCTTAATTCTAACCTTTTTATTAATTTTACTCTTCTACTAATGTTTCACCTTCGCGAAGTTCTACTAGACTAGCTAATTTTTTCTCGAAGATAAATACTAATACTGCCACTACCACACAAACAGCACCTATACCTAGCGCTACTTGAATAATAGGTAAATCAGCTATTTTTGAATACAATAAACTGTATCCTTTAGCTGCACCAAATGTTGCAACAATCCAAACAGCCATCATTATAGATAGAATTTGTTTCGGTGCATATTTAGATACAAATGATGCCCCTAATGGAGAGAAGAACATTTCAGCTAAGCTTAGTACTACGAAGAATAGTATTACCCAAAGAATACTAGCTTTTTGAGTTTCAGGAGCTCCTACTCCACGAGTTACTTCTGTTAATGCTAAGATTCCAAAAGTTACACCTAGTAAGAATAATGCGATAGATGCTTTTTTGTATAAACTCCAGTCCCCTTGTGGACGAGTAGCTAGTTTATACCACAACGCCCCTAGAAACAGGCCCTAGAAATAATACAAGTTAATCCGTTAACAGAATCTAACCATGATGTCGGAACAGTAAAGCTACCTAGGTTTGTATCAATAAATTTAGGCATATAATCATAAAGAATTACATATGTTAAATACCAGAAAACCCAGAAAACAACAGAAAGTAATGAAATGATTACGATAGACCATACGCGACGAACTTCATATTTTTCCAAAGGTCTATTTACTTTTGGTTTATCTTCGTGGTGTTCTTCACCTTGTGCAAATGGATGTTTACCAACATCTCCTAAAGATTTATAACCTAATACAAACCAAACAGCTCCGATTAAACAAATTAATCCAGCTAATTTGAAACATTGTAAGTAACCATTAGCACTCGCTGTTGCAAGTTTTACATATAGAAGACCCTACAAAAGTTGTTCCGATAAATGACCCAATATTAATAAATGAATACATAGTTGAGAATGCGTCATCTTTACGTTTTTGATCACCTTCGAAAGATTTGTCCAACTACTGCTTGAAGGTTACCTTTGAAAAATCCAGTTCCTAAAGAAACTAAAACAATCATCGTCCATAAAGCTGAATATGATCCAACAAACCCTGCATAACCATATCCTATTCCCATTAATACTAATCCTAGAGGAATAAGATATCTAGCTCCTATCAACTTATCGGCAATAAAACCAAATAATACGGGCGCAAGATAAGTGAATGCTACTAAGTTAGATTGCATCGCTGCACCTTCTACCTTACCTAGACCAAGACCACTTTCTCCAAAACCTCCGCTTACTACAGCTGCTGTTACATAAACAATAATTAGCCATTTTGATGAGTAGTAAGCACAACGTTCGAACATAAAAGTCATCGAACTCATATAAAAGCTCCACGGTTTACCTTTTTTTACCGCTACTTCAGACATATAAATCCCTTCTTTCTATAAAATTTAATACACAAATATTATAGCATAACTTTTTGTTTACGACAACTATTTTTGAAAATGTTATCAAACAATAAATTTACTATTGTTTTTCAAATTAGCAAGTGATATAATGAAAATATATTCGAAATATTAAAAGGAGTTGTATAATATGAAACTTTCTAGAACTAATACCATTTTAGCTAAAATGAAAGAGCAAGGAATCACACATGCACTTGTAAGTGATCCATATTCTATTTTTTATTTAACAGGATTTTTAGAAAAGTCCTGGTGAACGTTTCTTCGCTATTTTACTAGATGAAAACGGAAATCACAAATTATTCTTAAACATTCTGTTCCCATTAGAAGAAGATTTAGGTTTAGAGATTGTAAGTTACTCAGATACTGATGATATTATAAGTAAAGTTGCTGAGTATATTCCAGATGGAACAAAACTAGGTATCGATAAAATTCTTACCTGCTCGTTTCTTACTTCCATTAATGGATAAATTACCTAAAACTAAATTTGTTGATGTTTCAGTACTAGTAGATACTACTCGTATGTTAAAAGATGAAGAAGAAAAAGAATTAATGCGTATCTCTTCTGAACTAAACGACAAAGCATGTCAGTTTGTTATCGACAACATTACAGAGCACACTACAGAAAAAGATTTAGTTAAAAAATTATTAGCTTACTATGAAGAAATCGGTGTAGAAGGGACATCATTCCCACCAATTATCGCTTTCGGTGATAACGGTGCAAACCCACATGGTATGCCAGGAGATAGAAAACCAAAACCAGGTGAATCTGTTATTGTAGATATCGGTGGTATTAAAGATAAATATTGTTCAGATATGACTCGTACAGTGTTCTTTAAACAACCTACACCAGAAGACAGAGAAGTATTTGAAATCGTTCTAGAAGCTGTTAAACGTGGTACTGCTTTAGTAAAACCTGGTACTAGACTTTGTGATATAGACGCTGCTTGCCGTGATTATATCACTGAAAAAGGATATGGTGAATACTTCACTCACCGTACAGGTCACCAAATTGGATTAGAGGACCACGAATACGGGAGACGTTTCTAGTATAAACGAGATGGTTTGTGAACCAGGTATGATTTTCTCTATTGAACCAGGTATCTACCTTCCAGGACGTATGGGAGTTCGTATCGAAGACTTAGTACTTGTTACTGAAGATGGTGTTGAAGTACTTAATAAACTTAACAAAGAATTTGTTGTAGTTGGGAGAAAAATAATATTATTTAGTATTTTAATAATCAATGAAAAACACTAGATTGTATATACAATCTAGTGTTTTTCATTGTTATTTTTTAAAATATTTTTCTAAAAACTTACTTACGATATCCCAATATTGATCTCTATATTTTCGTTCTGCTTGAACATGCTTCATTCCAGGGAAACTATGGAATTCTTTTTCTGATCCAATTAATTCATAAGCTTCTTTACCGTGTTCTATAGGAACAAATCCATCTTCTTCTCCATGTAGAAACTAAAGCTGGTAACTTAGTATTTTTTAATCCCTCAGTTGCATTAACATCTCCAAAGAAGTATCCACCTCTTATTTTAGTCATTGTATTAGCTGCAGGTATTACAGGGAAACTAGGTAGTTTAAATAGTTTCTTTCAATTGATAAGTAAATTCTACTTTTAAATTAACATATCCACTATCTTCTATAAATACCTTAACATTACTTGGTAAATCTTTTCCTATTGCATTCATAACAGTTGCAGCACCCATACTTATACCGAACAATGCTGTATCTGCATTGTTATTTTCAGCAGAGATTTTCTTAACCCAATTTACTAAGTCATCTGAGTCAAATCCACCCATCGATATTGTTTCACCTTCACTCTTACCATGAGCAATTAAATCTGGAGCAAATACACTATATCCCATATCATAAAATCTTTTTATATACTTAGCCATCTTTTTAGCATCACTAGTATAACCATGCACAACAAAAATCCATTTTTTAGCATTAGGGATTAATAAACTTATACCCTACTAATTTATTTTTAGTAACAGACTCCATCGTCACTTCTGTTTTCGTCGATTCAAACCAGTTCTCTACAGCCGTCTTATCCTCTTTTTCTCCATCGCTATCTTGATTAACAATTGCACTTTTATCTACTTTTGGATTTCAAGGCAAAATTATAAAAATAATTTCCTGTAAAACCAAAAGCTACTATTAACAATACTAAAATTGATAATAATATTTTCTTAAAATGTTTTTTTATCATCTACAACTCTTTCTCCTTACTAATAAATATAGTTTACATTATACTACTTCATCGGGGAAAAGTAAACAATAAAATACACTAATAGAGACTTATATTGTCTCTATTAGTGTATTATTTTATTTTTACTTCTACTCTTTCTCCCATATCATATTCCACTTCCGAAGATAATCTTAACGCTTTAATAACTCCATATTTATGTGTTTGAATTTTATATTCTATTACTGAACCAAAAAATATTTTTTCTATTATAATATCATCACTAGTCTCGCTTTTTAATAACTTTACATTCTCATATCTAACTATTTTTTCGGGATCTATTATATTACTATCTCCTATGAACTTAGCAACAAACTCTGTTTTCGGTTTTAAATATAGTTCCTTTGGAGTTCCTATTTGCTCTATTTTACCATTATTAAGAACTACTATTCTATCAGCCAATCTAAAGGCATCCTCTTGATCATGTGTAACAACTACCATAGTAATTCCAAATTGTTTTTGAATTCTTTTTACCTCATCACGCATAACACCTCTAAGATGAACATCTAAGATTTGAGAAAGGTTCATCTAAAAGCAATACTTTGGGATTTAGCACTAAACTACGAGCAATAGCAACACGTTGTTGTTCTCCTCCAGATAATTCACTAATTCTCTTTTTATCATACCCTTCTAACCCAACTTTTTTTAATACATCTTCAGATTTTTCTAGTATTTCATTTTTTGATAATTTCAAAAACTTTAATCCGTAACTAACATTTTCTATCACATTTTTATGTGAAAATAAACCATAAGATTGAAATACAGTAGAAATTGGTCTTTTTTCTGGAGGTACATTACTTATATTATTATTAGATAAGACTATATCCCCCTCATAATCCGGTATAAACCCTCCTATTATGTTTAATAGCGTAGTTTTCCCGCAACCTGAAGGTCCTAAAACACATATTAGTTCACCTTCATTCAGTTCAAAATCTATATTTTTTAAAACTTCTTTATTATCATATTTCATTGAAACATCTTTTATTCTTAAATACATCTTTTACCTCTTTCTGTTTATTACTAAATAATATACAACATTTACTAATAAACAAATCACAATTATATAAAATGCTATTACTGAACCTATATCATATTTCCCACTCTCAATCACATCAAACATTACTAAAGTAGCAACTTTTTGACTTGGATAAACTAAAAATATAATTGAGCCTATTGTTGTCATAGTGGCAGTAAATCCATTTACGAAACTCACATATAGACCGCGTTTACTAAGCGGAAATACTACATCTTTAATTTCATTCATTCTACTTCCCCCTAAGTCTCTTACCGATTTTAATTGTGAAGTAGAAACTTGGCTAACCGAACTGTACCCTATCTTGCTAGCGAATGGCATTTGTTTAAAAATCAGGTTAAGTACTACTATCGCTGCTGTTCCCGTTAATTTTAAAGGTGTAGAGTTAAATGCTAATACATAACCTAGTCCAAAGAATGTTCCTGGTAATATATATGGTAGCGTTGCTACAAAATCAATTATCTTCAATGATTTAATTTTTCTTATGTTTATATAATATTGCAACACATGACCTATAACCGATGATAACCCTCCAGCTATTAACGCATATATTATACTACGTATAAATACACCAGAAATATATTCACTTGCATCGCTGAAGTTCTGTAACGTAAGTACTAGTTTTCCATATTCCATTGTAGAGAAAGCAGAAAGGATAATAGCTCCATATAGACTTACTAACGCAAATAATATTAATGTTGATGCGATAGCAGAAATATAATAAATTACCCCGCTCTTTCTCATATTTAGACTCACAGAAACTAATCCCCTTGATTCTGTCGCTGTACTTCTAAAACTCTTTAGAAAAATACTAAAAATATAATTAGTGATGGTAATAATATAATAAGATTCATAATAACCGCCTTACTTACATCTCCTTCAGCAATAAATGCCAAATACCCTTCTGTAGCAAGAACATTATATTTTCCTCCAACTATTGCAGGTGTAGAAAAATCAGCCATACTTCTAATAAAAGTTAATAATACTACTACTTTTATTGCTGGACGTAATAGCGGTAATATAATATCTAGAATTATTCTATTTGTATTAGCACCAAGTGATCTAGCAGAGTTAATAACACTCCTATCGATACTACTAATAAATCCAATTAACAATAAAGCATTTATAGCAATATGAGTAACACTTTGCATACTAATAATTCCCCAATATCCGTAAGGATCATAATTTAATTTCAATAAATTATAAGTAATTAACCCTCTTCTACCAAATAAGTTTATATATGATAAAGATGTTACAAATGGCGGTGAAATTATTGCTATCATAAATATAAAAGACAAGTATTTTTTTTTATTCTACCACTACTTATAAAAATAAAAATATTGAAATAAAGATTGAAAAAAATTGTTGTTAAAACTGTAGTTCCTAAAGCTACTTTTTAGAGAATTAATAAATAATTTATTATAGTATTGTTTATTTGATAAAAAACTTTGGATTAAATCTCCTTTAATTCCATAATTGAATACTGCAATAAATGGATATAAAACAAAAAGAACAAAAGAGATAATTATTGTTAGTATCACTATTGAATCAAATAAATTTATTTTTCTTAATCGCATATTGTCTCCTTTGCCTTATAATATATTTTTTAAATAAAGAGATAGTAAATCAGAAAATACATCTTCTTCATTACTATCTCTGATATTTTACTATTTATCCCCTACTAACTCTTTCCATTTTTTAAGAATCGAGTCACGTTCGCTACCAAAAGTAGATAAATCTTCTTTCATAAGTCTATCTTTTGGTAATCCTAAATCTGCTCCTTTAGCTCCATCGATTACCATTTGAGCTCCATCTTTACCATCCAATTCAGCGATTAATTGTTGATTTTCTGGTTTTAAGATATAATCTTCAAATGCTTTAGCAATATCAGTAGCTTGTGAGTTTTTAAAGATTGCTACACCTTCTGGAATCCAAGGAATTCCATCTTCTGGATAAACAACTGTTAAGTTATTTTTCTTAGCTGCATCAAATGCAGATTTATCTACAGGAATAATTCCAATTCCAAATTCTCCTGCAACAGTTTTTTCTTGTGGATCTTTTCCTCGTTTACTATAGAAGTCAACATTTTTATTGAAAGCAGTCCAATATTCCCAACCTTTTTCTGTACCTTTTTGATCTAGGATACCTTTTACAGCTCCATAGTTTGTTCCAGAAATAGCAGGATTACTCATAATAATTTGACCTTTATATTTTGGATCAGTTAAATCTTCCCATTTTTTAGGAATATCATACCCTTTTTCTTTAGCTACACTATCATTTACTAAGAAACCAACAACTGTGATTCCTTTAGATATCCAGTAGTTATCTTTATCTTTAAACCCTTCTTTAATTTTATCAGAACCTTTTGCTTCATATTGCTCTAATAAACCATCATTTTTAGCAGCGATAAAAGCATCTACTCCCCCTCCAAACCAAAGGTCTGCCATAGGCTTACCTTCAGCTTTTGTTCTTGAGATAACTTCTCCACTAGACATAGATAAAAACTCTACTTTACAGTTTGTTTCTTGAGCAAATTTATCAAATAGTTTTTTGTATTTTTCAGAAGTAGCAACAACATTCATTGTTCTACCACCAAAGTCTAATTTTTGCTCTTCTTTTTTAGTTTCTGTCGATTGCTTTTTTTGACCACAACCTAATAAAACTAAAGATACTGCTAGAACCATAGCCAATAATTTGAATATCTTTTTCATATATTTACATCCTTTCTGTAATTTTAATCTATATAAAATTATACTAGCTATTAACATAAGTTGCAACCTAGCTACAGATAGGGACGTTTATATTATATTACTATTTTTATCGAAACGTTAACCTTGTTGTTTATTTTTATATATAATTATTTTTATGTTTTCCATATGTTCATAATTTGAAAAATACTATTCTATTCCAAATTTTTCCTTAATTGCATCAGCAACTATCATTCCTGTAAACCAAGCTACCATTAGATTATACCCTCCTATTTCACCGTGTAAATCAAGAATTTCACCAGCGAAATACAAGTTATCTATTTTTTTATGGCAACATGTTTTTGGACTAACACCTTTTAAATCTACTCCACCTGCTGTAGTAAAAGCATATTCCAACGGCATTGTTTTAACCCCTACTAATTCATAGCGTTTAATCTTAGCCACAAATTTTCTTAGTTCTTTTTTACTAACATTTTCAGGGAAATATTTATCTAACATGAAATTATAAAAACTTTTCGGTAATTTCCCATGTAAATATTTATTATCTTGCCATAATTTCTCAAAAAGTTTTTCCTCATTAAGTTCTGGATAAAAATCTAAGTAAAATTTATCTTCCGGAAATCTCGCAACAAATTCTCCCATAGAAATAGATAATGGCCCACTAAGCCCTTTATGGGTAAATAACAAATCCCCAGTTCTTTCATTTTTCTTATGAAACATTCTAACATTTTGAAGGGCAACACCAGATAATTCAGTAAAATCATCAAAAATTAATGCTACTTCACTAGGATATATCTTTGTTAATTTTACACCATGTTTTTTCAGTATTCTGTGTAATGAGCCATCACTTCCACTCTGTGGATAAGTTTTCCCTCCAGCACAAACTACAATATTTTTTCCTAGATATGTATCAACGTTTGTTTTAACTCCTACTAGTTTATCATCTTCAAATATTAAGTCTTCTACCTTCTCTTTATATTTAATTTTTGCATGATCTATTTTAAAGGTATTTACTACATCACGTGCTTTTTCACTTGCTGGATATAGTCTTCTATTTTCTTGTTTAAGTTTTAGATTGTGCTTATCAAAGAATTTTTTAACATTATATTTATGATATGCACTGCGTAAAAATCTCCCGTTATGTACAGCGGCTACAAAGTCTTCTGCATTATCACTACTCATAACATTACAGCGGCCATTCCCTGTTAGGAGCAGCTTTACACCTGCTCTTCGATTTTGTTCAAGTACTAATACTTTTAATCCACTATCATTTAATCTATCTGCAATCATAAGCCCAGCACTACCCAGACCTATAACTATAACGTCATATTTCATAGTTTCTCTTAACAACCCTTATATTTTAACTTCCCATCTCTAGCAACTCAATTTTATACTATTAGCTATATTTATTCAAAGATGAGACACATAGGCTGTATTCCTCCTAATATATTATATTCATTTTTCTTTATATTTACCATAGTTAATTATATCTATATTTACTATTTAAAGCAAGAATCTCAGAATAAACTTATCACTAGAAAATAGTTTATTTATTTTTTATCGATAGTAACTATTTCTGTATTTAATTTTCTTTTACACATTATTCTAATTTAAAATAAATTATTGCTTTCCGTTCCTTCTTAATGGAATTTTTTACAATTTTGTACTATACTATATTGTATGTATTTAGAAAAATTATTTTTTTATTATTTTTCTAAATAATTTTTTTATGTAAAGGATTTTTTTATAATGAGATTTAAAAAAATTAGTATTTTAGTTATGGCTGTGGCATTTCTATTTCCTAATCTTGCCAAAGCAGATGACGTATTTTTAGATAATAATGCCATTTCGGAATTTAGTGATGCTAATTCTAGCATTGTTATATCTGAATATAATACCGGAAAAATTATTTCCAAACGTGGAGAAAACGAAAAAAAGTATCAGTAAATAAATTACCAAATTATCTTGCTTTATATTTATTAACAGATGATTTGAAAAATAAAAAAACTAGCTTAGACGATAAAATAACTATTAATAAAGGTGATGACGTATTATCAAAATACCAAATCACTAAAGAACTAACTATTAAAGATGCTATATTCTTATTAGAAAATGAGAATTCTAGTAGCTTATTAGAGGCAATCTTTACAAAATATAATGTAGATGTAGAAAAAGCTAATTCTATTCTTGGGGCAATGTCTCTTAATAACACTAAACTAGAAAACCTTGAAAATTCTGACAGCAACACTAGTTCAGCAAAAGATATTACATTCTTAAATAGTGTTATTTTAAAGAATTATCCTGAATTAACAGAAATTACAAAAAATCCAGAATACACTCTTTCTTCTGATGAAAAAGTAACAAACAGTATTACATTTAAAGAATCAGAAAAATTTAGAGTTCTTGGACTAGATTATTCAGGTAAAAAAATAGCGTAACGTATGCATATAGTGGAAACACAAAATTACTTGTAACAGTATTAAATCAAAGTGATGATAAAGACAAGTTTTTCGAGAAAACTTCAAAAAACTTATGAATATCTATTTTCAAACTATCAATATAAACTTGCTTTAAAAGCAGGAACTTATACAATAAATAACGAAAATATTAGTTTTGATCAAGATATTTATGATTTATTCTATGAAAAACATTCTATCAAAGATGTCACCTACCTATTAATGAATAGTAAAATTCTTCTATTCCAAAAATATGAAACAATTTCAGCTAATGAAGGTACAGTATATGCTGACATTAAAAATAACGATTCAACTGGAGTATTAGACAAGTTTAAATTCAATTTTATCGAGGATAAAGACTTCAGTAAGAAATCAAATTCAGAAAAAGCCCTTATGGTAATTGATCGTACTAAGTATTTTGCTACTGGTATTTTAGCTATATATTCACTTGTCTTCATGTCATTATATATTATGAGACGAGTAGTTAGGAAGGATTAATTATGGAACAAAACAATTTAGTATTCGAAGTTGATGGACTTATCTATGAACTAATTTATAACTTCAAAGATGCTTTCCAAAGAGAAGCTTTCGAAGAAAAATTAGTTGATGTCCTTAAAAACAAACCATATATTGTTGGTGATATATCTCATGATAAACTACGTTTAAGTGGCTTTTATCCTTACAAAAGATGGGAGTAATCCTAAAAACATTAACAATCTGGAAGACTATATTTTAGAATATTGTAATTTTGGTTCACCCTTCTTTGTAGTAAAAAAACGAAATGGTTAAACATAATAAAAAGCTCTCAAAAATAAAATTGAGAGCTTTTTATTTATTTTAGAACGAAGTGACCTTCATCTATTTCTTCTAATTTTTCTTTTTCTGTGATTGTAAAATCTTCATCAGAAACTTCGAATTCTTCAAACATTTTTCTTGCTTTTGACGGATTCATAATAGGTGTCGAATTTAACAATCTCTTTGTATAAGGGTGTTGAGCATTATTTATAATTTGCTCAGTTGTACCTAATTCAACTAATTTCCCACGATACATAACTGCTATTCTATCAGCAATATATTCTACCACTCCTAGATTATGAGAAATAAATAGATATGTAAGATTAAATTCTTTTTGTAAATCTTTTAATAAATTAATAACTTGAGCCTGAGTAGAAGCATCTAATGCTGATGTAGGTTCATCACACAATATAAAATCTGGTCTAGTAACTACCGCTCTAGCTATACCAATTCTTTGTCTCTGTCCCACCACTAAAAGTATTAGACAGTTTTAAGGCATCTTCATTAGATATTCCAACAAACTCTAATATATCTAATGCTTTCTTTTTTGCTTCTTCTTTGTTCTCTTTAAATAATGGTTCCATTACAATATCTAATGCTGACAATCTAGGATTTAAAGAAGAGTATGGATCCTGAAATATTATTTGCATTTTACTATATACTTCTTGTTGCTCTTTTTTAGACATTTCTAATATAGATTTTTCTTTTCCTTCTACATATATACTTCCAGAAGTTAAAGTTTCAATATTCAGAATACCTTTACCTAATGTAGTTTTACCACTACCTGATTCTCCTACAAGCGCTAAAGTTTCTCCTTTGAATATATCTAAACTTATATTATCAACAGCAACGGTATTAGTAGGTTTACCACTTATCCCCTTACTTTTAAATACTTTTTTTGCATTTTTAATAGTCAAATATTTTCTACTCATTACTCCACCTCTTTCAAATATTCATGAGTATCACTTACTTTTTCCCATACGTACCCAGATTTATTTTGTTCGTAATCTACAGTTAGCAATTCACTTTCTTTATTTTCTAATCGTGCTGCAGCTAATAGTTGTTTGGTATATGGATGTTGAGCATTAGAAAAAATTTCTTCAACATTACCTTTTTCTACTACATTACCTCTGTACATAATATATACATAATCACACATCCCAGCAATAACACCGAAATCATGACTTACTAAAGCTACGCTAAGTTCAGTTTCTTTTTGTAATTTTTTTATTAAAGATAGTATTTGCGCTTGAACAGTAACATCAAGTGCTGTTGTAGGTTCATCTGCAATTAATAATTTAGGATTAGCAAGTATTGACATAGCAATCAATATTCTTTGTCTCATTCCACCTGATAGTTCATGTGGATATTGTTTCATTCTTAACGGTGCATTTAGTATCCCAACTCTTTCTAACTGAGCTATTGCTAACTCTGTAGCTTCTTTTTTAGATTTTTTCTGGAATCTTTCTATTACTTCTATTAAGTGATATCCTATTGTGCGAACAGGATTAAGAGAGGTCATAGGATTTTGAAAAATCATTGAGATTGGTAATTTTTCTCCTTTTTTAACCTCTTTTCCATCAAATAAGAATTTTTCATAATTATCATCAACATTATTTGGTAATATTGACATAATACTTCTCATAAGAATACTCTTACCACTACCAGATTCTCCTACAACTCCAGTTATATGTCCTTTTTTTATATCAATATCGATTCCATGTATTATTTCTTGTTTATTACCCTGTTTAGGTGTGTAATCTACTTTTAAATTTTTTAATTCTACTATATTTCGCCATACTACTCACCTTCCCTTTGTACATATTGAGTAACTAAATTACCTATATTGTTAAATGAGTAAATAGTTAACATTACAAATAATCCCGGTATTATCGCCATATGAGGTGCACTTTGCAAGCTCTGTTGAGCATTTTGTAATAATGTTCCCCATGATGTCATCGGTTGTTGAATACCTAAACCTAAAAAAGCTCAGAGCTGCTTCTGTCATTATTGCATTGGCAATAGATGAACTAGCCGCAACTACTAATGTTGGAATAATTGCTGGTAGTATATGTCTTTTTAGAATAGTCGTTGCCTTCACTCCAGTAAACTTACTATAAACAACATAATCGTACTCTTTGGCAGACAATGTCTCTGCTCTTATAAGTCTTGCTAGTCGCATCCAAGAAAAGCATCCGATTACTATTACAATAGAAGTTAATCCCTGGTTTTAAAAATACACTCAATACTATAACAAGTACTAACCATGGTATAGATGAAAGTACATCTACGATACGCATTAATAGATTATCTATCCAACCACCTAAATATCCAGCGATAAGACCTATTGTCGTACCAATAATTACTGATGTTATCATAGCTAGTAATCCAACTTTAAGTGATACTTGTCCACCATAAACAACACGCGCAAAATAATCACGACCTACTTCATCTGTCCCAAATAAATATTGTAAACTTGGACCTTGAGATAAACTACTAATATTAGTTTTTGTCGGATCAATAGGTAATATTGGAGCTAATAATGAAATTAGCATTAATACAGTTATAAAAATTACTGAAAAAATATAAACTTTAGAACTTTTAATTGTATTAAGAAATCTCTTCATAATTATTTACCTCCTCTTCTAATACGAGGATCTACTAATGAATAAAGTATATCCGAAATTAAATTACCAACTATTACTAATGTCTGCAGATAGTAACATTACTGCCATAATTATTGGGTAGTCTAAAGAACGTGTTGCACCAGTAATATATGGACCAACACCTGGCCAACCAAATACAGTTTCTGTTATTATCGCTCCTGTTACTAACATTGGTAACGACATACCAACTTGTGTAATAACTGGAATTAAAACATTTTTTCTAATATGGCGCGTGAAGATTTGCCATTTTGTTGCTTGGAATGCTTCTTGAACCACTACATATTCTTCATTAGTTTGACTGATCGCTGACGACCTCACATAACGAGTTAACTCTGCAAAGAAGACTATTACTAATGTTAAATACGGCATAAAGAAGTGCTGTAAGAAATCTCCAAAGTCTCCTTCTTTACCAATTGTATGCATCCCCATAATAGGAAATATATTCATTTTGTAACCAAGTAAGTAAATAAATAGCATAGCTATCCAAAATGAAGGAGTAGCTATACCAAGAGATGCTAGCCCATCTACGAATCTATCTAAAAACTTACCTTTATTAGCAGCTGCTATTAATCCAAGTACTATCGCTAAAATTAACGCTGTAATATATGCTGGTAAAACTAAAGAAATAGTATTAGGGTATACGAGCTAATAACTCCTCACCAACTCCTACATGAGTTACTAATGAATGTCCAAAATTACCAGATAAGATCTGTTTTAACCATGCGATATACTGAACTATAAACGGCTGATTTAAACCACTTTGTTCACGTAAAATATTAATTTGTTCTTCTGTCATATTTGGTGTTACTTGAGCATCAATTGCATCATATGGTGCAATATAAATTAATGAGAAATACAATAAATGAAATAACAAATAACAGAGGAACCGCCTGTAATATACGTTTAATTATATAACGTAGCATCAAAATACTCCTTCCATGTACTTTATGAATAAACGGCTGGAACAAAAGTCCCAGCCTATTTATTAAATAGTATAATTATTATTTTCTAGCAAACGAGACTATTTATTACTTAATTGAGATTTTTGATAAATCTTCAAATGTATAAATAGGTACTAGTTTTGCATCATTCACTCCACTTACACGTTTATTTACCGCTAAGATTTTTTGGTTATCTACTATTGGGTAAATATATGCTTCTTTAGCAATTTCACGTTGTAAATCATTGTAAATTTCTTTACGTTTTGTACTATCTAGTTCTGCTGCTCCACGTTTAAATAAATCATCGATTTTTGATTCTCTATATTGGAAGTAGTTTGATGTACCATTTGAAGCAAATAGTGTTGAATATAAGTCTGGATCGTTACCCATAATATATCCACCTAAGAATAAATTATACGCTGTTGAATCTTTCTTTCTAAGTTCTGTAAAGATAGCTGTACCATCTCCACCACGTAATTCTACATTAACACCAATTGCTTGTAATTGTTGTTGGATAAATGTTGCTTGAATTTTCTGAGCAGGGTCATTACTTGTATATGCTAATGTTAATTTCAGATTACTTACACCCGCTTCTTTTAATAATTCTTTTGCTTTATCAACATTTTGTGTATATTTTTCTACATCATCAGTTTTATATGGATTATTCGGTGGTAGAATTGAATATGGATTTTGGTAATATTTCTCATCTAAGTAAGCCGCTTTATTCATATCCCCTTTATTTAAAGCATATAAAATAGCTTGACGAACTTTAACATCTTTTAACTCATTAGTTTTTGTATTTAATCCTAAATATCCTATTCTGTTTTCACTATATGAATACACATCTAGTTTATTTGTATCTAAATCTTTAATATCAGTAGGTAATACGTATGATGCATCAATTTCACCTTTTTGTAAAGCTACTTTAGCAGTATCTGCACTTTGAATAACACGTAAAACTACATTTTTTACATTAGGTTTACCTTTATAGTAGTTTTCATTCGCTTCAAACTTAATGTATTCTCCACGTTTATTTTCTACTAATTTATATGGCCCAGTTCCTACAGGTTTTTCTTGTAAATCTTTTACAGAAAAATCACTAACATTTCCATAAATATGTTTAGGAATAATGTATGTTTCAGTAGCTATATTATTTGCAGCTGCTGCACTTGGTTCTGGAAATTTAAATACTACTGTATGATCGTCTTTTTTCTCTACAGTAATTGGTTTATCATTAATCCATAAACTCTTGAAGTTTCCGTTTTCTTTCTTCGCTTTTGTTTCATAAGTAAATACTACGTCATCAGCAGTAAAGTCTTGACCATCTGACCATTTAATACCTTTTTTCAGGTTTACTGTTAAGCTTAATCCATCTTTGCAAGTTCTGTAGATTCTGCTAACTCATTTACTAATGATCCATCACCCTCAACACGAATTAACGGTGAGTAAATCATATTTGTCATAGTTAATCCCCAACGGTCACTTACATTAATTGGATTTGTTGAAGATGGGTCACTATTTATTGCATAAGTGAACGTATCTTTATCCTGAGAAGTGGTTGTTGTGTTTTCCGTTTTAGAACTACATGCTGTAGTAAATGCCATTAATAACGCTAGTGCTCCTATAAACAACTTATTCTTTTTCATTCTCATTTCCTCCTTTGGTTTAAAATATCAATATAATATAACATTACTGCTAAAAAGCTACTTCTAATAATGGTTTAATATAGCCATGTATAGTTATGGCGCGAGCTTAGTTCCACTCTTATATTAATTAGAAATAATATAATCTTCTATATACATTAATATTTATTATTTAATTATGATCACATTGAGCGAATGAATTCAATGTGCTTTTAGTTTACATTTTTAAATTTACAATGTCAATTTTATTGTTTTCATTTTATATTTTCATTTTCACAACCATCACTTGAAACTATTAATCTTAAAACGATTCGTTATGAAAACAAGTTATTAGCCGTCTGTTTATTTGGTAGTTGATTACTCTCCCCAAACTTCTTTTACAATCTCACTTATAAGAGCAATTTTTTTCCATTGATCTTCTTCAGTAAGAATATTTCCTTCTTCTGTAGATGCAAATCCACATTGTGTACTTAAGTAAATATTTTCTAACGGAACATATTCACTAGCTTCTTTAATTCTAGCTATTACTTCATCTTTATTTTCTAGTTTTCCTGATTTTGAAGTTAATAAACCAAGAACAACTTTTTTGATCTTTTCCAACTTTAGCTAATGGTTTGAAATCTCCTGCACGGTCAGTATCATATTCTAGGTAATATGCATTTACATTTTCTTCACCGAATAGTGTATCTGCCACTGCATCATAACCTCCTGCACTAGCCCATGTAGAATGATAGTTACCACGACAAATGTGTGTATTTACTACTAAATCTTCTGGAAGTTCAGTTAGTATCCCATTATTCAAAGTAATGAAATCTTTAATAAATGCTTCTCTAATTCCCTCTGGTTCTAATCCGCTTCCTTCAGCAATTAATTTAATTAATTTATCATCAACAATAGCTCCCCAAGTACAGTCATCTAATTGGATAATTCGACAACCAGCATCATAATGCTCTTTAATTACTTGTTTGTATGCTGCGATGATATCTGCAAATAATTCTTCTTTATTTGCATAAACACTATATGTTTGAGCGATATGTTCTTCATCACGAATTAATTCAAAGTAGAATTGTGCTGGTGCAGGAATAGTTTGTTTAACTTTTCGCTCTATCTCCTACTAAATCACGTAAAAATTTGTAATGTTCTACAAACGGATGATTTTCTCCAGTTATTTTTCCAACTACATCAGCTGAATCAGGTTTAGTTGTTTCATCATGGAATTGATATCCGATTTTTCGCTTGAGTATGCTCTACCCCATTAAGTCCCCAGAAAAAGTCTAAGTGCCAGTATGCACGACGAAACTCTCCATCTGTAACTCCTTTTAATCCATTAGCTATTTGTTTTTCTACTAATTCTGTAATTACTTTATCTTCTACTTTTGTTAATTCTTCTTTACTTAATTCACCTTTAGCAAATTTTTCACGAGCTTCTACTAATTCTTTTGGTCGTAAAAATGATCCTACATGATCTACTCTATACGGTGCATTTCCTACTTGGTCATTTTGGCAATTTTGACACATACTACTAATCTCCTATCGTTTTCTCTTTTTTCTCTTTTTAATAATATTTTTTCTATAAATTTGGCCTAGCGACTTTCTTTATTTTCTACTATATTAGAAAATACATTTTTTCTTACTATACTTTTCTCCATAATATATTTAACTCTTTAGAAGTATATCGATTTATTTAGTTCCCCAAACTTCATCAACTATTTCACTAATTAGAGCTATTTTTTTCCATTGATCTTCTTCTGTTATTACATTTCCTTCTTCTGTAGAAGCAAATCCACATTGTGTACTTAAGTAAATATTTTCTAATGGAATGTATTGACTAGCTTCTTTGATTCTAGCAATAACTTCTTCCTTATCTTCTAAATCAGCAAATTTAGATGTGATTAATCCTAAAACTACTTTTTTATCTTTTCCAACTTTAGCTAATGGTTTGAAATCACCTGCGCGATCAGTATCATATTCTAAATAGTACGCATCTACATTTTCACCTGCTAAAAGCTCATCTTCAACATTTTGATATCCACCTTGTGAAATCCATTTAGATGCGAAGTTACCACGACATACGTGTGTATTTATAACTAAATCTTCCGGTTTACCTTCGATTACTTCATTATTTAAAGCTAAGCAACGTGCTGCATAATCGCGACGAACTTCTTCTAATGGGCGCTCATCACGGAAACGATTTGCAAACCCATCATCTGCTAATGCTCCCCAAGTACAATCATCAAATTGAAGTACTCTTAATCCTTCGTTGTAAAGATCATTAATAACTTGTTTGTATGCCGCAACAATTGCTGCTTTTAACTCATCAAAGTTACTATAAAATTGTTCATATGATTTAATGTGATCTTCTGTACGAATTAATTCGAAGTATAATTGTGATGGAGATGGTATAGTAAGTTTTACTACCACATCTTTATCTTTTGTAATATCTCTTAAATATTTGAAATGTTCTACAAATGGGTGATTTTCTCCACTAATTTTTCCTGATACTTTAGCTGTATCTGGTTTAGTTTCTATCCCTTTAAAAGCATATCCTTTTTCACCTTGAACGTGTTCAATTCCATTAAGTCCCCAGAAAAAGTCTAGGTGCCAGTATGCACGACGAAACTCTCCGTCTGTAACTCCTTTTAACCCTGCAGCAATTTGTTTTTCTACTAGTTCTGCAATTAATTTATCTTCAACTTTTGTTAATTCTTCTTTGCTTAATTCACCTTTAGCGAATTTTTCACGAGCTTCTACTAACTCTTTTGGTCTTAAATATGATCCTACGTGATCTACTCTGAATGGTGCTTTTTCTACTACTTTATTTTGACAATTTTGACACATAATTTTGTTCTCCTTTTGTTTTCTCTTTTTTATTTTGACTTCTGTTTAATTATTAATAAATTTTTTATTCATCTTCTGGCAAAATAGCTACTACTCTTACAGGTGATCCAGTTGCTTCTGTCCAGTTAGGATACGCTACTGATATTAAAGCTCCTGTTGCTGGAACTTGATCTAAGTTAGCTAAAACTTCTACTTGATAAATATCTTGTTCTAATAAATAATACTCTTGAATTAAACCTTCTGCTGCTGCAGATACACCTGAGTCTGTATCTAATGTTTCATGTCCTACTGCTTTAACATTTCTTTCTTTAATTAAGAATTCTAATGCATCTCTTCCCCAACCTGGTGTATGTTGTACATCATTCTCATCAAGATTTCTTATTTCATCATAACTTGGCCAACGTTTTGACCAGTCACTTCTAAATGCTACAAATGATTCTGGTAAATTTCACCATGTTCTGCTTCAAAATCAAGAATATCTTGTTTTGTAATAACATAGTCATTATTTTCTGCAACTTCAGTGCTTTTATCTATTACATAAAGAGGTAGTAATAAATCTTTTAGTTCAATTTCATCAAGCCATCTACCACCTTCTACAAAGTGAATTGGAGCATCAATATGTGTTCCGTATTGACCAACTACTGAAAATTTTTGAACGTAAAATCCATCTTTTAGTGTAAATATATTTTCTTTTTCTAAAGCTGGTAAAGCTGGGAATTTTGGTGAGTTTTCATCGATCTTATGACTTAAGTTTACCCATTTTTTTGATTTTAAAGTTTTGTAAATATTTAGTAATTCTGACATTTTGTTGTCCTCCAGTTATGTTAATTTTTAAAGTTAATTATTCTCTTGATTATTTTGAGAAATAAAAAAAGTCCTCACAGAAGCTTATGCTCCTGCAAGGACGTCTAATAATCTACGTGTTACCACCTTACTTTATGATATTCTCACAAATATCAACTCAAAAAGTACGCACCAAATAATTATGGTGTTATACCCTGAGCTTTAACGGGCTCTCCCGTAGAGGTCTAATTATTCGACCACTAACACTCAAAGACCATTTTCAAAGTTTCCGTATTGATCTCTTTTCACCATCCCGAGACTCTCTTTACAATCTTTCACTTTTACTTATCTTTTCAACGTGTGAATCATTAACTTGAAATTAGTATAACAAGATTTTAATTTTATGTCAATAGTTTTTTCGGAAAATAATATATGTTTTTTTAAAGTCTATATCAGGTGAAAGCATCCTATGGTACGGATATAACACTTAAAATACAGTATACACCTTATTATTATTCACTTTACATCTAAAAAATCGAATTTTTCTCTGAGGGAGAACAATTGTTTTTTACGAACTTTCTAAAGAGAATTAAAACTAACCTATATGCAAAAATAACCACATACGCTTAGTACATATGTGGTTAAAGTAATAATCTTAGCTACAATCCCAATTGTATAATATATTAGAGAAATCTTGTGCTTTTAAATCTTTTTCTCTTATAAAGAAGTTTGCAATACCACAATCCCCCCAAATAATTAAATATCTACGCTCACCTTCAACAAATTCACTATCTACCTGTAATAGCATAACATTGTATTCTTCTTTTTCCTCATCATACTGTCTCGGATCTTCTTGTATAAATAGTGGATATCCACCTATTGAATGTCCTTCATTTGAAAACTCATTAAATACTTTATCTAATGAAAAATCATCTATATCAGTCCACATATCAGTTACATTTGCTTCTGGATATAGTTCATTTATTGCATTACAGAATATCTCCTCAAATCTATAATCTACAGCTGTTATTGATACTGGTTTCTCTTCAAATGCTATTTTTAATGTATTATTTTGCAGGTTCAAACGGAGAATATTCATCTCGATCATCTTCATCAAAAAGTTTATACTTTTCTAATACATCCATTTCTGTTACCATTCTATCTAACTCTGGATAATAAATAACTTTACTTCCTTCTTCTTCATCTAGCCCCATAAGATCATCACGCCCAATCCAAAATTGTACTAATCCAGTTTTTGGGTATAAATCATTTTCTGGCAAATCACTACAATTAATCTGTGCAAGTAATCCTAACTGTACCCCTTCACTATCTACTGGAACTTTTAGCATCTTGAGGTAAATATGGAATACCTCCAAATTTACTATCAAATATTGATAATGTCGGATCTTCACCGACAACTGTAATTTTAATATGTTTATCAGTAATCGTATCTCCCTTTACCTTTTCTATAGCTCTACTAATCATTTCTTCAGTAACCATATAGTACCTCCTTAAATTTTTCTAAATTAATTATACCATAGTAAAATAATATTTCATATATTAAAGGAGCTAGTTTTCACTAACTCCTTTAATCTTTTATTATCTGCTTTTGATCATTTTAATAATTTGAGTCACTATTGTTGGTGCAATAGCTAATCCAATTATTGTTAATACTTGAGTAATATTTAAGCTCATAACTTTAAATATACTTCCTACAGCAGGTATAAATACTATAATACCTACTAATGTTATTCCAATCAGGAATGCATATACTGTATTTTTGTTAGAAAATACTCCAATCTTAGTTAAAGGTTGATCACTTCTACAACTAAATCCATTAAATAATCTAGCCAAGCATAAAGTTAGGAATGCAAATGTTGTAGCGTAACCTTCTCCTGTTTCAATACCAATATAGTATCCAGCAAATACTGCAACCGCAATTAAAGCAGCTTCAATCAACACTGATGTGAATGTTGCACGAGTTAAGATTGGCTCATTTGGATCTCTTGGTTTTTGTTTAAGAACATCATCTGTTCCTTTTTCAGTACCGATAGCTATTGCTGGTAGCGAGTCTGTAACTAAGTTAATAAATAGTAACTGAATTGCAGCAAATGGAACTACAAATTTACTATCGAAGAACGCTAATAAAGGTTGTTGCTATAACAACGAAAAAAATTGCTCCTGTATTACCAGTTAATAAGTATTTAATAGCATTTTTAATATTTGTAAAGATATTTCTTCCTACTGTTACTGCTTTTACAATTGTCGCAAAGTTATCATCTGTAAGAATCATATCAGCTGCATCTTTGGAAACTTCTGAACCTGTTATTCCCATCGCAATACCAATATCTGCTTGTTTCAATGCTGGAGCGTCATTTACTCCATCACCACTCATACCAACTACTTTTCCTTTTGCTTGCCATGCATTAACTATACGTATTTTATGCTCTGGTGCAACACGTGCATATACTGATATTTTTTCTAAATCACGTGCTAATTCTTCATCTGTCATATTTTCTAATGTTAAACCATCAACAACCATATCACCATCTTGGAAAATTCCAATTTTACGTGCGATTGAACGAGCTGTAACAGCGTGGTCCCCAGTAATCATAATTGGTTTAATACCTGCTCTAATAGCTTTTTCTACAGCATCTTTTGATTCTTCACGAGGTGGGTCAATCATTGAAGTTAACCCCACGAATGTTAAGTTATTTTCATCATCAAATGTTAACTCATCACTAGCATCTTTCTTGAATGCATAACCTAAAACACGTAATCCTTCTTCAGCAAAGTTATTATTTTGTTCTAAAATTTGTTTTTTATCTTCTTCTGTAATATCACGAACTTGACCATCTACTAGAATTGAACTACATTTTTTAAGCAGTTCATCTGTTGCGCCTTTTGTTAACATTAATTTCTCATTATCAATAATTTGTAATGTTGACATGAATTTACGAACTGAGTCGAATGGTAATTCTGATATACGTGGATATTTTTCTCGAAGATCTTGTTCAATAATATTATAGTTTCTACCTAATTCAACTAGAGCTAACTCTGTTGGGTCCCCTACTTTTTGATCACCATTTATAAATGAATCATTAGTAAGAACCATTGTATCCATAATAAGTTTACCTGCTTTATCTTCTAGATTTATATCCGTTGGGATTTAGTAATTTACCATTAATATAGACATTTTCAACAGTCATTTTGTTTTGAGTTAATGTACCTGTTTTGTCTGACGCAATGATAGATACTGAACCTAGAGTTTCTACAGCATTAATATCTTTCATTATTGCATTTTCTTTAGCTAGTGTTTGAGAACCTAGTGATTCAACTATTGTAATAATTGAAGCTAGTGCTTCTGGTACTGCAGCAACTGCTAATGCTATAGCAAACATTGCAGCTCCACCAAAATCATGTGAACTCATATAAGTTAATCCAAATACTACAATACATAAAATTATTATTCCTACAGATAAATTTTTCGAAAACTGATCTATAGATTTTTGCAGTGGAGATTTTCCACTTGAAGCATTGTTTAATAACTCTGAAATCTTACCAATTTCTGTATTAACACCGATACTTGTAACTACTGCCCTGCCCTTTACCATATGTAACTTGTGAACCTGTGAAAACCATGTTTGTTTGGTCTCCTACTACAACTTCACCTTCAACTACATCAGTATTTTTATCTACTGCGTGACTTTCACCAGTTAACGCTGATTCCTGCACCTGTAGTGAACTTGCTTCAATAATACGTGCATCAGCCACTATCATATCACCAGCTTCAAATTCAACAATATCACCAATAGTTAAGTGGTGCGAATCAATCTCTTGTTTTACACCATCACGGATGACTTTAACTTTTGGTACTGATAGTTGTTTTAAGCTATCTACTGAACGCTGAGCATTTAATGTCTGGGTAGTTCCTAAAATTGCATTAATGATTAACACTACTACAATAACTATTGATGACTCTGCATCTCCTGTTACTCCTGAAATAACTGCCGCTGCAATTAATATTAATACTATTAAATCTTTAAATTGATTTAAAAATATTTGAAATCCACTTGGACGTGGCGCTTCAGGCAGTACATTTAATCCATGCTTTTCTTGACGTTTTTCAACTTCTTTACTGTTTAAACCAGAAGTAGTTGTATTTAATTCATCTAAGATTTCTTTACTTTCTTTTTGATAAAAATATTTCATCTCTATACATTCCTTTTTTATAAATTTCACAGAGTATGTACTTAGTTACTACGCCTTCAAATACAAAAAAAGCGAGACCGGTTGCGTAGCAACCAAGTCTCGCTTTTTAATATAGTACCGGAAAATATTCTTTCGTACTGACGATACTATAACGTTTATTCGTAAGCTAATCCCTTGTGTTGATAATACTATAACATAGTATTTTCACTTTTGCAAGAAGAATTTATCTATTTTTTCTTAATTTTAAAATAATACGTTTTCTTACAATCTTTGTGAACGTTTTTGTAACATAGGTCCTACTATTACTCTAAAGATTGAGTCTGCAATAATAATTCCTACTGCTAAACCTATTGCACCATAAAAACTATTTAAGAAAATTCTTGCAGAATTTGAATATTCATCTAATAATAATGTTCTAAATGCATCGTAAATAGTAACCCCAGGAACTACCGGAACAAGTCCAGGTACGAAGTATACTGTTAGTGGGTTTTTAAATTTAATAGCACAAATTTGACTCGTATTAGCTAGTAAAAGTGAACATACTAAACTCGACATAAAGACACTTTGTCCATGGCTCCACATTTCCCAGTATCCACACCAACCTATTGCTCCAATTATTCCTCCAGTAACCAAGGTTTTTCTAGGTACATCACATATTACGGCAAACGATACTGATGAAATAAAACTAAATACGAAGTGATATAATAATAAAAGTAAATGACTTAATATTGCCATAATTATACTACACCTCCAAATAATCTAACTAAATAATAAACAGTTACTATCCCTGCTCCAAGCGCAAAGGCCACACAGAAAGTTTCTATAAACCTAATAACACCTGATATATATTGCCTTGCTATAATATCACGCATAGAGTTAGTAATAGTTATCCCTGGTACTAAAGGTACTACCGCACCAATCATTGCTAATCTTAGCGATTGACCATTTAATAATGCAAAACCTAAATACCCTGCTACACCACCTACAAAGGTACTAATATACTCTGAAATAAATGGTGCCTTTAAATATGTAATAGCTACTAAATAAATATAAAAAGCTACTGCACCAGCAATACTTCCTGGTATAACATCCCAGTAACTTCCCTCGAATATTAATACGATACCTCCACTAAGTATTCCGGCACATAAGATTTTAAACCAATCCGGAACTTTACTTTTTGAAGTATGAATTCTTTTTAATGCATCATACATATCTTCTAAACTAATTTGTCCTGAAGTATATGCCCTAGATAAGGTATTTACAGCAGTTGTTTTTGTTAAATTATATGTTCTATTTTCTACTCGATAAAAGTCTGTTCCATAATCTTCAATACGGACAAATAACCCTGTTAATGTTACATGGGTATAAAAAATATCAGTCCTTACTTGTCCAACACCTTTTCTAATAATACGTTCCATAGTGTCTTCTGTACGGTACACTTCTGCACCATTTTCCATAAGAATTTTTCCCCGCTAATAAAGCAGTTTTCATCAACAATTTTTCATTCATGTAATTTGCCCTATCACAGACTAACCCTACGTTAATCCCGTTTCCTTTCTAAATTTTGTCAATACATATCTAATCGTCTTACCTTCCATAACATAAATTTTAAAAAATCATTATATCATAAAACTATCTATAAAAAAACATAGTTTTTTTCAATTATACAAATTAAAAAAATCATTACATCTATGAATTCTCATATAAAAACTTAATAACTTTTTGCGTATTTTTGCACGTAATGATTTTCTACGAATCGAAGATTCTAAAAATCTTAACAACGCGCGCAGTGGTTGTCAGCCTATCACTCGGTTACACTCCTGTTCTTGGGACATCATGCGTACTTTGTACCTAAGATTTTATACAATTCGAAGAATTGCTAAAACGAAAGGTACAAAGCAAAAAAGACTACCTTGCCTGGTAATCTTTTTAAAGTATAATTAGATTTAATTTTTAAAGGGACAAAAGGGTATCCTAGCATCCTCGCTAGGATACATTAGAGCTAGACGACGTAGCCTTTTATCTACGCATTTCAAGCACTCTTTTGCCAAAAAATTAGTTTAAATTGTGTTGTATGTGTTGTTTAGTTGTGTGTGTATGTAGTATGTTATTGTTGTATGAAAAATTTTTATTAAACTAATTCTATAATAGCTGTTTCTGCACCGTCACCTTTACGTGGTCCAACACGTAAAATACGAGTGTATCCACCATTACGGTCCGCATATTTAGGTGCTACTTCTTCAAATAATTTTTTAAGAGCTAATTGACTCTTACCTTCTTCAGTTGCTACTGCAACAGGTTGAATGAATTTAGCTGCATTACGTCTTGCTGCTAGATCACCTTTTTTACCTAATGTAATCATTTTTTCTGTTAATGAACGAACTTCTTTCGCTCTTGTAACAGTTGTTTCAATTCTACCGTGTACTAGTAGAGCTGTAACTAAGTTTCTTAACATCGCTTTACGGTGAGCTGATGTACGTCCTAATTTTCTGTAACCCATTAGTGTGCCTCCTTGTTAGTTTTATTCTTCTCTAAATCCTAGTTCTAAATCTTGAAGTTTAATTTTAACTTCTTCTAATGATTTACGACCCTAAGTTTCTTACTTTTAATCATTTCTTGTTCTGTTTTGTTAGCTAATTCTTGAACTGTATTTATACCTGCACGTTTTTAGACAGTTATAACTACGTACTGATAAGTCTAGTTCTTCAATTGTCATTTCTAACATTTGAACTTTATTATCTTCTTCTTTAGCTACCAATATATCAGCAGCTTTTTGCTTCTTCAGACATTTCCATAAATAATTCTAAATGAGAGATTAGAATTTTTTTGATGCTAATGCTAAAAGCGTCGTTAGCTGTAATTGTACCATTTGTTGTAACATCTAAAATAAGTTTATCAAAGTCAGTGCTTTGTCCTACCCTAGTTTTTTTTCAACTGTATAGTTTACTTTTAGATACTGGTGTATAAATTGAATCGATTGGAATTACGCCAATTGGTAAGTCACGTTTTTTTGTTTCCCATCTGCTGGTACAAATCCACGTCCTTTTACCTACGTAAATAAGCATTTCAAATTGTCCACCTTCTGATACTGTAGCAATATGTTGATCTGTGTTGACTAACTTCGATATCTGAATCGATAGCGATATCTTCTGCAGTAACAACTGCTGGACCTTTTAACATTAATAGATACTACTTTTTCTTCTTCTGAATGTACTTTAAACGCAATGTTTTTTTTAACATTCATAATGATTTCAGTAACATCTTCTACTACACCTTTAACGGCTTGGAATTCGTGTTGAACTCCTTGAATATCGATACTTCTTGCTGCTGCTCCTGGTAATGATGAGATTAACATTCTTCTCAATGAATTACCTAATGTAGTACCATAACCACGTTCTAATGGTTCTACTACAAAGCGACCAAATCTTTTATCTGAAGATTCTTCGATGATTTGAATTTTTGGTTTTTCTATTGCTAACATTATGTTAAACCTCCTAAATTTAGTGTATTCAAATTATTATACACGACGACGTTTAGGTGGGCGACATCCATTGTGAGGAACTGGAGTTACGTCTTTGATTGATGTAACTTCTAATCCTGCAGATTGTAATGCACGAATAGCTGCTTCACGCCCTGCTCCTGGACCTTTAACTGTTACATCTACATATTTCATTCCGTGTTCCATAGCTTGTTTAGCTGCTGCTTCACTTGCCATTTGTGCTGCGAATGGAGTAGATTTTCTAGAACCTTTGAATCCTAACGCTCCTGCACTTGACCATGATACTGCATTACCATGTTCATCTGTAATTGTTACTATTGAGTTATTGAATGTAGAACGAATGTGTGCTATACCGTTTTGTATATTTTTTTTCACACGACGTTTACGTGATTGTTGTTTACGAGCCATAGTTGTGTTTCTCCTCCTATCCTAATTATTTTTTCTTGTTCGCAACTGTTTTCTTAGGACCTTTACGAGTACGAGAGTTGTTCTTAGTATTTTTGCCCTCTTACTGGAAGTCCACGACGGTGACGGATACCTCTGTAACATCCGATTTCCATTAGACGTTTGATGTTTAATGAAACTTCACGACGAAGATCACCTTCTGTTTTGTAGTTATCTACAGCTTCACGAATTTTATCTAATTGTTCACCTGTTAAGTCTTTAACTCTCACATCTTCAGAAACACCAGCTTCTTTTAAGATTTTTTGAGAAGTTTTTAAACCTATACCATATACATAAGTTAGTGATATAACAACGCGTTTCTCACGTGGAATATCGACTCCTGCTATACGTGCCATTAAGTTTGCACCTCCTAATTAATTATCCTTGTTTTTGTTTGTGTTTTGCGTTTTCGCAAATCACTAATACTTTACCACCACGACGAATTACTTTACATTTGTCACAGATTTTCTTTACTGATGGTCTTACTTTCATCGTTATTTCCTCCTTGAGTTTATAACTTACTTGAATCTATAAGTTATTCTACCTTTTGTCAGGTCATACGGACTCATTTCTACTGTAACTTTATCACCTGGTAAAATTCTTATATAATTCATTCTGATTTTTCCAGAAACATGAGCTAAAATAATATGACCATTTTCTAATTCTACTTTTAAACATTGCATTCGGCAAGTTTTCTACTACTAAACCTTCTACTTCAATGACATCTTTTGCCATACTTTTTCCTCCCTGACTATTTCAGTTTATCTAATACTTTGTACGTCTTGGAAAAACTACTTTGATGTCTTGGTCACCATTAATATTTTCAACTACACCTTCTTTTTTTGACTATAGAAGTCAAGTAATGGTTTTAGTTTGTTTGATATTAACCTCTAAGCGATTAGCAACTGTTTCTTCATTGTCATCACTTCTTTGGTATAAAGTTCACCACCATCTTTATCACAAACACCTTCAACTTTAGGTGGGTTGAAAAATTAAATGATAAGTAGTTTCCACATTGTTTACAGATTCTTCTACCTGTTAAATCTAGGTAATAGAATATCTGGATCAACATCGATATTTAATACTTTATCGATTTTTTTCTATTAGTTTTTCGCTAAAAATTTGATCAAGGGCTTCAGCTTGTTCTACTGTTCTTGGAAAACCGTCAAGTAAAAAAAGCCTTCTTTTTGCATCTTCTTGATTCAATCTTTCTTCAACTAATCCTATAGTTACACTGTCAGGAACAAGTTGTCCTTTATCAATATAACTTTTTGCTTCTTTTCCAAGCGGAGTCTCATTTTTTTAATAGCAGCTCTAAACATATCTCCAGTAGAAATATGCGGAATTGGATAATTCTCTTTAATTTGTTCTGCTTGAGTACCTTTACCCCGCTCCTGGTAATCCCATTAAAATAATATTCATCATGATCTATTTACCACCTTTTTCGTCCAGTAATAAAACTTCTATAGTTTCTTCTCTGTTAATTGAGTATTAAGTTGTTTAACTGTCTCTAGCGCTACACTGACAACAATTATTAAACTTGTACCACCAATTTGTACAGATGCTGGTAATTTAGCAATGCTTGGTGAATATTGTTGGAAGAACCGAAACAGCTGCTAGGAATATTGAACCTACAAACGTTAGTCTGTATAAAAATACCTGTAATGTATTGTTCAGTTTTTTTACCTGGTCTAACCCCTGGAACAAAAACTTCCTTGTTTTCTTAAATTATCAGCCATTTTTCTCTGGGTTTAACTTGAACCATTACATAGAAGTAACAGAACGCAATAATTAATACTACGTATAATGTTAAATCCTAGATACATGACTGAAAATCGAAATATGATACAATTTTTTTGTAACTTTCTCGTTATTTAGGTGCGAAATATCGCAATAGTTCTAGGTAATTGTAAAGAATGCGATAGCGAAAGATTACTGGGATAACTCCCGGCACTGTTCACTTTTGAAGAGGCAAGTAAACGTTGAACTAGCTCCTAACATTCTACGACCTGCTCTCGCTTGAGAGTATTGAATAGGAATTTTACGAATAGCTTCCTGCATGTAAACAACAGCAGCTACAATTCCTATAATAATGATTGCAACTATAACTAATTTTTAAAAATTGCTAATGTAAGTTTTCAGCATCTTTAATTTGAGATTCATAAACTTGAATAGAACTCCATTGGGTAAATACGAGCTATAATACCAGCTAAGATAATGATAGAAACACCATTACCTACACCATATTGAGATATTTGATCCCCAATCCACAGTAGTAATGCTGTACCAGCAGTTAATACTAAAGCTACTGTAATGAATCCTACTGACTGATGTGTCTTTGATTAGTCCTCGATATGCATTATTAAATCCATAAGACATAATTAAGCGATTGGATAAATGCTAAGACAATTGCTAAGACTCTTGTTAATTTTTTTGAGTTTTTTTTTGTCCTACTTCACCTTGTTTTGACCACTCAGTTAATGTAGGAATAACATCCATTTGCATAAGTTGAATTACGATTGATGCTGTAATGTATGGCATAATACCCATAGCGAATACAGAAAACTGTTGTAACGCTCCTCCTGCAAATGTATTAAATATTCCGAATAATCCAGATGCATCTTGACTTTTAAGAACATCTGCATCTACTCCAGGTATCGGTAAAGTAAGAACCGATACGGAATAGAATATACCAAATAAGGTAAATAAAATTTTTGTTACGAGTTTCTTTTAACTTTAAATAGATTTAGTGATGCACTAAACATTATATTATAGCACCTCGCAAACTCCTCCAGCTGCTTCAATAGCTTCTTTTGCTGAAGATGAGAATTTATGAGCTTGTACAGTTAATTTTTTCTCTAATTTACCGTTAGCTAATACTTTAACACCTGAAAGTTCTTTTTTAATAACTTTTGTTTCTACTAATAGAGCAGGTGATACTACAGTACCATCTTCAAATTTATTTAAGTCGTCAAGATTTACAACTGCAAATTCTTTTCTGTTTACATTGTTAAATCCACGTTTTGGAATACGTCTGAATAATGGGTTTTGTCCACCTTCAAATCCTGGGCGAACTCCACCACCACTACGTGCTTTTTTTGTCCTTTTTGACCACGTCCTGAAGTTTTTACCATTTCCCTGATCCAATCCCACGACCTACTCTGTTACGCTCTTTACGAGAACCTTCAACTGGTTGTAATTCATGTAATTTCATTTAGACTAGCACCTCCTTGTATTAATAATTCTTATTTTTCTTCTACTGTTACTAAGTGTGAAACTTTGTTGATCATTCCGCGAATCGCAGCGTTATCTTTGTGTTCAACTGTTTGGTGCATTTTTTTAAGACCAAGAGCTTCAACAACTTTTCTTTGATTCTTTGGACGACCAATAGTACTACGAGTTAGGGTTACTTTTAATGTCATGTTCTTTTCCCTCCTCTTATCCTAATAATTCTTCCACAGATTTACCACGTAAAGCTGCTACGTGTTCTACTGTTTGTAATCTTGTTAATCCTTCGATTGTAGCACGAACCATGTTTACTGGTGTGTTTGAACCTAAAGATTTTGATAAGATATTTGAAATACCTGATAATTCTAATACGGCACGAACTGGTCCACCAGCGATAACCCCTGTACCAGGTGCAGCTGGTTTGATTAATACTGAACCTGCTCCAAATTGTCCGATGATTTCGTGAGGTATTGTTCCATTAACTACTGGTACAGTAATTAAGTTATGTTTAGCAGCTTCAACTGCTTTTCTGATTGCATCTGGTACTTCTTGAGCTTTACCTGTACCAAATCCTACGCGACCATTTTTGTCACCTACTACTACTAAAGCAGAGAAACGGAAACGACGTCCACCTTTAACAACTTTAGCTACACGGCGAATGGCAACTACGCGTTCTTCAAATTCTTTTTTGATTTCTTCTTGACGCATCTACTTATTTCCCTCCTTATTAGAATACAAGTCCGTTTTCACGTGCTGCTTCAGCTAATGCTTTAACACGTCCGTGATATAGGTATCCTCCACGGTCGAAAACAACTTTTTCAATTCCTTTAGTTTTAGCTACTTCTGCGATTAATTTTCCAACTTCTTTAGCTGCTTCTACACTTGATTTAGAAACGTTCTCAAGTTTTAATGAAGAAGCTTGTGCTAATGTAACACCTTTAGTGTCATCAATAATTTGTGCGTAAATGTTTGTGTTTGAACGGTATACGTTTAAACGTGGAACTTCTGGAGTCCCTTGAACTTTAACACGTACTCTTGCGTGTCTTTTTTTACGAACTTTATTTTTTTGTCAAGTTTCGTAATCATATTTGAAACACTCCTTTCTGTTATCTATTATTTACCAGTTTTTTTCCTTCTTTACGGCGAACATATTCACCAACGTAGCGAATACCTTTACCTTTATAAGGCTCTGGAGGACGTACTGCACGAACTTTAGCTGCGTATTGTCCTACTACTTCTTTGTTAATACCTTCGATACTAACTTTAGTGTTTCCTTCAACACCTAATGTAATTCCTTCGATTTCTTCGAAATTCAACTGGGTGAGAGTATCCAACACTTAGTACTAATTTTTTACCTTGCATTTGAGCACGGTACCCAACCCCGATTAATTCAAGTTCTTTTTTGAATCCAGCAGATACACCTTCAACCATGTTTGCTAAGATAGCACGAGTTGTTCCGTGTACTGTACGGTGACGTTTTAGAGTCAGATGGACGTACTACTGTGATTTCACTTCCTTCAACGTTGAAAGTCATGTCTTTATCAAATTGTTGTTTTTAATTCACCTTTAGGTCCTTTTTACTGTTGCGAAACCATCTACGATGTTAACTTCAACCCCTGCAGGTACTGTAATAACTTTATTACCTATACGTGACATTTAATTGGCACCTCCTTATAATATTACCAGATGTAAGCTAATACTTCTCCACCTGTGTTATTTTTACGAGCAACTTTGTCAGTTACAACTCCATTTGAAGTTGATACGATTGCTATTCCTAGTCCGTTTAATACTCTTGGCAGTTCATCTGCTTTTAGCGTAAACACGTAAACCAGGTTTTGAAATTCTTTTAATTCCTTTAATTACTCTTTTCACCTTTTTGAGTATTTAAGAGTAAGTTTTAAGTTTTTCCTTGTTTGTTATCTTCGATGTATTCTACATCGCTGATGAAACCTTCTTGTTTTAAGATTTCTGCAATTTGCTTTTTAATATTTGACGCAGGTAATTCTAATGTTTCGTGTTTAACCATGTTAGCATTACGAATACGTGTTAGCATATCTGCGATAGGATCTGTCATTGTCATTAGGATAAATCCTCCTTTCTTCTACTAATATATTACCAACTTGCTTTTTTAACTCCAGGAATTTGTCCTTTGTAAGCTAATTCACGGAATTTAATACGGCTGATTCCAAATTTTCCAATGTATCCGTGAGGACGTCCAGTTATGCTACAACGATTGTGTAAACGAGCTGGAGCTGAGTTTTTTGGAAGTTTGCTAAGTCCGATGTAATCACCTTTAGCTTTTAATTCCGCTCTTTTAGCTGCATACTTGTCAACTAATTTTTGGCGTTTTAATTCACGCTCTACCATTGCTTTTTTAGCCATGTGTCTTTTACCTCACCTTTCTTATTTTGCGAATGGCATTCCACATTGTGTTAATAACTCACGAGCTTCTTCATCTGTGTTAGCTGTAGTTACTATAACGATGTCCATACCACGTACTTTACTTACTTTATCGTAATCAATTTCAGGGAAAATTAATTGTTCTTTAACACCTAATGTGTAGTTACCACGACCATCGAATGCTTTTTTAGAAACACCGTGGAAGTCACGTACACGTGGAAGTGCTACAGTTACTAATTTATCGAAGAATTCATACATTCTTTCTCCACGTAAAGTAACTTTAGCCCCGATAGGCATACCTTCACGAAGTCTGTAAGTAGCGATTGATTTTTTAGCTCTTGTTACTAATGGTTTTTGACCAGAAATTAAAGCTAATTCTGCTACTGCGTTGTCTAGGGCTTTAGAGTTTTTGCACAGCATCACCTACACCCATGTTAATTACGATTTTTTTTCAATTTTTTTGGTACTTGCATTACACTGCTGTACTCAAATTTTGTCATTAATTCTTTTGTTATCTCAGATTTAAATTTATCTTCTAAACGAGCCATCTAAAATAGTGCCTCCTTTCTTCAACTATTATTATATTTCTTTTCCTGATTTTACTGCGATACGTACTTTCTTACCATCTTTTGTTTCGAAACGTACTCTTGTCGCTTTTCCAGTTTCAGGATCTTGTAACATTACGTTTGATACGTGAATTGCTGCTTCTTTTTCAACGATTCCACCTTGAGGTGCATCTTGAGAATTCTTAACGTGTTTTTTAATGATGTTAACACCTTCTACAACAACACGATCTTTTTTAGGTTGAGATTCGATTACTGTACCAACTTTACCTTTGTCTTTACCAGTAATTACTACAACTTTATCACCTTTTTTAATGAACATTTCTTGTTAACCTCCTTCTTTACTGTACTTTTTTTATATTATAATACTTCTGGAGCTAGTGATACGATTTTCATGTAGTTACCGTCTCTTAATTCACGAGCAACTGGTCCGAAAATACGTGTACCACGTGGGCTCTTATCATCACGGATAATTACACAAGCATTTTCATCAAATTTAATATATGAACCGTCGTTACGACGAGCTCCTGTTTTTGTACGAACGATTACGGCTTTAACTACTTCACCTTTTTTAACAACTCCACCTGGTGTTGCTTTTTTAACAGAACATACAATTACGTCACCAATGTTAGCAACTTTACGTCCTGAACCACCTAGAACTTTGATTGTTAAAACTTCTTTTGCTCCTGAGTTATCAGCCACTTTTAAGCGTGTTTCTTGTTGAATCATGCGCTTTTTGCCTCCTTCTTAGGGTTTATCCTAGTTTTATTAGATTATAACTGCTTCTTCTACTACTTCTACTAAACGGAAGTTTTTAGTTGCAGATAATGGACGAGTTTCCATTATTTTAACGATATCATTTAATTTAGCAACATTGTTTTCATCATGTGCTTTGAATTTTTTAGAATATTTAACACGTTTACCGTATAGAGGGTGTTTTTTGTAAGTTTCTACTAAAACTGTGATTGTTTTGTCCATTTTATCAGAAACTACTTTTCCAACGTAAACTTTTCTATCATTTCTCTCAGTCATGTTTGCCTCCTATATTATTTATTCGCTAATTCTCTTTCGCGAATAACAGTTTTCATACGAGCGATTGATTTTCTAACTTGACTAATACGAGCTGTATTTTCTAATTGACCAGTTGCCAATTGGAAGCGTAAGTTGAAAAGCTCTTCTTTTAATTCTTTGATTTTTGTTTCTAACTCTTGTGAAGTTAATTCTCTAATCATTGATTTGAATTCATTTGTTTTCATTATGCTTCACCACCTGTTTCTTCACGTTTTACAAATTTACATTTAACAGGTAACTTGTGAGATGCAAGTCTTAGAGCTTCACGTGCAACTTCTTCACTTACTCCAGCAACTTCGAACATCACTCTACCTGGTTTTAACGATTGCAACCCATCCTTCTACTGCACCTTTACCAGATCCCATACGTACTTCTAATGGTTTTTTAGTGTAAGGCATGTGAGGGAAGATCTTAATCCAAACTTTACCACCACGTTTCATATAACGAGTCATCGCTATACGAGCAGCTTCTATTTGACGAGAAGTAACTCTTGCTGCAGTAGTAGCTTGTAATCCAAATTCACCGAAATCTACTACGTTTCCGCCTTTAGATTTACCTTTTGTTGATTGTCTGTGTTGACGACGATATTTAACACGTTTAGGCATTAACATAAATTAGTTACCTCCTTTTTCAGATTTTCTAGTTGGTAATACTTCACCACGGTTAATCCAAACTTTAACTCCAAGTTTACCATAAGTTGTATCTGCTTCTTCGTGAGCGTAGTCGATGTCTGCTCTTAATGTGTGTAATGGCACTGAACCTTCTGAGTAGTGTTCTGCACGAGCGATATCTGCTCCACCAAGACGTCCTGATACTTGAGTTTTAATTCCTTTAGCTCCTGCTCTCATAGCTCTTTGGATAGCTTGTTTTTGAGCACGACGGAATGATACACGAGCTTCTAATTGACGAGCAATGTTTTCAGCTACTAATTTAGCGTCGATATCTACTTTTTTGATTTCAACTACATTAATGTGTACTCTTTTTCCAGTTAATTTGTTTAATTCTAATCTTAATTTATCGATCTCAGCACCACCTTTACCGATAACCATACCTGGTTTACCAGTGTGTACTGAAATGTTTACTTTCTTATCAAATCTTTCAATTTCTACTTTAGAAACTGAAGCGTCTTTTAATTGTTTACTGATGAACTCACGGATTTTGAAATCTTCGTGTAAGTTAGCAGCGAAATCTTTTTCCGCATACCATTTTGAATCCCAATCACGAATAACTCCAACACGTAAGCCTATTGGATGTACTTTTTGACCCACAGTTTGTAGCCTCCTTTAACTAGTTTAGCTTTTATAATTTCTTAATTTTTATTATTTGTTGTCACTTAAAACGATAGTGATGTGACTTGTTCTTTTGTTAATTGAACTTGCAGCACCTTTTGCTCTTGGACGGAATCTTTTAAGAGTTGGTCCTTCATTTGCAAATGCTTGTGATACTACTAAGTCTTCTACATTCATTCCATAGTTGTGTTCAGCGTTAGCAGCAGCTGATTTAATAACTTTAGCTACTGGTAAAGAAGCTGATTTTAGTTGTGAATTCTAAAATTCCTAATGCTTCGCCCACTTTTTTTCCCACGTACTAAGTCTAATACTAGTCTTACTTTACGAGGAGCGATGCGGACTGTCTTAGCGATTGCTTTTGACTCCATGAATGTGCCTCCTTGATTTTACTAATTTCTAAATTATCTTCTTGTTTTTCTGTCGTCTGCAACGTGACCTTTGTAAGTTCTTGTTGGTGCAAACTCACCTAATTTGTGTCCTACCATATCTTCAGTCACATATACAGGTACATGTTTTCTTCCGTCATATACTGCAAAAGTAAGTCCTATGAATGTTGGGAAGATTGTTGAACGACGAGACCAAGTTTTAATTACTTGTTTCTTTTCTTGTTCGTTCATTTTTTCAACTTTTGCTAATAAGTGGTGATCAGCGAATGGTCCTTTTTTTAAACTACGAGCCATTGTGTTATCTCCTTTCCGATACTTTGCATACTTAAGGGTTTGGTAAAGAGCACTTGCTCCTCACCAACTAACCTTTGTTTAATTTTATTATTTAGTTCTAGCACGTACGATAAATTTGTTTGAACGAGCTTTTTTAGAACGAGTTTTCTTACCAAGAGTTGGTTTACCCCATGGTGACATTGGTGATTTACGTCCGATTGAAGTACGTCCTTCACCACCACCGTGTGGGTGATCGTTCGGGTTCATAACAGATCCACGTACAGTTGGTCTTTTACCTAACCAACGAGTTCTACCGGCTTTACCGATATTTACTAGTCCGTGTTGTTCGTTACCAACTTCACCGATTGTAGCACGGCAAGTTGCTAAGATCATTCTTACTTCTCCTGATTTAAGACGTACTAATACGTATTTACCTTCTTTACCAAGTACTTGAGCACTTGCTCCAGCAGAACGTACTAATTGTCCACCTTTACCAGGTTTAAGTTCGATGTTGTGAATTAATGTCCCTACAGGGATGTTTGCTAGTGGTAATGCATTACCAACTTTAATATCAGCAGTTTCACCAGATACTAAGATTTGTCCTACTTTAAGTTCTTTAGGAGCGATGATGTATCTTTTTTCTCCATCTACATAGTGTAATAGAGCGATGTTCGCTGAACGGTTTGGATCGTACTCGATAGTAGCAACTTTTGCTGGTACGTTGTCTTTATTTCTCTTGAAGTCAATAATACGGTATTGTTTTTTGTGTCCTCCACCGTGGTGACGAACAGTGATTTTACCTTGGTTATTTCTTCCCGCTTTTTTCGGTAGCGGCGCTAATAATGACTTTTCTGGTTTGTTAGTTGTAATTTCCGCGAAATCTAATGATGTCATGTTACGACGACCGTTAGTTATAGCTTTATATACTTTAATTGCCATTTGTCATTTTTCCTCCTTAATGGTATTTGTTATTCTTAAGCGAATAATCCTTCGATTGTTTGTCCTTCTGCTAACTTAACGATTGCTTTTCTACGTTTGTTAGTGTAACCACCGTATCTTCCAACACGACGGAATTTTGGTTTGTAGTTCATTACGTTTACTTTCTCAACTTTTAACTCCGAAGATTTCTTCGATAGCTTGTTTAATTTGAGTTTTGTGAGCGCGTGTGTCTCACTAGGAAAGTGTATTTATTTTCTTGCATTAATAAATAACTTTTTTCAGTTAGTACTGGGCGTTTGATAATATCGCGTGCTTCCATTATGCTAATACCTCCCCAACTTTTTCTACTGCATCTTTAGTGAATACAACTTTGTTGCTTCCTAAAATATCTAATACGTTAAGTCCAGTTGTTTCTACGAATTCAACTCCTGGAATATTTCTTCCTGATAAAACAGTATTTTCTTCTAGTTCAGTAACTACGAATAATACTTTTTTCTCTAGGCTAAGGTTTGATAACATTTCTTTAAAGTTTTTAGTTTTAATTGTATCAAATGATAAACTTTCTAATGCAAATACTTCGTTAGCTGCTACTTTAGAAGATAAAGCAGAACGTAATGCTAAACGACGCATTTTACGAGGCATTTTGAAGCTGTAGCTACGTGGTGTAGGTCCGAATACAATTCCACCTCCACGCCATTGTGGTGAACGGATAGATCCTTGACGAGCACGACCTGTTCCTTTTTGACGCCATGGTTTGCGACCACCACCTGAAACTTCAGAACGTCCTTTTGTTTTGTGTGTACCTTGACGAAGTGATGCTCTTTGTAAAGTTACAGCTTGGAATAAAACGTGTTGATTTGGTTCAATTCCGAATACTGCTTCATTAGCTTCAACTGCACCAACTTTTAGTACCGTCTTGTTTAAATAAATCTAATTGTGGCATTATCTAATTTCCTCCTTCCGTATATTTTCCGATTATTTACCAGATTTAACTGCTGATTGGATTTTTTTACGAAGCTTTTTCTTAGATCCTGAATACATCCTTTAACTAGGATTAATCCATTTTCTACATCTACGCTTACGATTTCTAAGTTTTTGAGTAGTAACTGTAACTCCACCCATTTGACCTGGTAATGCTTTTACCTTTGAATACACGGTTAGGTGCTACAGGTCCCATTGACCCAGGACGACGGTGGTAACGAGAACCGTGAGCCATTGGTCCGCGGCTTTGTCCATGACGCTTGATTGCCCCTTGGAATCCTTTTTACCTTTACTTACTCCTGTTACGTCAACTAAGTCCCCTGCTGCAAAAAAATATCAACTTGGACTTCTTGACCTACTTCATAATTAGCAACTTCTGCATCTCTGATTTCGCGTACGAAACGTTTTTGGAGCAGTGTTAGCTTTTATCTGCGTGACCTTGTTCAGGTTTGTTCGCAACTTTTTACTAAACGGTCTTTACGTTCTTTATCGTAAGGACGTTTATCGTCGAATCCTAATTGGATTGCGTTGTATCCTTCAACTTCTTCTGTTTTCTTTTGTAATACGACGTTACCTTTCGCTTCAACTACTGTTACTGGGATTAATTCTCCATTTTCAGCGAAGATTTGTGTCATACCTACTTTTTCTTCCTAAGATACCTTTGGTCATCGAAAGTCACCTCCTATAATTATAATTTTAATTCGATGTCAACACCTGATGGTAAGTTTAAGCTGATTAAAGCGTCAACTGTTTTTTGTGTTGGTTCAATAATATCGATTAGGCGTTTGTGTGTACGTTGTTCGAATTGTTCACGGCTATCTTTGTAAATGTGAACTGAACGTAAGATTGTGTAAACTGCTTTTTCCGTTGGTAATGGAATTGGTCCAGAAACTTTTGCTCCAGAACGTTTTGCAGTTTCAACAATTTTCTCTGCACTTTCGATCCACTAATCTGTGATCATATCCTTTTAAGACGAATACGAATTTTTTTGTTTTGCCATCATTTCTCCTCCTATACATTTATTCGCCGCTATCTAGTAGCGACTTCTCCACGAAAGTTCTCCAGCACGCCATGCCATGGCAAAGCGGCCGGGCGTGTCAGTAACCTTTCGCTTCAACGCAAGTCTTTTTCAAGACCAACATTAACTATTATACATGGTAAAAGCATATATTGCAAGTGTTTTGTTAAAAAATTTTTAAAAAAATTTTTATGAATATGTTTTCTATTTTTTTTATACTTTTTTTCTTTTAGCTAATATAAACTATATTGTTATAGAAGAAAAAAATTATTTTTTTCTCCTCAAAAAAATAAAAAAACTTAGAGTTTTTTTGACCCTAAGTTTTTTTCGTTTATTTATTTTATTTTTAACGGTAAAATATTATATTGAATTTCTAAATCAGAAGATAATAAATGAGATACTTTACAACGAAGTTTAATATTATCTAAAACTCCTTGTCTATCTCCTGCCGCTAATTGCTCTTCCGTTCTATCCACATGAACATTAGCTACAATTTTTCTATTATCATAGTCCACAGCCAATTCAGTTTCAATTACTAAATCAACTAACTCATATGCTCTGAAAAAATATCCTTTTGCACACATACTAACACATCCATTGTATGCTGTAGCAAATAAATCCATTGGACCATCTTTTACTTTCTTCTATAAACATTTTATATTCTCCACCAAGTGGTGTTGTTGCATATGAAGTAAAACCTTCTTTAATCTTTAAATTAGACGTATACATAACAGTCTCCCTTTGTATATTTGATTTTAAGATTTATCTTAATAATTTTATTATACTCTTCTGATTGGTTTTTGTACACTATTTATCCTCGAGAATTCCTTTAACTGTTGCAACTAAATCTACATCTTTGAATCTATAGTTTACACCGGTAAAATCCATATGTTTTGTAATATCATTTGTTTGTAAAATTAGCGTTGCCCCCGATGCCGCCGCAGCCAATGCACCTGGTCGTGAATCTTCTATAGCTATAACATTATTTATGCTAACGCCTAATTTTTCTGCTGCTAACAGATAAATATCTGGCGCAGGTTTAGGTGTGACCTTATCTTCTTTTGTAGCTATAACTGATATATATTTTTCAAAACCTTTTCTTTGAAGCCCAGTTTCAATATGCTCTCTTTTTCCATTTGAAGCTACTGCCATTTTTATCCCATGAGTATATAAATATTCCATAAGTTCCGCAATACCTGGTAATACAGGCGCATTATGATAATTATCTAGAATACGCTTAGTAATCTCCGCTTCAAACTTATCATAATCCTCACTAGACATTTCATATCTTTCATTATAGTATCTCTTGCTTGTTTCTTCATTTGTTCCTGAAACATTTTTTATGTAGTCCATTTTATCTAATTTTTGACCTAATATCTCTTCAGTTAAGTCACGCATATTTTCATAGTAAACTTTTTCTGTATCTACTATCGTTCCATCAAAAATCAAATATTACCGCCTCTAATTTTTTTCCACTTTTATTTCTCCTTTTTTTTCTATTTAGACATATATTTACTATTTTATAATGTATTTACTAAAAATTCAAAATTATTTTGGACGAAATAAAGAGCAACTTTGGAATTAAAACTTCAATTTCACCTAGTTGCTCCTATTTATATTTTTGATATTATAACAAAAGTACTATTATATTATTCAAATCTTACTAGTTTTTCAGCTTTAATTCTTACAGACGGTCTTCCATCTTTTTCTTTTTTACCTATTGCGATTAACATCACAGGTACTAGATTTTCCTCTAACTCAAATAGTTCAGCAACTTTGTCTCTCATAAATCCACCAATAATATTAGTGTCATATCCTTTAGCATAAGCTATATTAGTAAATTGCATCGTCCATAATCCACAATCAAAGTAAACACCTTCTCTATTTTTATCAACCGGGATTTTTTCTAATTGAGGAACCATACCTTTTTCAAAGCCATCTTTAACTTCTTGAGTCATATAACCTTTTTCTACAGCCTCACCATATATCTCATCAAACTTATTATAGTAGTTTAAATCCCCTAGTACGATAATCATCGCAGCAGAAGTATCATTTTGAATCTTATTGTAGTTAGCACTACCTAACTTCTCTTTTCCTTCAGGAGTATCTACAACGATATATCTCCAAGGTTGCAGGTTACAAGATGAAGGAGCAATATTTGCCTCATCTAACATCTCTATAATTTCTTCACGTTTAATTTTAACATCAGTATCAAAATACTTAACTGATTTTCTTCCTTTTATCACTTCAAAAAACTCTGGACTTTTCTTACCTAATAGTGCATTAAAAAAGTTTCTCACTTATCTTCTCCTTCTATAAATCTATTTTATATATTCTCTCCGTAAAATCACCTTCCGATCTTAAACAACTTGTAAATTATACTATACTTGATAATTTCTATCAACTAATACAGCTTATAATATAAAAAAATTAAAACAAGTAGCCAATAATATCTCAATCAGCTACTTGCTTTTAAACAATAATTTTATATCGCAATAATAATGTGTTCCTTTTGCACATCATCAAATTTTTCCATTATAAAAATTTATCATAATTCTCTATTTCCCTAATAATATATCCAAGATCATCTGTGGTTTTGTTACCATAAGAAGATGATCTGACTCCTCTATTTGCGTATAATTCATCCCTATCAGCTTAAAGTAAGAAAATACCGTAAGTTTATCAAATACATTCCTACTTCTTTTTAATAGTTCTAAATTATCTACCCCCGCATACAAAGATAAATAATCATACTCTGTTTGCGAGTTCGGCCTCACCATATATTCACTACCTTCTTTTCTCAGTTTTTTTAGGATTAACTCCACCAAAAACTCATCTTTCATCTCTTCTACACTAAGTGTCTTTGATAGATATTCTTCTTTACTAGTGAACTTTATCTCTGGTTCAAAATATGTTTTTAACACCGATTCAGGAGGTATAGGTTCTAAGCCCTCAATGATAATTAAATTAACACCATCAAGGTATTCACTAAAAATCTCTAAACCGTTAAGTAAAACAACCGTACCATAAGAAGCAGTTACAATATAACCCCCTCTTCTTACTCTTGTCATTTTATTTAATAGCACCTGCTCAATTTCTTTTTTTGATATAGATTTAAAACTCTCTTCGGTAAATTCAATAAAATCAAAGGTTTGGTCTGGTATATTTTCTAAGACTCTCGCCCAAATATATCTATCCCAACCTAGTGGATTAATAAATAAGATATCTGTCATTATAATCATCCTTTCAAATATCTACACTAAAATCCTAATTCATTACCAAAATCCTCTAATTTATTTACAAGTATCGCCCCCTCCTTAATGTACTCATTCATTGCATAACTCATCTTATCGCCAAATTTTCCCCGGTAGGCAGAATACATCAGAACCTACATCTAAGGCGAAAATCCACCGTCCTTTGCGTTCCACTCTCTTTGCCGCTTCCGTCACCAAAAGAGCACATGAAAGACCGGCAACAAGCCTATTTCTCTCCAGAAATTTATATTTTCCTTATAGGCGAAGTTGGAAAAATACTCAGATATAATAAGATGGTTTCGTTCTAACTCCTTATAGAGCTTATAACTTTGTTCCGGATAAATAATATTGTGCCCATGAGCTATTACACCCTATAGTGTACCCTTTACTTTTTTTAAAGCCCCCTCATGAGCAAGGCTATCTACACCTGTAGCAAGACCACTAACTATTACAAAAATTATTCATCGTTAAATACGGCACTATACTATCGAGAGCATCTTTCGAATATGAAGTATTATTTCTACTACCTACTATAGAAATCTTTCTCCTAAACAGTAGCAAATCCTTATTACCTCTGTAAAAAGATAACGTACGGATAATCATAAACCCTAAAAAAGTTCCTTAGGATAATAAACATCATCACAAAAATATAGTTCACATTATAAAAATTCAAAAATAACTCTCGAAAATCAAACTCCATATTATTATGAAGTTTGGTATAAACTTCCTCAGCATTATCTCCAAAAATACACAGATAACTCCGGTATAGATAATTCTAAAAATCTTCTCTATGCCATTTAAATCTTTAAACACCCTATGCATCTTTAAAGTTGTAACTTTCTCTATAGCTATTAAAGAAAGCAACACCCTTTTTTTGTTCATCTGTAAAACTCTCAATGTACTCCCCATAATTTTGTCCTCTTACTTATCATTTTCTACTAATAAAGCATAATACGCTTTGAATACTTTTAAGAAAAATTTCCCTTTGTTGAACATTGTTAATATAAATACTATCTTTTAAATTCTATAATATTACTCATTATTCTTATAAGTTCAGAATAACTTTTTGCCTTCTTTATAGAATCTATACATTAATCCTTGCCAATAGACAAGTGGCGTTCTAATAAGTACCTGTTCTAGCATATTAACACCAATAACTTCAGGAATATTATTCAATTCTATATGTTGATTATAAAACATGCTTAAAACTTTATTTTTTTACAGTTTTATCAAACTTAATTTGTTCATAAACATAATTTTCAACATCCGATGGATATAACTTCGACGTTAAATCTTTATCCAGTAGTTTCAAATCAAGCGGCACATCAAACTCATCAATACTTAACGAAGTTTTTATACAAACAGCATTTCGTTTTTTTAGATTATGAGCCCAAATTTGATAGAATTCAAATTTTTTATTTATATTATCCCAACCGTAAAAGAACACTTTCCCTTGGTAATAATTTAAAAAATTGTCCACAAATGGTGCATACCTAATATAACTTATACCATCATAACTTTTTAATTCTTTTATAAATTTGTTTGTGTCGATCAACCAGATTAACTTCAATCCGGCTTTCATGTACCCTCTTGTTCTAGCTTTAATAAGATCAAAAGGAATAACTGATCTTTGATACTCAAAAGCTATGCTATTATCTTTAATAAATACGTCAGCTATTTGAATATCATTATTTTCCCCTGTTTTAAAAATATGTTCGACTTCCACATTACGATATTTTTTTCTAAAATGTTCGTAAAGATCCTTTTTTGCTTCTAGATGTTCACTACTCTCTTTCTTATAAGTTTCAAACTCACAAGAGCAATTTTTAGCATGAGCGAAAATGCGATTGAATCTTCACACCTTTTTTTGAAAAATTACTTTTCCCTCCACATATCGGACAGTGATACTCCTTATTCTTTTCTATATCCTTATCCAACGCATTAAAAACTTCATCTTTATTATCGTATGCCACATACATAATGTTTCTCCTCTTTTTTTTCTGTACTACACTTACAAACTACTTCTAACGCCTCTTATTCAATTATCAATTTATTTTAGGTACCTGTATTTTCTATAAACAGAATCATCAACTTCTACTTCTATAAAATTCGTAAGATCCATCCACGTAATCTCATTTTCATGATTATCACTATCTACTAAGTAAATCTTACTCCCCTTCTCACATAGATAAAAGTTTTTCTGCCTGTCATACATCCCTTGCATAAAATCCATATCCTCTTCTAAAGAAAAATCAAGACATCTTTTATACCAAGGTACCTTTGCATGTTTTTTTACCTCTACTACATGATCGTATTTACTTGCGTTCATAATATCTCCTCCTTCATAATTTTTCCCCTTTATTAAACTTATATTACCTTTTACAAACTAAAAGCTCCAAATCTATCGTAATTTCTTTTAGTTTTTCAATATCAGCATATGTAATTACTTTAGAAAATGTTAAAGGTGTCATCTTTAGAAAACTCGCTGCCTGCGTCTGTGTTAATCCAAATGTATCGCTTACCGTTATCCTCTCCACGATAGTACAATTCTCCTCGATTAGACTTACAGTATCACTGTTTGTATATTCCTTACCACCAATCAACTCTCTAATCTCCCTTAGATAATTAGCATTCGGAATAACCTTAATCAAATACCCTTCATCTCCAAGCACTCTGAAAAACTCTTCATAATTCGCTGGTGTTAATATATTCAAGATACACGAAACACTGCCATCTTTGAACGGAAGATTAGCTAGGTTAGCAACCATATATGGATTCAATTTATCCTCTTTAACAGCTAATTCTATCGCGTCCTTACTATTGTCTAGACCATAAAAATATTTCTCAGGAAATACTGTCTTTAACTTCTTGATGTAATAGCCTTCTCCACACCCGATGTCTAACACCACATCTTCAGCATACTTTTCAACTAAATTTTGGATATTTTTTAAAACATTCGCATAAAAATCATTACCAAAAACTTCGCTACGAGCTCTAAACAACTCTTCACTATATTTTGTAGGTTTATAATTATTTATTAAATGGATATAACCCTTCTTAGAAAAATCATAACGATGATTATTACTACAAACCAAACTAATATTCTCTATACAAGACTCTGATAAACACTTTGGACAAAGGTATATTTTTTCTTGATTAAACTTCTTTATTACATTCTCTATTTTCATTAAAACGCCTCTATACTTTCTAAGTTTATTGTATCAAATTTCCTTCAATATTGATAGCAAAAAACGGCTAAAAATATTAGAAAAATTTCATTTTTTTCAGTTTTCTTCAAAAACTTTATTTTTTTATTAACTAATTACCGATTTTATTCCACTATTTTAAAAACAAAAAAATGACGACACAATCCTTTAGAATATTTTTTTATCGTCATTATATTTATATATTAATATTTTTTTATTATTTTTATACGGAAGCGACTCAGAAATCGTGATTTCGGAAAAATTGATTTCGTCAAGTCATTTTCCGCAGCGGTTCATTAGATATCTAAAAAGCTTTTATAAAGCGAATGTAGATATCTATAAAAACCTTGCATCTATAAGTTTTTATATGAACTTTTAAAAAAATTTAAAAATCTTTGTATTAACCCTAATATATTAAACCGTTATTTCTTTTTTCGCTCTCTTAACTCTTTAAAAAAATTCTTCATCAGCATAGAGCATTCTTCTTCAAGCATCCCAGAGATAACCTTAGCCTGATGATTAAATTTATTCTCACCTACTAAATCAATACAACTACCACAACAACCATACTTAGGGTCACTCGCACCATAAATAACATTTTCAACTCTAGCTTGAACAATAGCTCCACTACACATAACACAAGGCTCAACAGTAGTATATAAATAACTATTGTCAAGTCTCCAAAAACCTTGCTTCTCGCAACCTTCTTTAATAACTAACATCTCTGCGTGGTTCAACGCCTGTTGATTTTCTTCACGAGTATTATGAGCCTTCGCAACAACCTTATCATCAATAACCAACACAGCTCCAATTGGGACTTCCCCTTTATCATAAGCTCTCCGCGCCTCTTCTAACGCCAACTCCATATAATAAGAATGATCTTTCACACCGCTACATCCTTCCACAAATACTTTTTTTCAATTAATTATATCATATTTAGAAATCATTGGGGCTTTATTTAATTCTCTATTAATATTTTTGTACCATATGGAATCTATCTATAATTATTTTAGCGTTAGGGAACATCTCTCTAATCATATTCATATAAGGAGGATAAATATCTATACAGATCGTTTTTACTTTCTTTCTTACTTTCCTTAGATATCTCATAAAGTATTGTTTTAATATATGTTGTGTTCCGCCATCTACAATATCTATAAAGTCATGTGTTTTAGCATCTAAAAATACAAAGCTCATTCCATTTTCACTGTCTTTAGTTGACTTTATCTCATCAAAACATAGGTGTTCTGGTAGGTTTGAATGAGTCTTAACTTCTACGGCTTCTCTACATGATTTCATTACTCTTACTACTGTAGATACTGATACATTACTCAATTCAGCTATATCTTTAAAAGACAATGTTTTAGTTATATTCTTCATAATGTAGAATATAAGATTTTTAGAGATACTGCAGTGCTTTTGTATAAATGATGTTTCAGCACAAAACTTAGAATTACATTCTCTACATTTGAAGCGTTGTTTCTTTAATCTAAGATATGTAAGGCATTCTGACATCTTTAATAAATCTATTTTTAATGGAGCTCCAAATCCATTTTAAACTATATTATTTCCCTCTTTTTTACAACCACAGTTTGTACAACACTTTGGATTGTATGATAAAGTTCCATGAAATATGAATGTATCTTGACCCTCTACATTGATTAAATCAAGTTTGTCCTTCATAGTTATATTTTGGTCTTTATTAATAGTAAATTTGTGATAAAATTATTCATGACAAATATCCTTTCTTAGTTAATTATTTTTTTACACTTTAATTTTATTGGATGTTTGTCTTTTTGTATATAAAAATTGAAATCCGGGGCTGAAATTTTTCCATGCCCCGGATTTAGTATACAACCGTTATTGGACGCTTACCTTACGAAGCAAAAAAGCCCTCGAAAAATATCGAGGGCTTTCTACTATATTTAAAGATTTATTATAAACTTTAAATTAGTTTTTGTCGTTTTTACGACGTCTTGCTGCTGCAAGTAATCCACCTAGGACTCCTAATCCTAATCCTGCTAATCCAGTATTAGTTTCAGTTGTACCTGTATTAGCTAAACGTTGTCCTAATTTAGCGTTTGTATCTTGTGCATTAGAATTTCCATTTGTTGCTTCTTCTGGTAATTTAACTAAGTCTGTTGCTGGAATTACTGCTGTCTTACCTTCTGGCGTTGTTACTGTTGCGTTTCCTTTATCGTCTACTACAACTTTAGATCCTGGGTTTACAGCTTTAACTTTATCTTCGATCGCTTTCTTCTCTTCTGGAGTTAAGTTAGCTGGATCTTTTACCACAGCTTTATCCGCTGGTGTGTTAATGTTGTTTCCTGCATTTGGCTTAGCTGCTTCTTCTGGTGATTTAGTTAAGTCTGTTGCTGGAATTACTGCTGTCTTACCTTCTGGTGTTGTTACTGTTGCGTTTCCTTTATCGTCTACTACAACTTTAGATCCTGGGTTTACAGCTTTAACTTTGTCTTCGATCGCTTTCTTCTCTTCTGGAGTTAAGTTAGCTGGATCTTTTACTACAGCTTTATCTGCTGGTGTGTTGATGTCGTTTCCTGCATTTGGCTTAGCTGCTTCTTCTGGTGATTTAGTTAAGTCTGTTGCTGGAATTACTGCTGTCTTACCTTCTGGTGTTGTTACTGTTGCGTTTCCTTTATCGTCTACTACAACTTTAGATCCTGGGTTTACAGCTTTAACTTTGTCTTCGATCGCTTTCTTCTCTTCTGGAGTTAAGTTAGCTGGATCTTTTACTACAGCTTTATCTGCTGGTGTGTTAATGTCATTTCCTGCTTCTGGCTTAGCTGCTTCTTCTGGTGATTTAGTTAAGTCTGTTGCTGGAATTACTGCTGTCTTACCTTCTGGTGTTGTTACTGTTGCGTTTCCTTTATCGTCTACTACAACTTTAGATCCTGGGTTTACATCCTCTACTGCTTTCTTAACTTTTGCTTTTTCTTCATCTGTTAATTTAGCTGGATCTTTTACTACAGCTTTATCTGCTGGTGTGTTGATGTCGTTTCCTGCATTTGGCTTAGCTGCTTCTTCTGGTGATTTAGTTAAGTCTGTTGCTGGAATTACTGCTGTCTTACCTTCTGGTGTTGTTACTGTTGCGTTTCCTTTATCGTCTACTACAACTTTAGATCCTGGATTTACATCCTCTACTGCTTTCTTAACTTTTGCTTTTTCTTCATCTGTTAATTTAGCTGGATCTTTTACTACAGCTTTATCTGCTGGTGTGTTGATATCGTTTCCTGCATTTGGCTTAGCTGCTTCTTCTGGTGATTTAGCTAAGTCTGTTGCTGGAATTACTGTTGTCTTACCTTCTGGTGTTGTTACTGTTGCGTTTCCTTTATCGTCTACTACAACTTTAGATCCTGGATTTACATCCTCTACTGCTTTCTTAACTTTTGCTTTTTCTTCATCTGTTAATTTAGCTGGATCTTTAACCTCTGTCTTAGCCGCTGGTTTAACAATGTCATTTCCTGCATTTGGCTTAGCTGGTGTTGTTGCTTTCGCTGGTTCACTTGGTTGTGATACATTTCCTGCTGGATCTGTTGCTTTCGCTATTACTCCACCATCTGGTAATTCTTTCGTTGGTGTGATTGTAGCTTTTCCATTTTCGTCTGCTACTCCTTCACCAAGCTTGTGACCATCTTTATCAAATAACTCAACTTTAGATCCTGGTTCTGCTGTTACTTCAACTGGTGTCTTAGTTCCTGCTTTATCTGTTAAGTCTGTTTTGATTTCTGGTTTAGCTGGTGCTTTTGTATCTTCTGTTGCTTTTGCTGGTGTGCTTGCTTCTGATACATTTCCTGCTGGGTCTGTTGCTTTCGCTATTACTTCTCCTGCTGGAAGTTTTTTCGTTGGTGTGATTGTAGCTTTTCCGTTTTCATCTGCTACTCCTTCACCAATCTTGTTACCATCTTTATCAAATAACTCAACTTTAGATCCTGGTTCTGCTGTTACTTCAACTGGTGTCTTAGTTCCTGCTTTATCTGTTAGATCTGTTTTGATTTCTGGTTTAGCTGGTGCTTTTGTATCTTCTGTTGCTTTTGCTGGTGTGCTTGCTTCTGATACATTTCCTGCTGGGTCTGTTGCTTTCGCTATTACTTCTCCTGCTGGAAGTTTTTTCGTTGGTGTAATTGTAGCTTTTCCATTTTCGTCTGCTACTCCTTCACCAATCTTGTTACCATCTTTATCAAATAACTCAACTTTAGATCCTGGTTCTGCTGTTACTTCAACTGGTGTCTTAGTTCCTGCTTTATCTGTTAAGTCTGTTTTGATTTCTGGTTTAGCTGGTGCTTTTGTATCTTCTGTTGCTTTTGCTGGTGTGCTTGCTTCTGATACATTTCCTGCTGGATCTGTTGCTTTCGCTGTTACTTCTCCTGCTGGAAGTTTTTTCGTTGGTGTAATTGTAGCTTTTCCATTTTCGTCTGCTACTCCTTCACCAATCTTGTTACCATCTTTATCAAATAACTCAACTTTGAGATCCCCGGGTTCTGCTGTTACTTCAACTGGTGTCTTAGTTCCTGCTTTATCTGTTAGATCTGTTTTGATTTCTGGTTTAGCTGGTGCTTTTTGTATCTTCTGTTGCTTTTTTTCTGGTGCACTTGGTTCTGATACATTTCCTGCTGGATCTGTTGCTTTCGCTGTTACTTCTCCTGCTGGAAGTTTTTTCGTTGGTGTAATTGTAGCTTTTCCATTTTCGTCTGCTACTCCTTCACCAATCTTGTTACCATCTTTATCAAATAACTCAACTTTAGATCCTGGTTCTGCTGTTACTTCAACTGGTGTCTTAGTTCCTGCTTTATCTGTTAGATCTGTTTTGATTTCTGGTTTAGCTGGTGCTTTTGTATCTTCTGTTGCTTTTTGCTGGTATGCTTGCTTCTGATACATTTCCTGCTGGGTCTGTTGCTTTCGCTGTTACTTCTCCTGCTGGAAGTTTTTTCGTTGGTGTAATTGTAGCTTTTCCATTTTCGTCTGCTACTCCTTCACCAATCTTGTTACCATCTTTATCAAATAACTCAACTTTTGAGATCCCGGTTCTGCTGTTACTTCAACTGGTGTCTTAGTTCCTGCTTTATCTGTTAAGTCTGTTTTGATTTCTGGTTTAGCTGGTGCTTTTGTATCTTCTGTTGCTTTTGCTGGTGTGCTTGCTTCTGATACATTTCCTGCTGGATCTGTTGCTTTCGCTGTTACTTCTCCTGCTGGAAGTTTTTTCGTTGGTGTAATTGTAGCTTTTCCATTTTCGTCTGCTACTCCTTCACCAATCTTGTTACCATCTTTATCAAATAACTCAACTTTAGATCCTGGTTCTGCTGTTACTTCAACTGGTGTCTTAGTTCCTGCTTTATCTGTTAAGTCTGTTTTGATTTCTGGTTTAGCTGGTGCTTTTTGTATCTTCTGTTGCTTTTTGCTGGTGTGCTTGCTTCTGATACATTTCCTGCTGGATCTGTTGCTTTCGCTGTTACTTCTCCTGCTGGAAGTTTTTTCGTTGGTGTAATTGTAGCTTTTCCATTTTCGTCTGCTACTCCTTCACCAATCTTGTTACCATCTTTATCAAATAACTCAACTTTAGATCCTGGTTCTGCTGTTACTTCAACTGGTGTCTTAGTTCCTGCTTTATCTGTTAAGTCTGTTTTGATTTCTGGTTTAGCTGGTGCTTTTGTATCTTCTGTTGCTTTTGCTGGTGTGCTTGGTTCTGATACATTTCCTGCTGGGTCTGTTGCTTTCGCTGTTACGTCTCCTGCTGGAAGTTCTACTGTTGGTGTGATTGTAGCTTTTCCGTTTTCGTCTGCTACTCCTTCACCAATCTTGTTACCATCTTTATCGAATAACTCAACTTTAGATCCTGGTTCTGCTGTTACTTCAACTGGTGTCTTAGTTCCTGCTTTATCTGTTAGATCTGTTTTGATTTCTGGTTTAGCTGGTGCTTTTGTATCTTCTGTTGCTTTTTCCGGTGTGCTTGGTTCTGATACATTTCCTGCTGGGTCTGTTGCTTTCGCTGTTACGTCTCCTGCTGGAAGTTCTTTCGTTGGTGTGATTGTAGCTTTTACCATTTTTCGTCTGCTACTCCTTCACCAATCTTGTTACCATCTTTATCAAATAACTCAACTTTAGATCCTGGTTCTGCTGTTACTTCAACTGGTGTCTTAGTTCCTGCTTTATCTGTTAGATCTGTTTTGATTTCTGGTTTAGCTGGTGCTTTTGTATCTTCTGTTGCTTTTTCTGGTGCACTTGGTTGTGATACATTTCCTGCTGGGTCTGTTGCTTTCGCTGTTACATCTCCTGCTGGAAGTTCTACTGTTGGTGTAATTGTAGCTTTTCCATTTTCGTCTGCTACTCCTTCACCAATCTTGTTACCATCTTTATCAAATAACTCAACTTTAGATCCTGGTTCTGCTGTTACTTCAACTGGTGTCTTAGTTCCTGCTTTATCTGTTAAGTCTGTTTTGATTTCTGGTTTAGCTGGTGCTTTTTGTATCTTCTGTTGCTTTTTTTCTGGTGCACTTGGTTCTGATACATTTCCTGCTGGGTCTGTTGCTTTCGCTGTTACATCTCCTGCTGGAAGTTCTTTCGTTGGTGTGATTGTAGCTTTACCATTTTCGTCTGCTACTCCTTCACCAATCTTGTTACCATCTTTATCGAATAACTCAACTTTAGATCCTGGTTCTGCTGTTACTTCAACTGGTGTCTTAGTTCCTGCTTTATCTGTTAGATCTGTTTTGATTTCTGGTTTAGCTGGTGCTTTTGTATCTTCTGTTGCTTTTTCTGGTGCACTTGGTTGTGATACATTTCCTGCTGGGTCTGTTGCTTTCGCTGTTACATCTCCTGCTGGAAGTTCTTTCGTTGGTGTGATTGTAGCTTTTACCATTTTTCGTCTGCTACTCCTTCACCAATCTTGTTACCATCTTTATCAAATAACTCAACTTTAGATCCCGGTTCTGCTGTTACTTCAACTGGTGTCTTAGTTCCTGCTTTATCTGTTAGATCTGTTTTTGATTTCTGGTTTTAGCTGGTGCTTTTTGTATCTTCTGTTGCTTTTTTTCTGGTGCACTTGGTTGTGATACATTTCCTGCTGGGTCTGTTGCTTTCGCTGTTACGTCTCCTGCTGGAAGTTCTTTCGTTGGTGTGATTGTAGCTTTTACCATTTTTCGTCTGCTACTCCTTCACCAATCTTGTTACCATCTTTATCAAATAACTCAACTTTAGATCCCGGTTCTGCTGTTACTTCAACTGGTGTCTTAGTTCCTGCTTTATCTGTTAGATCTGTTTTGATTTCTGGTTTTAGCTGGTGCTTTTGTATCTTCTGTTGCTTTTTTTCTGGTGCACTTGGTTGTGATACATTTCCTGCTGGGTCTGTTGCTTTCGCTGTTACGTCTCCTGCTGGAAGTTCTTTCGTTGGTGTGATTGTAGCTTTTACCATTTTCGTCTGCTACTCCTTCACCAATCTTGTTACCATCTTTATCAAATAACTCAACTTTAGATCCTGGTTCTGCTGTTACTTCAACTGGTGTCTTAGTTCCTGCTTTTCCTGTTAAGTCTGTTTTGATTTCTGGTTTAGCTGGTGCTTTTGTATCTTCTGTTGCTTTTTCTGGTGCACTTGGTTGTGATACATTTCCTGCTGGGTCTGTTGCTTTCGCTGTTACGTCTCCTGCTGGAAGTTCTTTCGTTGGTGTGATTGTAGCTTTTCCATCTTTTCCTGCTACTCCTTCACCAATCTTGTTACCATCTTTATCAAATAACTCTACTTTAGATCCTGGTGTTGCTGTTACTTCAACTGGTGTCTTAGTTCCTGCTTTTCCTGTTAGGTCTGTTTTGATTTCTGGTTTTGATGGTGTTGTTGTATCTTTTGTTGGCGTTGCTTTTGCTGGTGTGCTTGCTTCTGATACTTTTCCTGCTGGAGTTGTTTCTTTTGCTGTTACGTCTCCTGCTGGAAGTTCTTTCGTTGGTGTGATTGTAGCTTTTTCCATCTTTTCCTGCTACTCCTTCACCAATCTTGTTACCATCTTTATCAAATAACTCTACTTTAGATCCCGGTGTTGCTGTTACTTCAACTGGTGTCTTAGTTCCTGCTTTTCCTGTTAAGTCTGTTTTAATTTCTGGTTTTTGATGGTGTTGTTGTATCTTTTTGTTGGCGTTGCTTTTGCTGGTGTGCTTGCTTCTGATACTTTTTCCTGCTGGAGTTGTTTCTTTTGCTGTTACGTCTCCTGCTGGAAGTTCTTTCGTTGGTGTGATTGTAGCTTTTTCCATCTTTTTCCTGCTACTCCTTCACCAATCTTGTTACCATCTTTATCAAATAACTCTACTTTAGATCCCGGTGTTGCTGTTACTTCAACTGGTGTCTTAGTTCCTGCTTTTTCCTGTTAGGTCTGTTTTGATTTCTGGTTTTTGATGGTGTTGTTGTATCTTTTGTTGGCGTTGCTTTTGCTGGTGTGCTTGCTTCTGATACTTTTCCTGCTGGAGTTGTTTCTTTTTGCTGTTACGTCTCCTGCTGGAAGTTCTTTCGTTGGTGTAATTGTAGCTTTTCCATCTTTTCCTGCTACTCCTTCACCAATCTTGTTACCATCTTTATCAAATAACTCTACTTTAGATCCCGGTGTTGCTGTTACTTCAACTGGTGTCTTAGTTCCTGCTTTTTCCTGTTAGGTCTGTTTTGATTTCTGGTTTTGATGGTGTTGTTGTATCTTTTGTTGGCGTTGCTTTTTGCTGGTGTGCTTGCTTCTGATACTTTTTCCTGCTGGAGTTGTTTCTTTTGCTGTTACGTCTCCTGCTGGAAGTTCTTTCGTTGGTGTGATTGTAGCTTTTTCCATCTTTTCCTGCTACTCCTTCACCAATCTTGTTACCATCTTTATCAAATAACTCTACTTTAGATCCCGGTGTTGCTGTTACTTCAACTGGTGTCTTAGTTCCTGCTTTTCCTGTTAGGTCTGTTTTTGATTTCTGGTTTTGATGGTGTTGTTGTATCTTTTGTTGGCGTTGCTTTTTGCTGGTGTGCTTGCTTCTGATACTTTTTCCTGCTGGAGTTGTTTCTTTTGCTGTTACGTCTCCTGCTGGAAGTTCTTTCGTTGGTGTGATTGTAGCTTTTCCATCTTTTCCTGCTACTCCTTCACCAATCTTGTTACCATCTTTATCAAATAACTCTACTTTTGAGATCCCGGTGTTGCTGTTACTTCAACTGGTGTCTTAGTTCCTGCTTTTTCCTGTTAGGTCTGTTTTTGATTTCTGGTTTTGATGGTGTTGTTGTATCTTTTGTTGGCGTTGCTTTTTGCTGGTGTGCTTGCTTCTGATACTTTTTCCTGCTGGAGTTGTTTCTTTTTGCTGTTACGTCTCCTGCTGGAAGTTCTTTCGTTGGTGTGATTGTAGCTTTTCCATCTTTTTCCTGCTACTCCTTCACCAATCTTGTTACCATCTTTATCAAATAACTCTACTTTTAGATCCCGGTGTTGCTGTTACTTCAACTGGTGTCTTAGTTCCTGCTTTTCCTGTTAAGTCTGTTTTAATTTCTGGTTTTTGATGGTGTTGTTGTATCTTTTTGTTGGCGTTGCTTTTTGCTGGTGTGCTTGCTTCTGATACTTTTCCTGCTGGAGTTGTTTCTTTTGCTGTTACGTCTCCTGCTGGAAGTTCTTTCGTTGGTGTGATTGTAGCTTTTCCATCTTTTCCTGCTACTCCTTCACCAATCTTGTTACCATCTTTATCAAATAACTCTACTTTTAGATCCCGGTGTTGCTGTTACTTCAACTGGTGTCTTAGTTCCTGCTTTTCCTGTTAAGTCTGTTTTAATTTCTGGTTTTGATGGTGTTGTTGTATCTTTTGTTGGCGTTGCTTTTGCTGGTGTACTTGCTTCTGATACTTTTCCTGCTGGAGTTGTTTCTTTTGCTGTTACGTCTCCTGCTGGAAGTTCTTTCGTTGGTGTGATTGTAGCTTTTCCATCTTTTCCTGCTACTCCTTCACCAATCTTGTTACCATCTTTATCAAATAACTCTACTTTGAGATCACGGTGTTGCTGTTACTTCAACTGGTGTCTTAGTTCCTGCTTTTCCTGTTAAGTCTGTTTTAATTTCTGGTTTTTGATGGTGTTGTTGTATCTTTTTGTTGGCGTTGCTTTTTGCTGGTGTGCTTGCTTCTGATACTTTTCCTGCTGGAGTTGTTTCTTTTGCTGTTACGTCTCCTGCTGGAAGTTCTTTCGTTGGTGTGATTGTAGCTTTTCCATCTTTTCCTGCTACTCCTTCACCAATCTTGTTACCATCTTTATCAAATAACTCTACTTTAGATCCTGGTGTTGCTGTTACTTCAACTGGTGTCTTAGTTCCTGCTTTTCCTGTTAAGTCTGTTTTAATTTCTGGTTTTGATGGTGATTCGTTCTTATCTGCATCTGTTGGTTTTTTAGTTACAAATTCTGATAATGGTTTTTTATCTTGAGAACCATCTTTATATGTTACAACAAGATTTCCTTTGTCATCTTTTGTTACTGATTGAATCTTAGCATCTTTATCAGATACAGCTTTACCTTTTTTGTCTGCCAAGTTAGCATCATCGTTGTTTTGAGAGTACTCAAGTTGAAGCTTCTCTTTGATTTTAGCCAGGTCAGCATCTGTTACGTTAGCTGGATCTGCTACAGTAACTTTTTCAGTTGGAGTTGCAATATCATATTTTTGAGTTTGTCCCTTAAGCATAACACGGAATGCACCTGGATCAGTTGCAGTTGAGCTACCTACTGCTTTATTCTCAATAAATGCACCATCTTTATCCGTTGCAGTTGCATAACGCCATCCTAAAACCATACCTTCTGGATTTTCTCCTTTAGTTGCTGCCTCTAGTTTATCTTTTGCTAAACCATCTGTCGCTGCTGGAGTACCTGAATAAGTAATGACTGCTGGGGCTTTTTCTGTCGCTGGAGTCTCAGCATTAATAACATTTGCTTTAAATCCATATTGTGTATTGATAGTATTTGCTTCACCTGCAACATCATCAAACGCTCTGTTACCACCTTGTTTTACAGTAGCACTTGCAATTTTTCCGCTATCATCTTTGAATTTAATATCGAATGAGTTTTCTTCTCCAGCATAAACATAAACTTCCTTAGTATCTTTATTAGAATAAGGAATCTCTACTGTTGGAGCTACTACTGGAGCTGCTGGTGTTGCTGGCGCTACTGGAGTCGCTGGCGCTGTTGGAGTTGTTGGTGCTGAACTTGGGGCTTTAACCGTTACTTTAACTGGAACTTCTTCATTAGATCCATCTGGGTATGTTACAACTACTGTAGCATCTTTTTCACCTGGTGTCGCTGTGTCTACTGGAGCTTTGAAGGCTACTTTTGTACCCTTAGGAAGATCTTTTATATTTCCAATTGAATCTTCTGCTTTTGGTGTTGTTCCTTTGTTTACAGTTTGTGGTTTAGCTGTTGGTGTGTTCTTATCTGCATCTGTTGGTGCTGGATTTACTAGATATGCTGCTGCAATCTTATCTTTTGATCCATCAGGATAAGTGATAGTAAGGTTCCCTTTTTCATCCACACTGTATTGTGAATTTGCTGGAAGACTTGGGTTAGCAGCTTTAACAGAGGCGATAACCTTGTTCTTATCATCTTCACTAAGATTATTAGAATTCGCAACATCTAATTTTGTACCTGCAACTGGTTCATATTTCTTAGCAGTCTCAAGAACATTTACTATAAGTTCTCTGTATATCGTTGTTGGTTTATCTCGATTCTTCGCATGGAAAATAACACTTGTACTTCCTGCTGGCTGGTCCATTGCAACAGTTCCACTATATTTAGCATCACGTTGTCTAATCGTACTTCCACGTGGGTCATCTAGATATCCTCCCGTTGGCTCTACTCCTTTTATAGCTAGTGGATTTTTTTCAACTGAAAATTTCCCTAAAGCTGTAGCTTGAGCTACAACATCAACATCAATTTTATCACCAGGATATACTGTAATCTCTGATTTACTTACCAATAGTCTAGTATCATTATTACCAGTCACACCACCATCCTTAACAGTCAACGGTGATGCTGTAACCGTAATCGGTGTACTCTTAGCTGACTCTTTACCACCTGCTGGTGTTGAAGTCGCTGTAATCTCTCCTGCTGGAAGACTGTTTGTAGGGTGAACAGTTGCTACACCTTGAGCATTAGCTACAGCTTCACCGATCACAACACCATCTTTGTTGTAAAGCTTAACAGTTGAACCTGCTGGGGCTTTAACTGTTACATCAGCTGGTGTACTTGCTTTACCTGCCAAATCATTGACAATTTCTGGAGCACTAGTCGCTGCATCTGCTCCTGGATTTACTAGATATGCTGCTGCAATTTTATCTTTTGATCCATCAGGATAAGTGATAGTAAGGTTCCCTTTTGCATCCACACTATATTGTGAATTTGCAGGAAGACTTGGGTTAGCAGTTTTCACTGCTTCGATAATCTTATTCTTTTCAGTTTCACTAACGCCGTTTGAATCTGCAATATCTACTTTTGTACCTGCAACTGGTTCATATTTCTTAGCAGTTTCAAGAACATTTACTATAAGTTCTCTGTATATCGTTGTTGGTTTATCTCGATTCTTCGCATGGAAAATAACACTTGTACTTCCTGCTGGCTGGTCCATTGCAACAGTACCACTATATTTAGCATCACGTTGGTTAATCGTAGCTCCATTTGAAGATCCTAGATATCCTCCCGTTGGCTCTACTCCTTTTATAGCTAGTGGATTTTTTTCAACTGAAAATTTCTCTAAAGCTGTAGCTTGAGCTACAACATCAACATCAATTTTATCACCAGGATATACTGTAATCTCTGACCTACTTACCAATAGTCTAGTATCATCATTACCAGTCACACCACCATCCTTAACAGTCACCGGTGATGCTGTAATCGTAATAGGTGTACTCTTAGCTGACTCTTTACCACCTGCTGGTGTTGAAGTTGCTGTAATCTCTCCTGCTGGAAGACTGTTTGTAGGGTGAACAGTTGCTACACCTTGGGCATTAGCTACAGCTTCACCGATCACAACACCATCTGTGTTGTAAAGCTTAACAGTTGAACCTGCTGGTGCTTTTACTGTCACATCAGCTGGCGTACTTGCTTTACCTGCCAAATCATTGACAATTTCTGGAGCGCTAGTTGCTGCACCTGCTGCTGGTTTGTTAGTCGCTGCACCTGGTGCTGGCGTGCTTGGTTTCGGTGTTTCTGGTTGTGGAGTAACTGCCGCTGGCGTTGCTACTACAGCATCACTTACTTGTGATGTTTTACCATTTTTAGTAGCTGTTGCTCTCACATTACCAGCTGGAATGTCTTTAGTTGGGGTGATGCTTGCTACACCATTGTTACCTGCTGTTGCTTCACCAATCTTGTTGTTGTCTTTGTCGAACAAGGCAACTGTCGATCCTGCCTCTGCTTTCACTTCAACCGGAGTTTTAGTGTTAGCTTTACCTGTTAGACTTGTCGTAATAACTGGCTTAGCTGGTGCTACTGCTTCTTTTTCTTTTTCAACAATTACTTTTACAGGAACTTCTTTTGTAGATGTATCCGGGTAAGTTACAACTGCTGTTGCTCGTTTTTCACCTGGAGTTTGTGTATCTACTGCATCCTTGTACTTAACTGTTGTACCTTTTGGAAGAGTGTCTAAGTTTCCAATTGATTTTGTCGCATCTGGTTTTTGACCAACTTTTACAGTTTGATCTTTCGCTGTTGGTGTGTAAACATCAGACTTCCACATTTTTATAGGGTTAGTTGCAATGTTGGCGAAACCTGCATTGGCACCAGCAGTGGCGCTACGCATCATACCAAACACAACCTTCATATCTTTTAACTGTTCGTTAGTTGTTGTTTTAGGGACTTCAGTTCTAAAACTCCATGCATAGGCATCATACCCATCACCACCTGTAGTCGAACGATCCACAATCAAACGTTTGTCATTCAAGGCAGCACTATTCAATAACTCTTTAGTTCTCGGAGAAGAATTAGACGCCGCACTCTTGAAATATCTGTCCTCCTGACCGGCAAGTTTTTCTATAAAACGACCATAGATACCACTTTCCCAACCAGAAGCCAGAGAAAAGCTATCTTCTTTGTCTAATGGTAATCCAGCAGCTGTAGCTGGTGCTGGCTTTTCAAACGTTACAGAATTACTCAACGCTGAACCATCAGGTTTTATACGTTCAAGTCTTTTAGTTTTAGGATTTAATTTACCTTTGATTGGAGAGTTATATTTTGCACGTGTAATGCTAGTTGGCATATTAACTTCTGCAGGAATTTGGATGAAATTTCGATATACATCTCCTCCATCTGTATTATACGTATTAGATAGATTTCTGCATGATCATTATAAAAGACAAGCCAATCTAATGAAGTAATCTTCCCACTAGCGTCTTTATTATATTTAACTTTATAATTTGTAACTCTAGAAACTGCTCTAACAGCGTCATCTGTAGATGTGGCTTTATTAACATCATTAAGGATATAGGCATCACTATGACCATTTGCGGCTGCATTTGTACCTTCTGAATAAGCAACTTCCGCTCTAAAAACATTATTCTTATCTAATGCTTTACCATTACGTGAGTCGTTAGATCCTGTGTTTTCTATTGAGTTAGATTCTGATTTTTTCTCAGTGTTTTCTGCTTTTTTACCTACAGTTGGTTGTCCGTTAGTAGTGTCTACTGCTGGAGTTTCTTTTTTCTCTACAGGTTTGTTTTTTAATTTAGTGTTCGCTGTAGTTACAAGTTTATTGTAAGCTTTTTTAATTTCGTCTTGAGTTGTTGCGTTTTCTAATGTATCTTTCGCTACTTTTAGCGCTTCTTTTAATACTGCAACACTCTCTTCTGTTTTGCTTTCGTATGTTCCGTTAGCTAATTTTGCTTCGATTTCCGCAATGTAGTTTTCAAGTTTAGTCTTGTCTAAAGCTTTAACTTCTTTTGCAGTTTCTCCACCTAATTTTGTCGCTACTGCTGCTGCTACGTCTTCTTTAGTAGTTTCTTTAGCTACTGGTTGTGTCGTCGCTACTGGTGCAGTTGGAACATTTTCTTTAGCTCCAGCGTTTGTTGTATTATCCGCTGTTGTGTGGTTTGATACTTCTTCACTAGCTTGAGCTACTGCTCCAGCACCAAAGAAAATACTAGCACCAATAACAACTGAAGCCGCCCCTACTTTAAACTTTTTAATAGAGTAACTTTCAACCTTTACTCCATTTCTCGTATCCTTTAAATACTTATTATTTTTTCCTATCATTTAGATTTCTCCTTCCTTATATTTCTTAAAAATAAAAATAATCCAAGATTAATAGGTGTTTATAGTAATAATTATATATAATTATTACATTTTAACTATTTTATTATACTTTTTGAACTTAAAATATAACTTAAATTATGTAAAGTAAATTACGTAAATTTAAAATAAAAAAACATAGTAAATTATGACACAATAAATTCACAACAAAATACCAAGAATATTTTTTTACTATGTCTAAAAACTAATTCCACCAGAAAATACAAAGAAAGTGAACACCTAACACCCACAAGATATAGTAAATCAGACATAGAGAGGACATGTTTTAAAATAAAAAAATGTCTACGCTGAAGATTTTAAAAGATCAGTTATTAGTCTATATCAAAATAGTAAGACTCAACATATTATTATATTTCTTTAAGTGCCATTAATAAATAGGGGAAACAGTATTCTTAGATTAAAACTGAAAACGGAGATGTGTTTACTACTAAACAAACAAAAGAACTTCAAAAACAAAATACTCAATTAGAAGAAGAAAATCAAATTTTATAAAAGGCGATTACCATCTTCACTCCACACTCAAACAAAAATTAAATGTTCTTTTCGTCCTTAGAACTCAACACAATATTAAGCTGTTATATAAAGTATTCAACATTAATAGAAACACATACTATAAATATATCTCAAATAATATACTTCCTAGAATCGAAGAAAAATCAAATGATTTCTAAAAAAATTCATGGAGACTACGATAAGTGACTTGGTGCATATAAAATTACTCATATTTTGGAGCATGATTATGGCATTAAAATTAACTTTGGAAGAGTATATCGATTAATTCAAAAATTAAATCTTCCTACTATGTTTACTTCTAAACCCGTTATTCCTATTAAATCTTTTCCTATAGCTGTGAACTATATTAATCACCTAACTTCAAATTATCACAAAAAAATACTCATAACAAAGAATAAATTTCTAGTAAACTAGTTAATATTTTAGATAACCTTAATTACTTTCATCTGTTTAGAGAAGGAACTGAACGTACCCCAAAAGAGGTCTTGGCATTAACGAAGAACTACCAATCGATAATTAATGTTGGAACAGATGATAACATATACAACCTCTACATGGACAACTCTGTATGCCATGATAGGTCTAAATTAAAAAAATTTTATTTGATAATATCCTAATAATAGGTTACTAAAATCTTCCCTCTTTACTTAAAAAAATAAGGAGGAGATTTGTTTTTTTCATCAATATTTTTTTCAATACTTCTTTTTATTCTCACCCTCTTATTTATGCAACCGTTTAATTTTTTTCTAATATTTATTAATTTTTTTCTTTACAAAGTTCAGGATAAGTGATAATATAAATTTAAGTTAACACATTAAATTTTTAATAAGTCTATTTTTTTATATTAATTAATCAAGGAGGGATCAACTTGAAAAAAATACGAAAAAGATTATAAATGACATCATCTTAAAGATACAAACCGGTATTTTTAAAGAAGGTGAACAGCTCTATACAGAAAAAGAGATAAAAGAAATATATAATGTTAGTAGTACTACTGCCGTACGCGTGCTAAATGAATTAGAGTCAGCAGGATATATTTTTAGAATTCAAGGAAAAGGAAGTTTCGTAAATAAAACATTAGTTAACAAAAAAGTTTTAGTTACAGAAAACAACAACTTCCACAAGCACTTTAAAGAATCCGTATCAGAGCACTCTGAAGTTGTTGAAGCTGAAATTATTCAAGATAAAGAGCTTTGTTCAAAATTAAAATTAAAAAATCAAAAACTTCTAAAAGTAGCTCGTATAAAATATATCGGTAATGTTGCTTGGGCTCACCAAACTAACTATATTCCAATTAAATATTTACCTGATGTTAATATAGATGATGTCGACAGTTTCAAGGAACTTGCTACTATGATTAGAAAAAAATATCGTATAGATATTCACCAAGAAAAATCTAAAAAATATATGCAAGTTATAGTTGATACTCCTGAAGAAATTGCCAACTTTATCGCAAAAGATGGTGAACCTTGTTTTGAATTTGATAGGTACACTTACTTTGCAGACGGTAAAATTTTTGAATATGTAAAAATCTATATAAATTACAAATACTATAGCTTAACTATTAAAGATTAAGCTCTGATTGGAGTTAACTATGAATAAAAAAGAAAAAATCTTAAACCAAATTAAAGACGGAATTATCGTTTCTTGCCAAGCGTTACCAGGTGAACCACTTTACGTCGAAGAAGGTGGAATCATGAAACTTATGGCACTAGCTGCAAAAGAAGCCGGGGCTGTTGGTATCCGTGCACAGGGTATTACTGATATAGTTCAAATTAAAGAAACAGTAGACTTACCGGTTATCGGAATAATCAAACAAAGTTATGAAGGTATGTCTCAATTCATCACAGCAACCATGAAAGAAGTAGATGACCTTGTAGAAACAGGTTGTGAAATTATTGCCTTAGACTGTACTTTACGCCCTCGTTTTGATGGTACAACAATAAATGATTTTGTTGCAGAAATCAAAGCTAAGTATCCTGACATTATTTTAATGGCAGACATCGCTACTTTCGAAGAAGGTGTAAATGCAGAAAAAATAGGTGTTGATTTCGTCGGAACTACCTTAAGTGGTTATACAGAAAACACAAAAAATAGACCAAATGAAGTAGACTTAGGTCTTATCAAAAAATTATCTGAAACTATTTCTGTTCCAATCATAGCTGAAGGACGCATCCACTACCCTGAAAATGCTAAAGCAGCATATGATGCAGGAGCATTCAGCGTAGTAGTAGGTGGTGCTATTACTCGTCCAAAAGAAATAGCAGCTAGATTTATCAATGCAGTGAAATAAGAAAAACCAACTCTGAAGAAGCATTTTCAGAGTTGATTTTTTTAGCTATAATTGATAATCTATTATCCAAGTTGATAAATCTTCAATAGTTGCTTGACTTGAAGCAATCTTTAAAATAATAGTATATAATTCTTCTTGTGAATATTCCAATTCTATTCTGTTTAGAGCCAAAAAGACTAACATAGCATGGACTCCTATCCGTTTATTTCCATCAATAAATGGATGATTTTTTACCAATCCATAGCATAATCTCGCTGCTTTTTGTTGAATTGTTGGATACATATCCTAATAATTAAATGTCTGAAATGGCGCATTGATTGCAGATTCTAATATCCCTAAATCTTTTACACCATCTAATCCTCCGAACTCAGAAATCAAATCTTTATGAAGTAAAAGTATTTGATTAGTTGATAATTTTATCATTTTGCCAATACCTCATAAGCCTTTTTATTTTTATTTATTAAATTTTTAGAAAGTGCTAATACATCTTCATCCGAGGCTTGTTGAGTTTTTTCAAATTCATTAAATTCTACTAAAACATATCGTGGTGCATTATTTTTCAATATAACAACTGATCCATTTTCATCTACCATTCTTGCTATCTTAGAAAAGTTCTGGTTCGCTTCTGTTATTGAAACTAAATTATTTGTGTCTATATTCATACATAACACCTCCTTTTCATATTATTATAATAAAAAAAATAGGATTAATTCAACCTATTTTGTGTTATTAAAAAGTTCTAATTGACACTTGATCAATTAGAACTTTTCTTCATATTACTTTTCCCAAGCACGTCCATCGATGTAGCTTGATTTTCTGTAGTTTTCTTTCATCGGTTTTACCGGCATTATTATCGATAACAGTATATATATCAGTATCGGACTACCGAATGAGAAAATACTCGCTAATAAGAATAGCACTCGTAAGAAACTAGCACTTATTCCAAATCTTTTACTTAAACCACTACATACTCCAGAAATCATAGCTCCTTCATATGATTTATAAATTTTTTTATCTTCTAAAAAAATTAAGAAATTTATTCCATAATTTATTTAATCCATCTATCATAATAAATTCCTCCTGACTTTATTGTTGATATTTCATTATTCTGACCTTATAAATATTATATCACATTTCTATGATATATATTAACTATTATACTCAGTAGACTTTAAACTAAGTTTAGATTATGAGATATTTAATAAATATCTTATAAATGACATTAACAGTGAAATTCTTATCGAGCATAAAAAACAAGTCGTTTGCGTATATATGAATCCACTAAAGATTTCATCAATATTTTTCGCTAAGAGCACCAAAAATTGTTCTTATGATTCAATTATTCTAAAAAATTTCAATTGCTATTTTTGTGCTTCTAGAGCTGTTTTATTTAAATCCGTACACCAAGGTGGATAAAATCTCATAGCCATTTTTCCTTTGCTGTCTTTTATCGAGAGAATTTTTTTACGGATAGCCTCATCATTTGGAATAATAAAAAGTCCTCTCTTATCGCTATCGATCACAACAATAACGAGCTCATTCCCCAGATCTTCATTAGTATATGGAATGTTTTTATTTCTTGAGTCTTTTTTCCAAAAGGCTGTAAAATATCCTTCTTTTTTTGGTGTTTTTTTTGCCAAGCGACATCTTTTATAGCCTTGCTCTTCCTTTATTTTGATAAGGATACCTTCGTATTTTTCATTCCACTTTTCTTTAGTGAATTCAAAATCACCATAAAACTCATTTAGAACCTCAAGTATTTTCATTATGACGTATGTCCCCCTTAACAAAATTTTTTTCACTTGAATTACTACATACCCCAGGTATAATAACCCCCTCGTATGATTTATTATCTTTTTATCTTCTAAAAAAACTTGATTCATATTTTATTATTCTGATTTTATAAATATTATATCATATTTATATGCTATATATTACTTGTTGTACTCAGGTGACTCTAATATAAGTTTATATTATTAAGGTTTTATAATAAATATCTTATAATTTATATTGTTCGTAAAATATTTATCTTACAAAAAATAAAAGAACACTCCGAAGAATGTTCTTTTACTTTTTGACAAGAGTCTTAAAGGATGGACGGCGTACCCATCATCTCAGGTACTCTATAAAAGAGTGTGTAGAGAGCCTTTTCTACTTCAATAAGACTTTTTTCTATCTTCATGTTATAACAAATTTGTTGGTTTGTCAATTATTATACTTCTTAATACGTCCACTTCTTATCATACTCTTTAATTTCGCATCCGTAATATCATACATAGAAGCTGTATAAAAATAATTGTTCTTCATATCAAGTTTTATTGCCAATAATATATTATCTTCAAATAACTTTATACATTCTAAACTAACACCTTCTTCTCTTGGATTAATTCCTACATAATCTGGAGTATTTATAATATTTTCTATATAAGAAATATACTTAATCGCATGTTTATGTCTACTCTTTTTCATATGGGTTTCTAATCCTCTAGAAATTATTACCTCATCGACATCGATATTAATATCTAACTGCTGTTTTATCTTTTTATTAATTTTTCACTCTAATCTCTCCCATCTATTTAATTTTATCATATTATAGAGCTTTTTTTTACCACCGTTTACTAACTTATTTCAATAATTCAGTCTTTATTTTTCTTGATTCTTTATTCCATCTCCCTTTATAAATTTTCTTCTTGACAAGTAAGTGTTTACTCACTATAATGTTAACTATGAAGTGAGTGTCTACTCACCAAAGATTAAAATTATTATTTCTCATGGGATATCTCTTAGCACCTATCGTGAACGATGCCTTAATAATCGCAGTTCTAAAACATTAGGTGAACTAATATCTCTCAAATAATCTCAGCTATATTTTTTTAATTATAAAGTGAGCGTTTACTCACTATTAAATAGAAAGGTGATTCTTATGAAAAAATTAATACAAATTACTTCATTATCAAAAAGCTTCGGCGATCAAACAGTCCTTGACAATATTGATTTCAACCTAGAAAAAGGTGAGATTGTCGGTCTTATCGGTCCTTCTGGAGCTGGAAAATCAACATTAATAAAAACAATGCTCGGTATGGAAAAAGCGGATAAAGGTAAAGCACTTGTTCTAGATAACAAAATGCCAAAAAGAGAAATTCTTTCTAATATTGGATATATGGCACAAAGTGATGCCCTTTATGAAATGCTTACCGGCTATGAAAACTTAGAATTTTTCGGGAAAATGAAAGGTGTTCCTTCAAAACAACTAAAAGAAGAAATAGCTTATGTTGCAAAAATAGTCGACCTAACCGACCACTTGAAAAAATTAGTATCGAATTATTCTGGTGGTATGAAACGTAGACTTTCTCTCGCTATTGCATTAATCGGTAGCCCTGTGTTACTTATACTCGATGAACCTACTGTCGGCATAGATCCTAGCCTTCGTCGTAACATTTGGAAAGAATTGTTCAAACAGAGGGATAATGGAGTTGGAATCCTTGTAACAACTCACGTAATGGACGAAGCAGAACTTGCAGATAAAGTTGGACTCCTTCTTCGTGGCGATATTATAGATTTTGACACACCAAAAAATCTAAAAGAAAAAAATAATGTTACTACTATCGAAGAAGTATTCTTAAAAGTGGAGGAAAAATAATATGAGAATTTTAACTATTTCAAAAAGAGTTTTTAAAGAGTTTTTTAGAGATAAAAGAACTTTAGCGATGATGTTCGTTGCCCCAATTTTTATAATGTGGTTAATCAGCATAGTCTTTTCAGCAAATACAAATTCTGAAATTATTGTCGCTTCTGTAAACACTCCTCAAAGTGTCTTATCTGTAATGAAAGATATCGATAGCGTTCATCTAGAAGAATATCAATCAAAAGAAGCTGCTGAAGAAAAATTAAAATACAATGAGATTGATACTGTAATTTCTTACGATAACAATACTTATACGGTAACTCACGCTAACATAGATTCTACTAAAACTATGCAAGCTCAACAAGTTTTAAAAAACTCTATAAAAGCATCAGAAGCAAAAAACTTGGTAGAAATTGTTAAAAAAGTAAATCCTAAATTAGGTGAAAACAAACAGGAACCTGAAGTTAAAGAATATTATAACTACGGTAATGCAGATTCAACATTTTTTAATAAAGTTGCACCTACTTTAATCGGCTATATCCTATTCTTCTTCGTGTTTCTAATCTCTGGAATGGCTCTACTAAAGAACGTACTAGCGGAACTCTAGATAGACTCTTAGCAACTCCGATAAAACGAAGCGAAGTTGTCCTAGGATATGTATTATCTTATAGCTCATTAGCTGTAATTCAAACTATTATCGTCACTCTATCATCTATATATTTATTAAATATTGAAGTTGCTGGAAATCCGTTTTATGTTATAATAGTTAATGTATTACTAGCAATGGTTGCCTTAACATTAGGTTTACTAATCTCTACAATTGCAAAATCAGAATTTCAAATTATGCAGTTCGTTCCAATAATAATTATTCCGCAAATGTTCTTTTCAGGAATTGTATCTATTGAAAGCATGGGAAAAATCGCTGTCTATATTAGTAAAATCCTACCTGTTACGTATGCTAGTGACGGTTTAAGCAAAATAATTTTAGAAGGTAAAAATCTTCTTGCGATTAAAAATGATATCGTTGTTCTACTTGTACTTTGCATCCTTCTAATAATCCTTAATATTCTAGGCTTAAAACGATATAGAAAAGTTTAAAAAACAATAGGAGACTCTTATGACTGAAAATATCTTACAATCTTACTTTAGCATATCTCATGACGAAACCTTTCCACCTGGTAAGAAAAAAACAATAGAAGCTGCGATTAATTTATTTGCAAAACAAGGATACCATGGTACATCTACACTTCAAATCGCTAAAGAAGCCGGCGTTAGTCAAGCAACAGTATTCAAGTACTTTAAAACTAAAGAAGATTTATTATATTCAATAATAGTCCCTGTTATTCCTAAATTATTTTTAAATTTTCTAAAAAGAACTCAAAATACTAATTCACTTGAAGAATTAATCAGTTATGCTGTCGAAGATCGTATGATGTTCCTAAAAGAAAATAAGAACACTGTAAAAAAATAGTATTCTCAGAAATATTAACGAACGAGAATCTAAAAGCCCAGCTTATCGATTCTTTAAAAGTGGTCTTTGCGGAAATAAACTTTAAAGACATATTACAAAAACATAAAGAAAATAATCCTGAAATTAATGAGAGCTTATCCTCAGCTGAAGTTATTCGTTCATTCGCAGGACCTATCATGACCTACTCAGCTCAAAGATTTATTCTTTTTGAAGATGTTCCTTGTCCTACTGAGGAGCATGATTTACAATTTATTAAACAACAAATTTATAGAAATTTAACAAAATAGCAAAAAGGAACTTGGAAATTTCCAAGTTCCTCTTTATTTCTATTCACCTAATCTAATTACCTTATCACAAATTGATAATGTTGATTTATTGTGTGAAATTATTATTGTTATCTTATCTTTTTTACTTTCTTCTAAAGCTTTTAGCACTTCAATTTCACTGAAGATATCGATGTTTGCTGTTGCTTCGTCAAGAATCAGAAGTTTACTGTCATTATAGAATGAACGTGCTACTGATAAACGTTGTTTTTGACCTGAACTTATGTTCGAACTTCTCTCACCAACGATTTCATTTTCTCGACGTTTCAAGCTATCCACAAAACCTCTTAAGTTGGTTTTTCTTAATGATGCATCCAATTCTTCTTTATCTAAATCTTTCTCGAAGAATGTGATGTTATCTTTAATTTTTGCATTGAATAGATAACTATCTTGCAGAATTATTGAGCTGTTTTCTCTAAAGTAGCGGTTATCTATATCTCTTAGCTCAACACCATCGATTGTAATATTACCTTCCATGTTTTCATCTGAGATGAACTTCATAATAAGTTTCGCTATTGTAGATTTACCACATCCACTAGGTCCACTTAATCCGATAATCTCGCCTTTTTTTACATCGAAGCTTAGATTATCCACTACAGTATTATCAGCGTATCGATATGTTAAATTATCAACTTTAAGTTCATTAAAATCAACAACTACTCCACTATTTCCCGCTTCTTCCGGCGTATTCATAAGCTCTAAAAATCTCTTTCCACTAGCCATCGTTTGACTTAATGTTGAAGCTAGATTTCCCATATATAAAATAGGAATAAACGATACGATAAACATCGCAACTAATGAAACAGTTACGAACTGACTATCAAGTGAAGCTGCCACATAGATAAATGCCAGCACTCCGATATTATAAGTTACAACATTTAAAACATTCAAATCTACTAAAAATTTATTTTTAAGATATGAACTTCTTGTTAGTTCTTCAGTTTCCATATCGATATTACGTTTTGCTTCATCGATTTTTCCATATTGTAATGTTTCAAAAATTCCGTAAGCTTCTTCTGATGAATTGTTGTTTACTTGTGTTAGTTTACGGCGATAATTTTCACCAACATCTTGTCCAACATTTCTAAAGCTTAACGGATACACAAGTCCGATTACAATATAAATTATTAACGCTACTAATGCTAGTTTCACACTAAAGAATAATAAGAAGAAACTTACTACTAAACTTTGTACGATATAAATCATAAACGGTGTTATCGTATGCGCGTAGAAAACTTCTAATAATTCAATATCAGTAGTAATCATCGTCATATAATCACCAGATGTGTTTTGCGTAAAATTATCGACAGATATGCGTTTGAATTTATCTAAAACTTTAACACGTAAGGCATGTAATACTTTGAACGCTACATAGTGATTTAAAAGTTGCTCAGTATAGCTGAATATCCCTTTTAATACAGCTAAAGCGAAGATTACTACGAATAAAATCACAGCTATTGTCGTTATTTTTGTTAAAAAGAATAACGAGATGAAGTAGGTGAATACGACAAGTGTTAAGTGACCTAAGCTTCCGAATAAAGTCGCTCTAAGCAATGGACGTTTAAACTCTTGAGCAATAGCTAACAGTTGTTTTAATTCTCTTAATGATGTCATTACTCTACCTCCTTAGCTAAAAATTTTGATTTCAGTTGTTGTTGATCTGTGAATAATTTTCTATACAGAGAATTTTCTTCAATCAGTTCATCATGTGTTCCTTCTTCGATAATTTTCTTATCTTTTAGAACATAGATATTATCTGAATTTGTTATCGTCTCTAAATCGTGAGAAATAACTATAATAATTTTTCCTTCTTTAATTGAATCGAAGGCATTAAGCACGATTTCTTTACTGTAATCATCAATATTCGATACAGCTTCATCAAGTATATATAAGTAAGAATCTTTTAAAATTGCTTTTGCTGCAAGTAGTCTTTGCTTTTGACCACCTGAAAGGTTCGCAGCACCTATCTCAAGTTCATAATCTAGACCTCCGTGCTCTTCTACGAAATCTTTAAGATTAACTTTTTCTAATGTACTGTACATTTCTTCTTCAGTTATATCTTTACGAACACTTAAATGCTCTCTCACAGTACCTTTTACTAAATAACTATCATTAGTAATAAGTGTCGTAATTTTAGCCATCTCTCTAGTAGGAATACTATCTATATTGAAGTTGTCATATTTTATACTTCCGCTATAGTTAGAATTTAAACCTAAGATTAACTTGATAATAGTAGACTTACCACTTCCGCTTTCTCCTACTAATGCTGTTTTCGTACCAGGTTTAAATATCATATTAATATTTTCTAAAGTCGGCTCCTCTCTATAAGAGAAGCTTACATTATTCAGAACAATATTCTTCCCAGCTTCTACCTCAATAGTTTTATCTTTTTCTTGCTCTGGGTGATCAAGAAGTTTATAGATATTATCTAACTCAACATTCCCTTTCATCGAAATATGGAATAAGCCACCTAAAGCACGCAACGGTTTGAAGCATTCTAAAGAAGCTACGATTACGAAAACAATAAGTTTCTGATCTTTCACCGCAAAAATAGCAATAATCGATAAAACAAAAATAGAAACATAAGTAATAGCATCCATCACGTTAATAGAATTAAGTTGGTGACGAAGTAACGCCATCGTTGATTTTCTATATTTTGCACTACGAGTATCAACATCACTCGCTACGTTATCCTCTTTACCGTAAATTTTTGCCGTTGTGAAACCTGATAATCTATCGTAGAATACCTCTGATAAACTTAAGAAATCACTGAAATTCTTTTTATTAGCTTTTTTCGATTTCTTAATAATAATCATAATAGATACAGGAATAAGCGGATATAATAATAACATCGCTATAAATAGTAAAATGTGAATCTTCCCATAAATCACAAACGAGCTAAGTACTATAAATAATGTCGCAAACATCTGCGGTACAAACTTATTGAAATAAAACTCAATATTCACAATCGATGAAGAATTCATCACAAGAAGACTACCAGTATTTACTGCTTCTGTATAATTTAGTGAAAGTTTTTCTACTTTGTTGTAAATCTCTTTCCTTAATGTATTTCTAACCTGTTTAGAAATTTTGTGACTGAAGTAATTATCTCCTGTTGTAGCTGCGTAATAAACTACTAAACCTACTACCGTTTTTAAAATAAATCCTAATACAGCGCCACTTCTACTCTCTTCACCTAGTGAATAAAATAGAAAATCTACGAAGTTGTAGATAAAAAATAGCGAGCACCAAAAGGCAACAAGTTTAAGAATCGCTACGAGATATACTTCTTTTTTGATATTGAAGAGAGCCATCGCTCTACCATCTATCTTCATAATATCTCCTTATTTAATTTCAAATTTAGATTTTTTTGCATAAAATGAGTAAAATCAGTGGTGAAAGATTTTTGTTTTTTTTTTATAGAAATCCAACATTCACTCTTTTTATGAAAAAGGTTCTAGTTACCTGTATTGATATTAATTATCAATTACACCTTATTATTATACTATATAGCTAAATTAAAAGATAGCTTTAAAGTTTATTGTTACGAAAATGTTCAAAATTATATGGAATGGTCAGAAAGTGGTGTTTTAGACTCACTCTTAGTTATTTAGAGTTTTATATAGACATCTTTTCTGAATAGACAGATGTTGTAATTTTTCTTTTTGAGTTGTGTAAATGTCAATCTAAATATGTCAAAAAAATTCAAAATAAACATGCTCAAATTTTTCAATCCCTGTTTTTTGGATTTTTCTAAATAAAAAAGGCTGTTGACTCATACATAATATGCATTTGTCAACAGCCCAACTACTCTAATTCATTAATAAAGTAGCTTTTCTTATATAAAATGTGATATTTAATTAAAAATTTTTATTTTACTATCTTTTTCCCAAAGCTTAGTGAAGCGATTAGTAGTAACGCACCTAATACTGCTCCGATTACTAAAGCTAATAGATACATAAGTGGATTACTTACTGCTCTTGCAAGAATAGCGAAGATTCCTCCGTGAGGAGCTTTCGATACAATTCCAAAAGTCATACTTAGAGCTCCAGCGATACCACTTGAGATGAATAATGGTGGAATAACACGCGCTGGGTTACTTGCTGCAAACGGAATAGCACCTTCTGTAATGAATGATAATCCCATTACGTAGTTTACTAATGCTCCACTACGTTGAGCTTTTGGCCAGATATTTTTGTTGATTGTTGCTGAAACAGCGATTGCTAATGGAGGTACCATACCACCGATCATAACCGCAGCCATTACATCACTTCCTGCTGAACCAGCAGATGTTAGTAACGCTGTACCTGTTACGTAAGCAGCTTTATTAATTGGACCACCCATATCGATAGCCATCATCGCAGCTACTACGAACCCAAGGATGAATTTACCGCTTCCGTTAAGACTTTCAATAAAGTGTTTTAATCCTTCCATTACACTTGCCATTGGTGCGTTGATTAGGAAAATCATTAATAATCCCATAATTAGTGAACCTAAGATAGGGAATAAGAAGATTGGTTTAATACCATCTAATGAACGAGGCATCCAACTGAATGCAATTTTTAATACTTGAATAATTCCACCAGCTAAGAACCCGGCTACTAACGCTCCTAAGAATCCTGATGGAGTGTACGCTAATAAATCACTTTTCAGACTTAAAATTCCTGGGTCTGCTAAAATACCACCGATCATACCAACGATGAATCCAGGACGGTCAGCGATAGAACGACCGATAAATCCAGCTAGGATTGGTAACATCATACTAAATGAAATTTTACCGAAGTAGAATAATACTTCTGCAACTTTATTGTAAGATGGATCTTCTGGATCAAATGATTTAATACCCCAGATGAATGATAATGCGATAAGAATACCACCAGCTACTACGAATGGTAGCATATTACTTACACCTTCCATTAGGTGTTTGTACGCACGACGTCCAATACTTTCATTCACAGATTCTTCTTCTGATGAATCTGTTGCTCCAGCATGTTTGTAGATAGGAGCTTTTCCATCTAAGATCGTTTTGATAAGTTCTTCTGGTTTGTTAATTCCATCAGCTACTTTTGTCATAATTGTTGGGCGACCATCAAAACGTGCAACTTCTACTTTTTTATCAGCTGCAACGATAATTCCCGCTGCTCTTTCGATATCTTCTTTTGTAAGTTTGTTTTCAACACCGATTTGACCGTTTGTTTCTACTTTAACATCTAGTCCCATCGCTTTTGCTGTTTCTTTAATTTTTTCCGCAGCCATAAATGTGTGAGCAATACCTGTTGGACAAGCTGTTACTGCGATAATGTATGGTTTTTCTCCACTTGAAGCTACTTGTTTTTCTTCTTCTTTTGGAGCTTCTGTTTTAGCTACGAAGTCTCCAAATACTTTTTCTACATCTTCTTTAGTTGTAGCTGCATCTAATCCTGCTTTACATCTGCATCCATAAGTGCTTGTGATAATGAAGCTAGAGCTTTAAGATGCTCGTTCGCTCCACCGTCTGGCGCACAGATCATAAAAATGTGTTTTGCAGGTTGTCCATCAAAGCTTTCCCATTCAACACCTTCTTTACTTTTCGCATAAACGATCATCGCTTTATTAAAGTCTGCACTTTTCGCGTGAGGGATAGCTACGTTTTCTCCTACTCCAGTAGTTGATTGAGCTTCACGAGCTAGTAATGCGTTTAAGAAGTTTTCTTTACTAGCGATAATATTTTTTTCCACTAACATGCTTGTTAGTTTATCCAGAGCTTCTTTTTTATCAGTAGCACTGAAGCCGAATTGAACTAAGTCATAATTTAGAACATCTGTTAATTTCATTTCTTTCTCCTTTGTTGATTGTATATTTCCAAGGAAATACTTTTAACTTAATTTTATTTTTTCTGTAAATAATTTATTGAAATTTTATTTTAACTTTTTTACTTTGATTTGAGGTAGTAATTCTATAATAAGTTCCTTACTTCCTACACCTACTGAGAACGATGTCGCACCACCTGCAGCAGATGCATAGCGTAGAGCTACTTGGTAGTCTTTTGTCTCATTGTATTTCGCAACGAACATCGCTAGCATACTATCTCCTGCCGCAACCGTCGATACTATCTTACCTTTAGCTACGTTTACTTCGAATACTTCTTTGTCTTCAGTTAGCAGTAAAGCCCCGTTTGCTCCACGTGAAACAAGGACGTTTTTCGCACCGCGTTCTTGTAATTTTTCAGCGTATTGCAAGATTTCTTCTATACTATTTAAAGTTACACCGAACATTTCTCCAAGTTCAAATTCATTCGGCTTAACTACGAATGGTTTATACTGAAGTGTATCTAACACTAATTCTTTATTACTATCTACTACTAATGTCGCACCTGACTCTGATATTCTCTTCGCAATAGCTTTGAAGTCTTCTACACCCATCCCCGCGATAACATTACCAGATAAGAATACTACATCTTCTTCAGTTAATACTTCTAACTTTGCAAAAAAGTCGCTCACATTATCTAGGTTTACACTACTACTTTGACCATTAATTTCAGTCTCAGTTTCTGTAGTCAATTTCATGTTAATTCTCGTAGCTCCACGCGTTTCTACAAAATCATGTTTTACACCTAAGTTGTCTAGTTCTGATTTTATAAAATATCCTGTGAATCCTGCAACAAATCCCCATGCTTTACTATCAATACCAACGTTGTTTAGTAAGATTGAGATATTAATTCCTTTTCCACCTACTACATACTTAGCTTCTTGTGTTCTATTTAATTTTCCAAGTGCGAAGTTGTTTGCCGTTGTCAGCATATCAACAGCTGGATTTAAAGTAATTGTATAATACACTATTAGTCCTCCTTTATACTTTTTACTTCTATTATGTTTTTATACCTCTTATACTCTTTTGGAACTTCATACGATACGATAGTTACATCATCTAACTCGGCGAATTTTTGAAATTTTCTATGTCCGAATTTTGATTTATCAGCAAGAATGTATTTTCTCTTACTATTTTTTATCGCCGAAGCTTTTATAAAAGCTTCATTTTCTTCAGCAGTCGTAACACCAAAAGTTTCATCTATTCCATTACAACCGACAAAACATATATCAAAACTGTATTTTTTCAGTTGTTCGATAGCAACCGAACCTATGACAGCTTGCGTAGAATGTTTTATTGTTCCTCCTAGTATAATAGTATGAATTTTGTTATTAATAAGTTTCGGTAAGTGATACGTTGAATTCGTAACGACCGTTATCCTTCTATCTCGAAGATAATCAATCATTTCATATGTTGATGTCCCAGCATCAAGATAAATCGTCTGACCAGATTCTAAGATATTTTTACAAATATACTTTGCTACTTCTCTTTTTTCCTGTAGAAACTCTGCACGCTTTACTTGAACACTTTCTTCGCTACCACGAGCTGCAGAACGTTTCATCGCACCACCATGAGTTCTATACAATAAATTCTGTTCTTCTAAATTTGTTAGATCTCGTCTAATAGTTGCTTCCGATACACCACAGTGTTCCATAAGCTCTCTTATGTTCGAAGATCCATTTTTATCCAACAAATCTAAAATTATATTCCATCTTTCATTTACCAATTTCTTCTCTCCTAACTCACAAGATTATTATATACAATATAATATAGCTATTCAATCAATTTCAAGCAAAAAAACACTCATAAATAATCAAAAATAATCGATTGAAATGAGTGTTTTTTTATTTTTTTGTATTTGATTGTTTTTTTCTAAATGATGAGCGTTTTTAATTTTTTTTAAGTTATTTTTCAAAAATATTTTCATAAACAGTATCGGTAAAAGATTTCTATTATCTCAGTTCTATTTTTCAAAAATAGATTAACGATGAGCGTTTTTAATATTATTCTACTCGATCAATAAATAGTTCTCAAAATTCTATGATTTTACTACTCTCAAGTATAATACTTTAGAGTAGTAAAAATATCGAACTAAAAATAAGAAGAGATTCAAGCATTCTACCTGAATCTCTTAATTTTAATCTATTAGATCAAATTCTTATCTTCTTTTCTTGAATACAGCTTCTTCTTCAGCTTTATTTAACTTTTGAAGTCTTCTGCTTCTAGCTCCACCTACAACTTCAACTTTTACTTCTGGAATTGTTTCTACTTGTGGTGCTACTTCTTCTGCTGTTGGAGCAGTTTCAACTTGTATTTCTTCTACTGTTGGAGTAACCTCAACTTGTGGTACTACTTCTACATTTTGCTCTCCAACTACAAACTCTTCTTGTTTTACTTTTGGAGCTTGTTGGGCTTGTGCTCCAACTTCATTAAAACCCTGACTTTGTTCCCCTTGAGGTACATTTGGATTTACATTTTGTGGTTGTCCTTGTGGATTAAATCCTTGTGGTTGTCCTTGGAATCCTGGGTTTGGACGTACTTGTTGTGCATTTGGATTGAATCCTTGTTGTCCTTGTGGGTTAAATCCTTGTGGTTGCCCTTGGAATCCTGGGTTTGGACGCCCTTGTTGTCCATTTGGATTGAATCCTTGTTGTCCTTGTGGGTTAAATCCTTGTGGTTGTCCTTGGAACCCTGGGTTTGGACGCCCTTGTTGTCCATTTGGATTGAATCCTTGTTGTCCTTGTGGGTTAAATCCTTGTGGTTGTCCTTGGAATCCTGGGTTTGGACGCCCTTGTTGTCCATTTGGATTGAATTCTTGTTGTCCTTGTGGATTAAATCCTTGTGGTTGTCCTTGGAACCCTGGATTTTGGTGTCCATGTGGTGCATTTGGATTAAATCCTTGTTGTCCTTGTGGATTAAATCCTTGATTCATTTCATTGTTAAAGTTTTGTTGATTTGAAATTGGATTTCCAAATTGATCAAACTGCTGATTATTAAATTGTGCATAATATTGTTGCGCTTGGAATGATTGTCTAAATACAAATTTAGAAAATTCATCATTATTATTTGTTTCAACTTTATTTGCTGGTAATGACATTAAAATAAAGAAGAAAACAATAACATAAACTGGTGTAATTAAAGCTACATAGAAATATGCTAAGATTACATATAATGCTATTAATATAGCTGAAAACAGTGTTGTAAATCCAACATCTCTTAATCTTCTACAAAAACTTGCTGCGATTGGAATATGTAATAAAATAAATACACCTGTAATAATGTATAATAATGATGCAAATTCACTATTATTTCTTAAGTATAACTCTGCTGCATCAGAAAAACCTATTACGTTTTTAAAGAATCCGATTGAATTATATTTTTTATAAACACTAGCAAATATTCCTGTATATACACCGGCGAAAATAAGATAGATTAGTCCTACAGGAAACCAGTGACCAGCTCTTGATGTAAACCCTGAATAATCTACAGAACCTTTAAAGAAATCTGAAATCGCAGTACTAAAACTAACTTTTCTATATCTTTGGTCTATCATAAAAACCCTCCTATAAAATAATTAAATAAATATATAACTATAATATAATAAACATACACCATAGTCAATTGAAATATAATTAAACCTTGTAAATTTTTACCGTATTTTTCTTCTTTTTTTAATTTCAAATTATCATTAGCAATAAATCAATATATCCTTACTCTTTATTACTTTTTGAAAATAAATTAAGTTATTATCAATATGACACTTATCTAAAAAAACTAAAAATTCTATTTTAATTTTTTTAGATAAGATTTTTATTCTATTCTCGAAATATCTGTGTGTTACTAATTATAAGCATTAAAAAAGCAACTTAGTCTCAAAATCTCCTAAGTTGCTTCTTCAATATTATATTTCTATTTTTCTCAAAACTTTTCTTGCTTCTTCTACAGTTTCTTCTATTATATTTTTAACTGATCGAAGTTCACTTACTAAACCTGCGATTTGCCCCGCCATAACAGAACCATTTTCGACATCTCCGTCATAAACTGCTCGTCTTAATGAACCTAGAGTCAATTCTTCTAACTCCATAAGTGTCGAAGATTTTTCTTCTAATTCATGATATTTTTTCGTAAGTTCATTTTTGATACCACGCACTGGAGCTCCGAATTTTTCTCCTGTCAATGTAGTTGATGTATCAGCTGCTTCTAAAATCATATTTTTATACTCTGTAGAAATTGGACATTCTTCAGAAGCTAAGAATACAGTTCCCATCTGAACTCCACTTGCTCCTAGACAATATGCAGCAGCCATACCTCGACCATCTGCGATTCCTCCAGCAGCAATAACAGGAATATTCACCGCAGCAGTTACCTGTGGTAACAACGACATTGTTGTACTAGTTCCTACATGTCCCCCTGCTTCCATACCTTCTACAACAACTGCATCACAACCTAATTCTTCCATTTTTATCGCAGCTTTCACCGATGGAATAACCGGAATTACTTTTATCCCCGCTTCTTTTAAGCGTAGCATATATTTTCTTGGAGTTCCAGCTCCTGTTGTAACAATTTTTACACCTTCTTCGATAACAACATCTATTATTTCATCAATATTGTGCATCATAAGCATAAGGTTAACCCCAAAAGGTTTATCCGTAAGTTTCTTACATTGTTGGATTTCTTTGCGAAGTTCCTCCGGACTTACCCCACCTGACGCTAAAATACCTAACGCTCCCGCATTCGATACCGCTGAAACAAGTTCATGTCTAGCTATTTGAGCCATCGCCCCTTGAAATACCGGATACTTTATCCCTAATAGTTTTGTAATCGTCATAATTGTTCTCCTCTTTATATTTTTATTATCTCTTAAACCTTCTTTAATCTACTACTAAAAGATAAATCTGGCTACAAAGTAACAAACTACCATTAAAATAACAGATGATAAGAAACATGCTGTAAATACTCTCACACCACGTTCTTTTATAACTTTAAAATTAACACTCATCCCTAAAGCCGCCATCGCCATACCTAAGAATACATATGCAGCATCTACAAAAAATGGAGCTAATGGTTTTAAGAAAGTAACATAACTTCCTAATATACTCATAAAGATAAACCTAGAATAAAGTACGGCATTGGAACTTTTCCTTTTGTTTCATCTTGAGTTTTTTTATTAACTACAATCAGCACACCTGCAACTACAATAAGCATAAGAACACGTGATAGTTTAGTAAGAATCGCAGCATCTAACGCTACTTGTCCTCCTGCGCCTCCTGCCGCAACTGCGTGAGCTATTTCATGAAGACTTCCTCCTGTAAATACTCCGTAGTTATAAGCATCAAGTCCTAGATAAGGTTGTAAAGTTACTTCTATTAAGGTAAATACTGTACCTAGTATCGCAACTATCGCAACCGCAAGTACGCTGTTATCTGTTTTCGCTCGAAGTTGTCCACTTACCCCCATGACTGCCGCAGCACCACAGATACCACAACCACATGAAGAAAGTAACGCAAGCTCATGATCCACCTTAAAAGCTCGGCACATAAAGTAAGTTAAAGTTACCATGAATAACACGATAAAGAACGCTACAATCAACGTCTTTTTACCTTCTGATAGAAGTCTATCCAACGCTAACTTAAATCCTAATAAAATTATTCCAAGTCGTAAAAATTTATTACTTATAAATGGAATATCAGCCTTAACCTGCTCTTTTAATCCTTTTGACGCTTGCAATACCATACCGATAACAAGCGCAATTACCAAATGCCCAAACAATTTTAACGCAGGAACTTGAGCAAGATATTTCGCTACTAACGAAATAATTAACATTATACCTAAGGTATAATAAAAAAATTAACACTCTTGAATCTTTCCATAAGAAATTTCCCCTTTTATAATATTTGTTTAAATAAGAACTATTTATAGTTTAATTATACTATCTACATTATTTGTATTCAAGGTTACATGAAATAAAAAAATAATAAATGATCATATTCTAAAGAAAAGGGGTGACTCGACAAAAATCGTAATTTCAGAGAAATCGATTTTGTCGAGTCACTCCCACAAAGATTATTTAGGCATCTAAAAAAACTTTTTATAAAGCGAATTCAGACGTCAATAAACCTCTGTGTCTATGAATCCTCATATACACTTTGTTAAAATTTAGGACTTTTGAGGCAGCCCCTTCTTAATTCAATCTATTATTTTTTATTTATTACCCCAACAATAAGAATAAGTAATGAGCAATAATTCCCGCTGCAATACCACCTATTGTATGTGATACGATTGCTTTTGAAGATAATTTACGTACTCCTAGAGCATCCATCATACCAATGTGAGTACTTAAGTATCCACTCCAACACATACCCATCGCTGTAAATACCGCAATATCATTCGCTCCGATTAATCCGCTCTTCAAGAATTCTGGAACTAATGAGATTGCTCCTCCTACTGCTCCTAAGGCTGTGATTGGGAATGCAATAGCTTCTGCAGAATGGAATCCAAATAATGGTTCTAAGATAAATGTTAATTTTTCTCCTAACCAAGGCAAGAATCCAACACCTTCATATGCCGCACCTGTATATCCTCCAGCTGGCATTTTGAATGTTAACATCATTACAAAAGTACATACAATCAGTACCCCTGGAATAATTGCTAGACCCATTTCTACCCCAGTTTTTCCACCTTCTAAAACTGTATCTAGAACTCGTTGGAACATGTTCCCGTCACGTACTATTCTTACTTTGTCCGGTCTATCATCACCTTCAGATAATTCGATTGCTGGTTCTTCTGCTTCATCACCATAGTATTTTTTTGTTTGTCGTAACATTAAACGTACACTTATAATACTACCTAAAATTGCTCCGATATTCCCTATAATCGCTGCTTTAATAAATCCTTCTCCTTGTCCCATCATAAACATCGTTACAATAAGTCCCATCCCAAAAGCTGTACCTAAGTTACATAAAGCTGGCACTTGGTATTTTTTAAAGAAAGATGTAAATCTTTTATCTTTCGCAAATGGAATGATAGCTGGGTTATCTGATAAATATGTAGCCACCGCACCTGTAACACTTGCTCCAGGCATTCCCCAAAGTGGTTTCATAAGTGGTGCAAAAATTTTATTAATTAACGCTATTGCACCGAACTCTGATAATAACGCACTAATTGCACCAGCAATAACTGCCATTGCCATGATGAAAAATACTGTATTAAGTAATAAATCATGTGCTGTCGCCATCATCGTCTTGAACATAAGTGGTGTCCCCATTTTTCTAGCCATAAGACCAAATATTAGGAAGAATATTCCTAAGAAGACAAACGTTTCTAAACTTATCGCTTTTTTAACCACTACATTTTTTTGATTTTTCTTTTTCTTGGTTGTATCTCCGTCCATAAAAATCGTCCTTTCTGATTTTATTTTATATAATTACTCCATTGTTCACTTAACGTGAACTGTACTAATACAACTTACTATTAATATTATATCATAGAATCTTTATCCTTGCAACTATTTCAATAATTCGGAAACTAATTAAACTAAATTACTATTATAAAAAAATTCAACATACACAAAAAAAGATTTTTAAGTTATCCTTTTTACAGCAGTATCTACAAAAAAACTAACATCTCAAAAATAATTTCTTAAAAAAATAAAATTAATTATATTTATATTTTAATACTTTATTTTTCTACAGTACTAGTACAGTTGTATTTTTAGTGTTATATTTGTATTATTATCATAGCCATGTAGAGAATTTTTCTATCGTAGTAATAATAAATAAATATAAATTTATTAAACTATAAATACTTTCTTAAAGCTAGATTAATTGCTTTTAAATAGCTTTTTTGATAGAATTAAATAGCAACAAATAAATATATAGGAGAAGATTTTTTATGCGAATGAAAAATGAAAATAATAATAAAATTTTAAAGTTTTCAATTAGAAAATTATCTCTTGGTGCAGCACCGGTTGTTATCGGTGCTTTATTCTTCGGAAGTTACGTACCAAGTGAAGCGCTTGCCAACGAAAACAACTCAAGCGTCAAATACACTTATCTAGCTGAAAACGAGCTTACAGAATCGGAAAAAAGTTTAATTAAACGAAGTATTCCAAAAGACGTAAAAAATAACGAAACATACTACATGGTTTATAAAAAAGAAACTCAAACTTCTACTAAGCCAACAACAGAATTAAAAGAATTACCTAATACTGGGCAAAGTTCATTACCTGTAGCTGGTCTTGGAATCGGTACCGCTGTATTAATAGTTTTTTTAATGTCAAAAAAACATAGAAATAAAGTTCTTAGCGTCGTGTTGATTGGAGCTATGGGGCAAAGTATAGTTATGCCTTACCAATCATTTGCATTCGAAAACAAAGAGTTAGTGCGTTACAACACACAAACAACAGTTGCTAATTCTAGTGAACTTGCGAATGGTGTAATCAATATCGATGGATACCGCTATGTTGGATACTTTACTCTTAGTGATTTAGGACTCTTACCAAAACAAACACAACCAAAATTTGAGCCGACACAACCTCAACCACAACCTACTCCAACTCCTTCAGTTGACTTCAAAACAACACCTGCTGAAGATCCAAAAGTACCGGTTGAAAACAAACCAGAACTTAAATCAACTACTGAAGCTGTAGCTTTCGAAACTGTTGAACAACCAGATGCTACTTTACCTAAAGGACAAACTAAAGTTGTTCAAGAAGGAATTAACGGTGAGCAAATCGTATTCAGTGAAGTAACTACTGTTGATGGTAAACAATCGAGCAAAATTATTAAAACTTCAATTACAAAACAACCTATAAACAGAGTAATCGCTGTTGGTACTAAGGAAAAAATCACACCTCAACCAATCGAAGTTAACCCAAATAAACCAAAAACTCCGAAACCTGTAGTAGCTAAAGGAACTCAAGAACCTGGTAAAAAAGGGCAAGCTCTTACTCAACCTGCACTTCCTGAAGCTACAGTAGCAGTTAATGGAACTCAAGAACCTGGTAAAAAAGGGCAAGCTCTTACTCAACCTGCACTTCCTGAAGCTACAGTAGCAGTTAACGGAACTCAAGAATCTGGTAAAGAAGGACAAGCTCCTACTCAACCTGCACTTCCTGAAGCTACAGTAGCAGTTAACGGAACTCAAGAATCTGGTAAAGAAGGACAAGCTCCTACTCAACCTGCACTTCCTGAAGCTACAGTAGCAGTTAACGGAACTCAAGAATCTGGTAAAGAAGGACAAGCTCCTACTCAACCTGCACTTCCTGAAGCTACAGTAGCAGTTAACGGAACTCAAGAACCTGGTAAAGAAGGACAAGCTCCTACTCAACCTGCACTTCCTGAAGCTTCTGTTGCAGTTAACGGAACTCAAGAACCTGGTAAAGAAGGACAGGCCTTAACTCAACCTGCACTTCCTGAATATACTAGAAAAATTGAAACAAAAGGTATTCAAGAAGTAAAAGAAGGTGAAATACAAGGGGAAGCTTTAGTTCAACCTGAATTACCAGAGTACAAAGTATCAACTGGTACAATTGAGGAATCTACTGAGACTGAATTAGATTTCACTACAGAAATCATTTCAGATGATACTAAATATGTCGATGAAGAAGTAGTGGAACGCCTTGGTTCTAAAGGAGTTCAAGTTACTAAAACAACTTATGAAACAGTAGAAGGTGTGAAAACGAACAAAGTTATTTCTACAACTACAGAAGTAAAAACTCCTGCCGTTTCTAAAGTGGTTAAAAAAGGAACAAAACCAATTGAGGGAACAAAAGTTGAAACAAGGGAAGAAACAATTCCTTTTGAAACAAAAACTCAAGAAGATAATACTTTGAAACGTGGAACAACTGAAGTTGCTCAAAAAGGTGTAGACGGTAAGAAACAAATTACTGAAATCTATAAAACGATTCGCGGAGAGAAAACAGCCGACGCTCCAAAAATAGAAGAAAAAGTTATCTTACAACCTAAAGATAAAATTATTAAACAAGGTACAAAAGGTTTCGAAAAACCAACCTTACAGTGGGCTACTACTGAAAAAGATGTCTTAAAGAAGAGTGCCACTGTCAGCTACACATTAAATAAACAAGATGGTGTAGAGATTAAATCAATCAAATTAGCACTGAAAGATAAAGATGGAAAACTTGTTAAAGAAATAATGGTAGCAGAAAATAATTTAAATGCTACTTTAGATGAATTAAAATATTATCAAGGTTACACCCTATCTACTACAATGGTTTATGATCGTGGAGAAGGTGAAGAAACTGAGAAATTAGAAGATAAACAAATTCAATTAGACCTTAAAAAAGTTGAAATTAAAAATATTAAAGAAACAAGCTTAATAAGTGTTGATGAAGCAGGTGTTGAAACAGATAAGAGTTTACTTGACTCTAATCCAGGAAATGTTGCTCCACTTTACCTACGAATTACAACTCACGACAACAAAGTTACAAGACTTGCTGTTGATAAGATTGAAGAAGTAGTTAAAGACGGGAAAACTTTATACAAAGTTACTGCAACAGCACCTGATTTAGTTCAGCACACAGATGCTTCTAAATTATCAAATGAGTATGTTCATTACTTCGAAAAACAAAAAGCAAAAGAAGGTAATGTTTACTACAGCTTCAACGAACTTGTAAAAGACATGCAAGCTAATCCTACTGGAGAGTTCAAACTTGGTGCAGATCTTAATGCAGCGAATGTAAAACCTAACGGAAAATCTTATGTTACTAATACATTTAAAGGTAAATTACTAAGTAATGATGGTGGAAGATTTACTATCCACAACTTAGCACGTCCTCTATTTGGTAGAGTCGAAAATGCTCATGTTCATGATATCAACTTAGGTAATGTAGATATTAATTTACCTGGAGAAAATAAAGTTGCACCTCTTGGTGATATGTTCAAAAACTCAAATATCGAAAATATTAAGGTAACAGGTAATGTTGTAGGTAATAACGATGTTACTGGTATGGTTAACAAACTTGATGAATCAAATATGCGTAACGTTGCATTTATCGGTAAGATTAACAGTCTTGGAGATAAATCTTGGTGGTCTGGAGGACTTGTAAGTGAAAGCTGGAGAAGTAATACAGATAGTATTTATTTCGATGGTGATATTGTAGGTAACAACTCTAAATTTGGTGGACTTGTCGCTAAAGTTAACCACGGTGGAAACCCTAACGATTTCAAACAACGTGGTAGATTAACAAATTCATTTGTCAAAGGTACTATGACACTTAAAAACCATGGTCAAAGCGGTGGTTTAATTCACGAAAACTATGACTGGGGATGGGTTGAAAACAACGTTAGTATGATGAAAGTTACAAACGGAGAAATCATGTATGGAGCAAGTTCAGTTGACACTGGAGATTCATACTTCGGATTTGATAACTTCAAAAACAACTTCTATGTAACGGATGTAGCTACAGGATTATCTTCATACAACAAATCTAAGCAAATTAAAGGTATTACAGAAGCTCAAGCCTTAGAAAAATTTGCTAAGATGGGAATCACTGCTCATGAGTATGCAATTAACGAACCGGTAGTTAATACACTTAACAATACTAAACCAAAAGCTGATAATTATAAAGATACTCAAGATTATAAAGCAGATCGTGAACTTGCTTACCGTAACATCGAAAAACTTCAACCATTTTACAATAAAGAATGGATTATAAACCAAGGTAACAAGATTCCTGCAAACTCTAAATTATTAACTACAGAAGTATTATCTGTTACTGCGATGAAAGATAATGAATTCGTAACTGAACTTGGTGATGCTAACCGCATTATTGTTCACTATGCTGATAAGACAAAAGAAATCTTTAACATCTCACCTAAAGAATCTCAAGTGAAACAAGTTAAAGAATATAGTATTGCTGAACTTGGAGAAATAGTTTATACTCCTAACATTGTTGATAAAGATCGTAGTGATTTAATCAGCGCTATCGAAAGTAAATTAAGTCCAGTTGAATTACAATCCGATCCTATTTATCAACACTTAGGAAGAACAGGTGGTAACAAAGTAAATGCAATTAAGGATCTTTACTTAGAAGAAAGCTTCAAGTACGTTAAAGATAATCTTAATAAATTCGTTACTAAGTTAGTTCAAAATGAAGATCATCAGCTTAACACCGATGAAGCTGCTAAACGTGCATTAATTAAGAAAATTGATGATAATAAGGCTGCAGTTCTTCTTGGATTATCTTTCCTAAATCGTTACTATGGTGTTAAATTCGATGACTTTAATATTAAAGAATTAATGCTATTCAAACCTGATTTCTACGGTAAGAATGTTAATGTGTTAGACTTCTTAATTAAGATTGGCTCTAAAGAAAGTAATATTAAAGGTGATAGAACTTTAGAGGCTTATCGCGAAGCTATCGGTGGAGTTATCGGTATAGGCGAGTTAAACAGTTTCTTAGACTATAATATGCGTCTATTCACAAGTGATACAGACTTAAACGATTGGTTCATAAAAGCTACTAGAGATAATGTATATATCGTTGAACCAAAAACAACAACTCCTGAATTTTCTGATAAGAAACATAGAGCATATGAAGGATTAAACAACGACATGCATGGTAAGATGATTTTACCACTTCTTAACTTAAAAGATGCACATATGTTCTTAATCTCAACATATAACACTATGGCATACAGTTCATTTGAAAAATATGGTAAGAATACTGCAGAAGAACGCGAAGCATTCAAAGCTGAAATCGATAAAGTCGCTAAAGGTCAACAAAATTATCTAGACTTCTGGTCACGCTTATCATTAGATAAAGTTCGTAATCAACTGCTTAAGAGCAACAATATGGTACCAACACCAGTACTAGATAATCAAAATTATAAAGGAATCAGTACAGATAAATATGGACACACTAATAGTGGTAAAGACGTAGCACCTATCCGTGAATTATACGGACCAACAGGACGTTATCATGCAACTGACTGGCGTATGGGAGCTGTAGCTCGTATTTACGGTAACCCTTATAAAGATGACTCTGTATTCTTCATGGTTACTGATATGATTAGTGACTTCGGTATCTCAGCATTCACTCACGAAACTACTCACGTAAATGACCGTATGGTATACTTAGGTGGTTCAAGACACCGTGAAGGTACTGACTTAGAGGCATTTGCACAAGGTATGTTACAATCACCTGCTGAAACAAGTCCAAACGGTGACTTTAAAGCACTTGGATTAAATATGGCTTACGAGCGTCCAAACAATGGAAATCAATGGTATAACACTAATCCAAATGACCTTAGATCTCGCGCTGAAATCGATAATTACATGAAAGGTTTCAACGACACTCTAATGCTTCTTGACTACCTTGAAGGAGAAGCTGTAATTGATAAACACGATAAAGCACTAAACAACGCTTGGTTCAAGAAAGTTGCTAAAAACTACGTAACGCTAATACGAAGAACCAATACGATGAAGTTAGAGATCTTAACGAAGAAGAAAAAGGATATGAGTTAAACTCTGTTAACGACTTAGTAGACAAAAACTTCATGACTAAACACGGTCCAGGTAATGCTATCTATGATCCAACTGGATTTGGAACTGCCTACGTGACTGTACCTATTACTGCAGGTATCTACGGAGGTAACACAAGTGAAGGTGCTCCGGGATCTATGTCATTCAAACATAACACATTCAGAATTTGGGGTTACTACGGATATGAAAAAGGATTCCTAAACTACGCTTCGAATATGTTAAAAGGTGAATCTAAAAAAGCCGGTAAGAATACTCTAGGTGATGACTTCATCATCAATAAGATATCTGACGGTAAATTTAACAACCTAGAAGATTGGAAGAAAGCATACTTCAAAGAAGTTGTTGATAAAGCTAAAGCAGGATTTAACCCTGTTACAATCGATGGTACTACATACAGTAGTTACGACGACTTAAAACGTGCATTTGCTGAAGCTGTTGAAAAAGATAAAGCTACTTTAAGTAACGGATCAGTTAAATCTGACAATACTGTTGCTCTTAAAGAGAAACTATACAAAAAACTTCTTCAACAAACAAACAGCTTTAAAACTTCTATCTTCAAATCATAATTTGAATAACAAAAAAACCTAGATTTAGAAATTTCTAAATCTAGGTTTTTTTAATATTTTTATGATGCTCCTTTGTAAAATAAGTTATATATTGAAATTACGTAAACCTCATAACTTAACAAAAAAATTCAGGACCAAAAACTTAGCTCTGAATTTATTTTTTTATATTATTTCTACTTCTTTTCTATATTGATCTTTAATGTTTTCATCAAGAACATCATCACTAATGATTGCCGTTAAATCTTTTAGTTGAAAAAATGTATAAAATGCATGAGTTGAAAACTTACTATGATCTGCTAGAACATAACGTTCAGTCGCATTATTAAGGATCGTCTCATTACAACGCCCTTCTTCCTCATCAGAGATAGTAACTTTCTCTAAATCTATACCATTTACTCCAACAAACGCCTTATTGACACTTATTTTACTAAGTGCATCTTGCGTGAAATACCCTATAAACCCTTTAGTTTTTTGACGATATCTTCCTCCAATAAAGATTAGATCACAAGATGGATTGTCTTTGAACTGTTCAAATACCGTTAATGAATTCGTCACAATGTTAATATCTCTATCTTGAAGGTACTCTGCCAAATAACTCGTCGTGCTTCCTGGACCTATAAAAATAGTTTCATTATCTTTTATAATCTCTGATACTTTTCTAGCAATTTGTTTTTTCTCTTCAACATTTACAGATATTTTTTTATTATAATTATCCTCTTGATAGAAATTCTTCGGTTTTAATTTTGCCCCACCGTGTATTCTAGTAAGATGCCCATAATCTTCTAATTCTTGCAAATCACGTCGAATTGTCATCTCAGTAACTTTCATATCATTCGCTAAATTACTAACACGTACTAAATGTTTATTTTTTAATTCATTTAAGATATAACTATGTCTGTCTATTTTTAACATCTTTTCTCCACTCTAAAAATAATAAATTTAACATTTATATTTTAACACTTTTTTCGAAAATATAAAACAGAAAACATAAAAGAACTATCAAAACGAACGTTAAATCTAACATAAAAACAAAAAACTAGCTGTTTTGTGGTTATATTAACCTTCAAACAACTAGTTTTTAATTAATTTTCTTTATCTTCTTTTTCTTTAACAACTTTTGGTTGTTCTATTGCTGTGACAACTCTCATATTCAGAAGTCTATCATATAGCATTATAGACTCTTTGCGCTTAAGTACATATATTTCATATAACCAAAATAGCGCTGAAACTGGCACTGCTGCCCAACCTATAGTAACTTTAATTAGGAATTCTCTAATTAAATATCTAGAAAATTCGATTTTCTTATTATCTGTAGGTACTATTCTTACTTTAAGCAGTTTTTTTCCGATAGTTTGACCTTGCCATTTATGCGGTAGGTATCCATATAAAAGAATTGCGAAAATAACTATTGAAAGTGTCATATACAATGCATTTCTTTCATTTTCCGCTCCACCTTGGGCTCGTAGATTTACCGTAGTATATTGGAAAACGAACGCTATCGGTAAGTAAATACCTAAGTCAATTAAATACGCAATTAAACGTTTTATAGGCGAAGCTTCTTCACCGTGTACATCTAATAATGGTTCAGCTGTTGGTGCTGAAATATCATTTAAAGTTGGTTTTATATTTCTATCATTATAGCTATATGAACTATTTTTTTTTATTTTCTTAACCATAGTTCACCTAGGCTTCTAAGTCAACGTTGTGGTATACTTGTTGAACATCTTCACAATCGTCAAGCATTTCTAACATTCTTTCGAATTTAACTTTATCTTCTTCACTTAATGTTACTTCGTTTTGAGGAATCATTGAAATTTCAGCAACTTCAAATTCTTCGATTCCGGCTGCTTTTAGAGCTTCTTGGATTTCGTGGAAGTTTTCTGGTTCACCGTATACTAATGTTAATTCATCTTCTTCGATAATATCACGAGCATCGATATCAGCTTCCATAAGAATCTCTAATAATTCGTCTGCACTTTTGCCTTCAACACCGATTACCGCAGTGTTGTCGAACATGTAGTTAACAGAACCAGTAACACCTAAGTTACCTCCATTTTTACCTAATGCTGTACGTACTTCAGCAGCTGTACGGTTAACATTGTTTGTAAGTGTATCGATGATAACCATTGTTCCACTTACACCGAAGCCTTCATAACGTAATTCATCATAGTTCTCTTCACTTCCACCTTTTGCTTTTTCAATAGCACGGTCAATAATATTTTTAGGAACACGGTAAGTTTTCGCTCTTTCTAAAACTACTTTTAGATTTCTGTTACTTTCTGGATCTGGTTCTCCAGTTTTCGCTGCTTGGTAGATTTCACGTCCAAACTTAGCATAAATCTTACTCGTGTTAGCGTCTTTTGCCGCTTTTTTTTCTTTAATATTATTCCATTTACGACCCATAGTCTTTTAATCTCTCTTTCTTTTGTAAATATTTTCCATTTTAGTAAAACTTTCCAAAAAAAATACTGTCAGAAAGTTATTACATACCTCTCTATATTACTATATTTAAGCTATTTTTTCAAGCATCGACTAAGTAATTTTTCTATCTTCTTATTAACTCATTTTCTAAAATATAATTTCTAATAATTACTAATTTAATAGCCATTTTAAGAGATTATATTTAAACCTAGTGTCATCACAACAAAAAAATTCGAAGTATAAGGAAATCCTCGTACTTCGAATCTATTGTATATACTAAAGTTATTATTTGTATTCTACAAATTTGTTGAATTCAGCTTCATCAACGTTTGTTAATTTAACAATCCAAGATTCTTTTGGGTCAGCTGAGTTTAAAACTGTTGGCTCTTCTTCAGCTTTTTTGTTGTATTCTACAACGTCCCCTGCTAATGGAGTGTTGATGTCTAATACAGTTTTTGATGCCTCTAAACGTAAGATAACATCATCTTTTTCTAATTTTTCTTTTCTTGAGAATTCTACAAATCCTACAGTACCAACGTCATCTTGTAATTCTGCAGTTGGTCCAATAATATATACACCTTCGCTTTTTTCAATCCATAAAGCTTTTGCTAATTTTTTCATTTTACAACCTCTTTCTTTATTTTATAATTTTTTCTAAGTATCGATGACCTTATTTCATCATCGATTTTTATTCAAAGATATATTATACATTTTATAAAAATTAAAAATCAACTAAAACAATAACAAAAGTGATATTGATTTTCGATTAGTTTAATAAAAAAACTAATTAACACTATCCTTTGCTTTCAAAACTAGTAGTATTATAATGAAGATAGGCTACTTGCCAAAGAAGGAGATGTTTATATGGTTGATATACTCATCCAAATTCTTGTTGGACTATTTGTAGGAGTCATCCTCTTATTTATAGAATACTTTTATTTCCTAAATGATAAAAACAACAAGAACAAGTAGTCTTATTTAGGCACGACATATGTAGTTCACTTTACCTATGAATATTTATTATCCTACTACAACAAGTATGCTAATACATATAAAAAAGCAGCTAAAGGGCAATTCAGTTGCTTTTCGTGTTTATATGTGAATATACTCATCCAATTCACTTATCTATATTTTAACATTATAATTCTTCTAATGTCAAGAAATTACCTAAGCTAATACTCGCTTGACATTTTTTAATTAGATATTAATTCTTAACTCAATATCAAATCTACTAATTCTTGTGCTTCTACTTTTCCGAAATAATGAGCTAAGTCGATACTTTCTAACACTTCTAGTAAATCTTCTTCTTTTACCCTCACTCCGATTAGTTTTTCCTCAACATCAGCGACATTACCTTTTCCGAAAAAGTCACCATAAATTTTAGCTTTTGTTATTCGTCCCGCTTCTACTTCCAGATTGAACTCGACAGTTCCTATCCCTAGTCGCGCATCTCTATTGTAGTTATATTTTGGTGATTTCCCGTAGTTCCAATCCCAGTTTTTATATTTCTTAGCGAGTAATTCATCAATCTCTCGCCAATCTTCTTCTGTAAGCTCATAACGTTTTATGTCTTCGAGTCTTTCACAATTAAACAGACGACATAGGTATAAATCTTTGAACTCTACTACAGATAAATTTCTATATTCCTCGTCTAAATATTCTCTAAGACTTGTAACTCTACTTCTTACCGAATCTATACCTTTTGACTCAATCTTCTTACGATTAGGTGTTAGTACATTGACCATAGCTTCATAGTTAACATCTAAAAGCAGAGTGTATCCTCCATAAATCTTACCATTAACAAGAGTCATCGCAGCTCCACTAACTTTCTTTCCATCGACAACAAGATCATTACGTCCTGTTTGTTCTACCTTACTCACACCAAGATCATGTAATATATTTACCGCAGGTTCATAGAATTTTTTGAAGTTACCATAAACATTACTATCACCATTCATAATAAGGCAAATATTCACAGCTCCTTCATCCAAAAACACTGTTCCTCCGCCTGTATCACGTCTAACAAGGGTTATACCATGAGATTTCATGTACCCATGATTAATCTCTTTTTCGGCATTTTGGAAAAGACCAATCTGTACCTTCGGTTTGCAACAATAAGGAAATATTATATCTTCATCTAAATTCAATTTATTCAATACATGTACTTGTATAGCTAAAGCTACCGCTCCATCATAAATATACTCTCCATTTCTTATCGGCTCTATTAAATACATAAACACTCCTCGTCTTCTAAAATACTACAATATAAACAGCTACCATTATTCAAGTTCAACCTTAGATAACAGTAGCCGCTTCGCCTTAATAGTCTACTATATTTATAATTTCTTCACTCTATAAATTATAACAGTCTACTTAGTAATTTTCTTCTAATTTTCTAAATTCATCTCTCGTATGTTGTGGCAAACTCTTACCGTAATCCATCATAAGTACAATATCTTTAAATGCAGCCTTTGGAATAGCTAGTCGTTCAATATCATCTACACCGACATCTAAATTAATATCTTCCTCACGATTTTCTTGGAATTTATCCACAAAATCTGGTTCAGCTACGAAGACGCTAGATAAACCTACCATCTCAGCGTGCAGAATAGCTTCACGGCTTTTTTCTATACTATTAATTCCGCCGGTAGCCATCAATGGAACACGTCCTGCAAGGTGTTCATGAACTACTTCGTTAATCAATCGCCCTTCATTAGGTCCTTTAGCACGAACTTTATTTAAATAAATATTTTGTCCCCAGCTTGCTATCGCAATATAAGACAACGGCACTCTTTCTAGTATCCAATCTGTAAGTTGATTAAATTCTTCAACAGTATAACCTATTATCGCACCACGTGTTTCTTCCGGGGTTGCTCTATATCCTAGTATGAAATCCTCAGGTGCTTCGTTTTTTATAACTTCATACACTGCTTCAAAAACTTCAAGTATAAATCGAGCTCTATTTTCTAGTGAATCTACACCATACTTATCATGGCGTTTATTCGATACTGTTGAGAAGAACGTCTGTAGCATTAGTTTTTGTGCTGTAGATATTTCTATTCCTGCAAAACCTGCGCGTATCGCTCTTCTCGTCGCATCTTTGTATCTTTGTTTAATCACATCGATCATCTCATGAGACAACTCTTCTACCTCATGTTCAAACGGAAGGTGCAATTTCAACTTACTTGGTCCATAAACCTTATGATTTACCCCATAGTAATTAGCACCCGCTCCTGAATAAGTCAGTTGCAAAATAGCCTTCGCTCCAGCATCTTGCATTGCATTTGCCATCTTAGTAAGTCCAGGTATGCAACTATCATCATGTGCACCAAAACCAAACTCGAACAACTGTCCATCTACATCGATATAAGCTGCCCCTGTTACCTGTAATGGCGCTGACTTAGCACGTCTTAATGCATAATCTAAGTCTTCTTTTGTAATAATTCCATCCTTTGTAGAAGAATTAGTCGTCATCGGCGACAGCACGAACCTATTTTCTAACTGTACACCATTTGCTAGTTTTATGGGAGTTAATAATTTTTCCACAAACTCACACCTCTTTTACATTTACTTTGTAAAACTAGCTTAAGATTAAGTCTACTAATTCTTTCGCTTCTACATTTCCAAAATAGTGAGTTAAATCAATACTTCCTAATACTTCAAGTAAGTCTTCTTCTTTTACTCTTACCCCGATAAGTTTTTCTTCTACGTCACGTACGTTACCTTTACCGAAGAAGTCTCCGTAGATTTTCGCTTGAGTAATGCGTCCTTCTTCTACTTCTAAGCTGAAATCAACTGTTCCGATCGCAAGGTGAGCATCACGGTTGTAGTTATAACGTGGTGATTTCCCGTAATTCCAATCCCAGTTACGGTATTTTTCATCTGCTAATTTCTCAATTGCAGCCCAATCTTCATCAGTTAGCTCATATCTCTTCGCATCTTTAATATCTTCGATTCCCATTAATCCACAGATGATTAAGTTTTTGAACTCATCGATTGTTACGTTTTGGTATTCAGGTTTTAATAATTCACGCATACCCATTACACGTGCTCTTACTGATTCAATACCTTTTGATTCAATTTTTTTACGGTTTGGTGTTAAAGCATTAACCATTGCTTCATAGTTTACATCAAGAAGTAATGAATATCCTCCGTAAATTTTACCACGAACTAATGTCATCGCAGCTCCACTTACTTTTTTACCACAAGCAGTTAAGTCATTACGACCTTTTTGTTCTACTTCTGTAGCTCCTAAGCTGTGAAGTACGTCTACTGCTGGTTGGTAGAATTTTTTATAGTTTCCATACACGTCTGTATCACCAGGCATTAAGAAACATACGTTAACAGCACCGTTATCAACATACACAGCACCACCACCTGTATCACGACGAACTAAGATAATATCTTTTTCTTTCATATATTCATGGTTTACTTCAGTTTCAGCATTTTGGAATAATCCAATTTCTACTTTTGGTTCGCAGTAATATGGGAAAATTACAGTCTCATCAATATCGATATTGTTAAGTACGTAGACTTGCATCGCCATTACTAACGCTCCATCTGGTAAATATTTTCCGTTTCTAATTGGTTCTATTAAATACATAATTCTTTCTCCTTTATTTGTTAATTTTTGTTAATGTATTTTTTTTAGCTAATATAATTTTTATTACAGTCTTATTATAATTTAATCTGCAATATTATAAAATCTCATTGCGAATTTTTTCGCAGTCTATGTTATACACTTGATGCACACTACCTGAAAAGTTATTACAAGTCTGACCCAAAAGGCCTAAATTTTTAAAAAGTGTATATGAGAACTCATAGACGCAGTGGTTTATTGATATCTAAATTCGCTTTATAAAAGCTTTTTAGATATCTAATAAACTGTGCGGGGGTGACTCGACAAAATCGATTTCTTCGAAATCACGATTTTTGAGTCACTCCCATTTTTTCAATAACTCTTCTACTTCCAACGTTAAATCTTTACTATTTTGGTTAAACCACAATACTCTAGAAGCAATCCTTTCTGGGAATTGATATTTCTTCTGGTTCATAGTAACCATTAACGCATTAGGATTTTTATCAAGTTCTCTATAAAATGGATATTTGATAAACTGAGGGGTTGTAAATCCTACTCCTATTTCTATAAACAATGTTTTCTTATCACGATTATTTTCCAAAAATTCATTGTATTTATCTAGATGTTCGAAAAAGATTGGATCTTCTACCATTCCTTTTTCAGCGTTACGCTTATTAACCTCAAGCGGCGCACCACATTCAGGACATAGTGGAATAGATCTGTAGTCAACTTCCATATTCTCCTGTTCCACAGCAAGTCTACGCATTAACGCTTCATCTTGATATGTCTTTGCATGGCAATGTTTACTACATTGCATAAGTCCGTACTTTCCTTGAATGTGAAAGACCTTATCCATATCATATCCTGCAACATCAAAGGCGTTATCTGCGTTAGTCGTAATAATATGATAATTTTTATCTTTTAGAATATTTTTTAAAGCTACGTAACTTGCCCCAACAGGTTGATCAAAGTAATTTAGTAAGACGAAACGACTTTGAAACGCCCAATATTCTTGTGAACTAGGAAAGTCAAATAGACTCGCCTGTAACATATCTAAAAATTTATATTTTTCTACAAAATCCTTAAAGTTACTCGTGAATCTTTCTCCAATATAAGTAAATCCATCGGCAGCTGACATTCCAGCTCCTATTCCTATGACTATCGCCTCAGCTTCTTCTATTAACTGTGCTAATTTTTCGGCATTGTTTTCTACTAACTCTATCGCCTTCCAAGTCATTAATTTTTCTCCTTTTTAGACATTAGCTCCTTTGCTAAAATCTCAATAATATTTTTTCTTCTTTCTATTGTTGGTACTAGAGGTATACACATAAGTTCTTTTAACTCTAACTCTATAGCTAAGTTTCTAAGTTTTTCTACTACGACATCCTTAGTACCCCAAACTAAACGTGTTCTATTTTTTTCTACTTTTTCTATATCAATTTTAGATATTTCATACTCTTTTGCTGTTTCTATACTAGGAAACCTACCAAATTCTGTAAATTCTTTCTTACCAAGAAGCCAAATATCTAAACAACGTACCAAGTCTTTTGCCTCTTGCTCATCTTCCCCTATCGCAATAAACACGGCAACTACGTCTTGTGGTGTTTTTTGTTGTTCATACATCTTTGTACGATAAGTTTGTAAACATCTTTTTGCTGTTTCTATATAGTCTACAGCTTGATTAAAGAATAGACCATAAACATAGTTTTGACCTAACTCTGCAGCAAGATTCGCACTTTTTTCACTCGTTGATAGTAACCACATTGGACCAACCTTCGCTTCTGGTGGCTGCACCAATGTTTCAGTTCCTGTAAGAAGCTCCAGCAATTCTGTACAACTTTCATTGTATTCATCACGTGTTATCGGTGTCGTCTTCATCAATTTTTGAACAACTTTAGTTCCAGGATTATTGCCTATTCCTAAATTCACCCTATTTGGATATAGTGCGCTAAGAAGTTTAATCCATTCGCTAATTTTATACGGTGTATAATGAGGAATCATTATTCCGCCTGAGCCTATTTGTATTTTTTCTGTATTTTGAAGAAGGTGTAACATCAAAAGTTCAGGACTACTACTCGCAAGAGCTGGCACCTGATGATGTTCAGCCATCCAAAAGCGACTATAACCTAGTTTTTCAGCTAAACGAGCTAATTCTGTACTTTCTTCTATGGCTTCTAGTGCAGTTTTTCCTTCATCTACAATGGCGTAATCTAAAATACTAAGTTTCATAGTATTATCCTCTTATATTTTATCTTATTTTATATAACTTCAAATATCTATTTTCTTTTTTTAGTATTTTATTTCACACTCTTCAATTTATTTTTATCTTTTTATATACATAATAATCTGATATAATAAATTATAAGAAAAACCTTTTTCTGAAATTACGAACTTATTATATCATATTTTCAGTAAAAAGTACACACACCTAACACCACTACTTTTAAATTTTTTTAGAAAAAAATTATGATGACTTAATCTACTGAATTTTTTTCTTTAATTTACATAATTTCAGATAATATCAACAATTTATTTTTTTTACACCATTTTTTTATTATGTATTTCTTTTTTTGGTTTTAGTTGTATGTTTATTATGTTACTTATAGAGGTATTTTTTATGGAATCAAAATTATTAACACCTGTCAAATTGGCTAATGGAATAGAACTTGAGAATCGTTTTGTCCTTTCTCCGATGACTACAAACTCATCTACCGCAGAAGGCTTCATTACAGAAGAAGATCTTCTATATGCCAAAAGACGAAAAAATACAGCACCCTTGCAAATTACTGGTGCTGCCTATATTAATCTAGAAGGGCAACTTTTTGAATATGGCTTTAGCGTTCATGATGATTCATGTATTCCTGGTTTAACTAAAATGGCACAAGCCATGAAGTCTGGTGGTGCGAAAGCTATTCTTCAGTTAACACATGCTGGGCGTTTCGCTAATCACTATGTCACTACTAATAAACGTGCTGTCGGTCCTAGTTACATGGAACTTAATTCTCCTGTAGAACATATCGTCCACCCTCTTTCTATAGAAGATATACAGAAAATAAGAGAAGATTATAAGCGTGCTGCTAGTCGTGCTATCGCTGCTGGTTTCGATGGTTTAGAAATTTCTAGTGCACAACGTCTTCTATTACAAACATTCTTCTCTACCTTCTCTAATGAACGCCACGATAAATACGGAGTAGATACATTAGAAAATCGTTCACGTTTCATCCTTGAAGTTTTTGAAGATGTATATGAAGTAATCAAAAAAGAAGCACCAAAAGACTTTATCCTCGGTTATCGTGCAACACCTGAAGAAACACGTGGTGAAGAAGTCGGTTATACAGTTGAAGAATTTAATCAACTTACAGATTGGTTATTAGAAAAAGTTCCACTATCATACATGGCAATCGCAAGCTGGGGACAAAATATTTATCTAAATACAGTACGAGCAGAAGGTCCGCACCATGGACGTTTTATTAACGAGGTAGTCTACGAGCATTTAAATGGAAGAATTCCTTTAATCGCATCAGGTGGTATCAACACTGTGGAAAAATGTGAAGCTGCAATTTTACATGCTGATATGATAGGTTTATCTTCTCCATTTGTCGCAGAACCAGATTTTGTAGAAAAACTAAAATCAAACCATATGGACGATATAAATCTAGATGTCAGTGTTGAAGACATAGACCGTTTAGCTATTCCTAAAGCAGCATTTAAAGATATCGTGCTTATGATGGACTACGGACGTTCACTACCACAGCACACTAGGGATGAATTTAGGAAATTAGAAGAAAATTATTAACAGTATTTCTTTTTCGAAACTAACCTAAAAGTAGAGTAAAAAATCAGACTCTTCATAAGTAATGTAATTCTATTTTACATCTTCTTACTCTAAGTCTGATTTTTTTTATTGAATTCTTGTTAATCTTTTTACTTTAGTTTGTACCACGTTTAACGGTACCGCTTCTTTCGTTATAACACTAGTGTCTAAGCCGAACCATTTTTCTGGAGTTACCGTTATCTTTTTCAGTTTTAACCTTAGTCCCATAATAAAGTTATCGAACGATGATAAACCATTACTATTACCTAATACCTCTTCTATCAATACAAATCTAAAGTCTCCAACCGTTTCTGCTTTACCTCTTAAGTTATACTTAGTCGGTTGCAGTTCTAATTCTTTATTCATCAACAAATCATCTATTACTTGATGCATAAACATATTTACCCTTTGATGTTCTCTAAAGCCTAAATTAAAGGTGATTTTAAGTATTTTCTTATCACTAAATTTAGTAACCTTGTACTCTCGTTTATAAGGTTTATCTATAACATTTATATGCACAAAAAGTAGACATTCGCCCTTTTGGGTTGTTTATTTAATATAGAATATAGTACTGCATAATCTACATCTTCTTCTTTTTTCGCACCTGTTAAATATACTAAGTTTGTTGCATATTTTGGTACACTTTTATCCATACTTAACTGAAGTAATTGTTTTGTATAATTTTTCACAGTTAAATATTGACTTTCTCTCTCTTTTATCTCTGTTCCTCTATACCAGATAAACATAATTATAAATATTAGCAACGCTATTAATACTGTAATATATCCACCATTTACAAATTTTTAAACTGTTCGCATATAAGAAGAACAGTTCTTCTATTCCGAAAATCATTAAGAAGATTATCGCGAAGATCTTTTTATTTTTCACTTTGTATAAGTAAATACTTAATAGTAGTGTAGTTACAAACATTGTTATACTAATACTTAAACCATACGCTGCTTCCATATTACTACTTGTTCTGAAAAATATTACTACACAGCTACTGCAGATGAAAAGTATTATATTAACCGCAGATACATAAACCTGTCCTTTTAATTCCGTCGGATATTTTATTATTAATTTTGGGAATAGGTTTAGTTTTATAGCCTCTGAGATTAATGTGAAAGATCCTGTTATTAAACTTTGACTCGCTATTATCGCAGCTAATGTCGCTAGTATTACTTGAAACACTATAAAACTTTCTGGAACTATCGCAAAGAATGGATTTTTTCCCGAGTTATAGTTTATCGATAATAAATATGCCGCTTGACCAAAATAGTTCGCAAGTAAGCATACTTTAACCGCAAACCAAGCCATTCTTACATTCGGTCTGCCACAATGACCTAAGTCTACATACAAATCCTCTGCACCTGATACACATAAAAATACCGCCCCTAATAAAACGAATACTCCTGGATAGGTAATTAATAGATTAAGTGCATATTTTGGATTAATAGCTTTTAATATTTCTGGTCTAGTACTTATTGATTTTACTCCCCAGAAAAATAGAGATAAAAACCATAAACTCATGATTGGTCCAAAAAGAGATCCTATCTTTTTCGTCCCAAATCTTTGAAATGAAAAAATAAAGATAAAGATTACCAACACTAAAATTATCACATCATTTGTTTTTATAGCTGGAATTATATCGTGTAATCCTTCTACTGCTGATGTTACTGTAATTGCTGGTGTTATTATCCCATCCGCAAGAAGTGTAGCTCCTCCTATCATCGCTAAAAGGACCACACCTCGTTTAGTTTTATTTTTTATTAAAGCAAATAATGAGAATACACCACCTTCACCGTGGTTATCAGCTTTTAACGCTATCATCACATATTTAGTAGTAGTTTGTAACGTCATTACCCAAAATATCAAACTCACGAATCCTAATACGAGATTTTCATTCATCATAGCATCACTATTATTAACAAATGATTTCATAACATAAAGTACCGAGGTCCCTATGTCTCCAAATATTATTCCTATTGTTATTATTACACCAAGAATAGTCAATCTTGATTTATCCATTTTTATACCCTCTTATAAAATCAGTTCAAATTACGTTACTTCTATAAAATCAGCAATAGAATTCTCACATATTATTATATTCTTCTTATAGAGAAAGTCAATAGTAAGTATATTGTATTTTTTTATTATATAATTTATTTCAATAATATGTCTAAATCATAAGAAAAAAATCCCCATCCCCCTATTTTTCATAAATATAACACCTTAAATTATTTTTATTAAAAATACCGTATTTTTTTCATCCTATATAAAACCTTTAAAAACACCTTCAAATTAATTTTTGAAAAACTTTTACTTTTCTACTTTACAAATCTATTAAAAAAAGTGTTAAAATTAACTTAAAGGAAATTTAACACATTAAATTTAAAAGGTGAAAAATTTTATATAAAAAGGGGTGCTATTATGTTAATAAAAAGTAAAAAAGTTTGGTCAAGCGGGCAATTTCTTCCTCTTATTTTAGAAGTTGAAGATAAAAAAATAACTGCCGTTTATGACTATGATGCATTTGATAAAGTAGATTATGATTTTGGAACTAACCGTGTTTTACCAGGATTCATAGATGTTCATACTCACGGCGCTTATGGTTATGATACTAATGATGTTAATGAAGAAGGACTTCGTAATTGGACTAAAAATGTCGTTTCCGAAGGTGTAACATCATTCTTACCTACTACAATTACACAAACTGAAGAAGTTCTTCTAAAAGCTGTAGCTAATGTTGCTAAAGTTTATGAAGAAGGCTATGAGGGAGCTGAAATTTTAGGTATTCACTTCGAAGGTCCTTATCTTGATGTAGAAAAACGTGGTGCTCAACCGTTAAGTTGTATCCAAACACCAAGTGTTGAACAATTTAAAAAATTCCAAGCTGCTAGCAAAAACTTAATTAAACTTATTACTATCGCCTGTGAAAAAGATATTGATTACAAACTTACTAAATATTTAGTAAGTCAAGGCATTCGTGTAAGCTTAGGTCACTCAGCTTGTAATTATAAAGAAAGTTATCTTGCATTCGCTAACGGTGCATCATCTCAAACTCACGTTTATAATGGTATGGTCGGTTTCCATCATCGTGATGGTGGACAAGTAGGTTTTGCTCTACGCGCACGCGATGCATATGGTGAAATTATCTGTGATGGTATCCACTCTACTACAGATGCACTAAATACATACTTTACAGCTAAAGGGCGTGATCATGGAATTATGATTACAGACTCACTTTGTGCAAAAGGATGTGGTCGTGGTTCTTACATCTTCGGTGGAGAAAATATGGAAATATATGAAGATGGTAGTGCACACCGTGATGATGGTCGTCTGGCAGGTTCTACTCTTAGAGTTATCGATGGTCTACGTGTCTTAATAGAAGATGCTTTAGTTCCTGTGGATGCAGCAATTAACTCTTGTACAAAAAATCCTGCTGAAATGTTAGGTTTTGCCGATCGTAAAGGTAAACTTAAAGTAGGTTACGATGCTGACCTTGTTGTTATTAGTCCTGACTATGACATACTGACAACATTTGCACGTGGTAAAGAAGTTTATAAAAAAGAAGATTAATAAATAAGGAGTAACTATATGAAATATTTAGTTTTTAATTCGAAAAAAGAAGCTTCACAAGAAGCATATAAAATTATTAAAAGTTTAATCGATGAAAATTCGACATTAGGTCTAGCAACCGGATCAACTCCAACAGATTTATACGAAGAAATGATTGCTGACTATAAAGCCGGAAACTTTAGCTATAAAAATATCAAATCTTATAACTTAGATGAATATGTAGGAATTAGCTATGATCACCCGGAAAGTTACCATAAATTTATGGATACTAATTTATTCGATCATGTTGATATAAATAAAGAAAACACACATGTTCCTGATGCTAGTGCTGATGATTTAGAATTAGCGGTTAAATCTTATCAAGAAGAACTTAATAAAGCTCAAATTGACGTTCAAATTCTTGGAATTGGTGGAAATGGTCACATTGGTTTTAACGAGCCAGGAACACCATTTGACGCTGGTGTACATGTTGTAGATTTAAAAGAAGAAACAATTAAAGCAAACTCAAGATTTTTCGATGGTGATATAAATCTTGTTCCTAAACAAGCTATGACAATGGGAATTAAAGATATTATGCATGCTAAACACATCATCTTACTAGCATTTGGTAAAGCTAAACAAGATGCAATCAGAAGTCTAGTAGAAGGTACTGAAATAACTGAAAATATTCCTTGTACTGTTCTAAAAAATCACCCTAGTGTTTATATACTAGTAGATAAAGAAGCAGACTTTCAATAATTAATAAGTGGGAGTGACCTCAACTAAATTTTCATATTTAGTCAAAACCTCCCACTCTAATAAACATATCAATGTAAGCGTTTGATTTTTTAAAAATAATATAGGGAGGTACTTATGATGGGTACTGAATTAAAATGGACAAATATAGCTACTGTAGCGGCTCAAAAAGGCTACGAAAACAATATAGGCACTGCAGGATTAGTTAAAGGAGTATTAGGTAATAAACTAATCTTTGGTGGAGGTGCTAACTTTCCAGGAGGACTTCCTGTAGATGGTGGTGTTAAAGTAAATCATAAAGACATCTATCTATATGAAGAAAATTCTGAAGGAGTAACACTCCTAGATCAAATTCAATTTGATTATCCATTAGCATATGGACCAAGCGCTGTATATAACGACACTCTATACTATATCGCAACAAAAAATGAAACTTCATCAGACCTTTTAGTATTCACTGTTGTTGATAATAAATTAAAAGTTGAAGTAGTCGAAACTCTTCCACTTACTGTAGAAAATGTTATCGCAAAAATTCACGATAATAAACTATACTTCGGTATCGGATCTATTAACGGATCTAATAACAATGAATTATATGCATATGATTTAGCATCTAAGAAATTCGAAGTATTTTCAGAATTTCCTGGGAAATTACGTAATCAAGCACTAAGTTATGTATATAATAATGAACTATATGTATATGGTGGTGGATTTAGTGAAACTTATAGTGATGGATTTAAGTTAAATTTAGCTACTAAAGAATGGACGCAATTAGCTGATGTAGTATTAGACAATGAAGAAATATCACTTTTAGGTGCTGATTGGGCTCCATTAAACGACCATGAACTTCTAGTAATCGGTGGCTTCAATAAAGATGTATGGAAAGATGCAGTATTCAATTTAACAACATTACAAGGTGAAGATCACGCAAAATATCGTGACGCATACTTCAGACGTCCTGTAAGTGACTACAGATGGAATAAAAAAGAATTAGTCTACAACTTAAAAGAAAACCGCTGGTATCAATTAGAAGAAATTCCTTTTGAAGCACCTTGTGGACATGCTTTATTAACTACAGAAACTAATATTTATTCAATTATGGGTGAGATTAAACCAGCAGAAAGAAAACCATATATTCATAAAACTAAGAAATAATAATACCCACCCCTGAAAAGGGGTGGTTTTCTCTTCAGATATACCCCTTTGTTACTAACACGCACCTCAAGGCGCTGGCTTTCACATTCGTTCAAGCTCTATTGTATTTTGACGTCCGCTACCCATTAAACAGGTTTATCTATTTTTTTCTTATTTCTAAATAGATTTGTATATTCTTTTGTTATCAGTTTGTCTATCACAATATCATGCTATTCTTGTTCTCTGATCTGTATTTCAAGTTTGAATGCATATCAAATATCATTAATGAACTTTTCCCTTTCAGATATCCCATAAAACTTGATACACTATATTTTGGTAGGATTAATAGTACCAAATGTATATGATTTGATATTATATGTCCTTCTATTATTTCCACTACTTTCGGAGATTTCGCCTCCTCAACTGGCTAAATCCTTTAATAAAAAAGAACTACTTAGCAAATAAATGTTAAGTAGCTCTTTGGTAGAATTTAAGTATAAAAAAAGAACCCTCCAAAAGGAAGGCTCTCACTATTGCCTGGCAACGTTCTAGTCTCACAGGGCGTAAGCCCAACTACATTCGACGCTAAAGAGCTTAACTTCTGTGTTCGGTATGGGTACAGGTGTGTCCTCTTCGCTATCGCCACCAGACGAAAACTTCATATACATATTATATCATCTTTTTTCTTTTTGTCAACAGTTTTTTCTAAAGAACTTTCACTTGATTAAGTCCTCGACCTATTAGTATTAGTCAGCTGAACACGTTACCGTGCTTACACTCCTAACCTATTCTCCTTGTCGTCTTCAAGGGGTCTTAATATCCGTGGGAAATCTCATCTCGAGGGGGGCTTCATGCTTAGATGCTTTCAGCTCTTATCCCTTCCGTATTTAGCTACCCAGCTATGCCACTGGCGTGACAACTGGTACACCATTGATACGTCCATCCCAGTCCTCTCGTACTAAGGACAGCTCCTCTCAAATTTCCTACGCCCACGACGGATAGGGACCGAACTGTCTCACGACGTTCTGAACCCAGCTCGCGTACCGCTTTAATGGGCGAACAGCCCAACCCTTGGGACCGACTACAGCCCCAGGATGCGATGAGCCGACATCGAGGTGCCAAACCTCCCCGTCGATGTGGACTCTTGGGGGAGATAAGCCTGTTATCCCCAGGGTAGCTTTTATCCGTTGAGCGATGGCCCTTCCATGCGGAACCACCGGATCACTAAGTCCTGCTTTCGCACCTGCTCGACTTGTAAGTCTCACAGTCAAGCTCCCTTGTGCCTTTACACTCTGCAAATGATTTCCAACCATTCTGAGGGAACCTTTGAACGCCTCCGTTACTCTTTAGGAGGCGACCGCCCCAGTCAAACTGCCCACCTGACACTGTCTCCCGGTCTTCTACGCCGAGGGTTAGAATTTCAATACAGCAAGGGTAGTATCCCAACAACGCCTCCTCATACACTGGCGTGCATGATTCTCTGGCTCCTACCTATCCTGTACATACTGCATCAAAATTCAATATCAAGCTACAGTAAAGCTCCATGGGGTCTTTCCGTCCTGTCGCGGGTAACCTGCATCTTCACAGGTACTATGATTTCACCGAGTCCATCGTTGAGACAGTGCCCAAATCGTTACGCCTTTCGTGCGGGTCGGAACTTACCCGACAAGGAATTTCGCTACCTTAGGACCGTTATAGTTACGGCCGCCGTTTACTGGGGCTTCAATTCATACCTTCGGATTACTCCTAAGCACTCCTCTTAACCTTCCAGCACCGGGCAGGCGTCAGCCCCTATACTTCACCTTTCGGTTTTGCAGAGACCTGTGTTTTTTTGTTAAACAGTCGCTTGGGCCTATTCACTGCGGCCTACTCTCGTAGGCACCCCTTCTCCCGAAGTTACGGGGTCATTTTGCCGAGTTCCTTAACGATGGTTCTCTCGCTCACCTTAGAATTCTCTTCCCAACTACCTGTGTCGGTTTGCGGTACGGGCACCTCTTATCTCGATAGCGGCTTTTTCTTGAGAGTTTGGCTTCATTGACTTCGCTACTATATTTCGCTCCCCATCACACTTCAGTCTTATGAGCAGCGGATTTTCCTACTACTCAACCTTTGTGCTTAGACGTCCTATTCCATCAGGACGATCAATTAGCCTCCTCTGTCCCCACTTCTCTCAATCGATATTTGGTGGTACAGGAATTTCTACCTGTTGTCCATCGGCTTCACCATTCGGCTTCACCTTAGGGTCCCGACTTACCCAGAGCGGACGAGCCTTCCTCTGGAAACCTTAGTCATTCGGTGGATAGGATTCTCACCTATCTTTCGCTACTCACACCGGCATTCTCACTTCTAACCTCTCCACCTCGCCTTACAGCTCGGCTTCTACGATGTTAGAACGCTCTCCTACCATATAACATTAGTTATATCCGCAGCTTCGGTTGTATGTTTAGCCCTCGGTACATTTTCGGCGCGATGTCACTCGACCAGTGAGCTATTACGCACTCTTTAAATGGTGGCTGCTTCTAAGCCAACATCACGGTTGTCTGTGCATCATCACATCCTTTTCCACTTAACATACAATTTGGGACCTTAGCTGGCGGTCTGGGCTGTTTCCCTTTCGACTACGAACCTTATCACCCGCAGTCTGACTCCCGTTGATATTTATCTGGCATTCGGAGTTTGTCTGAATTCGGTAACCCGGGGATGGGCCCCTAGTCCAAACAGTGCTCTACCTCCAGTAAACTCACAACGAGGCTAGCCCTAAAGCTATTTCGGAGAGAACCAGCTATTTCCAAGTTCGATTGGAATTTCTCCGCTACCCACAGCTCATCCAAACACTTTTCAACGTGTCCCTGGTTCGGTCCTCCATTCAGTGTTACCTAAACTTCAACTCGGCCATGGGTGAGATCACTTGGTTTCGGGTCTACTCCATCATACTATTTCGCCCTATTAAGACTCGCTTTCGCTTCGGCTCCATGTCTTCCACTTAACCTCGCATGATAAAGTAACTCGCCGGTTCATTCTACAAAAGGCACGCCATCACCCTCAAGGGGCTCTGACTACTTGTAAGCACACGGTTTCAGGTTCTCTTTCACTCCCCTCCCGGGGTTCTTTTTCACCTTTCCCTCACGGTACTGGTTCACTATCGGTCACTAGGTAGTATTTAGCCTTACCAGATGGTCTCGGTAGATTCCGACGGAATTCCTCGTGTTCCGCCGTACTCAGGTGCTCTCTCTCGCCAACTTAGCATTTTCGTATACAGGACTTTTTACCTTCTACGGTCTAACTTTCCAGCTAGTTCTACTATACTTTGTCATACGATTTGTTGAGAGTCCTACAACCCCAATATGCAAGCACATTGGTTTGGGCTCTTTCCTTTTCGCTCGCCGCTACTCAGGAAATCGATTTTTCTTTCTCTTCCTGCAGGTACTTAGATGTTTCAGTTCCCTGCGTTACCTCGCTTTCGCGTACCGCCCTTTTAAAAGCGGTGGGTTCCCCCATTCGGATATCTACGGATCTTTGCTTACTTACAGCTCCCCGTAGCATTTCGTCGTTTGTCACGTCCTTCTTCGGCTCCTAGTGCCAAGGCATCCTCCGTGCGCCCTTTACTACTTAATCGTGTGTAGCTTTTACGCTTCGTTCTTTTCCTTGAACTCTTTGTGAATAAGTTTTTTACAACTTACTTACTATTTTCTCGGTTTTTGTAAATCTGTTTCTTTTACTTATAGAAAATTATTTTTGATCTAATATATATATTCAGTTTTCATTGTTCAAAAATGGTGGAGCCTAGCGGGATCGAACCGCTGACCTCCTGCGTGCAAAGCAGGCGCTCTCCCAGCTGAGCTAAGGCCCCAAATTTATTGAATTGTATTTAATAAGAATAAATGGTGGGCCTAAATGGACTTGAACCATCGACCTCACGCTTATCAGGCGTGCGCTCTAACCAGCTGAGCTATAGGCCCCTATTAAATTATTCTTTTGAGTGCTTGAACACTCAAAACTAAACGAATTATCAACGTATTCCTTATCCTTAGAAAGGAGGTGATCCAGCCGCACCTTCCGATACGGCTACCTTGTTACGACTTCACCCCAATCATCTGTCCCACCGTGACCGGCTCCCTCCTAAAAGGTTAGGCCACCGTCTTCGGGTGTTACAAACTCTCGTGGTGTGACGGGCGGTGTGTACAAGACCCGGGAACGTATTCACCGCGACATTCTGATTCGCGATTACTAGCGATTCCAGCTTCATGTAGTCGAGTTGCAGACTACAATCCGAACTGAGAATAGTTTTGTGAGGTTTGCTTACTCTCGCGAGCTCGCTTCTCTTTGTTCCTATCCATTGTAGCACGTGTGTAGCCCAAGTCATAAGGGGCATGATGATTTGACGTCATCCCCACCTTCCTCCAGTTTATCACTGGCAGTCTATCTAGAGTCCCCATCTTACTGCTGGCAACTAGATATAAGGGTTGCGCTCGTTGCGGGACTTAACCCAACATCTCACGACACGAGCTGACGACAACCATGCACCACCTGTATCTGTGTCTAACCAAAGGTCAGAACAACACAATCTCTTGTGTCTTCACAGTATGTCAAGACTTGGTAAGGTTCTTCGCGTTGCTTCGAATTAAACCACATGCTCCACCGCTTGTGCGGGTCCCCGTCAATTCCTTTGAGTTTCAACCTTGCGGTCGTACTCCCGGGCGGAGTGCTTAATGCGTTAGCTGCAGCACTGATCTCTTATGAGACCAACACTTAGCACTCATCGTTTACGGCGTGGACTACCAGGGTATCTAATCCTGTTTGCTCCCCACGCTTTCGCGCCTCAGTGTCAGTTACAGGCCAAAAAGCCGCCTTCGCCACTGGTGTTCCTCCTAATCTCTACGCATTTCACCGCTACACTAGGAATTCCACTTTTCTCTCCTGCACTCAAGTTTAACAGTTTCCAATGACCCTCCACGGTTGAGCCGTGGGCTTTCACATCAGACTTATTAAACCACCTGCGCGCGCTTTACGCCCAATAATTCCGGACAACGCTTGCCACCTACGTATTACCGCGGCTGCTGGCACGTAGTTAGCCGTGGCTTTCTGGTTAGGTACCGTCTCTACTGTGTATAGTTACTACACAATCATTCTTCCCTAACAACAGAGCTTTACGAACCGAAATCCTTCTTCACTCACGCGGCGTTGCTCCGTCAGGCTTTCGCCCATTGCGGAAGATTCCCTACTGCTGCCTCCCGTAGGAGTCTGGGCCGTGTCTCAGTCCCAGTGTGGCCGATCACCCTCTCAGGTCGGCTATGCATCGTCGCCTTGGTAGGCCTTTACCCCACCAACTAGCTAATGCACCGCAAAGCCATCTCATAGTGTTAGCAAAACCAACTTTCAAACATCAACCATGCAGTTAATGCTGTTATCCGGTATTAGCTATCGTTTCCAATAGTTGTCCCAGTCTATGAGGCAGGTTCTTTACGTGTTACTCACCCGTTCGCCGCTAAGTTTTTCCGGTGCAAGCACCAGAAAAACTTCGCTCGACTTGCATGTATTAGGCACGCCGCCAGCGTTCGTCCTGAGCCAGGATCAAACTCTCCAAATAAATTTGTTAGCTTGATTAGCTCATTAAAAAAGTTTTATAGTTTCTTTTTTTAAAACTGTCCTTTTTTTGGAATTAACGTTGACTTAATTCGTTTAGTTTTCAATGTTCAAAATAATGGAGCGGGTGATGAGAATCGAACTCACAACATCAGTTTGGAAGACTGAGGTTTTACCACTAAACTACACCCGCATTATTCAATTTCTTTTAAAATGTTTCTTCAACACTTAAATTATTTTATCATTTTTAGAAGTTTTTTTGTCAAGAACTTTTTTTATTTTTTTTAAAAAGTTTTTTTGAGAACTTCTTGTCATTTTAAGACTTATTAATGATATCATTTCTTTTGTTTTTTTGTCAAGAGTTTTTTTGAAATTTCTTAACATTTAATATTTTGAAATGTTTTTATTGTTCGTCTTCTCTATCAGAAGACTTTTTATTATTCTATCATCAGTTTTATATTATGTCAATAGAAAATGAAAAAAAGTTTAGAAAATTTCATTTTTTTCTCTTTCTAAACTTTTTTTCTTCTATAAGATATGTTTTTTTAATTTATTTTTGTAGTTTGTCTATGAACTATTCTATAAGGTAGATTCATTTCATTTTCTTGTACATTAAATTCTTCTAATTCTACCTCATCTATTTCTTCACCTTTACGTTTTGCTTTTTCAATATCAATTATTTTTGTTAGTACACGCATTGATACTGCACCGATATCAAAGATTGGTTGGAATATTGAAGAAATTTTCGGTCTTGTCATGTTTATTAGTTTTGTATTTTCTAATGAAAGGATTTGTAAATCGCCTGGAATACTAACACCTAAATCTAATGCTTGTTGCATCACTGCTAAGGCGACTTCATCAAACATTGTAATTACTACTTCAGCATCTATATTACTTAATGCTTTGTATAGTTTATTACTTTCTTTGTATGTTCTGTATCCATCAATTATATTTTGTGGTTTGAAGTCTACTTTTTCTGATGCTAATGCCTCTTTATATCCTTTTATAAGTCTTTGTGTTTTTTGGCTTTCATATTTATCTATAACTAATGAGATATTTTTAGATCCTTTTGCTAAAAATTCTTTAGTTACATCATATGCTGCTTTTTCATAATCTATATTTACTGCATAGAAATCTGAATCAGTACCTAGGTTACCTGCTAAAACTACTGGTATTTGAATATCTTGTAAGTAATTTTTAGAACTATCTGATAAAGAGTGTCCTAAATATATAATTCCATCTACTTGTTTACTAACAAATGAAGCGAAGATATTTTTTTCTATTTCTTTGTCATCACATGAGTTTGCTAAAATTATATTGTATTTATACATATTTGCTACTGATTCGATTCCACTTACTATTTCAGCTGAAGATAAATCTGCTATATCAGGTAATACTATACCTATAGTAGTTGTTTTTTTACTAGCAAGACCTCTGGCAACAGCGTTAGGTGTGTATCTTAATTTTTTAATAACCTCTTGAACACGTAATCTTGTATCTTCTTTTACATTAGGATTATTATTAACAACCCTTGATACAGTGGCCATCGATACTTTTGCTTCTTTTGCTACATCATATATCGTTATTGTCATTATTTTTTTCTCCTCTACTTTTTTTATTTAAATTTATTGGTAACTTTAAAAAAACCTTTTTCATCCTTATATATTGTACCAAATTTTTTTCTATAAGTCTAGTATTTGAAAACAAATTTATCTATATTTTTGTATTTTCAAAAAAACGTTTACTTCCCTTTTTTTATAATATTTCTTTTTACTTTAAATTTAACAAAAAAAGAAGAATTAAATTCTTCTTTAAATTAAAGATTTGAATCTAATTCTTCTATAATTTTTTTAATTGAATTAAGCTTCTAAAGCTGCGTATGCTTTTTCTAAAGTTTCTTTTAGAACTTTAGCTGAATGTTGCATTTTAGCTGTTTCTTCTTCAGTTAAGTCTAATTCTACTACTTCACGAACACCTTCACGTCCTACGATAGCTGGAGTTCCGATATATAATCCGTCGATTCCGTAGTGTCCATCACAGTATCCACTTACTGCAAGCTCAACGTTTTCGTCACGTAAGATAGCTTTAACGATTGTGAATAACGCAAGTCCGATTGCGTAGTAAGTAGCACGTTTACGGTTGATTACTTCGTATGCAGCACGCATAACTTTTTCTTCTACATCAGCGAAGTCTTCTTTAGTGTATTTAGAAGTTTCTAAGAATTTATCGAATTGTTTTCCGTAAACATTTACGTTACTCCATGCAGCAAGTTGAGTATCTCCGTGTTCCCCAATGATATATCCACGAACACTGCTTGGTGCTAAGTTTAATTTTTCTCCTAAGATGTAACGGAATCTTGAAGAGTCAAGAGTAGTTCCTGATCCAACGATTCTGTTTCTTGGGAATCCAGTGAATTTTTGTAAAGCGTTAGTTAATACGTCTACTGGGTTAGATGCAATAACGATAACTCCATCGAATCCTGAAGCTACGATTTGCTCAGACATATCTTTAACAACTTTCATGTTTTTGTCAACTAGGTCAAGACGAGTTTCACCTGGTTTTTGTGGAAGACCTCCAGCGATTACGATTACATCTGCATCAGCACATTGCTCGTATCCACCTGAAGTTACTTTAATAGGTGGTACTAATGCTCCACCGTGGTTAAGGTCCATTGCTTCACCTTCAGCTTTTTCAGCGAAGAAGTCGATTAATCCTAGTTCTTCACAAAGTCCGCTTGAATATAATTGATAAGCAAAGCTCATCCCTACCATTCCTGCTCCTATTAAAACAACTTTTCTATTTTTCGCTTTCATAAGAAAACCTCCATTAATTTATATAGTTTTAGATATTTTTTAAGTAATTATTTTTACTATTTTATTTTTATGGGATAAAAATACTATAACAACCCTTATTAAAGTATAAATACCTCATTTCCCTTAAAATTATATCACACTATTGGAAAAAAAGAAAGTGTTTTTTTATTGCCTTTATTTATGCTATCTTGTTATTAATCTAAACAAATTTTCATATTTTTTTGAAATTTTTTTATAGTGTTTTTACCTTCGGGGAATAAAGCGTTTTTCCTTTTTATTATCTTTGTTTATGCATATACTTTTTAGTACAAGATAATTTTCTAATTTTATTATAATTAGTACATTTTTTTAAGGTTAAATTTTTTTTAAAAAAATTTTTATTTATTTTTCTTTATTTTTTTCTACTTGTACTATTTATATTTATTTTTTTCTGTATTTATGTTTCATTTAAGTGTATTAGTTATCTACTATTATTTCCTCCTACTGTAATATTACAGTTTTATATTTTTTTCTTCTTATATTCTACATTTATTTATTCATTTTTCATAGAAAAAAAGAGGTTCAAGAATAATTTGAACCTCTTTTTTTAAGTTATTTTTCTATTATATTTCCTTTTTGAACTACAGTGTACTAGTGTCACTAATAAAACCGCAGCAGTTAAAATTAATACATATAATCCTTTATTCCAATCTGAAATATCTCTAATGTATCCTAGTAATGGTGGGAATACTGCAGCTAATAAGTATCCTCCTGATTGAGCTAATCCTGAAATATCAGCCGCTTCTCTTTCATTTCTTGATTTAGCAGAGAATAGATACATTACGTAAGAGAATGATCCTCCCCCAGCTAAGGCGAAGATAATAATAAAGATTAACATTATTGCAAAATTTCCGCTCGTATATAGCATTCCTACTAATGATACTAAGTATCCTATAGTAATAACTACTGGAATAATTAGTTTATTATGTAGTTTATCCGCTAAAATCGGAACGATAAATGTTGATGGAAATTGTGCGAACTGGCTTATAGATAATAATAATCCTGCAGTTTCTGGTGTAAAACCTTTACTAATCATTATTTCTGAAAACCAAGAAACACTACAATAAAATAGTGCTGATTGTAGCCCCATACTTAGCATAATAGTCCACATTTTCGAATATCTAAAGTATCCATGTACTTTCTCATGACTATCTTTCACTTCACTTACACTGCTATTTTTCGACATTGCTGTGTATACAAAAATATTAATTACAGCTAGAATTAACCAAATATTAACAGCAAGACCTGTTGAAAATTTTTCTCCACCGATATTGGTACTTAAGATTGGGTAGCTAATACCAGCTGCAACTGCAGCTCCTACATTCATAACCACTGCATAAAATCCTGTCATAAGACCTAGTTTTTCTGGATAATATTTTTTTACCAATCCCGGTAATAACACGTTACCTACCGTTATTCCTACTCCAATTATAAATGTCGTAAGAAAGAATACATATGTATTGATGTAGAATCTTAACGCTAATCCGATACTTATTGTTATAACAGCTAATAATAATGTTTTTTCTAATCCAGCTTTATTTGAAAGTTTTGCTACCATAGGACTAAAAATTGCAAAAGCTATTAATGGGATTGTTGTAATAAATCCTGCCACTGTATTATTTATGTCTAATATAGATTTTAATGGCCCTAATATTGCTCCAACTGATGTTATAGGTGTTCTTAATATAAGACTTAAAAAAATAACACCGAATATAATTAATATACTATTCGATTTTTTTTGTCATTGTTCCTCCTTAGTTAACATAGAAAAAAGGAGTGATTTTACAATTAAGAGTTAAGGAGTAATTTAAAAAAATCGATATTTCTAAGAAATTAATTTTATCGAATCTCCCGCAAAGTTTATTAGATATCAATAAACTATTCTGTTTATGACTTCTAATATAAACTTTTTTTAAAAATTTAGTACTTTTTGTGTCAGTACTTTTTGCCTTATTATGTAAAAATCTCCCCTACACAGTTTATTAGATACTCACCAAATTGCTAAAAAAACTCGTTGAATATCTAATAAATAACTACATTTTTTTATGTTTAAATTTAATTTTTTTATACTTTATTAGTAAGTTCTTACTGGTAAAAATTAATTCGATAATTTCTCTATGGTAATCACTTGGTTGAATAATAAATGCAGTTAGTTCACCAGAAAACTTAACGATAATTTCTTCAGCTGCAACAGCAGATACCGCATCTTTTAAATATTTACCAGAGACAGAAATCTCAAATTTTTCATCTTCTAATGTAGAAGAAACTTTTAATTCTTCTATAGCACTCCCTAAATCTTTTGATTGAGAAGAAACTTCTAATAAATTATCAGTAACAACTAATTTAATAATATCATCTTTATCTTCTCTACTCATTAATGCAACCCTATCTACAGCATTAAAGAATTCTCTACTGTTTGCTACAAATGTACATTCAAAAACAGTAGGAATAAGTTTATTAGTATTAGGATAGTTTCCGCTAATTAATAATACTGTATATACTACATTTTGGTAATAAAGAACTATTCTGTTATTTTCATAGAAGATTTCTACTTGATCTTTTTCCATTTTCTATCATTCTTTGGAAATAAGTTAGAGCTTTTTCTAGGAATAATTAAATTAAATTCTTTATTACTATCTTCATCATTAAGTGTAACTTGTCTTCTACTTAAACGATACGAGTCAGTAGCTGTAGCTGTTAAAATTTTGTTACTTAATGAGAAGTTTACCCCTTCTAAAATAGGTCTTTGATCATTAGGAGCTGTACAGAATACTGTTTCTTTAATAATATCATTAAAAAAACATTAGCTTCTAATTTAAGACTATTTTTCTTTAGAAATAACTGGAAATTCTGGATAATCATTTGCATCATATCCTTTTTACGTTAAATTCACTTTTTTTCCTGATTTAACTAATATATTATTTTTCTATTGTTTCTATTTCTATTAAATCAGTAGGTGCTTTTCTAATAATTTCTATAAAAATTACGAGATGGTAAAAACTACTTGACCTTCTTCTTCAATAGTTATAATTTCTTTATCATCTTCATAACTATTTATTGAATATTCAACAGATACTAAAGAATCACTTGCTTTTTTTAATATAAGTTGATCTTTTTCTAATTCTATTTTTTTATACCTTTTAAAAATTTCAAAAAAAGAGAATTAGGTGCTATTACTCTTGATACGTGATTTAATCCATCAAGAAAAATTTGATTTAGTTATAGTAAATTTCATTTTTTTCTCCTTATATATAATATATATTTAATAAAATAATAATAATAAGCCCTGTAAAAACTGTGGAAAACTACAGATAGCTCAAAAAAATACTGGATTTTCAGCTGTTAATAACTTGTTAAAAAAATGTATTTAATATCTATAGTAGATTTTAACAGGCTTCTATATCTTTCCTAAACGTTCTTTTTATCACTTCTATATCTTCAAAAAAATTTCTGGATTTTCATCTTTACTAAGTTTTGCAATTTTTATTGAATGAATAAAGAATAGAAGTATGATCTTTATTAAAGCAATCACCTATAGAAGGGAAAGATAAAGTTGTAAGTTCTCTGCATAAGTATATTGCTATATTTCTAACTTGTACGACTTCTTTTTTACGAGAAGATGATAATATATCATCAATTTTGATTTTATAGAAATCAGCACATACATTAATGATGTTCTCAGGTGAGATATTTTTTCTAGGTGAAGTTTTAGCACTTTTTAGTATTTCCTCGGCAATACTAAGTGAAGGTTGTTCATGTTTAGATGTTGCCGTGAATTTAATACGCTTAAGAACTCCTTCAAGCTCTCTTATATTAGAAGATACGTTACTAGAAATGTAAGTAAGTGTTTCTTCATCTAGTTTAATATCGAACTGTTCGCATTTAAATTTAATAATAGCCATACGAGTTTCGAAGTCAGGAGGTGTAATATCTGCAGTTATCCCCTGACTGAATCTAGTAACCAATCTATCTTCCAAATCATTAAGTTGAGATGGAGAGCGATCACTTATAAGAACGATTTGTTTTTGATTCATTTGTAGTTCATTAAATGTATGGAAAAATGCGTTTTGTGTTTCTGTTTTACCTGATAAAAATTGAATATCATCGATTAAAAGAGCATCTACATCACGGTATTTTCTTCTAAAGTCTTCATCCGCATTAGTATAATTGTTCTTGTCTTTCATCGGTTTAATAGAAGCAAGAAACTCATTTAAGAATTTTTCAGAAGATATACACTCTATTTTAAAATCAGGGAAATTAGCCTCCATTTCATTACCGATAGCGTGAAGTAAGTGAGTTTTTCCAAGGCCAACACCTCCGTATATAAATAGAGGGTTGTATATACCACCAGGAGAAACAGCTACGTTCCAAGCTATATTATGAGTAAAAGCATTCCCTTCACCAACTACAAAATTTTCAAATGTATAGTTTTTATTAAGTGTAGGATTTTTTTTGCTCGCTATAATATTCTTATTAGGTTCAGGTTTTTTATAATCTTCTAGAGGGAAAGTTTGTTTTTGATAAAAATGTTGAGCTCCAGAAGGTTTATCACCTTGAAGGAAATTCTGTCTAATTAAGTTTTCTGCTGCTGGTTTCATCATCAACATGAGGTGTAATTAGAGGAAGATCATTATCAAGGGAAGTATATTCTATATTAAAAATCAAAACCAGTATTTTTTTCTTTAGTATTTCTTTTTAATTTTTTTGATCATAAGCACTTTGAATAAATTGAGAAACAAGGGCTTCTTTACTAGTAATAACGATAGATTTCTTCATAAAATCAACGTTATCAATAGAAGCACTAGAAAACCATGTGTCGAAAACATGAGGATCTACAGTACTTTTTAGTTCACGAAGAATTATTTCCCACAAGAAATTAGAATTACTCAATGAAATACCTCCTTAAAAAAATATATAAATAATTATAGCATAAAATGTGAAAAAATAATAGTTATTAACAAGTTGTTAACAGAAGTTTTTTTAACTATGTGAAAAAAAGATATTAAGAAAAAAAGCTGTGAATATGTTAAAATTAAATAAAAAAATGATTAAAGATTAAAGAGTTCTTTCTAAGTTATTAACAATGATTAATATTACTAGAAATATAGTTTAAGAGTTTTTTTCACACACAATTCACATCTGTGAATAACTTTTCTTTGTTAATTTGTGAATAACTTTTAAATTCTGTTGAAAAACTAGTAAAAAAAGATTAATTGATTTGTCCTATTGTAAAAAGTTATTAACAGAGAATTGTGAATAACTAAAAAACTGTGGAAAAAAATATTATACGGATATACTTAAATATTTTCTTATAGTTTTTAAGAATTTATTAACAGCTATAGATTTTTTTATGTGTTTTAGGCTAAGTTATAATAATAGGTTCAAAAAGAAATATTACTCGTAAATAGTGATAAAAATGATTACCAGTTAGAAAAATTTTTTTGTTTAAGTAAATATTTTTTTTGAAAAAAATGAGGTTTTTGCTTGATAAATCATTTAAGATATGTTAAACTAATTCAGTTATTACATCTATCTAAGTTAAAGAAAAAGAAAACTCGAGGAGGACAAAAATGAAACGTACGTATCAACCAAATAAAAAGAAAAACATTCAAAAAGTACACGGATTTAGAGCTAGAATGAGCACTAAAAAAACGGAAGAAATGTATTAGCAAGACGTAGAGCTAAAGGAAGAAAAAGTTCTTTCAGCTTAATGTTTGCACTGAGGGTATCACGAAAGTGGTACCCTTTTTTTATTAGTCAGTCCTAAAAAAATATGAAAGATAGTTGTAAAAAAAGTAAATAAACTGTTAAAAATATTAGTGTTAAGAAAGGTTTTTAAAATGAAAAAAAGAATATAGAGTAAAAAGAAGTCAAGATTTCGATAATATAATAAGAAAAAAACAATCTTTTGCGAATAGACAGTTTGTTATTTATTATCAAAAAAATAATTTAGACCATATGCGTTTAGGAATTTCTGTAAGTAAAAAAATTAGGAAAAAGCCTTTGAACGTAATAAAAATAAAAAAAGATATATACGAGAAACTTTTTAAAAACAAGAAAAAGAATATGTAAAAAAACTATGATATAATAGTGATTGCAAGACCTGGTGCTAAAGAAATGCCGTTTTTAGAATTTGGTAGCAGCATCGATCATGTTTTAAAAAGATCAAAACTTATGAAAGCGAAGAGGAGTTAAGAATGGAAAAAGAATATTATTATATTGGAGCTACTGTAGATGAGGCTATTAAAAAGGGATTAAAAGACCTAGCTTTATCAGAAGATGCAGTGAAAATTGAAGTAATCGAAGGTGGTAGCACAGGTATCTTCGGATTATTCAAAAAAGAAGCAAAGGTAAAATTAATTCCATTAGATGAAGAATATAATAAAGAAGAAGCTGTTGTTAAAGTTATTGAAGTAGAGAAAAAAGAAGAACAAGTTGTTAAAGTAGAAAAAACTACAGAAGAAATTAAAGAAGTTAAAGTTGAAGAAGTAGTTGAACAAGAAGTTCATGTTGAAAAAACAGAAATAGTTGAAGAAGAGACTGTTGTTGAAACTGAAGTAACAGAAACAGCTGAAGAGCCAATTAAGAAAGCTAAAAGAGAAGATTATATCGTAAAAAATCAAGACCGTATCGTAAGCTACTTACAAAATATCGTTATTGCGATGGGATATCCGGATGCTACTGTTGATTTTAGAGAAGATGGAAATCGTCATTTCACTTTAAATATTAAAACAGAAGAAAACACTAGCCTAATTATTGGGAAACGTGGTGTAACTTTAAATAGTTTACAGTTTTTAGTTAATAACTTTGCTAAAAAATTCAGCTCACATTACTTCAGAATTGAAGTTGACTGTGATGACTACAGAGAAAACCGTAAAAAAACATTAGAAGACCTAGCATTAAACTTAGCTAAGAAATCTAAAAAAATCGGGAAACCAGTTGAATTAGAACCTATGACAAGTATTGAAAGAAAAATTATTCACAATGCTCTAACAGGTATTAAAAACGTTGAAACAGAATCACGTGGAGAAGAGCCACATAGATATTTAGTTATTACAGCTAAATAGGAGGTCTAATGAAGACAGTATTAATAGTTGATGATAGTTCTTATTATAGAAGCCGTGGAGCAGAAGTTGTTAGTCGTGCGGGATATGAGTATTATTTTGCAGAAAATGGCGAACAAGCTGTGCGCATGTATAGAAGAATAAAACCAGATTTTGTAACAATGGATATTTGTATGCCGATAATGGATGGATTAGAAGCAACTAAAGAAATTTGTACGAAGTTTCCTGGTGCTAAGGTACTTATTTGCAGTAGTGTTGGACATGTACCTGTGTATAAAAGACAAGCCTTCGCTAACGGTGCTTGTGGAGTACTACCGAAAGAATATGATTTAGATGACTTAGAATTCGCTATTTCAGAAATTGAACTTATGAACGAAGAGGGAGTGACTCAAAAATCGTGATTTCGGAGAAACAAGATTTTGTTGAGTCATCCTCGTACAGTTTATTAGATATCTAAAAAGCTTTTTTAAAGCGAATTTAGATATCAATAAACCACTGCATCTATGAGTTCTCATATACACTTTGTTAAATTTAGGTCTTTTGGGGGAAGTCCCCTTTTCAATAAAATAACAAAAAATAAGTAGTTTTGAGATTAATCCAGCTACTTATTTTTTGTGGTTCTACAAAATTTAGGACTGATGAGAAGAGTCATGAGCTTAAAGCTCAGGAATCCTTTTTTTTTTGCTAGTGTATAATATTTTGTGTTTAACATAATTATTGACAGTATCTTTTCTCTTCTGATATAATGAGACCTTAGGAGGTATATTATATGTCTAAACAAAAAATTAATCGCTTTGTTGGATCTATTGGAGCTTTTATTGGGATTCTTGTTTTTATTGCATATATTCCACAAATTATCGCTAACTTACAAGGAGAAAAAGCTCAACCATTCCAACCACTATTTGCAGCAGTTTCTTGTTTAATTTGGGTAATCTATGGTTGGACAAAAGAACCTAAAAAAGACTGGATCCTTATCATTCCCAATGCAGCGGGAGTGATATTAGGTGGTATAACTTTTATTACTTCTTTATAAAAATTATATAAACAAAACCAGAAACTTCATAAAAAAGTTGCTGGTTTTTTATGCTGATTGCAAGCATTCTATTTGTTTGAACGAACTAAACTCAACAATCTTAATCGGACTGATTTTTTCCATCAGTCCGATTTTTTGATGAGCCTTTTTTGTTTATCCCCCCTAACCTATTATTAAAAAAAAGTATATAAAATGTAACTCGGTCGTATATAGAGAAAAATTCAAAGGAATAGTGTATAATAAATAGGATATGAATTTTTTATTAATATAAAAATTTAAAAGGAGTTTGAACAATGAGTGAAACAATTTGCGCTATATCGACAGCTCTAGGAGAAGGAGCTATAGGTATTGTTAGACTTAGTGGTGACGAAGCATTTAGCATTGCTGAAAAAAATAGTTAGATTACCAAAAGGAAAAACTGTAGAAAGTCTAGCTAGTCACACCATAAATTATGGAAATGTAGTTGATCCAGCTACGAATGAGAAAAATCGAAGAAATTATGCTTGTGAAAAATGGTAGGTCCTCGTACATATACTACAGAAGATGTTATAGAAATCAACTGTCACGGTGGTATTGTAACGATTCAAAAAAAGTACTTGCACTTTGCTTAGAACATGGAGCTAGAATGGCTGAACCGGTGAATTTACAAAAACGTGCCTTCTTAAATGGTCGTATCGATTTAACGCAAGCAGAGGCTGTAATCGACTTTATTAAGAGTAAAACAGATGAGGCTAGTCAAATAGCTAACAACCAAATGCAAGGACGTTTATCGACGCTTATTAAACGTCTACGAGCTGAAATTTTGGATATACTAACAGTTGTTGAGGTAAATATCGACTACCCTGAATATGATGATTTAGAAATAGAAACGACAAAAACTATTCTTGAAAAATCAACAAGTATTAGAAATAGTTTAGAAAGTCTATTAGAAACATCAAAACAAGGAAAAATAATTAAAGAAGGAATAAATACAGCGATTATCGGACGACCTAACGTAGGTAAAAGCTCACTTTTAAATAACCTACTACAGGAAAATAAAGCTATTGTAACTGATATTGCAGGAACAACTCGTGACGTTCTAGAAGAGTACGTGAATATTAAAGGAGTACCTATTAAATTAATCGATACAGCTGGTATTCGTGAAACAGACGATATCGTAGAACAAATAGGTGTTAAACGAAGTAAAGAAGCTTTAGAAAAAGCAGATTTAGTATTATTCTTATTAAATAGTAGTGAAGAACTAACAGAAGATGATAAAGAGTTATTAAAAATTAACAGAAGGAAAAACAACTATTGTAATATTAAATAAATTAGATTTAGAGACAAAAATTGATATTGCAGAAGTTGAAAAATTAGCGTACAACCACCCTATTATTAAAAACATCTATGACAACATATAAGGGAATAGATGAACTAGAGAAAAAAATATCAGAGACTTATTCTTCGGTGGAGCTGCTCGTCCAAAAGATGCGACATATTTATCAAATACACGTCAAATCAACCTTATCCAACGTGCTTTAGCTAGTTTAAATGATGCTATAGGTGCTGCTGAATTAGGATTAGAAGTAGACATGGTGTTAATAGATTATACAAATACATTCAATCTATTAGGAGAAGTTATCGGGGAAAACTCTGGTGATGAGTTGATAAATGAATTATTCAGCAGATTTTGTCTAGGAAAAATAAAATGTTTCACATGAAACATGAAACAAAAAAAGGAGAACGAAATGAAATGTATAAGTTTTTAATGTCAATGGTCTTAGAGCGATCGTTGGTAAAAAAATTTTTGAAGAAGATTTTTAAACAACTAGATGCGGATTTCTTCTGTTTACAAGAAACGAAGATGCAAGCAGGCCAATTAGATTTACAATTCGATGGATATTATAGTTATTTCAACTATGCTGAGCGTAAAGGATACTCAGGAACTGCGATATATACTAAACACGAACCAATAAATGTAACATACGGAATAGGAATAGAAGAACACGATACAGAAGGTCGTGTAATTACACTAGAATATGATAAATTCTTCTTTATCACTGTATATACGCCGAACTCAGGTAGTGAACTTAAGAGATTAGAATACCGTATGAGTTGGGAAGAAGATTTTAAAAATTATTTATTAGAATTAAATAAAACTAAAGGTGTAGTTGTTTGTGGAGATTTAAATGTTGCTCACACAGAAATAGATTTAAAAAATCCAAAATCAAATACTAAAAATGCAGGATTTACACCAGAAGAAAGAGAAAAATTCACGAAGTTATTAGATGCAGGATTTATTGATACATTTAGATATTATAATCCAGACTTAACAGGTGCATACTCTTGGTGGAGTTATCGCTTTAATGCACGTAAAAACAATGCAGGATGGAGAATTGATTATTTCTTAGTAAGTCGTGACTTAGAAGAGTACTTAGAAAGTGCGGCAATACATAACGAAATATTTGGTAGTGATCATTGCCCTGTTGAGCTTGTATTAAAAGACAATTTGTTGTAAAATATAATATGCGTTGTGGATAAACCATGACGTATATTTTTATCTTTAGCATGATCGAGGGGCGGACCCAAAAAATCTAAATTTTAACAAGGTTTATATGAAAAACTCATAGACATGCATAATGATTAAAAAAATACTTATTAAAAAATAAAATTAACGGAGGTGACTTAATTAGAATAAACTATAATATTAGGTTGCATCCGTTATTAATTTTAAGAAAAGAGGTAATTTATGGGACCAAAATTCTATATAGAAGACGTACATGATTGTGATTCACAATATTCTATTGATTATATAAAATTCGATGAATTAGGGAAAATAGATATTGTTAGAGAAACATACGGACGAAATTATTTAGTAGAAAGAGATATACAGTTACCAATTTTTGAAACAGAAGAAGAATATATTGATTATTTAGCAGAAAAAGATATAATAGATCCATATTTTTCAGATATTCTTCATAAATTAGTGGGGCATACACCTGAAAATATAGTTATAGATGAAGTATCTTTAAATAATGCACTATTTATAGGTGACCCTAGGGGGGCTGATAGACCTGGTGGATTTAAAGATGCATTCGAGCTCCTCATGGAAGCGACGATGATATGGGAATTTTCGGCTATAGATGCTATGGAAAAAACTATGCAGGTAATAAGAACACTCCTACGCGATAAAGAGCATAGATACCAAGAAAAACTAATTAGAATAAAACAGGTGAAAATATGCTAAGAACAGCGAAAAAATATGAATTAGAACGTGTAATGAAGATAATAGAAGACGGTAAAGAATTTTTAAAAGAACAAGGTGTTAATCAGTGGCAACATGGTTCACCTAGTCGTGATGAGATTATTAATGATATCAACGAAAGAATATCATATGTATATGAAAAATCAGGTGAGATAGTAGCTACAGCTATGCTGACTACATTTGATGTAGACTATGAAAACTACCCTACTTTTTGGTCAGAAAATTCTAGTTATTTAGCTATTCATCGATTAGCTACAGCAAAACTATTTCGCAATCAAGGTATTACTCGTGAATTTATGGAGGCTATCCATCTTTTTTCTAAATCTCAAAATATAAAATTTTTGAGAATAGATACGCATTTTGACAACAAAATAATGAGAAAATTTTTAAGTAACTTTGGATTCGGAGAAAGAGGTATAATAAAATTAACTATGAAAAAAATATTTTAGATGATAAAGAAAGAGTTGCTTACGAATTAGAAGTAAGATAACATTCAATGTTTCATGTGAAAACCAATATAAGATGATTAAATTTTTCTGCATGTTTCACATGAAACAATATACAAGGAGGAAAAAAATAATGAAATTTTATTCTTATGAATATTTATTAAATAAAAATAGATAAGAGTAATACTATAACATATGTAATAGGAGGATTCTTACTATTAATAATCATAGTATCACTATTTAAGTATTATAAAAAAATAGACAAGATAGCAATTATAGAGAATTAGCTATCATAATGATATTAGGTATCTTTTTTTATTAATCGGGATACAAGTAAGTGATTATCAAAGTAATAGTATATCAGCTAATCAGTATAAAAAGCTCTATTGAATTTATTGAGGGAGTTTCAGAAAAAAATTAAATATTGACAAAAACACATATCTATATAAATAGTGAAGCCTCTATAGAAAAATTCATTTTTAAAAAAATAGATGATAACTACTATAGAGTAATAAGTAACGGAAAAAAAAGGGTGATTATTTACTAGAGAAAATAGAATTGGTAGAACCAATTGTTGAAAAAAAGTGGAGGTGAAAAGATAATGCAACTTTCATATATAGATATAGCAATAAAACTAGCTTTAGGTTTATTATCGCTTGTAATAGTAATTAATATATCAGGAAAAGGAAATTTAGCACCAACTTCAGCGAGTGATCAAGTTCAAAACTATGTACTCGGGGGAATATTAGGAGGGGTAATATATAGTCCATCAATTTCTATTTTACAATACTTCAATATATTATTAATATGGATAATTTTGGTATTAGGTCTGAAGTGGTTAAAAACAAATAACTCATACTTAAAAAAAATGATAGACGGAGAACCTACAACAATAATAAAAAAAGGAAAAATAGATGTAGAAGCAACAAGAAAAGCTGGTTTAACAGCACAAGACATAGCTTTTAAATTAAGAACACAAGGTGTTTATAGTATTCAAAAAGTAAAAAGAGCGGTTTTAGAACAAAATGGACAACTAATTATAATACAACAAGGTGAGGGAAATCCTAAATATCCGGTAATTACTGATGGAACTATCCAACATGGTACATTAGAATCGATGGATAAAACAGAAGAATGGTTAAAAGAAACTTTATTGGAATTAGGATATGAAGACACATCTAAAATATTCTTAGCAGAGTATGACAAAGGACAATTACATATAATCGAATACTAATATAATTTGTTTTTTTAAATAAAATTAAAAAAATTTTAACAAGACAATAAAAAAATTAATTAAATAAGAAAAATAATAATATCGATTAATATAACAAAAAGTAAAAGCAGGAAATTGAAAAAATCAATTTTCTGCTTTTAAAAAACTATTTTTCAGCGTTAATAAAATCGAAAGAAGAATCTTCTTGGAATTTTTTAACAACATAAGAGCAAGTTGCGATAATTTTTTTGTTTTGTTCTTGCATATCTTTAACAAGAGCGTCTAATAGCTTACCTGCTACACCTTGACCACGAAGTGATGAATCGACAAAAGTGTGATCAGCAACAACTACATTAGGATTGCTAGTATTAGAATAAGTAATTTCAGCAATAACCCTACCATTCTCATCATATTTAACGAAACCATTATTTGTTTTAGTAAATTCCATACAAACCTCCTAGAATAATCATATAGTAATATGAGTGTTATTACTGTTATTATATCATAAAAAAGGTGAAAAGGATGTATAATCGGATTAGATAGAAAGAAAGAGAGTAAAAAAAGAGAAGATATTGGGAAGAGAGGATAAAGGAATAAAAGGTACCAGTTGACATGCAGCTCAGTAAGTAGTATTTTAGATAAAGGAGGTGCATTTTATGATTAAAGAAATAAAAGGATATACGAATTTGGAACAGCATGAAGACTCTTTTATAGTAAGAATACCCGATAATATTATAGATTTATTGGTTCTAGACAATAATCAGAGGTTCTTAATTTCAGTGCAAGGAGAATCAATTGTGTTAACTCCAGAAGTAAAACAACTTAATACTATATATGAGTTGTTTTTCTAATTGGGAGGATGATGGTATCCGTCATAAGGAAATTAATTTGGGAGAAGTGAAAAACAAAAGAAGAAAGTTATTAAATTAAAAATTAACAGTTTAATTTAATATTTTCTTCTTATTTTTTTATAATATGTTGTGTCTATTTCTCTATTTTTTTATTATTTTATTTGAAGTCTTCTATTTTTTTGTACTTTTACAATTATCTTCTCTTATTTTTTTAATTTCATAGATTGTTGTTTTTATTTAAATCTGCTTATCTCTTTTTTTCTTGTTATTTCTATATTTTTTTATATTTTATTTTCTCTATTTTATATTTTTTTATCTTCCCTCTTTGCATTGTTTTTTTAACCTTGCTATTTTATAATTCCAATTTTAAAAAAATTACAAAAAAATTTAAATTCCTTAAATTAAATTAAATAATTCTACTGAATTTTTTTAATTGTAAAATAATAAATAAATTAAAAATATTTTTTTATAAGATTTTTTTGTTTAACATCTTATAGAAGAAAAAAATAAAACGTTTTTAAATTTTTTTAAAAAAAGTTATTGACAAATATACAAAAACGGGTGTACAATGAGTTTAAATTTAATATAAAACGTTGAAAAGATAAGTAGATTAATACGTAGCTACAACAGAGAGTTATTGGATGGTGCGAAATAACAAGGTGAAGATTAATTGAAAATGGTCTTAGAGTTTTGTTTATCTAATAGGTAAACACGTGAGCTGCACGATATAGCACACAGTATAAATATGTACTGAATAAGGTACTAATCGCAAGGTTAGTATAAACTAGAGTGGTAACGCGAATTAAGATACTCGCCTCTATTGCATACGCAATAGGGGTGTTTTTTATTATCTAAAACATAAAACTTATCAAAACGTAGAAAAGAGGAACCATATTATGACAAGAAAATTTAGTTTTGAAACATTACAATTACACGCAGGACAAACAGTTGGAGACACAAAAGCAAGAGCTGTACCAATTTATCAAACAACATCTTTTGTATTTGATGATACTCAAGATGCTGCAGATTCATTTGCATTAAGAAAAGCTGGAAATATTTATACACGTATTACTAACCCTACTACGGCTGTTTTCGAAGAAAGAATTAACGCTTTAGAAGGTGGTGTTGGAGCATTAGCTGTTGCTTCAGGAATGGCTGCAATTACATATGTATTCTTAACATTAGCTCACGCTGGAGATCACATCGTATCTTCTAAAAATGTGTACGGAGGTACTTACAATCTATTAAAACTTACATTACCTCGTTATGGAGTGGATGCAACTTTTGTTGATCCAGATAACTTTGAAGAAATTGAACAAGCTATTACAGATAAAACTAAAGCTCTATTTGTAGAAACTTTAGGAAACCCATTAGCGAATGTTGCAGATTTAGAAAAATGGGCTGAAATTGCTCATAAACACAAAATACCATTAGTAGTAGACAATACATTTGCTAGTCCATACTTAATCAATGCATTTAGTCACGGTGTAGATATTATCGTTCATTCTGCGACAAAATTCATTGGAGGTCATGGTACATCAATCGGTGGAGTTATCGTAGATAGTGGTAAATTTGACTGGGAAGGTAGCGGAAAATTCCCTCAATTAGTAGATGAAGATCCAAGTTACCACAACTTAAGTTACACAAGAGATGTTGGTGCTGCAGCGTTTATTACGAATGTAAGAACACAATTATTACGTGACACAGGAGCGGCATTATCACCATTCAATGCATTCTTATTATTACAAGGATTAGAAACATTATCTCTAAGAGTAGAACGCCATGTAGAAAACACTAAAAAAGTAATAGACTTCTTAGAAAAACACCCTAAAGTAGAATCACTTAACTATCCTGGATTAGAAGGAAATAAATACTATGAATTAGCTAAGAAATACTTACCAAAAGGTAGTGGATCAATCTTCTCATTCGATGTAGTTGGAGGAGAAGAAGCCGCGCGTAAAGTAATTGATAGTTTAGAAATATTCTCTAACTTAGCGAATGTAGCAGATGCGAAAAGTTTAGCAATCCACCCTGCTTCAACTACACACGGTCAATTAAGCCCAGAAGAATTACAATACACAGGTATTACTCCTGCACAAATCAGACTATCAATCGGATTAGAAAATGCAGATGACTTAATCGAAGACTTACGTTTAGCATTAGAAAATATCTAAGAGAAAAGTTTCACGAGAAACAATAATTTAAAAATAATTAATATTTTTATTAAAATTTGTGGATTAAGACAGAAATTAAAAATACCCTTGACAGCCATTTATTTTAATATTAACATACTTAAATAAATATTATCTTAATCCACAATTTTCTCTTTTTGAGTAGAGGTTGTTTGGGAGCATGAAATAGAAGCAAGGCAGCGTGGAAATTTCAATTAAACTCCTTCCTAGACAATCTCTGCTTTTTATTTTTCAAGAAATATAGAGAAAGATATATTTTTTAATAGAATATATCTTAAGAAGGCTGTTTGTGATATAATTTTAGTAATAATAGTAACTAAGGGGTGAAAACATGTATAAAGTAATGATAGTAGAAGATGATGAAATAATTTCAAATTCAATAGCTGGATATCTACAAAAATGGAAATACGCTACGCATGAAGTCGTAGATTTTCAAAATGTAGTTAAGGAATTTGTGGAACAATCACCGGATTTAGTATTAATGGATATTAATCTCCCCTACTTTGATGGTTACTATTTCTGTGAGGAGATTAGGAAGTTGTCGAAAGTACCGATAATTTTTATCTCATCTGCGAATGATGATATGAATATTGTTATGGCTATGAATATCGGTGCAGATGATTTTATAGAAAAACCATTTAAGTTAGTTGTCCTAAAGGCAAAAATAGAAGCCTTACTCCGCCGTGTTTATAATTTTAGTGGATCTTCGAATCTTGTAGTGTATAAAGATGTAATTTTTGATATGAGCCGTGATGAGGTGAAATATCAAGATAATCTCGTTGAACTAACAAAAAATGAAAGTAAAATTCTTACAGTATTATTAGAAAATAGAGAAAAAATAGTAACAAGAGAAGAAATAATTACCGCCTTATGGCAAAATGATAACTTTATAGATGAAAATACTTTGTCGGTGAATATAAACAGACTGCGTTCTAAGTTGAAAAGTATAGGAATAGATGAATTTATTACTACTAAAAAAAGGTAAAGGATATATAGTCTAATGGAAATATTAAAAAAAGTTATTTAAAGAAAAAAACACAAAAGTTTATATTTTATTCGTAGTTTTTTTATTGCTATATTTTTTTCATTATGTTTTTATTTATATAATTTGCCACTAGAAGCTCTAATATATACGGGAAGTTTTTTTGTTTTTTTGGTAGCTCTTGTAGCTAGCTTTTTCAGATTTTGTTAATTATAGAGAAAGTTATAAAAAAATTAAAAATTCCTAGAGAAAAAAATATTCTAAATGATCTTGAAGATTTACCAAAGAGTTTGGATATCAGGATTGATTATTATCATAAAAATTATAGAGAAATTATATGAAGAGTTAGAGAAATTAACTCAGGAAAATCGACAAAAAAATATCGATATGGTAGATTACTACAGTATGTGGGTTCATCAGATAAAAACGCCGATTGCTGCGATGAATTTCTTATTAGATAATGAAGAAGTAGATCAAAAAATTTTACAGCAAGAATTGTTTAAAATAGAACGTTATGTTGAGATGGTTCTGACGTACATAAGATTAGATAGTATATCATCAGATTACGTTATAACTAAGATTAATCTTGATGAAGTTGTGAAAGATAGTGTAAAAAAATATGCGACTATCTTTATTAACAAAAAGATAAAATTAAACTATGTTTCACATGAAACAATGGTAATCAGTGATAAAAAATGGTTGAGCTTCGCCTTCGAGCAAATACTAGGTAATAGTGTGAAGTACTCGAGCATGAATGGCGAGATTACAATAGAAATCTATGAAAATAAACTGATTATAGAAGATAAGGGGATAGGAATCAAAGAAGAAGATTTACCTCGAATTTTCGAAAAAGGTTTTACAGGTTTTAATGGAAGATACGAAAAAAAGTCGAGTGGTCTAGGTTTGTATTTATGTAAAAAAACTCTAGATAAACTAGGTCATCATATTGAAATTTTTTCAAAAGTAGGAGAAGGAACTAGGATAGAAATAACATTTCCGAAAGAAGATACATTAAGGGATTAGATAAAAATAAATCAATAAGGAATCCTCTTGAGAGTTAGATTATGAATTTAACTTTTAAGGGGATTTTTAATTTCACAAGTGAGACTAAATATAAATTGATAAAATCTTAAAGTAAGTTAGCTATAAACCCGATAAAAATCTACTTGATATATGCGAGTGACTCAAAAATCGTGAGTTAGAAGAAACATAATTTTGTCGAGTCACTTTCCGTAGGAGGGTATTAGATATCTAAAAAGCCACTTGATATATATATATATATATTATAATATAAATAAAATTATTTTTCTAACAAATAAAAATAAATTATCTGAAAAACTACTTGTTTAAGTTAATTTTTATTTGATAGAATATTAGTAAGGTATAAGGAGGGAAAAAGATGAAGCAGTATTTAAAGAAAAGATATTTAGAAAATAGTTTGTTGCTTTTACTAATTATTTTTGGAGGAGCATGTAAGGTTGTCGCTGCATATTTTATAGGGGATGGATTTAACGAATTAATTAAGTCGAATACCGATGGCTTTTTCTATAATATAGCCTATGCAGGTATCGTGTTTTTATTATATTTAGTTTCTCTTTATATAAAAATTCCGTATGAAAAACTATGTAGTGCAAAAAAATGATAACTGATATTAGATGTGATGTCGTTGATGCAATTTCTAAAAATAACTATGCTAATTTTAATAAGAAAAATAGCGGAGATTACATATCATGGCTTAGTAATGATTTGATGATTGTTGAGGAAAAAGGATTTGGTAATTTTTATCAAAGTATTACAGCGATAATAGAGACGCTTTTAGCTATAGTCGGACTATTTGCATTCCACTGGTCGATTATCGCCTTTTCTATAGTAATGAGTGTTCTTACATTAGTTTTACCAGCTCTTGCGCAAAAATCTATTCAGAATAAAGCTCAGAGATACTCAGGTTCGTTAGAAAAATTAATAAGTAAAAATACAAATTACTTACAAGGATTCGATAGTTTACTATCTTTCAATAAATTAGGAATTTTGAAAAAAATTGTAGCAGATTCTTCTAATGAAGTATTAAAAGAATCTGTGTCTCTAAGAAAAAGTGTCGGATTAGCTGGAGTCCTAGGTGGCTTAGGAAATTTAGTAGGTCAAGTTGGTGTAGTATTACTAACAGGAATACTGGCTCTAAAAAATATTGTAGGATTTGGATCTATTTTAACGGTAGAGTCACTAACATCTACGATTTTTAATTCAGTAGGAAATATTATGAATATTACGGTAGAGTTAAATATCGTAGTGCCAATCTTTGAGAAATTCGAGAAATTTAAAGAAGATGCTAAGGCAATTAATAATCAAGATACTAGCAAAAAAATCATTAAATGAAGAAATTGAAACTATAGAATTAGAGGATGTTTCTTATAAATATGAAGAGAAAAAGTGTATTAAAAAAATATTTCGTATTCATTTAATAAATATGGTAAATACGCTATTGTCGGTGAAAGTGGTAGTGGAAAATCTACATTGTTAAAATTATTGACTGGAAGAATAGAAAATTACGAAGGTGCAATTAAATTTAATGGTGAAGAACTAGATGGTCTTAATAAGCATAGCCTGTATGATAAGATGCTATATATTCCACAAGAACCGTATATTTTCACAGAAAGTCTAAGATTTAATATAACACTAGGTGATGATTATGCTGATGAAAAAGTTAAAGATGTGTTGGAAAGTGTAGGATTAGGTGAGTTTCTGACAAGTCTTGAGGATGGCTTAGATACTGAACTTGTAGAAGGTGGTAAGAATTTATCAGGTGGTCAAAAACAAAGAATAGCCCTGGCTCGTGGAATAATTAGAGAGAAAAAAGTAGTGCTGTTAGATGAGATAACTTCTAATTTAGATAAGGATAACGCAGAAAAAATAGAAGAACTTCTATTAACTAATCCAGAATTAACGGTAATTCTAATAACGCACAGACTAGATAATAACTCTGAACAAAGATTCACAGATGTATTGAGATTATAATTTCCCAGGAAATAAAGTTGCTAGACATTCTTGAAATGAAATAAGAAGTAATAAATATCCCAATCTTACAAAAGTGTAAGGTTGGGAGCTTTTTTGTAAGGAAAATCGATAGAATCTGTAAGAAAAGTAAGGTAGAATATAAATATAAACAACGAGGAAGTTGTAGAAAAGTTCGAACTAGGAAGATAAGATAAAAAGAATTCAGGAGTGATAAAAATGTTATTAGAAGTCAACAATGTAAGAAAAGTTTATACAACAAGACTAAGTACTCAAAGTACAGAAGCGTTAAAAAATGTAAATTTCGCAGTAGATAATGGTGAATACGTAGCGATTATGGGAGAAAGCGGAAGTGGTAAAACTACTTTATTAAATATTATCGCAACATTCGATAAAGCAACGTCAGGAAATGTGAATTTAAACAATTTAGATTTAAGCAAGTTGAAAGATAAAGACTTAGCGAATTTTCGACGTGACAATCTAGGATTTGTTTTCCAAGATTTCAATCTACTTGATAATTTTTCTATAAAAGATAATATTTTATTACCGTTAGTGTTAGCAAATAAAAAATATAAAGATATGGAAAAAAGATTAGAGAAAGTAACTAAACCTTTAGGAATTGATAAATTAATCAACAAGTTTCCATATGAAGTATCTGGTGGTCAACGTCAAAGGGTAGCGGTAGCTCGTGCGATTATTACGAACCCAGCTCTGATTTTGGCGGATGAACCGACAGGAGCACTAGATTCAAAATCAACAGATCAACTGTTAGAAGTATTTGAAAAACTAAATAATGCAGGACAAACGATAATTATGGTTACGCACTCTGTGAAAACAGCAGCTCGTGCAAAACGTGTATTATTTATTAAGGACGGAGTAGTATTCCATGAACTTAGAAAAGGAAATGCTACTACGAGTGAGATGTTCCAAAAAATTAATGATACGCTAACTTTAATGCAGGCAGGTGAGTAAGATGAGTTTCTTTTATAGCAAATTTGCTTTAAATAACCTTGTGAAAAATAAAAGATTTATAATACCTTATGTATTATCAGCAATTTTTACAATAATGTCATTTTACATATTGTCATCTCTAGCATTTGGGGATAATTTAAACAAACTTCCAAACGGTATTGAGGCGACAAAACAGGTATTAAGTTTCGGAATTATTGTAATAGCAATTTTTTCTACAATATTCTTATTTTACACTTACAGTTTTTTAGTAAAACGTAGGGTAAAAGAATTTGGATTGTATTCTGTTTTAGGTATGACAAAAAAACAAATAGCGAAAATTTTAGTGTTAGAAACAATTTATCGCAGTAACTACAATAGTATTAGGAATTGTATTAGGGATAATTTTTGATAAACTAATGCTGTTAGTATTATTGAAATTATTCTCAACAGGAGTTAGCTTTGGATTTAGTATAACACCGATAGCTATAGTATTTTCAGTATTATTATTCGGAGGAATATTCTTCTTATTACTACTTTATACAGTTATAAAAATCGCAAGGCTTAGAATTGTAGCCTTATTAAAAGATGAGAATAAAGGTGAAAAAGAACCGAAATCTAGATGGATTCTAGCGATAATCGGTTTAGCATTAATCGGTTATGGTTATTACACAGCACAAACGGTACAAAATCCTATAAAAGCATTATTAGTATTCTTTTATGCTGTAATTGCGGTAATTATAGGTACATATCTAGTATTTATGGCAGTTAGTATCACAGTACTAAAAATAATGAAAAATAATAAAAACTTCTACTATAAACCTAAAAACTTCATCAGCGTTTCTGGTTTATTATACAGAATGAAGAGAAATGCAGTAGGATTAGCGAATATCTGTATATTATCTACGATGGTTCTTGTAACTATGGGATCAACATCGGCATTATATGCAGGTATGGAAAAATCTTACAACGAAAGATTCCCAAGACAATTAATGATTGCAGGTTATCATTCTACTAGTGATAAACTAAAAGAAATTGAAAATAATGTAAAATTATCAGCTAAAGAAGCGGGAACTGAAGTACAAGATCTAGTATCATACAATTCATTACCTATGGTAGGAAGATTAGTTGAAGATAAGTTCAATTTTGAATCAAATGTAGGTGTAGACTTAAGTAATATTAAAATGATAGTTGTTTTACAATTAAAAGATTATAATAAATTCGCTAATAAAAATAAAACATTAGAAAGTAATGAGATTTTATTACATATCGATAAAAAAGGTGAATACAATCACCAAACTATCTCTCTAAATGGAATTGAATATAAAGTTAAAGAGAAGTTAGCAGAGTTCCCAGGAACAATTGGTTCAGATTCAGCGAATATTATGGATACATATTATGTAGTTGTTAAAGATGAGAAAGAAGCAACTAAATTAGCTACAAAACTAACAGAATTAAGTAGTAAAGAGTTAGAAAAAAGAGGAATTAGTATAGGAACAGGTACTCCTACACTTCAAAATTACGTTGCATTCAATATTAAAGACACTACTAAAGAAGCTAAGGTAATCGAAAGTTTTAAAAAACTAGAAAAACAAAGTGGTATAGAAATAGAAGGTAAAGAAGAAAATAAACTTACATTCAGAGGAGTGTTCGCATCATTCCTATTCATCGGAGTGTTCATAAGCTTTATCTTCGTAATAAGCCAAGTGGTAATTATGTACTACAAACAAATCTCAGAAGGTTATGAAGATAAAGGAAACTTTGAAATCATGAGAAAAGTAGGTATTACAGATAAACAGATTAAACAATCAATAAGATCACAAGTATTGTTAATCTTCTTCTCACCGCTAATTATAGCGACACTACACACGATAGTAGCATATCCATTTATCGAAAAAATCTTAAGATTATTCTTAATAACAGATAATAGTATATTCTTACAAGCACTTGCTGTGACAATCGTAGTCTTCGCAATCTTCTATCTAATAGTTTATGCAATAACATCAAAAATTTACTATAGAATTATAAAAGAATAGACGAAAAAAAACTCCAGAGGAAAAATCTGGAGTTTGTTTATTAATGGCTTTAGCCAGTTGAGGAGGCGAAGTCTCCGAAATAAAAAACCACCCGCTATGCGGGTGTGAGATAAGAGTTAAACAATTGAAAAATCATCCTTTCTTGATAAAATAAGAGTAGTTCAAGCTCTAAAATAAAGAAAGGATGATTTTAATTATGGCAAATAAACATAATAGTTTATCGCATACAAAGTGGTTATGTAAATACCATATTGTATTTACACCTAAGTATAGACGAAAAATAGAATTTAATCAATACAAACGAGATATAGTAGATATAATAAAAAGGTTATGTAAGTATAAAGGAGTGGAAATAATAGAAGGGCATATAATGCCAGATCATATACATTTGCTGTTATCAATACCACCCAAATATAGTGTATCAAGTTTTATGGGGTATTTGAAAGGGAAAAGTTCACTGATGATATTTGATATGCATGCAAATCTAAAATATAAGTATGGGAATAGAAAGTTTTGGGCAGAAGGATACTATGTAAGTACAGTAGGTTTAAATGAAAGTACAATAAAAAAATATATCAGAGAACAAGAAGCGCATGATATTGCAATTGATAAATTGACAACAAAAGAATATACAAATCCATTTGGAAATAAGAAAAAATAGATAAACCCGTTTAACGGGTAGCGGGCGTAAAAATACAATAGGGCTTGAACAAATGTGAAAGCCAGCGCCTTGAGGTGCGTGTTAGTAACAAAGGGTTATACCCGAAGAGAAAACCACCCCTTTTCAGGGGTGGTCATTATTTGTGTAGACATGTATTTTTGTTCTTATAAAATAGAAAATATAAGAACAAAAGTACAATTGAAAGAAAAGGTGCTATAGGATTTATATTTCAAAATATTTTCAGGAGAAAAAGAAAAACGCTAAGGTGGTAACCCAAAGCGTAAGTAATCTTTAATATTTCCTAAAAGGGTGGACGATGTCCCAACTGTTAGCCCTTCCTTTGAAGATATTGTATCATAGAAATATAGAAAAAGAAATAAATATCACCTGATTATTACAAGAAGCGTTAAAAGAAGAATTTAGTATGTAAATATAAAGATAGCAATTCAGAAAAACAGAAAAATAGAGTTGTTGTCTTTTCTAATGTATATACATAAATAAAAGTGAGAACAAAATGTCTATCTCAAGAGAACACGAACCATAGAAAACCACAAGAAGTTGTGTTCCTAGAAAAGACAACCTAGAGTGAAGCTTTATCGCTGGTGTACTTCTAACAAGGACAACGATGTGAAAATTTAAATATCTAGGAATGAATCTGAAACTTCACTTTCCGAACATTCTCTATATTTTTGAACATTTTCATAACAATAAACCTTAAAGTTATTTTTTTAATTTACCTATATAGTATAATAATAAAGACATAATTGATAATTAGTATCAATATAGATAACTAGAGCCTTTTTTATAAAAAGAGTGAATGGGAGTTATTCAAAAATTGTGATTTCGTAGAAATCAATTTTGTCGAGTCCCCTCCGTAAAGATTATTAGACATCTAAAAAGTTTTTATAAAGCGAATTTAGATATCAATAAACCACTACGTCTATGAATTATCATATGCGCTTTTTTAAAATTTATGACTTTTGGGTCACCCCTTTACAGGCTGTAGACAAATGAAAATTATGTATGAGTCAACAGCCTATTTTTAATGAGAAAAAAATAATAAGACGATATACAAATGCAAATTATTATGATGAATCTAGATTGAGATGTTTGTATAAAGAAGAAAAGAAACAGTAGAACACAGTTTTTCAGATTCAAAATGAAATCATGGATATAGATATGCATAATATAGAGGCAAAAGCCAAAGTACAGTCGTACGCTTGGTTGTCTTGTTGAACTCAAAATATGTAAATAATAGCACTAAGAGAGGCATAATCCTTCCTTAATACTACTGATATTCGGCAATATAGCTTATTTTTTGAAAAATGACCAAAATATTAATATTTGCATTGATATTTTACTCGTTTTGTCAGCAAACTGAAAATTCTAAGTAACAAATGTTGATGTTACTTAGAATTTTTTGTTTGTTATTTTGCTAAATTCACAATAGCTTTATTATTCTTGTTGTTGTAAGAGATGTAAGTAAGAGTTAAGAATATTATTCCTAAAACAACTAAGATTAATATAGAGTTGTTGTAAATTCTATCAGTTAAACCATCAAGAACAGCGTGGCGAACTGCCATGTCACCGTAGTAAACAGGTGTGAACGGAATCAATCCACTGTATAGAGATGGTAACATTTCTTTAGGGAATAGTGGTGTAGTTAGAACGAATTGTAAAGCTACAAATCCGATACTAATAGTATTACCAACTTTTCCGAATGTGTATGATAAGAAGTGTGTTATTATCATAAACACGATACCTGAAAGTATTAATCCGAAGAAGTACATTCCGAAGTTTTGTATTCTAAAGTCGAATAATAATTTCATTGCTATAACTTCGATAAGTGTAGCTAATGCTGCGAATGTAGACATTGATGTAAGTCTCGAAGTGAATAGACTGTTTGTTGACTCTCCGTATTCTGCTTTACGAGCTGGGAATAGGATGTTAAATGCCGCAGCTGCGATTAGTAGTCCGAATACTAAGAAGAATGGTGCCATTGCGTTACCGTAGCTAGTTTCTTCTGAGATGTCGCTAATGTTAGTTTTGATTGGGTTAGACATCATGTCTACGTTTTTGTCTCCAGTTTTAGCTGAAGTGATTCTATCAGCTCCACTAGAAAGTTTATCTGCTAATAAACCAGAGCCATCTTTAGCTTTATCTAATCCTGCGATTAACTCAGGAGCTTTAGCTTGCATGATTGTAAGAGCACTGTAAAGTTTATCAGATCCAGCTCTAGCAGTATTAAGTCCGTTAAGTAGTTCAGGAGCTTTAGCCTGCATAGCAGCAAGTCCACCGTGAAGCTTGTTAGCTCCATCTTTGGCACTGTTAACTCCATTAATTAATTCCGGAGCTTTAGCTTGCATAGCAGCTAGTCCGTTAGAAAGTTTATCAGATCCAACTTTTGCAGTATTCACTCCACCGATTAACTCGGGAGCTTTAGCTTGCATGATTGTAAGCGCGCCAGAAAGTTTTTCAGACCCGACTTTAGCGCTGTTAAGTCCATTAAGTAGTTCCGGAGCTTTAGCTTGTATAGCAGCTAATCCATTAGAAAGTTTTTCAGACCCAACTTTTGCGGTATTAACTCCGTTAATTAATTCCGGAGCTTTAGCTTGCATAGCAGCTAATCCATTAGAAATTTTTTGTGATCCTTCTTTAGCAGCATTCACTCCGTTGATTAATTCCGGAGCTTTAGCTTGCATAGCAGCTAATCCATTAGAAAGTTTTTCAGATCCATTTTTCGCAGCGTTAACTCCATTGATTAACTCTGGAGCTTTAGCCTGCATAGCAGCTAGTCCGTTAGAAAGTTTTTGTGATCCAACTTTCGCGCTGTTAAGTCCATTAAGTAGTTCCGGAGCTTTAGCTTGCATATCAGTTAGTCCTTGATATAATTTTTTACCACCGTTATCAAGCTCTTTAATACCGATGCTTAATTCTGGAAGTTTAGCTTGAAGTTTGTTAAGTCCTGTGTTGATTTTTGCATTCCCATTAACTAAAGCATCGATTCCACCAGCTAATTCGGGAAGTTTTTCGTGCATTATGCTGATACCTCCACCTAGTTTATCGAATCCAGCTTGTAGTTCAGATCCTTTAGCTGCAAGTGTTCCTACACCTTGTGCTAGTTCACCTGTAGTCATTGATGTAGTAAGGGTACTTACACCGTTAGTATAGTTTGTTACTCCGTCTTTAAGTTTTGGAGTGGCACTAGCAAGTTGGTTAATACCATTTGCTAAGTCCCCTGTTGTTAGAGAAGATACAGTTGCATCAACTCCACCTTTATATTGGTTAAATCCTGCTATAAGGATAGGAGCTTTTTCATTCATTATTGTTAGGCCAGCTTTTAATTGACCACTACCAGCAGAAAGTTTGCCGACAGCATCTTTAATGCTAGAAAAACCACTAATTGTTCCTTCAAGTTCAGAAGAAAGTGTATTTACATCGAATTTATCAAGTTGAGTTTGGATATAATTCAATCTTCCTACACGATATTTCATACTTGAATATTTTGAATTTGCGCTAGATATTGCTGAAGAAAGTTCAGCTTTAATCTGGCTATTGTTGTTACTGTTACTATTTTGAACAGTAGTAGTTGGTTGAGTAGCAGGTGCTGGTGTAGCAGCAACATCATTACGAGCAGCAGCAAGTATGCTTGCTTTTTGCTCAGGTGTTAATTGCATTGTTGATAAAGTTTGCTCCAAGCTTGAAAAATTAGTAGCCGTAGGAGCAGGTGCAGGAGCTGCTGTAGTTGTAGTAGTAGATTGAGTTTCTATACGATCTACAAGAGCTTTTATAGATTCTAGTTGAGAACCTAATTCTGCAAAAGCGCTGTTAAGTGGATTAAAATGAGTTCTATAAGTAAGTTTTAATCCTTTAAGTTTATCTAATGTTGAATTTAGATTAGATTTCTTGGCGGCTAAATCACTATCGCTAGGCAGGTTAGCGTTCAATGCGTTTAAACCTGTATTTAGCTTGTCAGCCCCATCTATAAGTTTCGGAGTACTTTCAGAAAGTTTAGCAACACCATCTCCTAACGCAGCTCCACCTGCAGTAAGTCTATTAAGATCATCTTTTTTAGCTGCAAGTCCAGAATTGATTTGTGAAATACCGTCTGATAATCTATCAATTCCATTATTTAATGTAGCACTTCCGGCGTTAAGTTTTTTTCTATATCTTCTTTTTAGCTAATAATTTTTTTCGTTAAGTGTAAGAACACCATTAGTATATTTTACAAGTCCAGCTTGAAATTCTTTTGCTTCCGTTGTATAAAGAATTGAAACCAGAAGTAAGCATAATGCTTTTAGCTTTGAATGTATCGAAACCTATAGTAAGCTTATTAGAACCTTCAGTTAGTTCGTTTACACCAGAGATTAATGCGTCTTTTTTATCGTTTAATGAGCTTAGCCCATCTGATAATCTTCCGGCGCCATTTTGTAATTGAGATACTCCATCACCAAGCTTAGATCCACCTTCGCTAAGCCGAGAAAGCCCGTCAGTTAGATGTCTAGAACCGTCAGAAAGTTCGTTAACTCCATTGCTAAGTCTTTGTCCACCTTCGCTAAGACGAGTTAGTCCATCAGTTAGACGTTTAGAACCATTAGAAAGTTCATTGATTCCATTACCAAGTTTAGCTCCCCCATCGCTAAGGCGAGAAAGTCCATTGGTTAGACGCTTAGAACCATTAGAAAGTTCGTTAATTCCATTACCAAGTTTAGAACCGCCATCGCTAAGCCGAGAAAGTCCGTCGGTTAGACGTTTAGAACCATTAGAAAGCTCGTCAATCCCATTACCAAGTTTAGCTCCCCCATCGTTAAGACGAGTTAGTCCATCAGTTAGACGTTTAGAACCATCAGCAAGTTCATTAATTCCATTACCGAGCTTTATACCCCCATCGCTAAGACGATAAAGTCCGGCAGTCAGACGCCATGATCCTTCAGATAGTTGGTTAATACCGCTACTAAGTCTTATACCCCCATCGCTAAGACGAGTTAGTCCATCAGAAAGACGACTAGAACCATCAGTAAGTTGGTTAATCCCGTTGCTAAGTCTTTGACCCCCATTGCTAAGGCGACCAAGTCCATTAGAAAGTCGACCAGAGCCATCAGCAAGTTGATTGATACCACTTCCGAGTTTTTGACCACCTTCACTAAGACGATCAAGTCCATTGTTTAACGTATTTGAAGCATCGGCTGCTTTGTGAAGAGATTCACCAATCTCAGAAAACTTACTGTATAAAGTAGCTGTATAAGTTTTTACAACTTGATCCTTAACTGTGTTTGTTAAGTTACTTGCTACAGTTTCCATAATTTTTTCACCATTTTTACTTTTTGTAAAATTGGTAGTAAAGTCGATGTTCATTTTTTCAGGATTATCATTTGATAAAGATGTAGCGTTTTTAGAAAAATTTTCTGGAATGGTAACTACCATATAGTAGTCTCCTTCACGTAATTCTTTATCAGCTGTATCTTTATCGACAAATTGCCAATTTACTTTTTTGTTATCTTTTAGTTTATTGACCATTGAATTCCCGACTTCTAGAGTTTTTCCATTAAAATCTACTTTTTGGTCTAGATTAACAACTCCGACTTTCATATTCCCGGTGTTGTCATAAGGATTCCAAACGGATTTTAGGAAGGTTCCTGAATATAAAACAGGAACTAGAAGAACGGTAGCCATGGTAGCTTTTAACCCTTTGCTCTTTAAAGGCTACTAAATTCTTTTTTTATCATAATTCCTCCTAAGAATTTCGTCAGCGAAATTCCATTATATTGAATTTGATGATATGATTTCATATCACTTAGGTTATTTTACAACCTTATATACTAAAAAGTCAAAAATATTTTATAGTAATAGCGAAATAATAATATTTAATATTGGAGTATATCATATATAATGGGGATAGAAATTATAACTGTTAAGTAAATTTTATATTTGATAAATCACTATATTATTAAGGTTTTCTGAGATAATAAGAATATTATGCAACCTTATAAAGATATATATATTAATTAAAAATAATTCAGCTAATATATACTGTGAAAAATCCTAATTAACGAAAAAAATAGTTCACTATTTAAAGGAGTGGTTTTTAATTTTTTATTTTATAGTGAAAATAATTATTTATGAAAGATATGCAGAAACAAAAGGTAGATATCCCTTTTATAGAGGATAACTACCTTTTTTTTCTGCTAATGTTTATACTGTCGCGTGAGTTATTTTATGTTCTAATAAGTTTTTAAAACAAATTTGTGCGTCTTCTAAATCTTTTTGGTTTGGATGTTTTTTAGATTCTTTAACCATGTCAACAAGATCCGGTGTAACTTTATGGATAAAGTTTGGGTCATGCCAAGCAAGAATTTTGAAAACTATCATAACCTTGGGATCCACTTTACCTTGGCAGACGAATGTTTCATGAATTTTGTTGTCTCTTTCTTCCATGAATGCAATATAGTTATTTATTGAATCATCAGCGTGATAATGTTCACGAGGCACCCCACAAGTTAAAAATAGAGCTACGTCTTTTCTATGTATTTCCTGTTGATCGACAAAACGCTGCATATTTTTATTTGCATTAGTTTTATCTGTCCAGGCACCTAGAATATAGAAATCATAGTCTTTCTCTATTTTTTTTCGTTGTTTTTTTATGTCGAGTAAATCTACCTCGGCTTGATTTTTTATTTGCTCATAAATAGCTTCAGCTACTTTTTTTGTATTTTTTGTTTTACTAGAATAAGCAAGTAAAATTTTCATAATTAGCCTCCTAATAGAGTTTAGATTATTCACAATTTGTAGTAATTATACAGTTAGTAAGATTTTTAACTATAATTTATATAATTATTATATCAAAAAAATATATTGTTTTTAAATAGCTAAATGAAAAATCACAATCAATTATAATTTGATTCTTCAAAAAAATTAAAAAAATTGAAAAATATAACCTTATAGAATAATATTTGTAACATAAAAAAATAAGAAAAAAATATATTGTTTATGATAAAAATACTAAATAAGAATAAGATAGTGAGGGCGAGTGGTAATGGATAGATTGTTTGAAGTATCAAGTTACGCATCATTTATTGTGTATCATATAGAAGCAATGGACAAAATCAAGATTTCTAAAAGGATGATACAAGAATATGTTAATCTTCAAAAAACGGTAGGTAGTTTTCCAGGAGAGTTAGAGTATGTAACTAGTTTTTTTATGATGAAAAAAACAGGAAGTAGTGGTACATTATTTAAAAAAATACTGTTGAAGAAAAATTATATTTTAGCTTATACAGGAACAAATTTTTTTATTTTGATAGACAAAAAAAGATATGTACGCTGATATAGTTGGTATATGTTTGGGTCAAGGAGAGCATCTAACTTCGTGTTATAGATTTTACACACGTATGAAGAAAAAATATGGGGATAATATTATTTTAACCGGTCATTCTTTAGGTGGAAGTATTGCGCAGCGAGTTGCGATTGAGTATGATGTAAAAGAAAGTGTAGTTTTTAATGCAGCACCGATATATTTGATAGGTGGAATAGATATTTTTATGGACAAAGAGACTGATGGAGAACTATATGTTACTCGTATGAAAAAGTATCTTAGAAATGTAAAGAAAACTGCGATAAAAAAGGCTACATTTACAGGAACTGTAAAAAGAGTAGTTTCTGAGTATGATATATTTACTCGTATATCTGAGTTGCTTTCTATTGGATATTATGTGGGTGATGAAATTATAGTTAAAGGAGCAGGGATGCATGGTATTAAGAGTTTTTTAGATATATATAAGAAATCATTTGATGCGAGTTTTGAGAAAAAAGAAGATGAAAGTTTCTTATCGGGTGAATATAAGGATTTTAGTTTAGCTGAAGTAAATATATTGAGTAATTTTTCTCAAGAACGTATAGCAGAATTAGAAAATCAATTTAATGCACTTCTTACTAGTGATACTGTGATATCTAATTTGAATAAAAAAATCCATATAATGTTAATTTTGAATTTTTTTATAAAAATCAATATTAGAAAATATAGAGAAAGCTAAAGAGAAGTTAGGAGATATACGATAGAATAATAGTTCAAGAGATAAGTGTCTTTATTTTTAAAAAGAGATGTTACTTGTACAATACAGGATGCCATACACTTGTTTAAACTAAATATATATGTCCAGAATTTTGGGTATACATTATTTCGCTGGAATCATGATTTTTGAGTTGCGTCCATTGATATTTTAGGTGTCATAATATTCCTATTAAATCGTTTGCGTAAAGTTGTAACTTATCAAAAAAATGATATAATATAGTTGGCTATATATATTCTTACAGCGGTGCAAGAATATATTATATAAACTATTTTAAATAAATAAAAAAAGTGTACTTTAAAGTATTTTTTTATAAAAAATATAGTGAAGAGGGGCTGACCCAAAAGTCCAAAATTTTAACAGAGTGTATATGAGAACTCATAGACGCAGTGGTTTATTGATATCTAAATTCGCTTTATAAAAGCTTTTTAGATATCTAATAAACCTTGCGGGGGTGACTCTAAAAAATCGATTTCTACGAAATCACAATTTTTGAGTCACTTCCTAGTGTAAATCTAAGGAGGAAGAAAATGGCAGAATATAAAATACTAGTGGTCGATGATGAAGAACCGATTGCTAACATATTAGATTTTAATTTAAAAAAGGAAGGCTATGATGTAATAGTCGCTAATGATGGAGAGAAAGCAGTAGAGCTTGCTTTTAATGAAAATCCTGATTTAATTTTACTAGATTTGATGTTGCCAAAAAAAGATGGAATGGAAGTATGTAGGGAAGTACGTGCTAAAAAGAATATTCCAATTATTATGCTAACGGCAAAAAATAGTGAGATAGATAAGGTTTTAGGTTTAGAATTTGGAGCTGATGATTATGTAACTAAACCATTTTCAACACGTGAGCTTATGGCTAGGGTTAAAGTAAATCTTCGTCGCGTGACTAAGCAACAAGAAGAGATTGTGGAAGAGAAAAATGGTAGTGATCTTGTGATTAAAGATATTGTTATTTATCCAGAAGCTTATGTTATTAAGAAAAATGGTGAGGAAATTGATCTTACACGCAGAGAATTTGATTTATTCTATTATCTTGCTCAACACCGAGGACAAGTTTTAACACGTGAAAACTTATTACAAACAGTATGGGGATATGACTACTTCGGTGATGTTAGAACAGTTGACGTGACTGTGAGAAGATTGCGTGAAAAAGTAGAAGATGATTCATCGCAACCTGAATATATAATGACACGTCGAGGTGTAGGTTACTTTATAGGTGAAGAGTAATGAGTTTTTTCGGTAAGAAATTTAAGAAAAGATTCTTTTCATCAATCCGAACTAAGTTCGTAATAGTATATGTATTAGTTAATATAATATCATTACAACTTATTGGGTTGTTCTTTACAACACAATTAAGAAATAGTAATATATATACATTTGAACAGAATATTATGGAGCAAGAAAAAATCCTTAATTACCATGTTCGAGAAGAAATAGATAAAATTAATGGAAAGAATGCAGAAGACTCGAAGGTTTTAGAGAATAATACTAATCAAAACAATACTACTAATAGTAGTCGTGATTCAAAAAGTGGAATTGCAAAACTGGTTAGTGAATTTAATATTCAAAAATTATTGTTAGTTAATGTTATAGATAATGATTCGAAAATTTTGGCGAGTTCTTCAAAAAATGGAAATGATGAGTATCTTGCTAAGAGATCGTTTGATCCACTTGTAAGCCAAGTTATAAAAACAGGGGAAAGTACGAAACAGATTCAAAATAATGCTGATAGTAATAAGCGTGTTTGGATCTATGTGAGTCCTGTAAAAAAAGATAATGAGGTTGTGGGCGTAATCTCTCTTATGGCAGATATAGAAAGTGTGTATCAAGAGGTAAATAGTATTTCGAGAATCTTCATAGTGGGAACTATATTATCGATATTAATTACTACTGTTATAGGATTTGTTGCTTCAAAAACTGTAACGAGTTCCATTGAAAAAATGAGTTCTCAGGTTAAGAAGATGGCGTTAGGAAATTATGGTACAGTAGTTGGTATAGATACAGATGATGAAATCGGTGATCTTGCTAAAGTATTTAATCAGATTTCTAAGAGAATTGAAGAAGAACAGGCTGTAACTGAGATAGAGCGTAGGAAACTAGCGACTATTATCGAAAGTATGATGGACGGGATTATTACAACTGATAATAATGGAAGGATAATTCTGATAAATACCAGTGCAGAAGATATGCTAGGTGGACGTGATGATGAAATTTTTATAGGAAAAGATGTTCTGAAGATTCTTAATATCACGGAATATGAAAGTATAGAAGAGATATTAGAAGCAGAAGATAGTCTTCTTGTTAGTACTTCAAAAACTGATGATGAGCTCCTTTTACGAGCGGAAATTTCTAAGATTGAAAAAGAAGATACAGAAGATTTAACACAAATGTCTACGGAATTAGAAGGATATATTATAGTACTTTATGACGTAACAGATCAGGAACGTCAAGAAAAAGAACGCCGTGAGTTTGTATCGACTGTATCTCATGAGCTTCGTACACCTCTAACGACTATGAACAGTTATATTGAAGCGTTAGAAGAAGGTGTGCTTGAAGATAAGGAGCTTGCTCCTCAGTTTATAGATACTATTCATAAAGAAACTACGCGTATGATAAGAATGGTAAACGAACTAATGCAGCTTGGGAAAATGGATATCAAAGAAGAGCATTACGAAAAAGAATTTATTGACATAAATAAAATGCTTGAACAAATTACAGATAGGTTTGCGTTGACACATCCAGAGAAAAACTTCATAAAACATATTTCTAAAACACCGATATTTGTTGAAGGGGATCAAGATAAACTTACGCAAGTGTTCGATAATATCGTTAATAATGCGATAAAATATTCTCCAAACGGTAAGAATATTACAATAAGAGTTAGACAGAATTACCATCATAATAGGGTGAGTATATCTATAAAAGATGAAGGGGTAGGAATACCTTTAGTGCATATTGATAAAATCTTTAATAGATTTATAGAGTTGATAAGAGTAGACAAAGAAGTATGGGTGGAACAGGTTTAGGGTTAGCCTTGGCTAAGACTATTGTAGAAGCTCATAAAGGTCGTATTTGGGCACAAAGTAGAGAAGGTTATGGAAGTATAATATTTGTAACACTACCTTGTGAACAAATAGATGATGAATGGTTATAGAGGTGAGTAGTATGAGAAATAGAAAAAAGGAAACTGTAAAATCAGTAATTTTAGGTATACTTGTTTTACTAAGTTTAACTTTATCTTATCTTATTATTACTTATCAACCAGATTATGAAATTTTCACAAAAAGATCTATTCAAAAATCAGTTGATTCAAATAAAAATAGTCTTTTGAACTTTCTTATACCTGATAGTGTAGTGAAGAATCAAGAAGGAACAAGGGAAGAAACTATAATTCAAAATACAATAACAAAAGTGGCGAGTGTAGAAGCTGTAAAAAATAAAAAAGCATTAAAAGAGTTACTATTGCTACTTTCGGATAGTGAGAGTACGGAATCTAGGGTTAGAAACCGTAATATAGAAGATATTACGTCAAACAATGTTGAAAAAATATTGATAAATTACCAAGTTACCTTAGATTCAGCGCTACTTAAACCATTATTCTTTTCTGAAGATAATTCAAATGTGAGTTTAGAGTTTGATACTATAGTTTTATTAAAAGATAGACCTAATATGATTTATCTATATAAAAAAGATGATAAAAACTATCTTCAAATTACTTTAAAACAAGAGATATATGAAAAAATAAATAGTAAATTCAATGAGAAAAAGCAAAATTATGCGAAATATAGTTTGAATAACAAATTTATATATCTAAAAGAAGGCGATGAAGATAATGTTATTGATGAATATAGTGCTGAAGATGTCAATTTAAATAAACTGGCGAGGGATATTTTTGAGAAAAAAGATAATCTTAGAATTAGTAATGAAGATGAAGTAACCGATGGATATGGAATATTAAGAGTTATGAATAATAGATTAGTATATACAAATCCATCTAATGAAGGTGGTCGTGAGGTAGGTGCTACTATCGCTATAAATAATACTATTAGTTTCTTAGAGTTAGGTTATGTTGGAGATACTAATTACCAACTAACAACTGCTTTAGACGGAATTGGTATTTTCCAAGAAGCATATAAAGATTCTATAGCTTTTAGTAAAGATGGTCATGCTGATATTATTTCAGAAGATAATAGTAGTGGAATATATAAGTTAACTTCTCCGAAGAAATTAACTAAGACGTATCTTTCATCGAAAGAAGCGGAATTGTATTCTGTAGAAAAAACGGAGTATGTAATAAATTATCTTTATGAGAGAGTTAATTTGAAAGAAATAGGTGATATAGTTTTAGGATATGATAAAACTTACAATAAAGACAGAAACAGTTTTAGTTATACTCCTGCATGGTATGTGAAGTATAATGATAGATATGTAAGTTTCAAAAAAACTAAAAAGAAATGATAGATAAGGGAGAGAGACTATGAATTGGGGCAAGATGAAAACATTATTTATTTACTTATTTATTGCTTTAAATGCGGTCTTACTAACTTTTTATGTCTATACAGTTCAAAAAAATAAAACCGAGATTGTCCAAGAAAAAGAAATCATAGAGCGTTCTATGAAAAATGATAATATAACTGTTGAAGAAAATGCAACAAAACGTGATAATCTTGGTTATATTAATGTAACTATTTCTGATTTGAAAGATTTTAAAAGAGAAGAGAGTGGATTGAAATTTGAAGTTGAAAATGTAGACAAAACATCAACTCTAAAGGCTAGTTCAGAAAATGCTATAACTAATGTTAACAAAGGCAGTTATAGAGCGGAACTAGACTCATTTTTACTTGAAAAATTGAAGTTGAGTGCAAATTATATATTTTCTAGTTATAATTCTAATAAAAATGAGGTTATTTATGAACAACAGATTGACAGTTTTAGAGTATTTTCTAATAAAAATGCTAGGATAGTTTTTAGTGTTGAGAGTAATGGGGATATAAAACATTTTACTTTAACAGGAGTTTCTAACATAAGAAAAGATAAAAATGAAACTCTAGTTACCTCTAATCAAGCTATAAATAGGTTATATCATGAAGATTTAATTCCAAAAAATTGTAGAGTTCGTGCTACATTAGGATATTATACTTACATTTCACAAACAGAAAACCAAGTATTAATACCAACTTGGAATGTTGAAATAAGTGATAAAGATGGTCAGGTGAGCAACTATTATGTAGATGCTATAAACTTGAATATTTTAAACAGAAAAGGACATAGTTCATAGATAGGTTATAAAAAAGCTATCCATCACATCTGAGTGGCGGATAGCTTTCTTTTAGATATGTTATTAGTCTGCTAAGTAAGAACGTAACATCCAAACATTTTTTTCTAATTGAGTTTTTAGACCTAATGCTAAATCAGAAGTACCTTGATCTCCTTCTTCTTCAGCTACACTCATAAGGTGAGTTAAGTCGTTGATTAATAGTTCGAAATCGTGGAATACAGCTGCAACCATGTCTTTAGTTGTTTCTTTTTCAGTTGCTTCTTTGATTGTTGCGATTTCTAAAGCGCCTTTAAGTGTAGAAACTGGGCGTCCTCCGATTGCTAATAATCTTTCAGCAACTTCATCTAAAGATTCAGTTGTGTAGTTGTAGTAGTTTTCAAATACTTCGTGTAGTGTGTAGAAGCTACGTCCTTTTACATACCAGTGGAAGCTGTGTAATTTTGTGTATAATACTGTTAAGTTTGCTACAAGTTTGTTTAATTCTGTTGTACGTGTCATATTAAATTCTCTCCTTTATATTTTGTAATTTATGCTTAAATTATAGCACCATGAGTACGTTATGTAAAGTTTATAGACTTATAATAGTTATTGAGAATTATTATCTAAAATAAATGTTGATTTGACAATGTTTTCCGAGGTGAAAAATCATAAATGATAATCATTATCAAAAATGGTTGTTGTATTTATGTAGTAATAAGTTGAAATTAAGCTAGTGAATTGTTAAAATAAAACAGAAAGGAGTGCTTTTAATGGCGAAGATTTGTATATTTTTAATAAAAATTATATAGAAAGTATATATCACGTTATACAAGACCCACATGTAGATTTTCACCAACATGTTCAAGTTATGCAATGGAAAGTTATAAAAGGTTTGGCTTTTTCCTAGGAACTTACTTAACTGTAAAAAGACTTTTAAAGTGTCATCCTTTCTATAAGGGAGAGTACTTTGATAATGTTCCTTTATTTAAGAGAGAAATATTTAAGTTTAATAGAAAAAAATAAAGAGGTAGCTGAAATCAGCTGCCTCTTTATTGGGCGAAATTGTTATATTTGGATAAAAATTTTAGAATGTTGATTGATTTGTTGAAAAAATAATAAGGGGTTGTTCAACAATATAACGAGTTTTAATTAATGTATTTGCAGGTAAATCCTCATAATTACCTACAAACAGTGATTGTTATTGCAAAAGTGAGGTAAATCCTCATAATTATCCACAGATGCAAGAGATAATGTTATTTATCAATGCTATTTCCAGCATCTAACCATGCGGCAATTCCGCCCGGGAATCTATAGACATTTTTATATCCTGCTTCTTTAGCTAATGTTGCCCCAACATGACTTCTTTCACAAGCAACAAATCCACAGTAAATAACAATTTTTTTATTTTTATCAGTACCTAAAGTTTTTAAAAATGCTTCTTTTTCCTCTAGTTTCAAATCTTTCATTTCTTTTGGTAATCCAGCGTTAACTGCGCCTTTGATTTTAGTTTTCTCGAAGCGATCAGAAGGTATAGTATTGATTAAAATCATATCTTCTTTGTTATCGATAGATTTTTTTAATTCATCTGCACTTATTAAATTATAATCCCCGGTTTTTGTAGCTTTAACAAGTTTGATGGCAGCTTTTTCTACCTCGTTTTCTTTTCCGTCTTTCGCAGAACGGTTAAGACCATCGCCACTACTGCAACCTACTAAAGATACAGAAAGTAATATACTCGATAAAGCTAAAGTTATTTTATTTCTTTTTCATAAATTTACTCCTCCTTTAATTTTTCACTTTTATTATAACACAAAAAAATAGTAACTACAAATAAATTATATAATAAAAATTTAATTATATTAAGATAAGTTATAACTATTATTATATTGTTATTTATATGTAAACTAAAAAAATATTCAACAGAATATATAAAAAATTAATAAAAAAATTAATATGTTTATTAATTTGATTTATAGAAGATATAGACAGTTTAATTTATATTTTTCGTGTAAAAAAATAACTCTATTACTAGCTAGTAGTAACAGAGTTATGTCTTTTTTCGGTATTTATTTATAAACTATTATTTTTTGCTGAATATACTTTTAATGAAATTGAAAATTTTATCCTTACGACTTGTTTCTTTATTGGCTAGCATTTTTTTAACGAAATCAGGCATTTCAGGTTTTTCGCCGTCTTTCTTGTTAGCCAGCATTTTTTTAACGAAGTCAGGCATTTCAGGTTTTTCGCCATCTTTTTTATTGGCAAGCATTTTCTTAACGAAATCAGGCATTTCTGCTCTTTCTTTGTCCATCTCGTTAAATGTTGTTTGTTCTGGATTATGATAGATAAAAGGATTATCTTTATTATCATTAATTGCAGAAACTAGAGCTTCTATTAAACGATTATCATAGTTTGGCATTGGTGGTCTATGATATGCTACACCAAATTCTTCGCAAAGTTCACGACATTCAACATCATTATCAAAAAGAACTTCAATATGTTCACTTATAAAACTAAGAGGTACAAATATATAGTGATTTGGATGCTCTTTTTGATCTCTTAAATATTCTAGAACATCAGGTTTAATCCATGGCATACCGATATCACTCTCACTTTGCCATGTGTTTGTATAGTTATCTTTATCAAGTCCTATTTTCTCTGCAATTAGTTTGGTCATATCGAAGATTTGGTCAACATAAGGGTCGTTATATTTCAAAGCAATCTCAGGTACACTATGTGCAGAAAAGATAACTTTAAAGCTATCATTTTTAACTTCTGTATCGATAATTTTTTTGATTTCGTCAGCCCAAAATTCAATTAATTTTTCTTCTTTATACCACGATTTTATTATATTAAATTTGATTTTATCACTCTTAATAAATCTTTCATATCCCATAATAGAATAGAATGAATAATGAGGTTCTAAAATTAAACAAATACATTCTTCAATGTTGTCTTCTTCCATTTTTGAAATTACATCAGGGATGTATGGAGAAGAGAATTTATTTGCGAAGTATACTTGATATTCATCTCGTACAGCTTCTTTTAACAAATTAACTTCTTTAAGTGTTATTTCTTGAAGGGGAGAACCTTCGATGCGAAGATAGTTTTTTAATAATAAGTTGATTTCATCATCGTTAGGACGAACTCCTCTTCTAATATTCGTAAAAAATTTAGCTACGCCTTCAAATGTATAATCCTCAGGTGTTCCATATGTCATAACTAAAATAGCTTTTTTCATTATTTAACCTCTCATAATTGTATAGTTATATACGATTATACCACTTTTTGTACTAAAACACACGTATTTTTATATTGTTACAGAAATTATTATCAATTATAATATCATAATAATTAAACTTAAATTGCTTAGACTGTTATATTTGTGAAGAAATTATGACGAGATTGATGATAAAAAGGAAGCAATGTATAAAAGTGTAAGAAAGATTTAAAAAAACTATTGCAAAAAAATCTTTGAAAAAGTTATAATATATAAGATAACTAAAAAAAGTACACTAATAAGAGAGTTTTAAAATCTCCGATTGGTAGTTGTAAAAAGGAGGATGTGTTAAGTGAGAAAAAAATATTAGGTACAATAACATTTTTTTGGCTGCTGTAGGTGGAGTTATTTATATGAAAAAAATAATCCTAAGTATAAAGAGGTAGTTAGAGTTGTAAAAAAACTGCAGATGCTCGTGGTTTTTATGAAAAAAATAATATTAGAAAAAAAGATAAATTGGCATTTACTGCAAAGTCGAAAAATAAAAAGATTATAAGATTGATTATGAGAGTATTAGAAGTGTAGGAGAAAAAATTTATGCTAGATTAATAGTTAATAACGATGAAAAATTAAATATTGATACGGTACTTGATGAAAAAGATGTGAATGTCGAAGAAGTAGCTCACTCAGAAAAATTAGATGAACTATTGAGTGAATAAGATAGTTGTAGGGTATAAAAATAATTTTGGAATAAAATATTTCCTAGGAAATAATAAAAAAGGAATCCTCCATTACAGTAAGGTGAGTGTAATGGAGGAATTTTTCATGGTTAAATTAATTAGTTTTTATTATTATGCAAATCGACTGCGGATGCTTGTTGGTATTGATTTGTAAACACTCTTAGTAACGAAGAATAAGAATGTTACTAAAGCACCTTTTAATAGGTTGAATGGAATAATACCAGCAGCTACAATAGTTTTCACATTAGTTACGATATCGGCTAAATTCATGATATACCCATATGCTGGAAGTAACACGAAGTAGTTAAGTAATGACATGAATAATGTAATAGCTAAAGTACCTAATATACCACCGATGATTGTTTTTGCAGTACCTTTTTTGTAGAAGAATACGATAATGCTAATGAAAGTAAATTCTACAACGATATTAGCGACTGATCCGATAGGTTCATGTGATAATAATGCGAAGTGTAGGAAGTTTTTTAAGAATGATACTAAAAGTGCATCTTTATAACCTAATAATAACAACGCCATGAACAGAGGGATAAACGTGAAATCAAATTTTAGAAATGGTGGCAAGAATGGCACAGCAAAACTAAAAAAAGATAGAAGTAGAGCAATAACTGCAAGCATTCCACTTAAAACAAGTGAATGAACATTTTTTTTGTACATATTAAATCCTCTTTCCTATCTTCATAGGCAAAAAATAACCGCAATATAATTTTTAAAAAGGTGTCTTTAAAATCTATATTAGAAATAAAAAATACCACTTTAAAAAATTTAAAGCGGGACTGAAAGGTATGAAAAATAAGCGTTGCACAATACATTGTATGATAAATATACATATGCAGTAAGGTTATATGTGCAAGTTTATTAATTCTATATCTTCTATCATCCAGACTATACTGTCGGTTTTGGAATTTCACCAAATCAGCTTGCGCTCGCGGACTTTAACCGCCGGTCGGGAATTTCACCCTGCCCCGAAGATAATTTAATTATTTATTATAGGTTTATTATAAACCTAAGACTAAAGTTTGTAAAGAGAAAAGGCTTAACTTTTTATAGATAGATAAAAGTAGCTCAGAAATAGATTTCCCGAGCTACTTTTATCTATTATTCTACTGTTACTGATTTAGCTAAGTTACGTGGTTTATCCACATCTAAACCTTTAGTATAAGCTGCATAGTATGCGAATAGTTGTGTAACTACGATACTTGCGATTGGAGCAAGATCTTCGTTTACGTTAGGGATTGCGTAGTCGCCTTTACGAGCTAATTTTTTTCTAATGTAATGATTAGAGTATTAGCACCACGGCTGGCTACTTCACTCACGTTACTACGTGTATTTAAGTCTAGTTTAGCGCTTGTGATAAGAGCTACAACTGGTGTTCTTTCTTCGATAAGAGCGATTGTACCGTGTTTTAATTCTCCTCCGGCAAATCCTTCTGTTTGAATATATGAAACTTCTTTAAGTTTTAAAAGCAGCTTCACATGCACTATAGTAGTCAATTCCACGTCCGATATAGAATGCATTACGTTCAGTGAATAAGTTTTTTTAGCTAAATCTTTGATAGTTTTTGTATCATCTAAGATTGATTCGATTGCTGAAGTAATTACTGATAACTCTTGCTCGATATCAAATTTAGGTTGTCTTGAAAGTTGTTTAGCTACTTCGTAAGCTAGTATACTTAGTGTTGCGATTTGAGCAGTATATGCTTTAGTAGAAGCAACCGCAATTTCAACACCAGCGTGAAGTAATAATGTATAGTCGCACTCACGAGATAGAGTTGAAGCATCAACGTTAGTAAGTACTAAGAATTTATAATCTTCATTTACACTACGTAATTTTGTTAATACTGCACGAAGGTCAGCTGTTTCTCCTGATTGAGAAAGGAAGATGAACATTGGTTTTTTAGATAGTAATGGTACGTTGTATGCAAATTCTGATGCTAGGTGTACTTCTGTAGGAATACCAGCCCATTTTTCGAAGTAGTTTCTTCCTACTAAACCAGCGTTGTAACTTGTACCACATCCGATAATGTATAATCTATCTGCATCTTTTACGTTGTTAATAATTTCGCTATCAATATTAACATCATGTCCATCGAAGTAGTGAGAGATGATATTACGCATAGCTCCTACTTGTTCATGAATTTCTTTAATCATGTAATGTTCGTGGATACCTTTATCGATTTCCCCAGCGTTTAAGTTAGTTGAGAAACTTTCACGCTCTACAAAATTACCTTCTTTATCTTCGATAGTTACGCTATCTTTTTTCACGATAACAATTTCACCGTCGTTGATTTCTAAGAAGTTGTTAGTGTACTTAATCATTGCTAAAGCATCACTACCAACATAGTTTTTATTTTCTTCTCCTAGTCCGATAAGAAGTGGACTCTTGTTTTTTGCTACATATAAAGTGTCTTTATCTTCTGTGTCGATTAAACAAAGTGCATAAGATCCTTGTAACTTAGATACAGCTTTTTTGAAAGCTTCTTTAGTATTGAGACCACGATCGCTATAAACTTGTACTAATTGAACGATAACTTCAGTATCAGTTTCAGAAACAAGTTCTACACCTTTGAAAAATCTATCTTTAAGTTCTTGAAAGTTTTCGATAACTCCATTGTGAACTAAAATAAAACGTTTGTTGAAGCTTTGGTGAGGGTGAGAGTTAGTTGTGTTTACTCCACCATGAGTAGCCCAACGAGTATGACCAATACCTAATTCTAGGTGAAGTCCTTCAGGTATTAGGGCTTCTAGGTTTTTAATACGACCTACAGATTTAGTAACGCTAGCTTCTCCGTTAACAACACCAGCGATACCAGCTGAGTCGTATCCACGATACTCAAGGCTGCTAAGTCCATCGATTAAAAATTTAACTCCATTTGCTTCTCCAACAAATCCTACAATTCCACACATATTAAAAATTCCTCGCTTTTTTATTTAATTTATTCTTATAGAAAGTACTATAAAGTTTTATACCTATGCTCAAATATAGTATATTCGATTAAATTTATGTAAATTTAAAAAGAAGATATAATGAGCTTATAGAGAGGGGATAATGATTTTGAAGGGTGGGTATTTCACCATTGTTCCTAAAGATACAAAGGTACACCCCAGCAGTGGCAACTAAAGTTTTTTACGTCGTTTTTCCTTGAAAACTAAGTTGGGAGCGACTTAAAAATCGTGATTTCGAAGAAATCGATTTTGTCAAGTCGCCCCCGCACAGTTTATTAGATTTCAAAAGAGCTTTTACAAAGCGATCTTTGAAATCAATAAACCACTGCGTCTAGGTATAACTTAACATATTTTGTAAATTATTATACTTTTACTTATCTAAATATTTCGTCGTCTCTTCGTTCCTAGAAATATTAAGATCTACCCCAGCAGTGGCAACTAAAGTTTTTTACGTCATTCTTCCTTAAAAACTAAGTTGCTGTTGCATACGCTGCACCTAACTATTTCGTCGTCTCTTTGTTCCTAGAAATATTAAGATCTACCCCAGCAGTGGCAACTAAAGTTTTTTACGTCATTCTTCCTTAAAAACTAAGTTGCTGTTGCATACGCTATATCTAAATATTTCGTCGTCTCTTCGTTCCTAGAAATATTAAGATCTACCCCATTGTACATTATCTAACGAAACTCTCTGGTTCCGAAAAAGCATCCGCCGAATTTTCGATAACTTTTTTCCTCGTCAACTAAGCTCAATTTAACCTTTAGAACTTAGTTCGGGCGCTATAACTATAAATCCAATTTACCTCCTAGTTATTTAATCGTACATATTATTATACTAGATGAGAAGAGCATTGTAAACTGAAAGGATATATTTACATAAACTCAGATATTAAAATAAAGTATCTAAAAATTTAATCTTGATTTTTAGAATTACTGAAATACAAACTTGACTAATAAAAAAACCTACTTACTTTTTTCAGTAGGTAGGTTTTAGTGTTATTATTGTTGAGAATCAGTAGCTACTTCTTTAGCGTTTTTCACTTTATCAGGAAGGTTGATTTCTTTAACGTTATTCACGTTAGAATATTTGATGATTTGTTTAATTTTCATCGTAGTTGGGTTTGAAGTATCTTTAGTTGCAAGTTCCATTGTTACTTCATTGTTAACAGGTATGAAGTCTTTAGTAACCACAAGTTTAATTGAAACGTTTTTGAAATCAACGTTGTTAAATGCACTAGCTGTCACTTCACTTCCTGAAGAAGCGTTAGCAATAGCAACCATAAGATCTTTGAATTGGTCACCATTTCCTGTATATGTTAGTACATAGTTTCCATTTTCTTCTGTTTTCTTGAAATCTTTAGCGATTTTTTTGTAGAATTCTAAAATTTGATCTGAATTAGCAATCTTTTTAAGATTTTCAAATTGTGCTGTTATATTGTTGTTTGAACTTTTAACCCATTCGTTTTGTCCTGTTGATTTTGCATAAGCTGTTCCATCTTTGATGTATAATTCTAATGTTTGACTTTGACCTTGAGCTTTTACATCGGTATTTGCTTTCATCGCAAGTGGCTCCATAATTAATGAACCAGATACAGTGTTTTCAATTGTTTGAGTTTGATCACCGATCAAGATTTCAGAACTATTAGTAGCTTCGAAATTTGTACTCTTAATATTTTTAGATGATTCTACTGATTTATTAACGATTTGTTCTGCAGAAGTTCCCATGCCACAAGCAGCAAGAGTAACTGAAAGAATAATCGTTGCAACAAGCAATAGATATTTTTTTAGTGATTTTGTCATGTGTCTCTCCTTAGCATTAACTAAAATAGATTGTTGTAAGAAATCTATTTTTATAAATTTATTATTATAGAATTATTCTATCATATTATAGCTGATATTACTATATTAATAGGTTTATTTTTTTAAAAATATCTGTAATAAATAATATAAGTTATAAATAAAGAACATATTTTTGGTTTAATGTTTCGTAATATTTTTTTCGTAAAAAAACAGTAAAAAAATCTATTGACTTATATCAATGATGGATATATAATTATATCAAAGATAGATATATCGATGATGGATATAGATAAAGAATATCTCTAATTAGTTTAGGAGGGATAAAATGGCAAAGTTAAGCCCTTATGAGACGGGCGAATTAACGGATAGTATATTTTTTACACTTCTAGTTTTAACGGAACCTATTCATGGATACTTGATAATGCAAAAGGTGGCAGAAATTACTGATAATAATATTATTATCGGACCTGCGACAATGTACACAACTTTAGGTAAGATGGTTTCTGTAGGCTGGATAGAAGATAAAGAAATCGACAATTCGAAAAAAGAATATCATATTACTTCAAAAGGTATGGAAGTTTTGGAGAAAAATTTAAAACTTCGACAGTTTTTACTAGATGTAGCTAAGAAGTTTATAGGTGGTGGAAGTGATGAGTAAATATAAGGTGATACACACGTTTGCTTTAACAAATAAGAGACTCATGAGAAAGTTGGAAAGATATAGTGCTAAGGGTTGGCATTTTAAAAAGTTTCTGGGGTTCTTAATTTTATTAGAAAAAGGAGAAAGAACCGATTATAAATACGAACTGGTATATGATAAAAAGTTCGATGCAGAACGTCAAGATTTTTACAGATTTAACGGTTGGGAAGTAGTTAGAAATGGTATTTTTTGGCAGATACTACGAGGTGAACCTACGGCAACTACATTATATACAGATAATTTGAGTGAAGAATACATGTGGCTATATAGAATAAGATTTAATGCGAAAATCATGTTAGGATGCTTTCTTATAGCTTTGGTGGCGCACATAATAAATGAGTTTTTAATGGCATCTGAAGTAATAGATTTTATTTTAGGAATGTTTTTTGGATTTGGTCTAGGACTAGGTGCTGTAAATATAGCGTTCTTTATAAAATATTTATTTTTAAAACGAAGAAAGGATTGAATTTATGAAGTATAAATATGTTCCGGTATTTATAAGCTATGATAAAGTAGCGGATAAAATGAATCATCTTGCTGCTCAGGGATATGAATACGATAAAGAGGCTATAGTGGCGATTAGAATGAAGAAAGTCTCAGAGACTAGCGATAAGCAATATAAGTTTATCTTTGACAAAGACTTTACAGCAGAGATAGAGGAGTATTATAAAGTGAGTGGCTGGAAGCTTTATAAGTTTCAAGTTTATAATTTGTTTAGACTTGCTGAAGGGACTTCGAGTTCTTATCCGATATATACTGATACTGAGACGGAATTAGAAATTGTTAAATATAGATTGTTAAGATTTATAGTTTTGTTTATTTTAATAAGCATAGTAGGGGTATTGTATTTTACTAATATTAAATGGGTAATTAATAGTGGAATGCCTGATGTGTTAGCCATGTTAATAGGTGGATTAATAGGTGGTATATTTGGTTACTGTATAAGTGGACTTGGAATGTTCATACCGAAATATTTCAAGTTAACAAAAGAAATAAAAAATAATGAAGAATAAAAGGGGATTTAACTTTTAATAAGTTAGAAAGAGAGGTATGGATTATGATTTTAGAATTTAAAAATGTAGAGAAAAGTTTTGGTAATAAAAAGGTTCTTAAAGGTGTTAACTTCACAGCGAAAAGTGGTGTGGCTAATGGATATTTAGGACGAAATGGTAGTGGTAAAACTACAAGTTTTAGAATACTGTTAGATATATTTAAGCCGGATAAAGGTGAGATTTTATTAGATGGGAAACCTTTAGATCACAGTAAGGTGAAAATTGGGTATTTACCAGAAGAACGTGGAATGTATGATGGTGTTGGACTAGTAGATCAACTTACGTACTTTGGAATGTTAAAAGGTATGAAGAAGAAAGCTGCGCAAACAGAAGCGAAAAAATGGTTAGAGTACTTTGAATTAGAAGATAATAAACAAGCACTAAAAACATTATCTAAAGGTAATGCACAAAAAATTCAAATTATCCAAAGTGTTATGAATGATCCAGATATTCTTGTTTTCGATGAACCGTTCAGTGGACTAGACCCGGTGAATGTATCGAAGTTAAAAGAAATAATTACAGATTTTATTAAAAAAGATAAACTTGTTATTTTCTCATCTCACCAAATGCCGGTTGTGGAAACATTCTGTGAGGATATTAATATACTAGAAAAAGGGAAAATTACTCTAAGTGGTAATCTAGATTATATTAAAAAACAATTAGGACACGGAAAAATGATCTTGAGTGTTAGTGGTTTTGAGAAAGAGGAACTGCTTGCTAATCTTAGAGCTGTGCCGCTAGATATTGAGTATTCATTAGTTCCAGAGGGAGTGCTTCTTGATTTCAAAGAAGAGGATGCTAAAAAAGAATTATTGGCAAAACTTGCAGGAAGCAATTTTAATATAGAAGAATTCAAACTTTATAAACCTTCGTTAGAAGATATTTTCAAAGAACAGGTAGGTAAGTAATTATGAAAAATTTTAGTACAGTATTTAATTTTGAGTTTAAACAATTTTTTGCGAAAAAAGCGACAAAAGTTATTATGGCATTGTATTTCATTATAGCTATAGGTATAACATTTGTACCATCGATTGCTAATAGTAACATTTTTAAAGGTGAGAGCAATGATAATTTCAATCGTAGTGCATATGTTGTAAAAGATGTAAATGTTAAGTTAGATGATCTAAAAGAAGCTAAAAAATACGATAGTAAAGAGGCTTTAGAAAATGATATTAAAGCTAAAAAATTAGATGAAGGTATCATCTTAACTAAAGATAGTTATGAATATTTATCTCGACAATCTATCTTTAGTAAAGGTAGCAGTGAATTTAAAGAAGCTTTTGGAAAAAATGTAGAAAAGTTAGTCTATAAACAAAATGGTTTAGATTATGATAAAGTAACTAATGTGAAATCACATCTACCTCAACCTGTGCCTGTGAACGTAAGTGGAGATTCTGATGCTCAAACTCAAGTAGTAAATGTTGTAGTAGTTTATGCTCTTACATTTATTGTTTATATGACGGTAATCCAATTCGGTAGTGTAGTTGCGACAAATGTTGTTAAAGAAAAAGTAACCGTGCAATGGAATTATTAGTAGTTACTGTAAGTCCAAGAACATTAATTTTAGGGAAAGTATTAGCTTTATCTGTTGCGGTACTTATTCAAATGGGCTTAATTATTGGTGGATTATTCGCCGGTCTAAAAATCAATGGTTCTAGATACAGTGATAATATTAAACATATTCTAGAAAATGTAGACTTAAAAGTTCTTGGTGTAGGATTAGCGTTTGCGTTAACTGGATTCGTAACGTTTATGTTTATGTACGCGGCATTCGCTTCATTAGTTAGTAAGATTGAGGATGTCAACGGAGCGATAACTTTACCGATGTTAACATTTATGGGTGCATTCTTCGTAAACTACTATATTATGGGATCAACAGGAGACACTAAACTTGCAGAGATTTTATCATATGTTCCATTCACATCATATTTTGTAATGTTTACGCGTTATGCAATAAGCAACGTATCTATTCAAGAATTAGGATTATCTTATGGTATATTAGTTGTAACTACATTACTTGTGGCATTTGCGAGTGTTAGAGTATATAGATTAGCGACATTAAGATACGGTCAAAAATTAAACTTCTTCAAATTATTATTTGGGAAGTAGAAAATATATTGAAGAAAAGATTCAGATTTTGAGTCTTTTCTTTTTTCTTTTTAGTGCATAAAAGGTTATAATTAGGTATAAAAAAATCTGTAAAAGAAGGAGATTATTTAATGAGTGAACTGAAAAGAACAATAGGCTTTATGCCGGCTTTTATGACTGTAATAGGCTCAGTAATAGGAGCAGGAGTATTTTTCAAAGCGGCTGTTATTTATAAGACTACAGGGACGATGAGCTTAGGGTTACTTGCTTGGGTGCTTGCTGGTATTATTACTATTTGTGCAGGTCTTACTGTAGCTGAGCTTGCGGCATCTATTCCTGAAGTTGGAGGGATGATCGTTTGGATAGAGAGAACTTATGGGAAAACTGCAGCATTCTTATTAGGATGGGCGCAGTCGGTAATTTATTTCCCTGCGATGATTGCGGCTCTTGCTGTTATTTTTTCTACACAAGTTTTAAACTTATTAAATTTAGATAAGATTTGGCATCTTCCTATAGCCTTTGCTGCTGCAACATCGTTAATGTTTTTAAACTTTTTAGGTGGAAAAATTGGTGGGGTAATTCAAACAGTAGCTACTATTTGTAAATTAATACCATTAATAGTAATTATTGGATTTGGATTATTCCAAAGTGATTCACAGCCACTACAATTATTACCTATAGAAGCGGGGAAAGATATTTCATTCGCTAGTGGACTAGGTGGAGCTTTACTTGCTGCGATGTTTGCCTATGAAGGTTGGACGAACGTAGGAAGTATGGCGGGAGAGATGAAAAACCCTAAAAAAGATTTACCAAGAGCAATTTTCCTAGGACTTGCAGTTGTTATGGTTGTATATGTACTTATAAATGTTGCTTACCTTATGACTTTACCGTTAGATCATGTTGCAGGTAATCAAACTGTAGCAAGTGAAGTAGCGGCTAAGTTGTTCGGTGGTATTGGTGGTAAAATTATCACAATTGGTATACTGATTAGTGTATATGGAGCAATTAACGGATTCTCAATGGCTGGGATTCGTGTACCTTATGCAATGGCGAAAAGTGAACAAATTCCATTTAAAAATGTATGGACAAAGTTAAACAAAGGTGCTGTACCGGTGAATGCAGGATTATTACTTTTAGTAATAGCATTCTTAATGATGTTAACTGGTAGTTTTGATATGTTAACAGATCTATTAGTATTCGTAATGTGGTTCTTCTACACAGCAACATTCCTTGCGGTAATTATACTGCGTAAAAAAGAACCAAACTTAGAAAGACCATATAGAGTACCTTTATATCCGATTGTTCCTATAATAGCTATTCTTGGTGGAGTGTATACTTTAGTAAGTACTCTAATTTCACAAACATCACTAGCTATGGGAGGAATAGCCTTAACATTAATAGGATTATTATTCTATACAGAATTACATAAAAAATTCAAAAAATAATAACAAAACATCGCATATTAGAAAACCTAGTATGCGATGTTTTGTTGTTATTTATTGCGTTATATATTTTTTTATGTTAAAATAAAACTATAAGAAGAGAGCCGTTTGCACTGACTTTACTAATAATTTCTTAACTCACTACATTCGTAGAAATTATAGTAGTCGTAGTATAAATTATTCGTAATATTTTTCTTCAGTCTTCGACTTTGAAAAATAAACGACTAACTTAAAAGACGGTAGCTCGAATAAGATAGTTTTAATAACCATCTAACCGGCTAAAGTTAAAGATGGTTATTTTTTATTGTCATTTTTGAACGCTGTTAAGCACACTCCAACTATTGTTACAATCAATAGATTTATACCAATAATAGTTTGTACTATTTCGTAAGGTGACAACTTGCTACTCCTTTCTTCCAGATTTTAGTGTATGCGGACATAGCACCATCCCCTTTCAAATTGAAGTAGCTACAGCAGTAGGAACTAGAAAAAGCAGATACTAATTTTTAGTACCTGCTTTTTAAGTTCCTGTTGCATACGCTATTCGTAATATTTTTCTTCAGTCTTCGACTTTGAAAAATAAACGACTACCGCAATCTTTATCAGAAGTTATTACACTCCCTAACTTCTCTCCGACCTTGATTATATCAAATTAAATGCATATAATCAAATATTTATAAGTATTGATATATCAATGTTTTCAACTTGTTAATTATAGTAATTTTTACTCATAAATTTTATGTTCTAAAGGTGTAAATTGAGAAAGAAACATCGCATATTAGAAAATCTAGTATGCGATGTTTTGTTGTTATTTATTTCTGTTTTCTAAGTAGTCTGCAATTGCGGCTACGTCTTTGTCTCCGCGCCCAGATACGTTAACGATAATTACTTTATCTTTATCTAGTTTTGGAGCACGTTTGATCACTTCTGCAAGGGCGTGTGAACTTTCGATTGCTGGGATAATTCCTTCTGTTCTAGTTAATAGAAGTAAAGCATCAACAGCTTCATCGTCAGTTGCACTTACGTATTCAGCACGTTTTGCATCTTTTAGGAATGAGTGCTCAGGTCCGATTCCTGGGTAGTCTAATCCTGGAGAGATAGAGTAAACAGGTTTTACTGAACCGTCTTCGTTGAATAATGCGTAAGTTTTCATACCATCAACAACACCAACAGTACCAAGTGTCAGTGTTGCTGCGTGACGATCTGTATCTAGACCGCGACCAGCTGCTTCAACTCCTAGTAATGCTACTTCTTCGTGAGGGATGAACTCAGCGAAAGCACCGATTGCGTTAGATCCACCACCTACACAGGCTACTACTAAGTCAGGTAGACGACCTTCTTTTTCTAGAATTTGGCGTTTTGCTTCTTGACTGATAACTTTTTGGAAGTCTTTTACAATAGTAGGATATGGGTGAGGTCCTACTGCAGATCCTAGTACGTAGAAAGTATCGTCGATGTTTTCAATCCATGCTTTGAATGCAGCGTCAACAGCTTCTTTAAGAGTTTTTTCTCCTTCTTGAGCTGCGTGAACTTTTGCTCCAAGCATTTCCATTCTAAATACATTTAATCTTTGTCTTTCTACATCAAGAGCTCCCATGTAGATTTCACATTCCATACCGAATTTTGCAGCGGCAGCAGCTGTAGCTACACCGTGTTGACCTGCTCCAGTTTCAGCGATAACTTTCTTTTTACCCATACGTTTTGCAAGTAAAATTTGCCCAATAACGTTGTTAAGTTTGTGTGCCCCAAGGTGATTTAAATCTTCACGTTTAAGATAGATTTTTGCTCCTCCAAGGTGGTTTGTTAAAGTTTCAGCGTAGTATAGTGGAGTTTCACGTCCTGAGTAATCTTTTAAGTAGTGAGCGTACTCTGCTAAAAACTCTTCATCATCTTTGTATTTGTTGTAAGCTGCTTCTAGTTCATCAAGAGCTTTTTGTACAACTTCAGGTACGAAACTTCCTCCAAATTCTCCAAAGTATCCTTTTAAGTTGTTTAAGTTATTTTCTAAGTTTGTCATAATCGTTTATTTCCTTTCGAATTGTCTATAAGATTTGTATAAGTTTTTTTTACTCCAAAAAGAAAAGACCATATAGAATTCTATACGGCCCTTTTGCGAAATTTAAAACGAATTTTCTACAGCCGACATAGACACTTTTTAGAGTACACTAAAGTTGCGTCTACGTCATAAAAACATACACACAACATTATCTACGCCAGTTTTGCCAAGATTTAAAAGTTGTTGTTTGTTTCATTTGTAGTTCCTCCTTCTCGTTTGTTGTTTTTATTATACACAGTATTTTTTAAGAAAGCAAGTCTTTTTTGTGAATTTTTAAATTTTTCTGACAATTCAAAGAAAGCAATTATATTGATAGAGTTGACGTTCAATCTATAAGGCAAAATATTCTTAGAAATAATTAGTGTATTCTAGGTAGTAGTTCTCTCTATCTAAACCGATGTAAAAGTGATATAATATAAAAGTGAAAAAATCAGGTATGGAGGTGCGATTTGAAATTATCAGTATTAGCCAGCAGTAGTAGTGGAAATAGTATCTATATAGAGCATAATAATTTTAAATGCTTAGTAGATGCTGGACTAACTGGGAAAAAAGTAGTAGAGAACTTAGCGCAAATTGAGCGAGATATTAAAGATATAAATGCGATTTTTGTAACGCATGAGCATATTGATCATATTAAAGGAGTGGGAGTATTGGCAAGGAAGTATAATATTCCTGTTTATGCTAATAAACTTACTTGGCAAAACATGACCAAATGTGGTGAAATCAGTTCGGATCTAAAGTTCCATTTTGAAAAAGAAGAAAGTAAAATTTTTGATGATGTAGTAGTTAATAGTTTTGGAGTAAGTCATGATGCGATTAACCCACAGTTTTATACTTTTGAATGCGAGGGAAAAAGAGTGAGTATTCTTACGGATACGGGTTATGTTTCTGATAAGATGATAGATTATGTGAAAGACTCACATACGATTGTCTATGAGAGTAATCATGAGGAAAATGTTCTGCTTAGTGGACCTTATCCATGGACGACTAAACAGCGTATATTATCAGACATGGGTCACTTATCGAATACAGATTCTGCAAATTATTTAACGAAAATAGTAGGAGATAATACAAAAAATGTCTTGTTAGCTCACCTAAGTGAGCAAAACAATACGAAAGAACTTGCTCGTATGGCAGCGGATATGACTCTTAAAAATAAAGATATAGACTGTATATTAGAAACAGATAAAAAAACTATCGATTGTAATGATAAAATAATTATAATGGATACTGATCCAGTAGTTCCGACTAAGATAATAGAAATATAAAAAAATAATATAAGAACGACTCGATAAAATCAGATTTTGAAAGAAATTATGATTTTTGAGTTGTTTTTTTGTTATGTATTGTGGAGAATTTTAGTAGTGAAATAGAGTATTTAATTAAATAGTCCAGAAGATTCTGGTTTTTTTCATCTTTAAATTTTTTTCTTTTCTATAGCTCTTTCTATGTGATGTTCTTTTTATTGTTCTGTGATAATTTCTATACTCTTGAGGGTAGGTTACTATTGGTAGGAAGTGACTCAAAATTCCGAGCATAATATAATGTAACAGAGAGTTATCGTTATTGTTACAAAATTGTTACAAACCTTGAAAAATGAATATGTTCAACATATAATAGTGTTACGTCAAAGGTATAAAGTAATCGAAGTAATTCGAGAGGAAATTTAGACGTTAGAAATTAGACATAAAAATTATAGAAATAAATTATAGAAATTAAAAGAAGAATTATAGTGAAAATGAGTCACGTGACTCGAACTTAGTTTTAAGGAGATTAAAATATATGAGTAAATTAAACAAACTAGTAGCCGCTACGGCAATCGTATCGACAGTAGGTGTAGGTTTAGCGCAAATCGCTGATGCTGACACATATACAGTAAAAAAAGGAGATACTCTTTGGAATATCGCAATTAACAACGGTACAACTGTTGATCAACTTATGCAAGATAACAATTTAACAAGTTCATTAATTTTCCCTGGGGATAAATTAACTTACAACACAACAGTAGCGCAAGTAGCTCAAGCTAAAGAAGAAGGTTACTACACAGTAGTATTAGGAGACACTTTAGGAAAAATTTCTAATAGATTTGGTGTTACAGTAGACCAACTTGTTAAATTAAACAACATTGACAACCCTAACTTAATTTATGTTGGAACAGTATTAAAAGTAAGTGAAACTGCAGCGCCAAAAGCTGAAGTAAAAGTAGCCAAAGCAGCTGTAGTAGAAAATACTGCAGAAAAAACTGTAGTAAAAGTAGATCCAGTTCAAACAGTACCTGCTAAAGCAACAGTTGCTCCAGTAGCTCCAAAAGCTGAAGTTAAAAAAGAAGTAGCAGCCCCAAAAGTTGAAGCTAAAAAAGAAGTAGCAGCAGCCCCAAAAGCTGAAGTTAAAAAAGAAGCACCAGTAGCTACAGCGGCACCAAATGTAGCTGCAAAACCAGCAGCACCAGCGGCAGCAGCAACTACACAAGCAGCTTCTTCAAACAAAGGAGCAGCAATTTACCAAGCAGCGTTAGCTCAATTAGGTAGATACCAAGACTGTACAATGCTAGTAACAAACGCTCTTAAAGCAGTAGGAATTAACTTCCACGACTGGCCAGCAGGATATATGAGCTTAGGAACTGTTGTTCCAGCATCTCAAGCTCAACCTGGAGACTTAATTTACTATGCAAACGGTGGATTAGGAATGGCTCACATTGCAGTTTATGCAGGTAATGGACAAGCAGTTCATGGTGGATGGTTAGGTAACCAAACAGTGCTTAACTCTGCGAATGTAGCAGGTGGAGCAGTATATATCCGCGTTAAATAATCAAAAGAAATACAGTGAAAAGCGATTGGAAAACATTCCAGTCGCTTTTTTGTATTACAATGTTATGGTTTAAGTTTTATTAACATATATTGAAATAGAGTAATAAATAATTATTCAAATTTTCCCCAAGTGCTAGTTCTTTTAGTACCATCATGGGTTCCGGTAGCTAGGTAATGTCGTTCTTTTGAATAAGATATATAGCTAATCCAAATAAAACCTTCTTTTATTACATAGCTGTCATAATATACTCGTTCTCCTTTGTAATAAGTGTTAACTATTTTCCCAAGTTTGCTTGGTTTAACTCTGACATTTATTGAAGGAACTTCTACTATAAACTGCCCGTTTTCAGGGATTCTAGTCCATTCCTCGCTAGAATCATAGCTAGGTCTAATAAATCCCACAAGACAAGTATCATCACGGCTCATAATTCGAGCGATACCACCTCGTTCAGGAGTTCCATCGACATTTTGTTCTACAGAGGTTATAGTGTTACCATTTACTTCGATAACTATTCCTACATGTCCATATTTATCCCAATTGCCCCAATGCCAGATTGCTATGTCTCCGGGAGCTATTTCTACATCCCCTTTATAGTATCTTTTCCATCCAGGAGGTATAGAGTTAGTTAGATAATCTATAGCGTTACCGTATATTTGAAAGTTTGCGAAGTTTTTTACATAGGCCATAGTAAGATCGACGCACTGTGCACCATACATACCATCGATATCAATCCATTTATATACATTATCCTTGGCCCAATTTACCATTGTTTGTTGACTTGTCATAATATTTACTCCCCTTGTTTGTGTTATTTGTTATTAATATCTAGATTTAATTTTGTTTCGATAATACGAGTAAGTTCATTTAAATTTTTTCCTATGTTTTGTAGAGTGTTGTCTAATTTTAATAAAAAGAATACTGCAACAAAAATAGGGAATCCTACAGTATTAATGAAATTTAAAATATCCATAAAAAAAGGTGCGGATTATACCGCACCTCCCTCCCTTCTATTATTGAAGTTCGCTTACTTCACGTGTAACGTAAGTAGCTTTTTTAAAACCTGTAAGAGTATGTTTTTCGTTGTTGAGGATTTTTGTATCAACAATTTTTTGTGCAACAGCCTCAACAGTAGCTTTACTTAAATCCTCTTTTGGATGTGACAAAGTGATGTGATAAGTTTTTTTATTCTCTGTATTAAAATAAATATTTAATTTTTTCTCCATGATATATGTTCCCTCCTAAATTATAGTGATTCTTTAGTGCTAGTAGTAATAGTATCGATATTTTTATCGATAAGTTTTTTCAATTCTTCTCCTACTTCTTTTAAAGTGTTATCTTCAGCGTTTGTAGCAACCTCAAAGTTATAACTTTTTAACAACTTGCTTTTTGGTTTTTTTCTCTTCGCCATAGTTTAAATGTAAAACTTTTTTTAATACTTTCATTTTTAAATCTCCTTTGTAGTTATTTGTTATTTGTCTTTGGCCTCTGACATTATATATATCGAATTAATTAGTTATAGTTTGTCAAAAAAATAAATAATTATTTCTGGAGAAAGTTTTAAGTAGAATTTAATTTAAATAGATTATAATAAAAAAAGTAGTGGAAATCTGCTAGAAATAGTATTATAATATATTAATAACGAAGGAGGGGAATATAATGAAAGATAATAGGTTGTTGAAAGTATTATGGGGTATAGTATTAGCTATATTCTTATGTAGTGCGTTATTCATAGGGATAAGTTATTTTACGGGTGGAGATAGTTCAAGTAAGAAAAAGGATAATGATACTACAGGTGTATCTTCATCAAAAAAACTAAAGATAAAAATGATTCAAAAATCTAAATCAAAAAGATAAAAAGTGATGAAGAAAAAAATATAGGGAAAAATAAAGATTCTAATGATGGAAATAATTCATCATCTTCAAACTCTTCTAAATCAGAAAACAACAAGTCAAATAATACTGACAGAGTTGTAAATAATAAATCAAGCAGTAATAATAATTCTACTTCAAATAGCAACAATAATGGAGCTAAAAAAGAAGAGATTAAAGATAAAAATGATAATAGTGATACAGCCACTAGTAATGCTTCATCAACGCAAGGAACATATGGTAGTTCAGCGGATGCTAAAAAATATGCGAATGATGAAATAGCTAGATTAGCAAAAGAAAATAAAAAACACTATAGTTATACTGTAGATAGAAACAACAAAGGAGAATTTGTTGTAAACATTAAAGAAGGTTAGAATTCCAAATATACAGTCTTTAGAGATATGCTAAAGGCTGTTTTTTGTCGTAAAAAAGAGAGGATAAATATCTTCTTATTTTAGCAAAATATTATGATAAGTGATATAATATAGAGTAAGTACAAAAGAGAGTATGGAAATTATGAAAAAAAATAAAATCACTAAGATTATGCTATATAGCGGTTTACCCTGTATTATTGCGATTGTTATTTTTTTAACAATTAGTTATTTTGGTAAGGAAGAATCTGTTCAGAAGAAAGATTCATCACAAAGTAAAAATAAACAAGAACAGGTAGAAAATAATAAAGATAATAACCATGATGAAGATAATAATCAGTCTACAGAGATAAAAAGAAGAACAAAAATCTGAAAATAAAGATAGCGAATCTAATAATAAAGTTATGCAAAACAAAGAAAAAATAAGCGATAATGTATCTCAAAAGAATAATAAAGTACAAGATTATAAAGGGAAAAAATTATCAGAATCAGAAGGTGTTGGTAGCACTGGTAAAATATTTAATTCCCAAAAAGAAGCATTAGATTTTGGGAAACAAGAGGTTAAAAAGTTAACTGAAGGAGATAAAAAACCTAGACAATTTTCTATAAGTAAGGTAACGGCGAAAGATGGAAGTCTAGTAGGTTGGACTGTAGATATTTTTGAAGGTAATAGCGTAGAGAAAATAGTCTCTAATCCGACAGAAAATAATAGAAGTAAAGAATAGGAAGAAGAAAGCGAGAAAATTGCTTAGTATAAAAGTATTAAGTAAAAAACTCGCTATTTTCCGTATTTACACAAAAATAGTAAAAAGTGAGGTGGAAGTATGAGGATAGGAATAGTTGCAGAATTTAATCCGTTACACAGTGGACATAGATATTTAATAGAATGTGCGAGAAAATTAGCAGATGAAAGTAATGGTGAAGTTGTATGTGTGATGAGTGAATTTTTTACACAGAGGGGAGAAGTTGCTATTGTAGATGGTTATATTCGTGCTAAGGAAGCTGTTAGATGTGGTTGTGATTTAGTTGTTGCGCTACCTTATTTAGGTAGTGTTGCGTATGGAGATGATTTTGCTAAAAAGAGTATAGAGATACTATATGGTGCAGGGATAACACATTTAATTTTTGGTACAGAAAATGATGATGTTAGCATTTTTAATCGAATTTACATAAAACAACAAAAAAATATAAAAGAAGATTATAAAAAATTGTTAAAATCAGGTCTTAATCATGCGAAAATTAATAGTATATTATATGGTTTTGAGAATAACAATCCGAATTTCAGTTTAGCATATAGTTATTACAAAGCTATCAGAGAAGCGGGGCTAGAGATTCAAATGATTCCGATAAAAAGAGAAGGTCAAGGATTGAATAGCACAGAGATGGCAGATCAAGTGCATCTTAGTGCAACTTCCATAAGAAACAATATAGCTGATGAGAAGATTGAAAAATATCTTTCAAATGAGATGTTAAGAGATTTAAAAAAAGAAAAAATAGCATCAGAAACAGAGTTGTTTCCGTATTTAAAATACAAGATATTATCTCTTGGTAAATCAGGGATAGAAAAGATTTATGATGTCAATGAGGGGTTAGAAAATAGAATTTATAAAGCAGCGATTAAAGCAGAAAGTTATAGTGATTTAGTAAAATTAATTGCTACTAAAAGATATAGTAATAAAAAAATTCAAAGGGTATTACTTCACGTACTAACTAATACAACGAAAGAAGATTATAAAAAATATTTTTCTTCTAATAACTTTAGAGTATTAGCTGTGAAAAAGGATAGATCAGCCATCATTAGAGAAATTAATAAAGTTGGTAAAATCAAACTTCATCCACTTTTTGAATAGTAAAAAAACAGTATGAACTTTGAACAAGATATTAAAGTAGCTAGAATATATGAATTACTATTTAATAACAAAGATATTTTTAGAGAAAATATACAAATAATGAATTAATTATTAAGCGGGGAGTGACTCAAAAATCGTGATTTTGATGTGTACCCAAAATTCTGGACACATATATATTTAGTTTAGACAAGTGGATGTTATCCTGTATTGTACAGGTGCCATCCATTTTGTTTTTGATTGAATTCTCTTGTTATTGTAATAATCTATATATTCATCTACAGCTTTACTAAATTCTTCAAATGACATATAATTCTTTTTCATAACCATAATATATCTCCGTCTTCATTCTTCCAAAAAATGATTCCATGATACTATTATCATAACAATTTCCTTTTCTAGACATGGACTGAATGATTCCATGTTTTTTTAACTCACTTCTATAGTGTGAATGTTGATATTGCCATCCTTGATCTGAATGCATAATTAATCCTTCAGTTTTTTTGGAAATTTATTAAATGCTTTTTTTCTAACATCCTTTTTTTATCTGATTTAAATTTGGATGTAACGATAAATCACATGATATTATTTCATTTGTATGCATATCTAGAATCGCTGAAAAATAGCACTTTCCCCATGAAAAATTAAATTGTGATACATCTGTAGTCCATTTCTGTAATGGTGCGGTTGTACTAAAATCTCGATTTATTATATTATTAGCGACTTTTTCTATTGCTCCTTTATATGAATGATATCTTTCTTTAGGTTGTTTCCCTTTCAATCCTTCTTTATGCATAAGACTTTGCACTCTTTTATGATTTACTTTAAAACCTCTATTAATTAGTTCATTGTAAACCCTACGGACACCATATAGTCCTTTATTTTCGGTAAAAATAATTTTAATTTCTTTTAACACTGGTTCATTACGAATAGCTATAATATCTGCTTCTTCCTTATTTACTAAATAATAATATGTTGATTTAGCCATTCCTATTTCTTGTAAAAGACATTTTAATTGATATCCTTTTTCTCTAAGTTCTTTGATGATTGCTGCTTTTTCGCCTTGAGTTGCACAGCCCATTTTTCTCGCCTCAAGGCTATTAATTTTTTTATTATTTCTTTTTCCGCTTTAATATTTTCAATTTCCGTTTTTATAAATTTATTTTCTGCACGTAATCTAATTAATTCTTCTCTTTCTGATTCTTTTAATGGTTTAGGACTATTATTTTCTTTCATGATAGGTACCTTTCTTGGTCTTCCTTTCTTCTCATCTACAAGTCCATTATAACCTTTTTCCTTATATTTTTGAACCCAATTATATAATATCCTATAGTTAATTCTATTCTCTAGTGCAACGGAATTATATGAATAACCAGCTAAAATTTTGGAAACTAATACTAGTTTTTCTTCTGGATCCCACTTCTTATTTTTCGTTTTATTTTGTAAGATGCCTACCCCTAATGAATCAACCATTCTTTTCCATTTCCTAATAGTATCTCTAAATTTTCTAGTGGTTATTCCATTAGGTGTATCTGGATATTCTCCTCTTTCATACATCTCAACACATTTTACTTTAAATTCATAACTATAACGCATAAAAAATACCCCTTTCACTGGTTGTCCAGTAAAAGGGGTACATATCAAAATCGATTTTGTCGAGTCACCCCCGCACAGTTTATTAGATATCTAAAAAGCTTTTATAAAGCGAATTTAGATATCAATAAACCACTGCGTCTATGAGTTCTCATATGAACTTTGTTAAATTTTAGGACTTTTGGATCAGCCTCTGTTTTTATTATGGATAAATGTAAGTTATGAAATTATAAATACTTTGAATCAATTATAACGTAAGTGACCAATAACGAGGTATATAACCTCCAAATGAAAATGATAAAATAAGAATGTACAGTTTTGAATAATTGTACATTTTTATATTGACATTTACATGGATTTACAATAACTACCTGCTTTTTATGAGTTATAATATACACTTTTTTTAAAAAAATTTAGGACTTTTTGGGTCAGTTTTTTTCCTCCCTAATTTCATAATCAACTAAGTTTGACAAAGAAATAACGAGATAACAGCGTGAATTAAACTTTTTTTCTGTTTTATAAATGTCAAATTTCCGATATATCCATACGTATATGTAAACTATCAATATATTTATCTTAATATAATATTCTATTCAAATAACTAGATTCTATATTGATAATATGTTATAATGATTTTAATTATTATAAGTAGCACTGAGGCTAATAGTAATAAGAATGGTGATTTAATGTTTTTGGTGTGAAAAGTATTTATTTTTCAACTTCAAACAAGATTAATATTTTAAAAACAAGGAGAATAAAGTGATGGGGAAAAACAATTATCATTTAAAAAATATAAAAGAGGGAACAAAAGTAGAGTCGTACTCAATAAAGAAATTTAAAGTAGGTGCTGCGTCTGTAGTAATAGGTGCAAGTATCTTTTTTGGAGCTGGAGCAGTAGCTCAAGCTAGTGAATCTGTTTCAAACAACACAGTAACAGATGAATCATTAGGAACAGAGAAAAAACTGGAAGTTGCACCAAAAGCACAAGCCAAACCAGTAGTAGAAAACACTAGAGAGAGCGTATCAGCTGCATTAGCTTCAAAACTAGAGAATTCGGAAAAAGAAACTCTAAATAAAGTTGCCTTAACAAAATTAATTGAAGAAATTGATGGGAAATTTACTGACGGGAAATATACTTCTAAAACAGAGGAAAGTGTAAATCAATTAAAAGTAGCTTTAGAAGAAGCAAAATCTGTATTAAACAATGCAAAATCACAAGATGAATTATCACAAGCACAAGCTAAACTAGTTGTAGCAACAACAAAATTACAAACAAAACCAGAAGAGAAAAAAGAAGCTCCAGCAGTAGATACGACAAATGGAAAAGCTACTGTAGGTAAAAAAGCAACAAATACTGAGAAATCTTCAGAATCTAACTCGATTGCAAACTCAGGTTCTAGAGATGAACGTAATGGAAAAGTATTGGATAAAAATAATCCATTCCGTACAGATACAACCCCTAGCACGACAGATGATACATCAGCAAATCAAGTATTTGATAATCCAGCAGAAGGTGCCGATTTAACAACCCTTTCAAACAAATTGAAAACGTTACCAGAAAATATTCAGAATAATGGAAAAATTCAGAATATGGATGAACTTGGAAATGCTAAAAATGTAGATAAAGGACAAGTTCTTGAAATTGATGAATTTGGTGGTTGGAGAGCTGTATCTTCTGATGGACAGCAAGGTAGATTTGCAATTGCAAGAAAGACAGACCGAGACGTATTTCCTGTTGAAACAATTAATACGACAAATAATCAATATGACACCAACAGACAGATTTGGCTGAGAGAACAGTCGTTTGATAGAACTAGTAAATATATGCTTTTTCTAACGAAAGTTAGATCTTATAAAAATAGTACAGAAACAGCTTATGATAACTCTAATTATGTAAGAGTTGGGGAAGGGGGAGCTTCTACTGCAAAAGCTGTCAAAGGTTTTCAAGGTATTGAGAAAACGTTTCGTGCATATTCTTCAAACGATGGTTCTAGAATAAAAATTGCTTTTAAAACAGGATACTCTGGAGATATTAACAATACTAAAGCAGGATATAAGGTCGAAGTTTATTCGATTGGACAAGATGGGGCAGAAAGTAGTATTTATACAACTACATTTTATCCTCAAAATAATGTGAAAGATAAAGATAAAACGGTTGTTGCAGCTAAAGATGGTACTACGAGAAATGAAAGACTAAATGCTAATGGATTGACAGAAAATCAAGTGAATGAAAAATTAGCAGAGGAGAACAATAAACCTAATGGTACAGGAGGTTCTTTACTAGCCGTGATATAGAACTTCCAAAGGGTGCAGTTTCATATAAAGTACGAATTAGTAATGCAAACGATAAAGAAGTGGGGCTTTCTTATCAATCTCCGTATTTAGGTTATGCACTTCCAGTTACTGGTGTAGATTTTTCAATTGAACAAGATACAAAAAATGTTGCGAAGAATTTACTACAAAGAATATATAATAAATTAATAGAACAAAAATCAGAAGATACTAAGTGGTCTACTCCTGAAACTAAGGCTGCTTATGAAACAAAATTGACTGAGATTAAGAATTTACTTAGTTCAGAAATAAGTACCACAAGTAATTATAAAGAATCTGCTAAGTCACTTATTGAAAAATATAACTCTTTGAACAATAGAGATACAATTGTTGCAGCAGCAAAAGCCGCTTTAGCTCAAGCAGTAGAGGCAGAGAAGAATGAAATCAATGCTGACAACAGCTTGACAAGTGCAGAGAAAGCAGATAAAGTTAAGGCTGTAGAAGCTAAGAAAACAGAAGAAGAAGCTAAGATTGCGGCAGCAGAAAACGCTGATAAAGTAGCTGAAGCAAAAACAGCAGGTGAAGAAGCAGTCAAAGCAGTTCATAACAATGGTGACTTAGAAGCAGTTAAGACAGCAGCGAAAGCCGCTTTAGCTCAAGCAGTAGAGGCAGAGAAGAATGAAATCAATGCTGACAACAGCTTGACAAGTGCAGAGAAAGCAGATAAAGTTAAGGCTGTAGAAGCTAAGAAAACAGAAGAAGAAGCTAAGATTGCGGCAGCAGAAAACGCTGATAAAGTAGCTGAAGCAAAAACAGCAGGTGAAGAAGCAGTCAAAGCAGTTCATAACAATGGTGACTTAGAAGCAGTTAAGACAGCAGCGAAAGCCGCTTTAGCTCAAGCAGTAGAGGCAGAGAAGAATGAAATCAATGCTGACAACAGCTTGACAAGTGCAGAGAAAGCAGATAAAGTTAAGGCTGTAGAAGCTAAGAAAACAGAAGAAGAAGCTAAGATTGCGGCAGCAGAAAACGCTGATAAAGTAGCTGAAGCAAAAAAACAGCAGGTGAAGAAGCAGTCAAAGCAGTTCATAACAATGGTGACTTAGAAGCAGTTAAGACAGCAGCGAAAGCCGCTTTAGCTCAAGCAGTAGAGGCAGAGAAGAATGAAATCAATGCTGACAACAGCTTGACAAGTGCAGAGAAAGCAGATAAAGTTAAGGCTGTAGAAGCTAAGAAAACAGAAGAAGAAGCTAAGATTGCGGCAGCAGAAAACGCTGATAAAGTAGCTGAAGCAAAAACAGCAGGTGAAGAAGCAGTCAAAGCAGTTCATAACAATGGTGACTTAGAAGCAGTTAAGACAGCAGCGAAAGCCGCTTTAGCTCAAGCAGTAGAGGCAGAGAAGAATGAAATCAATGCTGACAACAGCTTGACAAGTGCAGAGAAAGCAGATAAAGTTAAGGCTGTAGAAGCTAAGAAAACAGAAGAAGAAGCTAAGATTGCGGCAGCAGAAAACGCTGATAAAGTAGCTGAAGCAAAAACAGCAGGTGAAGAAGCAGTCAAAGCAGTTCATAACAATGGTGACTTAGAAGCAGTTAAGACAGCAGCGAAAGCCGCTTTTAGCTCAAGCAGTAGAGGCAGAGAAGAATGAAATCAATGCTGACAACAGCTTGACAAGTGCAGAGAAAGCAGATAAAGTTAAGGCTGTAGAAGCTAAGAAAACAGAAGAAGAAGCTAAGATTGCGGCAGCAGAAAACGCTGATAAAGTAGCTGAAGCAAAAAAACAGCAGGTGAAGAAGCAGTCAAAGCAGTTCATAACAATGGTGACTTAGAAGCAGTTAAGACAGCAGCGAAAGCCGCTTTAGCTCAAGCAGTAGAGGCAGAGAAGAATGAAATCAATGCTGACAACAGCTTGACAAGTGCAGAGAAAGCAGATAAAGTTAAGGCTGTAGAAGCTAAGAAAACAGAAGAAGAAGCTAAGATTGCGGCAGCAGAAAACGCTGATAAAGTAGCTGAAGCAAAAACAGCAGGTGAAGAAGCAGTCAAAGCAGTTCATAACAATGGTGACTTAGAAGCAGTTAAGACAGCAGCGAAAGCCGCTTTAGCTCAAGCAGTAGAGGCAGAGAAGAATGAAATCAATGCTGACAACAGCTTGACAAGTGCAGAGAAAGCAGATAAAGTTAAGGCTGTAGAAGCTAAGAAAACAGAAGAAGAAGCTAAGATTGCGGCAGCAGAAAACGCTGATAAAGTAGCTGAAGCAAAAACAGCAGGTGAAGAAGCAGTCAAAGCAGTTCATAACAATGGTGACTTAGAAGCAGTTAAGACAGCAGCGAAAGCCGCTTTAGCTCAAGCAGTAGAGGCAGAGAAGAATGAAATCAATGCTGACAACAGCTTGACAAGTGCAGAGAAAGCAGATAAAGTTAAGGCTGTAGAAGCTAAGAAAACAGAAGAAGAAGCTAAGATTGCGGCAGCAGAAAAACGCTGATAAAGTAGCTGAAGCAAAAAAACAGCAGGTGAAGAAGCAGTCAAAGCAGTTCATAACAATGGTGACTTAGAAGCAGTTAAGACAGCAGCGAAAGCCGCTTTAGCTCAAGCAGTAGAGGCAGAGAAGAATGAAATCAATGCTGACAACAGCTTGACAAGTGCAGAGAAAGCAGATAAAGTTAAGGCTGTAGAAGCTAAGAAAAACAGAAGAAGAAGCTAAGATTGCGGCAGCAGAAAACGCTGATAAAGTAGCTGAAGCAAAAAAACAGCAGGTGAAGAAGCAGTCAAAAGCAGTTCATAACAATGGTGACTTAGAAGCAGTTAAGACAGCAGCGAAAGCCGCTTTAGCTCAAGCAGTAGAGGCAGAGAAGAATGAAATCAATGCTGACAACAGCTTGACAAGTGCAGAGAAAGCAGATAAAGTTAAGGCTGTAGAAGCTAAGAAAACAGAAGAAGAAGCTAAGATTGCGGCAGCAGAAAACGCTGATAAAGTAGCTGAAGCAAAAAAACAGCAGGGTGAAGAAGCAGTCAAAGCAGTTCATAACAATGGTGACTTAGAAGCAGTTAAGACAGCAGCGAAAGCCGCTTTAGCTCAAGCAGTAGAGGCAGAGAAGAATGAAATCAATGCTGACAACAGCTTGACAAGTGCAGAGAAAAGCAGATAAAGTTAAGGCTGTAGAAGCTAAGAAAACAGAAGAAGAAGCTAAGATTGCGGCAGCAGAAAACGCTGATAAAGTAGCTGAAGCTAAAACAGCAGGAGAAGAAGCAGTTAAAGCAGTTCATGACAATGGAGACTTAGAAGCAGTTAAGACAGCAGCGAAAGCAGAAGTAGATGCAGCATTAGCGGAAAAAGAAAAAGCAATCGAAGCAAACAACAAACTTTCAGATGCAGAAAAAGCAGCAGCGAAAGCAGAAGCTAAGAAAGCAGCAGACGAAGCTAAGAAAGCAATCGAAGCAGCAACAGATCAAGCTGGAGTGGATGCAAAAGCAACTGAAGGAACAAAAGCGGTAGCAGCAGTAAATCCAGTAGGAAAAGAAAAAGCGAAAGCAGCAGTAGATGCAGCATTAGCAGAAAAAGCAAAAGCAATCGAAGCAAACGACAAACTTTCAGATGCAGAAAAACAAGCAGCGAAAGACGAAGCTAAGAAAGCAGCAGATGAAGCTAAGAAAGCAATCGAAGCAGCAACAGATCAAGCTGGAGTGGATGCAAAAGCAACTGAAGGAACAAAAGCGGTAGCAGCAGTAAACCCAGTAGGAAAAGAAAAAGCGAAAGCAGCAGTAGATGCAGCATTAGCAGAAAAAAAGCAAAAAGCAATCGAAGCTAACAACAAACTTTCAGATGCAGAAAAAGCAGCAGCGAAAGAAGAAGCTAAGAAAGCAGCAGACGAAGCTAAGAAAGCAATCGCAGAAGCAAAAGACCAAGCAGGAGTAGATGCAAAAGCAGCTGAAGGAAAAGCAGCAGTAGAAGCAGTAAATCCAGTAGGAAAAGAAAAAGCGCAAGCAGAAGTAGATGCAGCATTAGCAGAAAAAGCAAAAGCAATCGAAGCAAACGACAAACTTTCAGATGCAGAAAAACAAGCAGCGAAAGACGAAGCTAAGAAAGCAGCAGATGAAGCTAAGAAAGCAATCGAAGCAGCAACAGATCAAGCTGGAGTGGATGCAAAAGCAACTGAAGGAACAAAAGCGGTAGCAGCAGTAAACCCAGTAGGAAAAGAAAAAGCGAAAGCAGCAGTAGATGCAGCATTAGCAGAAAAAAAGCAAAAAGCAATCGAAGCAAACGACAAACTTTCAGATGCAGAAAAAGCAGCAGCGAAAGACGAAGCTAAGAAAGCAGCAGACGAAGCTAAGAAAGCAATCGAAGCAGCAACAGATCAAGCTGGAGTAGATGCAAAAGCAACTGAAGGAACAAAAGCAGTAGAAGCAGTAAATCCAGTAGGAAAAAGAAAAAAGCGAAAGCAGCAGTAGATGCAGCATTAGCAGAAAAAGCAAAAAGCAATCGAAGCAAACGACAAACTTTCAGATGCAGAAAAACAAGCAGCGAAAGACGAAGCTAAGAAAGCAGCAGATGAAGCTAAGAAAGCAATCGAAGCAGCAACAGATCAAGCTGGAGTGGATGCAAAAAGCAACTGAAGGAACAAAAGCGGTAGCAGCAGTAAACCCAGTAGGAAAAGAAAAAGCGCAAGCAGCAGTAGATGCAGCATTAGCAGAAAAAACAAAAGCAATCGAAGCAAACGACAAACTTTCAGATGCAGAAAAACAAGCAGCGAAAGACGAAGCTAAGAAAGCAGCAGACGAAGCTAAGAAAGCAATCGAAGCAGCAACAGATCAAGCTGGAGTAGATGCAAAAAGCAACTGAAGGAACAAAAAGCAGTAGAAGCAGTAAATCCAGTAGGAAAAGAAAAAGCGAAAAGCAGAAGTAGAAGGTGAATTAGCTAAGAAATTAGCTGAACTTGAAAATTCAACTGATCTAACAGATGCAGAAAAAGCAACGACTAAGACACGAGTTTTAGACGAAGCTAAGAAAGCAATCGAAGCGATTGAAAAAGCTACGACACAAGAAGAAGTAGAACAAGCAATTCGTAACTTTGTTTACCACATTTCAGCGGTTGTTCTTGAAAAAGAAGAATATGATTTATCAAAACTATTTGTAAATGGAACTGTAATTGTTAAACAAGGAGAAGTTTTAACTGATAAAGATATCTTATCAAAACTAAACTTACCAGAAGGTGTAGAAGTTGTTAAAGTTGAGAAACCTGAAACAGTAGTCCTAGGTAAAGGAACAGCTAAAGTAACACTTAAATTAGCTGATGGTACTCAAGTAACTATTACGGTACCAGTAGAAGTAGTAGAAGGCTCAACAACATCAGGAATAACTAAACTTTCTTCAGAAGTTGTTAAAACTGGTGAAACAGAAGAATCTTCTAATAAGGTTAGCAACAAACAATTACCAAATACTGGTACAACTGAAACTAACACAGGATTAGCAGGTTTAGGATTAGCTATGATAACTGGATTATTTGCAGTGGCAAGACGTCGTAAAGAAAAATAATATTAAGTTAAATATAATATTAACTTAAGTAGATACCCTTGAAATTTCAAGGGTATCTTTTTTGATTGTAATCGTCTAATAACGAGGCATCTATCCTCCAAGCGAAAATTTCTTTATAATACTAATATAAAAGAAAAAATGGAGGAAGATAAAATGTCAAAATTAATTGTACTATTAGACGTTGGTTATTCATCAAAAAAAGAAGGGAAATCAATGCTATTCTATTAAAGATTCGTAAAGAGAGAATGGAACGGTGCTTTACGATTCCTCGATAGTGTGTAATATTTTTGTATTTACATAAAAATATTACACACTATGAAAAAAATGAGATTCTGTAGGCTTATTTGCCATAGAATAAAAAAATATAAACTTTTATGTTGAATATGTAAACTTATCTTGATATAATTAGTAGTATCAAATAATAATTAAAGAAGAGAAGATTTTTTTGTAATTAAAAAGGAGAAAAACATTATGAAAAAAATATTAATAAAGTACTGAAATATTCTATTCGTAAGCTATCTATTGGTATTAGTCCCTATAGTGATAGGAACATTGATTTTTTTGGAAATTATATCCCGGGAAATATTGCAAAAAGCAGGAGAAATAACTTTTAAATATGTAGAAGAAAAATGAATTAAGCGAAAAAAAGAAAAAGAGTTAATAAAGAGAGAAATACCAGAAGAATACAAAGAGAATCAAACATATTATTTGGTATATAAGAAGATAAATGAAAGAGAAGAACAGTTATTACCAAAGACAGGAGATAGTACAGCGCCACTCTATGGATTAGGTATAGGTACAGTAGTTATAGCAGTATTGTTAATATCTAAAAAAATAGAAATAGAGTATTAAGTGTATTATTAATTGGGGCATTGGGACAAAGTGTAATAGTTCCTTATGAAACATTTGCTTTAGAAAAATAAGTTATTGAAACATTATAATATGTCAAAAAAAGTAAATGATAGTACACAATTAAAAATCAGGTATAATTCATATACCGGGATATAAGTATGTAGGGATTTTTAGAAGATGGTGATATAAGAGGCGCATCAATAAATAAAGAAACAGAGCGTATAGAAGGAAATGGTGGTACAGAGGAAATTTCGAAAGGGACATCCTTAGTGCAAGAAAAACTTACCGGAGTACACAGGACCAGTGTCGACAAAAAGGAACGCAAGAGCCAGGGACGCGAAGGAGAATCCGCGGTACAAGAGAATTTACCGGAATACACAAACCTAGTATCAACAAAAGGAACACAAGAATCAGGGCGAGTTGGTGAATCAGCAATCCAAGAAAATACTCCAGAATATACTAAGCCGGTGTCGACAAAAGGAACACAAGAATCAGGGCGAGTTGGTGAATCAGCAATCCAAGAAAATACTCCAGAATATACTAAGCCGGTGTCGACAAAAGGAACACAAGAACCAGGGCGAGTTGGTGAATCAGCAATCCAAGAAAATACTCCAGAATATACTAATCCAGTAGCGACAAAAAGGAACGCAAGAGCCAGGGCGAGTTGGAGAATCAGCAGTTCGAGAAGAGACTCCAGAATATACTAATCCAGTGGCGACAAAAGGAACGCAAGAGCTAGGACATGAGGGAGAATCAGCAGTTCGAGAAGAGACTCCAGAATATACTAATCCAGTGGCGACAAAAGGAACGCAAGAGCCAGGACGCGAGGGAGAATCGGCAATTCGAGAAGAGACTCCAGAATATACTAATCCAGTGGTGACAAAAGGAACGCAAGAGCCAGGACGTGAGGGAGAATCGGCAGTTCGAGAAGAGACTCCAGAATATACTAATCCAGTGGTGACAAAAGGAACGCAAGAGTCAGGGTATGAAGGAGAGTCAGCGATTCAACCAGAATTACCAGAGTACAAAGTTGCAGAGGAGAAAAAAGGAACGCAAGAGTTAGGTCACGAAGGAGAATCAGTAGTTCGAGAAGATACTCCAGAGTACACTAAGCCAGTAGCAACAAAAGGAACACAAGAACCAGGACACGAGGGAGAATCAGCAGTTCGAGAAGACTTACCAGAATACACAAACCCAGTGTCAACAAAAGGAACGCAAGAGTCAGGACGCGTTGGAGAATCAGCGGTTCGAGAAAACTTACCAGAATACACAAACCCGGTGTCAACAAAAGGAACACAAGAGCTAGGACATGAGGGAGAATCAGCAGTTCGAGAAGATACTCCAGAATATACTAATCCAGTGGCGACAAAAGGAACGCAAGAGCTAGGACATGAGGGAGAATCAGCAGTTCGAGAAGATACTCCAGAATATACTAATCCAGTGGCGACAAAAGGAACGCAAGAGCCAGGACGCGAGGGAGAATCGGCAATTCGAGAAGAGACTCCAGAATATACTAATCCAGTGGTGACAAAAGGAACGCAAGAGCCAGGACGTGAGGGAGAATCGGCAGTTCGAGAAGATACTCCAGAATATACTAATCCAGTGGTGACAAAAGGAACGCAAGAGTCAGGGTATGAAGGAGAGTCAGCGATTCAACCAGAATTACCAGAGTACAAAGTTGCAGAGGAGAAAAAAGGAACACAAGAGTTAGGTCACGAAGGAGAATCAGTAGTTCGAGAAGATACTCCAGAGTACACTAAGCCAGTAGCAACAAAAGGAACACAAGAACCAGGACACGAGGGAGAATCAGCAGTTCGAGAAGACTTACCAGAGTACACAAATCCAGTGTTAACAAAAGGAACACAAGAAGCAGGACACGAGGGAGAATCAGTAGTTCGAGAAGACTTACCAGAATATACAAACCCGGTGTCAACAAAAGGAACGCAAGAGCTAGGGCATGAGGGAGAATCAGCAGTTAACGAATTTCTAGAGTATACTGATCCAGTGTCAACAAAAGGAACGCAAGAGCCAGGACATGAGGGAGAATCAGCGATTAACGAATTTTCAGAGTACACTGAACCAGTAGCGACAAAAGGAACGCAAGAACCAGGTCATGAGGGAGAAGCGACAGTCCGAGAAGAGACTCCAGAATATACTAAACCACTAGAAACAAAAGGGACACAAGAACCGGGACATGAGGGAGAAGCGACAGTCCGAGAAGAGACTCCAGAATATATTAAGCCGTTAGAAACAAAAAGGGACGCAAGAGCCGTGGCGTGAAGGGCAACCAGCAGTTTACGAATTTCCAGAGTATACTGATCCAGTAGGGACAAACGGCACACAAGAACCAGGACATGAGGGAGAATCAGCAGTAACAGAAGAACTTCCGACTTTAGAAGTTACAACAAGAAATAGAACGGAAACAGAAAATATCACTTATACAACAGAAGAGATTCAAGATCCAACACTTCTGAAAAATCGTCGTGAAACTGAACAACAAGGTCAAGCAGGAACACGCACAATTCAATATGAGGATTACGTCGTAGATGGTAATGTTGTAGAAACTAAAGAACTATCACGAACTGAAGTAGCTCCGGTGAACGAAATCGTTAAAGTAGGAACACTTGTGAAAGTTAAACCTACAGTAGAGATTGCAAAATTAACAAAAGCTGAGAACAAAAAATCTATAACTGTAAGTTATAACTTAACAGACTCTACATCGGCGTATATCTCTGCAAAAGCGCAAGTTTTCCATGGAGAGAAATTAGTTAAAGAGGTGGATATAGAAAATCCTGCCAAAGAGCAGGTGATATCAGGTTTAGACTACTACACACCTTACACACTAAAAACACGTTTAACTTATAATCTAGGGTGAAAAACGATGAACAAAGTACAGAAACATCAACTCAAGCTTTCCAATTAGATTATAAGAAAAATAGAAATTAAAGATATTGATTCAGTAGAATTATACGGCAAAGAAAATGATCGTTATCGTAGATATTTAAGTCTAAGTGAAGCACCGACTGATACGGCTAAATACTTTGTAAAAATAAAATCAGATAGATTCAAAGAAATGTATATACCTGTAAAATCTATTACAGAAAATACGGATGGAACTTATAAAGTGACGGCAGCTGTTGATCAACTTGTAGAAGAAGGTGCAGAAGGATATAAAGAGGACTACACATTTAATTTACCTAAATCTAAAGCGGAGCAACCGGGAGTTTATACATCGTTCAAACAACTTGTAACAGCGATGCAAAGTAACTTAGCAGGTGTATATAAATTAGCTGCAGATATGACAGCCGATGAAGTAGGGCTACCAGAAAATCAAACAAGTTACATAACAGGAGAATTTACGGGAACATTAGTAGGAGCAGAAGGAAGTAAAGCATATGCTATATACGACCTGAAAAAACCACTATTTGACACATTAAAAAATGCAACTGTAAAAGATTTAGATCTTAAAAATACACAAGTGGATAGCAAAGAAAATGCCGCAGCAGTAGCAAAAACAGCAAACAATGCCACTATCAGCAATGTAGCTGTAGAAGGAAAAGTATCAGGAAGAAAATCTGTAGCAGGATTAGTAGTAGATGCAACAAATACAAGAATAGAAAACAGCTCATTCAGCGGAAAACTAGTCGCCAATCACGCGGATAACAATGCGAATTACGCAGGAGGAATCGTCGGTAAATTAACTGGTGGAAATGCCAAAGTTGATAAATCGAAAGTTGATGCAGTCATCTCTACGGCTGCTCGTAACAATAACCAAACAGCAGGAGGAATCGCAGGTAAATTAGAAAATGGAGCGTTAGTAACACGTTCTGTAACAACAGGTAAAATCTTAAATGGTCGAGGATATTCGAGAATCGGAGGAATAGTTGGGTCTACATATCTAAGAGGTCGTGTGGACAATGTAGTAAGTAATATGAATGTCGGTGACGGGTATGCTACTACAGGAGACCAATTCGGTAGTGCAGACGTGAAGAATGCTATTACCTATGTTGAAAATAAAAAACAAGATAACTTCGTTCGAAAAGTAACTAAAGAAGAAGCGGATGCTAAGATTGCTTCTTATGGAATAACAGTAACTCTTGATGATACTGGGCAAGACCTAAAAGCAAACTCAAAAGAAGTTGACTATACAACATTGAGTAAAGCACAAGTTGAAAGAAAAGTAGCTTATAACAACATAGAAAAATTAATGCCATTTTACAATAAAGAGCTAGTTGTTCATTATGGTAACAAAGTAGCAACAACGGATAAACTTTATACTACAGAACTACTAGACGTAGTGCCAATGAACGGAAATGAAGTAGTAACGGATATTAATAATAAGAAAAATTCAATCAATAGAGTTATGTTACACTACAAAGACAACACGGTAGAATACTTAGATGTAACATTCAAAGAAAACTTCACAAACGGTCAAGTAGTCGAATACAATGTCGCAGACAAAGGATACATATTCACACCAGAAACATTCGTATCAGACTATACAGCGATAACTAATAATGTACTAAGCGAATTGCAAAATGTAACGTTCAACTCAGAAGCGACTAAGAAAGTATTGGGAGCGGTAGATAATGCAGAGTTAGATAACTTATACTTAGATAGAGAATTTGAGGAAGTTAAAACTAATATAGCAGAGCACTTAAGAAAAGTATTAGCGATGGATAAATCAATCAACACTACAGGAGATGGTGTAGTTGAATACGTAAGTGAAAAAATTAAAAATAACAAAGAAGCATTTATGCTGGGACTTACATACATGAACCGTTGGTACAATATTAATTATGATAGTCTGAATACGAAAGATTTATCAGTGTACAAATTTGACTTTAACGGAAATAATGAAGCTTCAACGCTAGACACTATCATCGCTTTAGGAAATAGCGGACTAGAAAACCTACGAGGACCAAATACGACAGGTCTATATGCGAGCACACTAGCACCACTTAAAGGAGAAGATTCAGTCTTTGACTTCGTAGAAGCATATAGAAAACTGTTCCTGCCGAACAAAACAAATAATGAATGGTTTAAAGATAATACAAAAGCATACATAGTAGAAGCGAAATCAGATATAGAAGAGGTTCGAGAAAAACAAGTATCACCAACAGCTGACAAGAAATACTCAATAGGAGTATATGATAGAATATCAGCACCAAGTTGGGGATATAAGAGCATGATACTGCCACTATTAACGATGAAAGAAGAGAGTCTGTATGCAATATCTACTCTATCAACATTAGCCTTCGGTAGCTATGAACGTTATCGAGACAGAGGAGCAGACGGAGCTATTCTATCAGGAGAAGCCCCTACGACAATATGTTAGAGGAAAAAGTAGATCAATCTGCGAAATGGCAAAGAGATCATTATGACATTTGGTATAAAGTTCTAGCACCAGAATTTAAAGAAAGATTATATCGTGCTGTGCCGGTAACAGATGCATTTGAGGTGAAAGATACAAATGGTAGAGGATATTGGGCAACATTATCAGACAAAAAAACATAGACTCTATCTACAGCTTCTTCGGGCCAGCAGGTAAATACCATACGCCAAGACCGAATGCAGGTGCTTATGCGACAGGAGTAGAGGCGTACTTTGTAAGTGATAGACTGTTAGACCAGTACGGAACATCTGTTTACAGTCATGAGATGGTGCATAACTCAGATGGAAGAGTCTACTTCGAAGGAAACGAGCGACGTGAAGGACTAGGAGCAGAATTATACGCACTAGGACTACTTCAATCAGCGGACAGTGTAGATAAAGAAGCGATAGTATTAAACACAGTCTTCAAAGGAGATAAAGACTCGAAAACTCGCTTGCACACATACGATCCAACAGCAAGATTCACCTCTGAAGAAGAAATTCAACACTACTTACACGGAATGTATGATGTGCTATACACGCTTGATGCAATGGAAGCTAATGCAGTATTAACGAAAAGTGACGCGATTAAGAAACAATGGTTTAGAAAAATAGAAAACTACTATGTGCATGACGATAAATATAACAAAGACACACATGCAGGAAACAAAGTTCGTCCATTAACAGATGGAGAAGTAGCAAGATTAACAACATTGAACTCATTAATCGAAAATGACATCATCAATAGACGTGCTTACCGCGATGAAAGTCAACTTGAAAGAAATGGTTATTACACAATAAGTATGTTCTCACCTATCTACGCAGGACTAAGTAATCCAAACGGTGCGCCTGGAGATGTAATGTTTAGAAAAACAGCATTTGAATTATATGCCGAAAAAGGATACCACAAAGGATTCTTACCTTACGTATCTAACCAATACGCGGCAGATGCACTAGCAGAAGGAAGTAAAACATACTCAAGCTGGTACAAACGTGATGTTGCTTTAGTGACAGACAATTTAGTATTGAAAAAAGTATTTGATAATCACTATCCAAACTGGATAGAATTCAAAAAAGATATGTTCAACCAACGTATCAGTAAACAAAATAATCTAAAAGCGATTACGATTCAATATGAATTAGGAAAACCTAATAGTACAACAGAAGTAACTATCTCATCAGCGCAAGAGATGCAAGCTCTAATTGATGCGGCAGTAGCACACGATGTAAAAAACATTAAACGTGCAACAGAAAATGTCCCATCAAGTTGGGTGCACTTACTAAAACAAAAAATCTACAACGCGTATCTACGTCTGACAGATGATTTTAGAGAATCAATTTATAAATAGTCACTGTATAAGGTATTCAAGTGATTGTGAAATGATATAGGTTTCTTTTCAGTGAACAGATAAGTTAAAGGAATAATAGGAAAAAATTGTTCTAGAAAATCTAGGCAGCAAGGTGCTGCTTAGATTTTTCTTATTTTCACTAAGTTGGATAGTATTTTTGTGTTTAGAAATAAATAATCTAGGTAAAATTAAAATATGTAATCTAGAAGTGACTCGATAAAAGTATGATTTCTTAAGAAATTAGATTTTATCAAGTCGCTTCTCTCAGAGGGTTATAAAATATCTGAAAAATCTTTTATAAAGTGAATTTACAATAACTACCTGCTTCTATGAGTTATAATATACACTTTTTAAAAAAATTTAGGACTTTTGGATAAACCACATTCTCATCTAAGTCAGCACACCATCTTTTAGTATAAAAATTAATTTTATGAAGTACTAAGATAGAATCAAGATTTTTTTAAAAAATTAGAACTCGTTTAATAGTATAAAGAGAGTTTAAAAATAACGTAATAAAGTTAGATAAATATTTTTTTCATGATTATTTAGTTTCAATTTAAGTTCCTGTTATAAAATTAGTTTAGGGTTAAATTGTAGTTTTTTTATTTAAACTGAATTTACTTTGGTAATTAACATAATTATATTACTATATCTTAAAAAAATATTTATTTGAATAGATTGTTGTAATTTGATATAATGAATTGTTAATATTTATAATGTAGAAATTAGTGATTTAAATAGAGAATATAATAGGAGAGAAATTATAGTGAATCGAAACATTAATAGCAAAAATAATAAGGTATTCAATAAGGAAACTTTCTTTAGGTGCTGCCGCGGTGATTGTGGGAGCATTAATTTTTTTGGAAATTATACCCCGTGAAATATTGCAAAAAGCAGGAGAGATAACTTTCAAATATGTAGAAGAAAAATGAGTTGAACGAAAGCGAAAAAGGTGTTAATAAAGAGAGAAATACCAGAAAGATATAAAGAAAAATCGAACGTATTATTTAGTATATAAGAAAAATTAATGAAAAAAGAAGAAAAAGTTATTACCGAATACAGGAGATAGTTCTATACCACTTTATGGGTTAGGATTAGGAACAGCAGCGTTAGTCGTATTATTGATTTCTAGAAAAAAATAAAAAAATAAAGTATTAAGCGTATTATTAATTGGGGCGTTGGGACAAAGTGTAATAGTTCCTTATGAAACATTTGCTTTAGAGAATAAGATATTAAAAACACTATAATATGTCAAAAGAAGTAAATGATAGTACACAATTAAAATCAGGTATAATTCATATACCAGGATATAAGTATGTAGGATTTTTAGAAGATGGTGATGTAAGAGGAATATCAATAAATAAAGAAACAGAGCGTATGGAAGGAAATGCTGGTACAGAGGAAATTTCGAAAGGGAGATCCTTAGTGCAGGAAAACCTACCAGAATATACAAATTCAGTGTCGACAAAAGGAACACAAGAGCCAGGACGTGTTGGCGAATCAGCGTTTCAACCGGAGTTATCAGAGTACACTGACCCAGTAGCGACAAAAGGAACGCAAGAACCAGGACGCGTAGGGGAATCAGCAGTCCAAGAAAATTTATCCGAATATACTAAGCCATTAGAAACAAAAGGAACGCAAGAGTTAGGACATGAAGGAGAATCAGTAGTTCGAGAAGATACTCCAGAGTATACTAAGCCGGTGTCGACAAAAGGAACACAGGAACCAGGGCGAGTTGGTGAATCAGCAATCCAAGAAAATACGCCAGAATATACTAAGTCGGTGTCGACAAAAGGAACGCAAGAGCCAGGACGCATTGGCGAATCGGCAGTTCGAGAAGAGAGTCCAGAGTACACAAACCCAGTGTCGACAAAAGGAACGCAAGAACCAGGGCGCGTTGGCGAATCGACAGTTCAAGAAAAAACTCCAGAATACACGGGACCAGTGGCGACAAAAGGAACACAAGAACCAGGACACGTAGGGGAATCAGCGATTCAACTGGAGTTGCCAGAGTACAAAGTTCTAGAGGAGAAAAAAGGAACACAAGAGCCAGGACGAGTTGGTCAAGCGGCGGTCCGAGAAGAGAGTCCAGAGTATACTAAGCCATTAGCGACAAAAGGAACACAAGAATCAGGACGTGTTGGCGAAGCAGTAGTCCGAGAAGAAACTCCAGAATACAGCGAACCACTAGCGACAAAAGGAACACAAGAACCAGGGCGTGTTGGAGAATCGGCAGTCCGAGAAGAAGCTCCAGAATATACTAAGCCATTAGAAACAAAAGGAACACAAGAACCAGGACACGAGGGAGAATCAGCAGTTCGAGAAGAAGCTCCAAAATATACTAAGCCATTAGAAACAAAAGGAACGCAAGAGTCAGGGTATGAAGGAGAGTCAGCGATTCAACCGGAATTACCAGAGTACAAAGTTGTAGAGGAGAAAAAAGGAACACAAGAGCCAGGACATGAGGGAGAATCAGCAGTTCGAGAAGACTTGCCAGAATACACAAATCCGGTATCAACAAAAGGAACACAAGAACCAGGACGCGAGGGAGAATCAGCAGTTCGAGAAGACTTACCGGAATACACAAACCCGGTGTCAACAAAAGGAACGCAAGAGCCAGGACATGAGGGAGAATCAGCAGATCGAGAAGAGACTCCAGAATATACTAAGCCACTAGAAACAAAAGGAACGCAAGAACCAGGGTATGAAGGAGAGTCAGCGATTCAACCGGAATTACCAGAGTACAAAGTTTCAGAGGAGAAAAAAGGAACGCAAGAACCAGGTCATGAGGGAGAGTCAGCAGTACAAGAAGAAGCTCCAGAGTACACTAATCCAGTGTCAACAAAAGGAACGCAAGAGCCAGGACGCGTTGGTGAATCAGCGGTTAACGAATTACCAGAGTATACTGATCCAGTAGTGACAAAAGGAACACAAGAGCCAGGACGCGAGGGAGAATCAGCAGTCCAAGAAGACTTGCCAGAATACACAAATCCAGTAGCAACAAAAGGAACACAAGAACCAGGACATGAGGGAGAATCAGCAGTCCGAGAAGAGACTCCAGAATATACTAAGCCATTAGTAACTAAAGGAACGCAAGAACTGGGGCATGAAGGAGAGTCAGCGATTCAACCGGAATTACCAGAGTACACAAGCCCAGTGTCAACAAAAGGAACACAAGAACCAGGACGTGTTGGTGAAGCGGCAGTCCGAGAAGAGACTCCGTGATATACTAAGCCATTAGAAGCAAAAAGGAACGCAAGAACCAGGACGCGAAGGGCAACCAGCGGTTTACGAATTTCTAGAGTACACTGATCCAGTAGGGACAAATGGCACACAAGAACCAGGACACGAGGGAGAATCAGCAATTCAACCGGAGTTACCAGAATATACAAAGCCGATATCTGTTCATACGGTACAGAGTGTAGAAGAGGAAATGTTGTCGATAACAAATGAACTGCCAGAATATAAACTTCCAGTGTCAACAAAAGGAACGCAAGAACCAGGTCATGAGGGCGAAGCGGCAGTAACAGAAGAAATTCCAACTTTAGAAGTTACTACAAGAAATAGAACAGAAAAAGAAACTATCCCTTATAGAACAGAAGAAATTCAAGATCCAACACTTCTAAAAAATCGTCGTAAAACTGAACAACCAGGTCAAGTAGGAACGCGTACAATTCAATATGAAGACTACATCGTAAATGGTAATGTAGTAGAAACTAAAGAAGTGTCACGAACTGAAAAAGCTCCAGTAAAAGAAATCGTTAAAGTAGGAACGCTTGTGAAAACAAAACCTGTTGTAGAGATTACTAATTTAGTAAAAGATGAAGATAAAAAATCAATAACTGTAAGTTACAACCTAACAGATTCTACATCGGCGTATGTTTCGGCTAAAGCACAGATATTCCATGAGAATCGATTAGTAAAAGAAGTAGATATAGAAAATTTAGCGAAAGAACAAGTCATAACAGGGTTAGACCATTATACACCATATACAATTAAAACACTTTTAACGTACAATTTAGGTGAAAATAATAAACAAAGTACAGAAATATCTACAAAAGATTTCGAATTAGAATATAAGAAAATAGAAATCAAAGATGTAGATGCAGTAGAATTATATGGTAAAGAAGATGATGGACGTTATCGTAGATATTTAAGTTTAGATAAAGTGCCGACAGGAACTGATAACTATTTTGTAAAAGTAAAATCAGACAGATTTAAAGAAATGTATTTACCTGTTAAATCTATCACAGAAAATAGTGATGGAACATACAAAGTGACTGCTACAGTAGATGAGTTAGTAGAAGATAGTACTAATGGTTATAAAGAAAACTATACATTCAATATAGCGAAATCAAAAGCAGTTCAGCCAGGAGTATATACTTCATTTAAACAGTTGATAACAGCTATGAGAAGTAATATGTCAGGGGTATTTAAGTTGGCATCCGATATGACAGCAGATGAAGTAGGCTTAACTGATAATCAAACAAGTTATTTATCAGGGGAATTTACAGGTACGCTAATTGGTACAGATGGAAGTAAAGCATATGCAATCTATGATTTGAGAAAACCATTATTCGATACGTTAAGAGGAGCGACAGTAAAAGACCTAGATGTTAAAAATGTAGATATAGATAGTGATGAAAATGCTGCAGCAATAGCTAAAGTAGCAGATAATGCGAAAATTAGTAATGTAGCAGTAGAAGGGAAAATATCAGGAAGAAAATCAGTAGCAGGACTAATAGTTAGTGCAACAAATACAACAATAGAAAATAGTGCATTTACTGGTAAACTTGTTGCGAATCATACTGACTCTAGTGCCAAATATGCCGGAGGAATAGTAGGGAATCTAACAGGAGAAAATGCAAGGATTAATAAATCTAAAGTTGACGTTAAGATATCTTCTTCATCTCGTAATACCGATCAGGTTGCCGGAGGAATAGTAGGTAGATTAGAAAATGGCGCATTGGTATCTAATTCGGTTGCTACTGGAGAAATAAGAAATGGTCAAGGATATTCTAGAGTCGGAGGAATAGTCGGATCTACTTGGAAAAACGGTCGAGTAAATGATGTTGTGAGTAACGTAGATGTAGGAGACGGATATGTTATTACAGGAGACCAATATAATGCAGCAGAGGTGCAAAATGCCGTTACATCTATTGATAATAAAAAGAGTGATATGTTCGCAACAAAAATATCAGAAGAACAATTAACTGCCAAGATTGCATCTTATGGAATAACTGTAACGCTTGATGATACGGGTGCAGACTTAAAAGGTAATGAGAGAAAAGTAGACTATACAACGCTAAACAAAGCACAAAGTGCTAGAAAAACAGCGTATAATAATATTGAAAAACTAATGCCATTCTACAATAAAGAATTAATTGTAAAATATGGTAATAAAGTAGCTTTGACTGATAAATTGTACACGACAGAATTATTGGATGTTGTACCAATGAAAGGTAATGAGATAGTAACAGATATTTATGCAAATAAAGATTCTATAAATAGAATTATGTTACACTTTAAAGACAATACAGTAGACTATTTAGATGTAACATTTAAAGAAAACTTCAAAAATAATCAAGTAGTAGAATATAATGTTGCAGGTAAAGAGTATATATATACGCCAGAAGCATTTATATCTGATTATACAGCAATAACTAATAACGTTTTAAATGAACTGCAAAGTGTAACACTTACTTCAGATGAAACTAAGAAAGTATTAGGAATAACTGATAATGCAGCCTTAGATAATTTATATTTAGATAAAGAGTTCGACAAAGTAAAAACTAATATAGCAGAACACTTAAGAAAAGTCTTAGCTATGGATAAATCAATTAACACAACAGGAGCGGGTGTAGTTGAGTATGTGAGTGAGAAAATCAAGAAAAATAAAGAAGCATTCATGTTAGGTCTTACTTATATGAATCGTTGGTACAATATCAATTATGATGATATAAATACAAAAGATTTATCGACTTATAAATTTGACTTTAACGGTAACAACTCGACTTCGACATTAGATACAATTATAGAATTAGGAAAGAGTGGTCTAGAGAATTTACAAGGATCGAATACGGTAGGGTTGTATGGAAACTACCTTGCTCAATTAAAAGGAGAAGATACGGTATTTGACTTTGTAGAAGCATATCGCAAATTATTCTTACCGACTAAAACTAATAACCAATGGCTAAAAGATAATTCAAAAGCCTATATAGTAGAAAGTAAATCAAGTATAAAGGAAGTTCGTGAAAAACAAGAAGCGGCAACTGCAGATAGTAAATATACGCTAGGTGTATATGATAGAATATCATCTCCAAGTTGGGGTTATCGTAATATGTTGTTACCACTATTGACGTTACCAGAAGAATCTGTATACGTAATGTCAAATCTTTCTACACTAGCATTTGGTTCATATGAGCGTTATAGAGATAATGTAAATGGAAATATTTTATCAGGCGATGCTTTACGTACTTACGTACGAGGACGAGTTGACTTAACAGCTAAAAGATTAAGAGATCATTATGATATTTGGTATAACCTTCTAAATGCAGAAGCTAAAGAAAGGTTATTCAGATCTCTAATAGTTTATGATGGATTCAGAGTTAAGAATGAAGCAGGAGAACTTTATTGGGCAAGATTAAATGATAAAAATATTGCTTCGATAAGAGACTTTTTTGGTCCAGTAGGAAAATGGTATGAAATTCGTCCTACAGATGGAGCATATGCGAACGGAAGTGCGATGCATTTTGTAACTGATAGATTATTAGATGATTTAGGTCCAACAGTGTACAGTCATGAAATGGTACATAATTCAGATTCTAATATTTATTTTGAAGGTTATGGTCGAAGAGAAGGGCAGGGTGCAGAATTATTTGCGCTTGGACTTCTAGAATCAGCAGAGAGCCTTTCTTCTCATGGATTGGTGCTTAATACAGTTTACGAAGGGAATAAAGATGACTTAAATAGGGTGCATGCTTATAATCCAGTTGAACGCTTTAATTCAGATGAAGCCATTCAAAGCTATATGCATGGTTCGTATGATGTTTTATATACGCTTGATGCTATGGAAGCAGCAGCGGTATTAGGACAAAGTAATGATGTTAAGAAAAAATGGTTTAGAAAACTAGAAAACTATTATGTTCGTGACCCTAGGTATAATAACGAAACTCATGCAGGAAATAAAATCCGCCCATTAACAGATGAAGAAGTCGCACAACTAACAACGTTAGAGTCATTAATAGACAATAATATCATCAATAGACGTGGCTATGATGATAATAGAGAGTATAGACGAAATGGATATTATATGATAAACATGTTTTCTCCTGTATATTCGGCATTGAGTAATTCAAAAGGAGCACCAGGAGATATTATGTTTAGAAAGATAGCTTATGAACTACTTGCAGAAAAAGGTTATCATAAAGGATTCCTACCTTATGTATCTAATCAATACGCAGGAGAAGCATTCGCTAGAGGAAATCGAACGTTCTCGGCTTGGTTTGGTAGAGATGTTGGATTAGTAACAGATGAATTAGTACTAGAAAAAGTATTTGATGGTGAATATGAAACATGGGGAGACTTTAAGAAAGAAATGTTCTATGAGCGTATAGATAAACAAGATAACTTAAAACCTATAACTATCCAGTACGAATTAGGAAAAGCGAATAGTACGAAAGAAGTAACTATAACATCTGCCCAAGAAATGCAAGAGTTAATAAATGAAGCGGTAGCAAGAGATATTACTAATATCGACCGTGCAACAAGCCATGCTCCAGCAAGTTGGGTGCATTTACTTAAACAAAAATCTATAATGCATATCTTCGTATTACAGATGATTTCAAAGAATCTATATATAAATAATATAATTACATATAAGATTTATTGAGAAATATATTTACGTAATAAAACGTAGAAAAAAATTCTAATACAAAGACAAGATTGACACCCTTTTCACATGAAAACTGTAAAAAGGGTGTCGTTATATATTATAGTCGTGGAAAAATAAAAGGGGCTCTCTTAAAACAGGGTAGTATTAAAAGAGAATAAAACCAATTTTATTTAGGATAGGAAATAGCCCTCTAAAATTTGGATAAATTTTGGAGGGCTATTTCCTTTTTAGATTGATCTTTTCTATTTTCACACTTCGAATTTTAAAAAGAGACGAAAAAATATCGATTATAAACAATCCCAGTTAAATAATACATCTTCGAAGTTTAGATGCTCCAACTTTTCTTTATTAATAAAGAAGTTGGCGACACCAGAATCGCCCCACATAATTCCACTGCTGTTAGAATCGTTATCCCAGTGGCTTTCTACTTGAAGTAAAGTAATACCGTATGCATCTTTTTCTTCCGGATTACGAGGATCCCACTGAGTAAATGTAGGATAAGCACCTATAGCATGATCTACACCACTAAAAGCTTTGAATAAAGTATCGAAAACATCGCGTTCTAAGTCATCGTATAAATCTTCTATATTTTCATCAGGGAATAACTCGTGTATTGTTTTTAATGCTATATCTTCAAAAAGAAAATCAGTTGAAGTAATTGTAGATATACCTTTTTCGAATTTTAATGCGAAAGAGGTATTTTTTTTACTAAATGGAGAATATTCCTCGCTATTTTCTTCATCTAATAATTTATACTTATTAAGAATGCTTTTCTTTGTTATATTATCCTCAATATTTTTTTAATATATTTTACGCAATAATCTTTTTATTACCTAAACCAAACTCATTATTTCGACTAATCCAAAATTGTAATAACCCCTCTTTTGGATATAGATCATTTTCAGGCAAGTCGCTACAGTTTATTTGAGCAAGCAATGCTAGTTGATTGTCATTTGAATCTTTAGGGGTATCCGCATCTGTTGAGATATATGGAAGCCCCCCGAATTTACTGTCTGTTAAATTAAGAGAATTATTTTCTTCTATAATAATATTGATGCATTCACGACTATTATTTTTTTTAATTTCCTCTATAACTATGTTAATATCTTCAAGTGTAATCATAAAGAACCTCCGTTAATTGTGTTATTTATTTAAATGTTGTATTAATTAAATTTTAGGACTTTTGGGTTAATCCCTTGACCACGATAGTAAGTTGATTATCCTGTGTTAATTCTATGTTTTGGTTATGTTGAATATTTATAAGAATAAATTCAAAGGTATTATGCGTTGTTAATAAAATTTTTTATTAATATAGTAGTTTAATGGTATCTATTGTAATGATAAGAATTCCACGCTCTAATTCTAGCACAATTAATTAAAATTAGCTAATGATGAGAGTGACTCTAAAATCGTGATTTCTTAAGAAACAAGATTTTGTCGAGTTCCCTCGTACAGTTTATTAGATATCTAAAAAGCTTTTATAAAACGAATTCAGATATCGCTAAACCACGGTCTCTATGAGTTATCATATACACTTTATTAAATTTTAGGACTTTTGGATTCCTGCAAAAGAGTATATTATAAGTTTTTTTAAAAATAGGAAATATTCCAAATTATATATTTAAAACAATAGATTTAAAAAGTATTTTTATAACTTCTTAAACATTTAATGATACATATCAAGTATTTAAAGTTTTTTTATATTATGATAAGTTATACGAAAGAGAACTAAAGTGAAATAAACTATATAAAAATTTAAATATTCTCTATAAAAAAATCACATTTTTTTCTGTAAGTAATAATTAATATTAGTTACATATAGTGATATATAGTGGAATAATGATATAAAAAGGAAAATTTTTATAAGCATAGATGAATCTTTTTTGTAGACAAAGTATTCTCAATTTGGTAGAATTGTGGGTATAAAAATATGTTTTATAAATATGTTTTTTTAATAATTTATTTATAACTGTTTAATAGCAATAAAAAAACGATAAAAAAATTTGATTTTCTTACAGAAAAAAATTAAAATTATCGTTAATTTTGCATGTTTATATTATATTTAGGAGGTAATACATGATAGGAAAAAACAATCACTATTTAAGAGATACCAAAGATGGTACTAAGGTAGAATCGTATTCTATCAAGAAGTTTAAAGTAGGTGCAGCATCAGTAGTAATTGGTGCGAGTATTTTTCTTGGTGCTGGAGCAGTAGCTCAAGCTAGTGAAGAAGTATCAAACAACACAACAGCGGATAATACAACAAACGCTGGAGCTAAAGAAAATGTTCCTACTGCCCCAGTAGCGACGGCACAACCAGTAGCTAAAGAAACTACTAAAGAAGACGTGGCAGCAGGGTTAGCGGCAAAATTAGGTGGAGAAGTTAAAGCTTTAGACAAAACTAAACTTGAAAGCTACATTGCAGAAATCGAAGCTAAACTTGCAGATGGAACGTACGCTAACAAAACAGAAGAATCTGTTGAAGTATTAAAAGAAGAACTAAAAGCAGCGAAAGCTACATTAGCAGATGCAACAACTCAAGAAGAAATTACAAAAGCTTACAGTAAATTAGTAACTACAGCAAACACTAAATTAAAAGCTAAACCTGTAGAGAAAAAAGAAACTCCAGCAGTAGACACTACTAACGGAAAAGAAACTGTAGGTAAAAAAGCAGAAAATACAGAGAAAAGATCAGAATCTAACTCAATCGAAAACACAGGATCTAACGACCCACGTAACGGTAAAGCATTAGATAAAAATAATGCATTTAGAGCTGAGACAGACACAGAGAAACCCACTGTAGAGATACCATTTTCAAATGGTAAAAATGTGTACGTTTATGGAGCGGAGTCATCAGGTTTCGATATCAAGATTAAAGATAATTCTGGATTTATCGCTAGTGCTACAGTTAAAAAAGGTGGAAATCAAGACTTTGATGCAGCAACAGGAGAACCAGGTAAATTAAATGCTCAGTATGGGTACACTGTTAATCAGATTACAACTAAAACAGAAGCTTCAGAATCTAATCCAGCAGTAATTCATTATACTGGTTTACCAGGAGGAGAACTTAATGCGAGTCAACTGCAAGCAGCGAAAACTAACGGACTTACATTAGGTTGGCGTTTTGTAACTGCGACAGACGAAGCAGGTAATTTTATTGAAAATAAGGCGGCAGGACCAGCTGTTAATACTGACCCAGGTTCGTTTAATGTTATTGTTAAACCACAAACATATAAATACGATCCGGTAGCGTTGGAGACTGCGAATAAAGTTGCGGTTGCGGATCTTTCTCAATTAACAGAGACAGACTTAACTAATATTAAAAATGCCCTTAAGGTTGAATATTCAAAAACAAATGACGATGCACAATTAGCAAGTAAAAAAGGAACTTTACTTGATGATGCTAAAACTGTAGTTGATAGTGTAGCACAATCTGGCAGTAATTTGACTATTACTTATAAAGATGGTTCAACTGATTCTATAGCTGTTTCAAGTGTTGCACGTATAAACGAAACTCCAACAGTAAGTATTCCATTCTCGGATCCAACTCCAGATAAAAAAAGATATTTATATCTACAATGGAGAGGAAGTCGATATAGATATTACATTTAACGATGATTCAGGAAAAAAATTCAATCAGCTGCCCTTAAAAAGAGGTGGAAATCAAGATTTAAAAAGATATTGGTGAAAAATAAACAAGATAATGAATGGGGACTTGTTACAACTGTAATTAAAAAAATGAAACTACTACACCAGCAACAATTAAAAATAACAGGAACAGTTACAGGAGTACCAGATAATAAAATTCCAAAAAAACAGAGACTCAAGCTTTACCTATAGTATCACGTTTTGCAACAGCAACAGATTTAGATGGTAAATACATTGAAAAATCAAGCAACAAAGTTTAATCTCGGGACTAGCATTGTTTCAGAATCTTATAAAACTGACCCGGTGCTTTTTACAATCACATTAAAAAGCACAAACAGCAAAAATATGATATTAAAAACTCCAGCTTCAGCTGATAAAGTAACCGTATCAGATGCTAACAATATATCTAATGAAGATTTTGAGAAAATTAAAGCGAAAGTTAAAATTGAATATTCTAACAATAATATAGATATGCGTTTAGCTGATAAAAAAAGGTAAAGAGGTTGAAAACCCAACTGAACGTGTTGAAAGTATTACAAGAGAAGGAAATAATGTTGTAGTAACCTATAAAGATGGTTCTAAAGATACAAAAGCATTAGCAGATTTTGTAAACGTAGCTCCAAAAGTAGAAATTCCATACTCAAATGAAGCTAATAAACAAATCTATGTTTATACAGGTGAAAACACTGACTTAACTTTCAAAGGTACAGATGAAAATGAAGTTAAAGATCTTTACCTACGTGGACCTGGAGATATTACATGGAATAACGCGAATAAATATGGATTTACAACAGGTAAAGTTGAAAATGGTGCAGTGACTGGAGAAGGATCAGTATCTGAAGATAAACGAACAGCCACTATCAAGATGACTGGTGTTACAAATCTTACAGCTCCAAACAATTGGACAAGTTTTATTGTTTCTAAAGACAACGATGGTAAACTTTCAAATGAAGATTACAGAGCGCTAGATAAAGATCCTAGTGCGAGACAAAAACCAGGATATGTTCAATTCATTGTTAAAAATCAAACATCTAAATACGATATAGCAGCTCCAACTGAAAAAGTTGCTGTAACAGACCCAGCTAACGTAACGCAAGATGAGTTAGATAAAATCAAAGAAAAATTACAAATTGAGTATTCTAAGCGTAATGATGATGCTAACTTAGCAGAGAAAAAAGGTAAAGCTGTAGATGCTGAAGATGCTAAGACTAAGATTAAATCAGTAGAAAAAGATGCTAATGGAAATCTTGTAGTAACATACACAGACGGATCTAAAGATACAAGATTATTATCAGACTTTGTAACTCTTGATAAACAACCAGCTATTGAGGCAGTAGAAAAAGCAGCAGAAGCCAAAATTGACGAGATTAATAAAACTCCAAATGCTACTGATGACGAGAAACAAGCAGCAATCGATAAAGTAAATGCTGATAAGAAAAAAGCTCTTGATGAAATAGCGAAACCTGAAGTTACAACAAAAGAAGCATTAGATACAGCTAAAACAGCTGGTACTACTGCAATCGTAGGAGATAATCCAGTAGTAGCGAAGAAAGATGCAGCAAAAGCAGATGTTGAAACAGCTCGTAAAGCTAAAGAAGATGCAATTAAAGCAAATCCAAATCTAACACAAGCAGAAAAAGATGCAGCTATTGCGAAAAATAATACGGCAGCAGAAGAAGCAACTAAAGCTATCGACTCTGCAACAACAAACGATGGAGTAGATAAAGCTAAGGAAGCTGGTACTGGAGAAATTGCGAAAGTAAACCCAGTAGCAAAAGCAGCAGCTAAGAAAGCAGTTGCGGATGAATTAGCTGAGAAAGAAAAAGCAATCGATGCACGAACTGACTTAACTGACGCAGAAAAAACAGCAGCTAAGGACGATGCAAAAGCGAAAGCAAAAGCAGCAACAGACGCTATTAATGCACAACCAGATAACGCAGAAACACCAGACAAAGCAGCAGAAGCACAAAAAGCAGTAGATGGTGCAAAAGATAAAGGTGTAGCAGATGTTAAAGCTGTAAACCCAGTAGCGAAAGAAGCAGCTAAGAAAGCAGTTGCGGATGAATTAGCTGAGAAAGAAAAAGCAATCGATGCACGAACTGACTTAACTGACGCAGAAAAAGCAGCAGCTAAGGACGATGCAAAAGCGAAAGCAAAAGCAGCAACAGATGCAATCGATGCTCAACCAAGCAACGCAGCAACGCCAGAAGAAGCAGCAACAGCTCAAACAGCAGTAAATAATGCAAAAGATAAAGGTGTAGCAGACGTTAAAGCTGTAAACCCAGTAGCGAAAGAAGCAGCTAAGAAAGCAGTTGCGGATGAATTAGCTGAGAAAGAAAAAGCAATCGACAAACGTACTGACTTAACTGACGAAGAAAAAGCGGCAGCTAAGGACGATGCAAAAGCGAAAGCAAAAGCAGCAACAGATGCAATCGATGCTCAACCAAGCAACGCAACAACGCCAGAAGAAGCAGAAAAAGCACAAACAGCAGTAAATGGTGCAAAAGATAAAGGTGTAGCAGATGTTACAGCTGTAAATCCAGTAGCGGCTAAGAAATCAGCAGCAAAAGCAGATGTTGAAACAGCTCGTAAAGCTAAAGAAGATGCAATTGACGCTCGCACAGACTTGACAGATGACGAGAAGAAAGCAGCTAAAGATAAAGCAGCAGAAGAAGCTAAGAAAGCAACAGATGCAATCGATGCAGCAACAACAAACGATGCAGTAGATAAAGCGAAAGAAGCAGGAACTGGTGAAATTGCGAAAGTAAACCCAGTAGCGAAAGAAGCAGCTAAAAAAGCAATCGCAGATGAATTAGCTAAGAAAGAAGAAGCAATCGACGGACGTACTGACTTAACAGATGCAGAGAAAGCAAAAGCTAAAGAAGACGCACAAGCGAAAGCAAAAGCAGCAACAGAAGCTATTAACGCACAACCAGATAACGCAGAAACACCAGAAAAAGCAGCAGAAGCACAAACAGCAGTAAATGGTGCAAAAGATAAAGGTGTAGCAGATGTTAAAGCTGTGAACCCAGTAGCGAAAGAAGCAGCTAAGAAAGCAATCGCAGATGAATTAGCTAAGAAAGAAGAAGCAATCAACGGACGTACTGACTTAACTGATGAAGAAAAAGCAGCAGCTAAGAAAGATGCACAAGATAAAGCTAAGGAAGCAACAGATGCTATTAACGCTCAGCCAGATAACGCAGCAACACCAGAAGAAGCAGAAAAAGCACAAACAGTAGTAAATGGTGCAAAAGATAAAGGTGTAGCAGACGTTAAAGCTGTAAACCCAGTAGCGAAAGAAGCAGCTAAGAAAGCAATCGCAGATGAATTAGCTAAGAAAGAAGAAGCAATCGATGGACGTACTGACTTAACTGATGAAGAAAAAGCAGCAGCTAAGAAAGATGCACAAGATAAAGCTAAGGAAGCAACAGACGCTATTAACGCACAACCAAGCAATGCAGCAACACCAGAAGAAGCAGAAAAAGCACAAACAGCAGTAAATGGTGCGAAAGATAAAGGTGTAGCAGATGTTAAAGCTGTAGATCCAGCAGCGGCTAAGAAACCAGAAGCTAAGAAAGCAGTTGAAGATGCTCTTAAAGCTAAAGTAGATGCAATTGATGCTCGTACAGACTTGACAGATGATGAGAAGAAAGCAGCAAAAGCAGCAGCTAAAGAAGTAGCAGATAAAGCTAAAGAAGCAATTGATGCAGCAACAACAGATGCAGCGGTAGATACAGCTAAAACTGCTGGTACTGGAGAAATTGCGAAAGTAAACCCAGTAGCAAAAGAAGCAGCTAAGAAAGCAATCGCAGATGAATTAGCTAAGAAAGAAGAAGCAATCGATGCACGTACTGACTTAACAGATGCAGAGAAAGCAAAAGCTAAAGAAGACGCACAAGCGAAAGCAAAAGAAGCAACAGACGCTATTAACGCACAACCAGATAATGCAGAAACACCAGAAAAAGCAGAAAAAGCACAAACAGCAGTAAATGGTGCAAAAGATAAAGGTGTAGCAGATGTTAAAGCTGTGAACCCAGTAGCGAAAGAAGCAGCTAAGAAAGCAATCGCAGATGAATTAGCTAAGAAAGAAGAAGCAATCAACGGACGTACTGACTTAACTGATGAAGAAAAAGCAGCAGCTAAGAAAGATGCTCAAGATAAAGCTAAGGAAGCAACAGATGCTATTAACGCACAGCCAGATAACGCAGCAACACCAGAAGAAGCAGAAAAAGCACAAACAGCAGTAAATGGTGCAAAAGATAAAGGTGTAGCAGACGTTAAAGCTGTAAACCCAGTAGCAAAAGAAGCAGCTAAGAAAGCAGTTGCGGATGAATTAGCTAAGAAAGAAGAAGCAATCGATGGACGTACTGACTTAACTGATGAAGAAAAAGCAGCAGCTAAGAAAGATGCACAAGATAAAGCTAAGGAAGCAACAGACGCTATTAACGCACAACCAAGCAATGCAGCAACACCAGAAGAAGCAGAAAAAGCACAAACAGCAGTAAATGGTGCGAAAGATAAAGGTGTAGCAGATGTTAAAGCTGTAGATCCAGCAGCGGCTAAGAAACCAGAAGCTAAGAAAGCAGTTGAAGATGCTCTTAAAGCTAAAGTAGATGCAATTGATGCTCGTACAGACTTGACAGATGATGAGAAGAAAGCAGCAAAAGCAGCAGCTAAAGAAGTAGCAGATAAAGCTAAAGAAGCAATTGATGCAGCAACAACAGATGCAGCGGTAGATACAGCTAAAACTGCTGGTACTGGAGCAGTTGAAGCAATCGATCCAGAAGCTAAAGCTAAACCAGAAGCTAAGAAAGCAGTTGAAGATGCTCTTAAAGCTAAAGTAGATGCAATTGACGCTCGCACAGACTTGACAGATGACGAGAAGAAAGCAGCTAAAGATAAAGCAGCAGAAGAAGCTAAGAAAGCAAAAGAAGCAATTGATGCAGCAACAACAAACGATGCAGTAGATAAAGCGAAAGAAGCAGGAACTGGTGAAATTGCGAAAGTAAACCCAGTAGCGAAAGAAGCAGCTAAAAAAGCAATCGCAGATGAATTAGCTAAGAAAGAAGAAGCAATCGACGGACGTACTGACTTAACAGATGCAGAGAAAGCAAAAGCTAAAGAAGACGCACAAGCGAAAGCAAAAGCAGCAACAGACGCTATTAACGCACAACCAGATAACGCAGAAACACCAGAAAAAGCAACAGAAGCACAAACAGCAGTAGATGGTGCAAAAGATAAAGGTGTAGCAGATGTTAAAGCTGTAAACCCAGTAGCGAAAGAAGCAGCTAAAAAAGCAATCGCAGATGAATTAGCTAAGAAAGAAGAAGCAATCAACGGACGTACTGACTTAACTGATGAAGAAAAAGCAGCAGCTAAGAAAGATGCACAAGATAAAGCTAAGGAAGCAACAGATGCAATTGATGCTCAACCAAGCAACGAAGAAACACCAGAAAAAGCAGCAGAAGCACAAACAGCAGTAAATGGTGCAAAAGATAAAGGTGTAGCAGATGTTAAAGCTGTAGATCCAGCAGCGGCTAAGAAACCAGAAGCTAAGAAAGCAGTTGATGACGCTCTTAAAGTTAAAGTAGATGCAATTGACGCACGTGAAGACTTAACTCCAGCAGAAAAACAAGCAGCTAAAGACAAAGCAGCAGAAGAAGCTAAGAAAGCAAAAGAAGCAATTGATGCAGCAACAACAGATGCAGCAGTAGATAAAGCGAAAGAAGCAGGAACTGGTGAAATTGCGAAAGTAAACCCAGTAGCGAAAGAAGCAGCTAAGAAAGCAATCGCAGATGAATTAGCTAAGAAAGAAGAAGCGATCGATGGACGTACTGACTTAACTGACGAAGAAAAAGCAGCAGCTAAGAAAGATGCACAAGATAAAGCTAAGGAAGCAACAGACGCTATTAACGCACAGCCAGATAACGCAGCAACACCAGAAGAAGCAGCAAAAGCTAAAACAGCAGTAGATGATGCAAAAGATAAAGGTGTAGCAGATGTTAAAGCTGTAAACCCAGTAGCAAAAGCTAAGCCAGAAGCTAAAAAAGCTATTGATGATAAATTAGCTAAGCAATTAGAAGATATTGCTAATACTCCAGATGCTACTGATGAAGAGAAGAAAGTTGCAGCAGATGCAGCAAAAGCTCTAGCAGATCAAGCTAAGAAAGATATCGACAATGCTAAGAAAGATGAAGATGTTAAAAAACTTCAAGACGAAGCTAAGGATGAAATCGGAAAATCTGTACCAGTTGTAGAAGATAAGCCAAATGCACGTAAAGCAATTGAAGACGAAGCAAAAGCTAAGAAAGCAGCAATTGATGCACGTACAGACTTAACTCCAAAAGCAAAAGAAGATCTAAAAGCAGAAGTGGATGCAATCGCAGATCAAGCTAAGAAAGCAGTAGATAAAGCTACATCAGCAACAGATGTTGACAAGATTGAAGAAGCTGATAAGGCAGCGATTAAAGCAGTTGGTGAAGTTAAAGAACCAGTTGACAAAACTCTAGTTAAAGATCCAGCTAACTTAACAGACGCTGAAAAAGCTAAACTTTTAGAAGAAGTTAAGAAAGTTAACCCAGCAGCCAAAGAAGTTAAATACGATGAAGATGGAAACATCGAAGTAACAACTCAAAATGGTGATAAAGGAACAATCAAAACCAGCTGATATCGTTAAAAACAGAAGCTGATCTCAGATAACGGTAAAGGCGGAAATGACATCAACAAACCAATCGATAAAGTTATAGTAAAAAGATCCAGCTAACTTAACAGATGCTGAAAAAAAGCTAAGATTGTTGATGAAGTTAAAGCTGTAAATCCAAAACTCTATCGTAACAATCGATGATAAAGGAACAGTTACAGTTTCTACTCCAGACGGAGAAACTGCAGCAATTCCAGCAGCTGAATTAGTAAGAACTAAAGAAGATACAACTAAACCAGACGCAGGAAACAGTAAAGTAGTTAAACCAGCGGATAAAGTAGTTGGAGAAGCAACAGATCCAGCAGCTCAAGCTAAAGTAGAAGAAAAATTAAAAGACTTAAATCCAACAGCTAAATCTGTTAAATTTGATGAAAAAGGAAATGCAACAGTTACTCTAAATGATGGAACTACTGCAACAATTCCAGCTAAAGATTTATTCAAATCACCAGAAGAAGCAGCTCAACCAAATGCAGGAAACGACATCGTTAAACCAGCAGACAAAGCTGTAGTTAAAGATCCAGCGAACTTAACAGATGCTGAGAAGAAAGTAATCGAAGACAAAGTTAAAGCTGTAAATCCAGATGCAACTGTAGTAGTAGACGACAAAGGAAACGCAACAGTAACAACACCAGAAGGTAAGACAGCGGTAATTCCAGCAACAGACTTAGTTAAATCACCAGAAGAAGCAGCTAAGCCAAACGCAGGAAATGACATTGTTAAACCAGCGGCTAAGACAGAGGTTAAAGACCCAGCTAAATTAACAGACGCTGAGAAGAAAGCAATCGAAGATAAAGTTAAAGCTGTAAACCCAGGTGCAACAGTAGCAGTAGACGATAAAGGAAATGCAACAGTAACAACACCAGAAGGTAAGACAGCGGTAATTCCAGCAACAGACTTAACTAAATCACCAGAAGAAGCAGCTAAGCCAGAAGCAGGAAATGACATTAACACACCAGCAGATAAAGCTGTAGTAAAAGATCCAACTAAATTAACAGACGCTGAGAAGAAAGAAATCGAAGACAAAGTTAAAGCAGTAAACCCAGGTGCAACAGTAGCAGTAGACGACAAAGGAAATGCAACAGTAACAACACCAGAAGGTAAGACAGCAGTAATTCCAGCAACAGACTTAACTAAATCACCAGAAGAAGCAGCTAAGCCAGAAGCAGGAAACAACGTAAATAAACCAGCAGATAAAGCTGTAGTAAAAGATCCAGCTAAATTAACAGACGCTGAGAAGAAAGCGATCGAAGACAAAGTTAAAGCTGTAAATCCAGAAGCTAAAGTTGTAGTAGACGATAAAGGAAACGCAACAGTTACACCAAAAGATGGAGAATCAGTAGTAATTCCAGCAACAGACTTAGTTAAATCACCAGAAGAAGCAGCTAAGCCAAACGCAGGAAATGACATTGTTAAACCAGCGGCTAAGACAGAGGTTAAAGACCCAGCTAACTTAACAGATGCTGAGAAGAAAGCAATCGAAGACAAAGTTAAAGCAGTAAACCCAGGTGCAACAGTAGCAGTAGACGAAAAAGGAAATGCAACAGTAACAACACCAGAAGGTAAGACAGCAGTAATTCCAGCAACAGACTTAACTAAATCACCAGAAGAAGCAGATAAGCCAGAAGCAGGAAATGACATCAACACACCAGCAGATAAAGCTGTAGTAAAAGCTCCAGCTAACTTAACTCCAGAAGAGAAGAAAGCAATCGAAGACAAAGTTAAAGCAGTGAACCCAGGTGCAACTGTAGTAGTAGACGACAAAGGAAACGCAACAGTAACAACACCAGAAGGTAAGACAGCGGTAATTCCAGCAACAGACTTAGTTAAATCACCAGAAGAAGCAACTAAACCAAATGCAGGAAACGACATAGTTAAACCAGCAGACAAAACTGTAGCTGCTAACCCAGAAAAACTTACAGATGCTGAGAAGAAAGCAATCGAAGATAAAGTTAAAGAAGTAAACCCAGGTGCAACTGTAGTAGTAGACGACAAAGGAAACGCAACAGTAACAACACCAGAAGGTAAGACAGCGGTAATTCCAGCAACAGACTTAGTTAAATCACCAGAAGAAGCAACTAAACCAAATGCAGGAAACGACATCGTTAAACCAGCAGACAAAACTGTAGCTGCTAACCCAGAAAAACTTACAGATGCTGAGAAGAAAGTAATCGAAGATAAAGTTAAAGAAGTAAACCCAGGTGCAACTGTAGTAGTAGACGACAAAGGAAACGCAACAGTAACAACACCAGAAGGTAAAACAGTGGTAATTCCAGCAACAGACTTAGTTAAATCACCAGAAGAAGCAACTAAAACCAAATGCAGGAAACGACATCGTTAAACCAGCAGACAAAACCGTAGCTGCTAACCCAGAAAAAAACTTACAGATGCTGAGAAGAAAGCAATCGAAGATAAAGTTAAAGAAGTAAACCCAGGTGCAACTGTAGTAGTAGACGACAAAGGAAACGCAACAGTAACAACACCAGAAGGTAAGACAGCGGTAATTCCAGCAACAGACTTAGTTAAATCACCAGAAGAAGCAACTAAACCAAATGCAGGAAATGACATCGTTAAACCAGCAGACAAAACTGTAGCTGCTAACCCAGAAAAACTTACAGATGCTGAGAAGAAAGCAATCGAAGATAAAGTTAAAGAAGTAAACCCAGGTGCAACTGTAGCAGTAGACGACAAAGGAAACGCAACAGTAACAACACCAGAAGGTAAGACAGCGGTAATTCCAGCGACAGACCTAGTTAAATCACCAGAAGAAGCAACTAAACCAAACGCAGGAAACGACATCGTTAAACCAGCAGACAAAACTGTAGCTGCTAACCCAGAAAAACTTACAGATGCTGAGAAGAAAGCAATCGAAGACAAAGTTAAAGCAGTGAACCCAGGTGCAACTGTAGTAGTAGACGACAAAGGAAACGCAACAGTAACAACACCAGAAGGTAAGACAGCGGTAATTCCAGCAACAGATTTAGTTAAATCACCAGAAGAAGCAACTAAACCAAATGCAGGAAACGACATTGTTAAACCAGCAGACAAAACTGTAGCTGCTAACCCAGAAAAACTTACAGATGCTGAGAAGAAAGCAATCGAAGACAAAGTTAAAGCAGTGAACCCAGGTGCAACTGTAGTAGTAGACGACAAAGGAAACGCAACAGTAACAACACCAGAAGGTAAGACAGCGGTAATTCCAGCAACAGATTTAGTTAAATCACCAGAAGAAGCAACTAAACCAAACGCAGGAAACGACATTAACACACCAGCAGGTAAGGTAGAAGTTAAAGATCCAGCTAAATTAACAGATGAAGAAAAAGCAAAAGTTAAGAAAGCAGTAGAGGATGTAAATCCAGGATCTAAAGTTGTAGTAGACGACAAAGGAAATGCAACAGTAACAACACCAGAAGGAAAAACAGCAACAATTCCAGGAACAGACGTAACTAAGTCAGCAGCAGATGCAGATAAAGCAAATGCAGGAAATGCAGTAAACACACCAGCAGGTAAGGTAGAAGTTAAAGATCCAGCTAAATTAACAGATGAAGAAAAAAAGCAAAAAGTTAAGAAAGCAGTAGAGGATGTAAATCCAGGGATCTCAAAGTTGTAGTAGACGATAAAGGAAATGCAACAGTAACAACACCAGAAGGAAAAAAACAGCAGTAATTCCGGGAGCAGACGTAACTAAGTCAGCAGCAGATGCAGATAAAGCAAATGCAGGAAATGCAGTAAACACACCAGCAGGTAAGGTAGAAGTTAAAGATCCAGCTAAATTAACAGATGAAGAAAAAGCAAAAGTTAAGAAAGCAGTAGAGGATGTAAATCCAGGATCTAAAGTTATAGTAGACGACAAAGGAAATGCAACAGTAACAACACCAGAAGGAAAAACAGCGGTAGTTCCAGCGGCAGACGTAACTAAGTCAGCAGCAGATGCAGATAAAGCAAATGCAGGAAATGCAGTAAACACACCAGCAGGTAAGGTAGAAGTTAAAGATCCAGCTAAATTAACAGATGAAGAAAAAGCAAAAGTTAAGAAAGCAGTAGAGGATGTAAATCCAGGATCTAAAGTTGTAGTAGACGATAAAGGAAATGCAACAGTAACAACACCAGAAGGAAAAACAGCGGTAATTCCAGCAACAGACTTAACTAAATCACCAGAAGAAGCAGCTAAGCCAGAAGCAGGAAATGCAGTAAACACACCAGCAGGTAAGGTAGAAGTAAAAGATCCAGCTAAATTAACAGATGAAGAAAAAGCAAAAGTTAAGAAAGCAGTAGAGGATGTAAATCCAGGATCTAAAGTTGTAGTAGACGACAAAGGAAATGCAACAGTAACAACACCAGAAGGTAAGACAGCGGTAATTCCAGCAGCAGACGTAACTAAGTCAGCAGCAGATGCAGATAAAGCAAATGCAGGAAATGCAGTAAACACACCAGCAGGTAAGGTAGAAGTAAAAGATCCAGCTAAATTAACAGATGAAGAAAAAAGCAAAAAGTTAAGAAAGCAGTAGAGGATGTAAATCCGTGATCTCAAAGTTGTAGTAGACGATAAAGGAAATGCAACAGTAACAACACCAGAAGGAAAAAAACAGTAGTAATTCCGTGAGCAGACGTAACTAAGTCAGCAGCAGATGCAGATAAAAGCAAATGCAGGAAATGCAGTAAATACACCAGCAGGTAAGGTAGAAGTTAAAGATCCAGCTAAATTAACAGATGAAGAAAAAAAGCAAAAGTTAAGAAAGCAGTAGAGGATGTAAATCCGGGATCTAAAGTTGTAGTAGATGATAGAGGAAATGCAACAGTAACAACACCAGAAGGAAAAACAGCAACAATTCCGAGAGCAGACGTAACTAAGTCAGCAGCAGATGCAGATAAAGCAAATGCAGGAAATGCAGTAAACACACCAGCAGGTAAGGTAGAAGTTAAAGATCCAGCTAAATTAACAGATGAAGAAAAAGCAAAAGTTAAGAAAGCAGTAGAGGATGTAAATCCAGGATCAAAAGTTGTAGTAGACGATAAAGGAAACGCAACAGTAACAACACCAGAAGGAAAAACAGCGGTAGTTCCAGGAGCAGACGTAACTAAGTCAGCAGCAGATGCAGATAAAGCAAATGCAGGAAATGTAGTAAACACACCAGCAGGTAAGGTAGAAGTTAAAGATCCAGCTAAATTAACAGATGAAGAAAAAGCAAAAGTTAAGAAAGCAGTAGAGGATGTAAATCCAGGATCTAAAGTTGTAGTAGACGATAAAGGAAACGTAACAGTAACAACACCAGAAGGAAAAACAGCGACAATTCCAGGAGCAGACGTAACTAAGTCAGCAGCAGATGCAGGTAAAGCAAATGCAGGAAATGCAGTAAACACACCAGCAACAAGAGTGTTAGTTGGAGATAAAGCTAAATTAACAGCTGATGAAATTGAAAAAGTTAAAGAATCAGTTAAAGCAGTAAATCCAGGATCTAAAGTTGTAGTAGATGATAGAGGAAATGCAACAGTAACAACACCAGAAGGAAAAACAGCAACAATTCCAGCAGCTCAATTAGTTAAAGATGCTAAAGATGTTGCAGCTAAGAATAATGGTGAAAACATCAACCTTGACTTCGAAAAAGAAACAGTAGCAGACTTTAATAACTTAACAGATGCAGAAAAAGAAGCTGCAAAAGCTAAGATTAAAGGAGCAAATGCTGATGTAGAAGAAGTTATCTTCGACAAAGCAGGAAATGCAACTGTAATTACTAAAGATGGTAAAGCTTACACAATCGCAGCTAAAGATATCTTTAGACAACAAGAAGTTCCAACACGACCAGGAAAAGTTGCAGTGGAAAATCCAGCTAAATTAACAGATGCAGAAAAAGAAGCTGTTAAACAAGCATTGATCGATGCAAATCCAAAACTTAAAGATGCTGAGATCACAATTGCTGATAACGGAGAAGCAACAATTGTTTACCCAGATGGACAAAAAGTAGTGATCCCAGCAAGTGACTTAGTAGAAGCTAAAGCAGCTAATAATGGAAGCAACGGTAATGGTACAGATGGAAATGCTAAATTAGGACAACGTTTAGCTAACACAGGTACAACTGAAACTAATACTGGATTAGCAGGATTAGGATTAGGAATCTTAGGTGGATTACTTGCAGCAGCAAGACGTCGTAAAAACGACAAAAACTAATTTAAAGTTTATAATAAATCTTTAAATATAGTAGAAAGCCCTCGATATTTTTCGAGGGCTTTTTGCTTTGTAAGGTAAGCGTCCAATACCAAGGTATCTATCTTCTGAACATAACTTCCTTTATAATAAAAACATAAAAGAAGGAATGGAGGAAAACAAGATGTCAAAACAAATTGTACCATTAGACGCGTACTTTCTACTGAGGAGGAAAAACGAAAATAACTTCCATATTTTTAATAATGTTAGAAAATTCATAGAGACTCTATTATATTTTTAAATCTCCTGATTATAAGATAAATAACGATACTAAAAATAAATGCTTTAGAAAAAGATATGTTTCTATTTATTTAACGCATAAATAACGAATATTCCAAGGGTGAAGATAGATTTGATAGAACTTGTAATCTAATTAATACAAGTGAATTTACACATGATGCTAAAAATAATTTTTAACAAATATATATAGTAATGATATTGAATAATTTACTTATTTCTTAAATAATAGTAATTTATCTTTACCTGATTTTATCAATAATAAATAAAAAAACAAGATAAACACAATGCATTTCTACTACATTCCCAACCCTAATTTAATGACAATTGAAGCTAGATACTGTATAATGAAAAGCACACTGTTAGGGCTGACCCAAAAGTCTTAAATTTTAAAAAAGTGTATATGATAACTCATAAACGCAGTGGTTTATTGATATCTAAATTCGCTTTATAAAAGCTTTTTAGATATCTAATAAACTTCGCGGGGGTAACTCGACAAAATCGATTTCTCTGAAATCACGATTTTTAAGTCACTCCCTTACATTTGTTATTAAATAGATTAAAGGAGAATTGATATTGAATAATTGGAAATTTATCGTTGTTTTCATTGGAGTATTCACAGTATATGAAATACTTGTAGCACTGATGTGGCTAGGTTTAAAATGGATGATTTCACCTTTTGTTCCCGCTAAGGTTAAATTAGCTATTGGTATCGTGCTATTTATCATTGCTAACTTTTCTATCGTGGCATATATGCTAAGATTCGGAGCACCTTGGATAAATTATGGAAATATTTGGTACTTTTATTTCTTAAATGGTGCTGTAATAGGTGTTATTTTATTAGCCGCTAAGTTATTAATGAAAATCTTTAAATTAAATCTTACTCAAGGACTTAGTTTAAGCATAACTACTCTATACTTAATAGGTATGACTACTCTTGGACTATTTTGGGCATACTCACCTATTGTTATTAATAAGACTATCAAGGTTGATAAACACTTTGATAAACCAGTTAAAATTGCCATGGTATCCGATCTTCATCTTGGGGCATTTTTCTCAAATTCTCAACTTGATAAACTAAATAAGATTGTTGATAAAGAGAAGCCAGATGCTGTAGTTATCGCAGGAGATCTTATGGATGATGATATGGTTATGTATAAAAAGCGTAATATGCAAGAAAATCTTAGTAAGTTAAAAGCTCCCCTAGGAGTTTATACTACGATGGGGAATCACGACCGTGATGCACTAGAAATAGTAAATGAAGTTAAGAAGACAGGGATAATCCCACTATTTGATGAAAGTATTACACTTAATAACGATATAACTTTAGTAGGTCGTAAGGATAAGAGTGTCAGTCGCGATAGACTTGATACAGCTGACCTTCTTAGGAGTGTTGATTTAAACAAGACAATTGTTCTTATCGATCATCAACCTGATGCTGTAGATTATCACGCTACTTTGCCTATAGATGTTCAACTCTCTGGGCATACTCACCGCGGACAACTATGGCCGTTAAACTTTATCACAGATGTAGTGTATACTCTAGATCATGGCTATGCGAAGATTAATGATAAACATTTCTTCACTTCTGCAGGTTATGGTTTTTGGGGACCACCTTTCAAAACTTCAGCTCGTAGTGAAGTATGGCTGATTACTATCGAAGGAAAATAATCAATATATAGAAGAAACCCAACAGTTCGATCCATAAAAATCGATTTGTTGAGTTTCTTTTTTTCTATCTATTTTTTTTGAAAATCTCTACTAGTTTTTTTGCATCTTTTCCATTTAAAAAGTATGCTTTTCTTAATGCTGCAATGTTAAATGCATCATCTTGACTTAAGTTTATAACTTTTTCTAATTCCTTTTTATAAGACGCGCTTTGGAGTCTTTCAAACGCCTCTTTGCTCTTTTCATCACGCTTTTTTATCTTATCTCTTGCGTTAGCAATCATCGCATAGACAAATATAAAACCAAGCATAATGTACACTGTATTCATGTTCATCGCAATTACTTCCTTTAAATTATTCTATATATTAATTATATAAGTTTTGTATGCGATTGTAAATAGGTCTATTATCAGTTTAATCATATTTTCTCTTTTATATGCTGTTTTTATTTATGTGTTTCTTTTTTTCTACGGTTATATTGTATAATCTAATAGTAGTATAAAAACATATATGGAATGTATGTGACAAAGAAAGGATGTAAAAATGAAATTCATTGATAATATAGATATTAATCAATATACAGATTTTATCTTACAAAATGACTACTGTACCATTTTTCAATCTCCTGAATGGACTCAAATAAAAGATAATTGGGATTTTAAACGTGTTGGAGTTGTGGATGATAATAACAATCTATTAGCGACTGCACAAATACTTATAAGAAAAGGTATGTGGTATCTACCTAGAGGTCCACTATTAGATTACAATAACATAGAATTACTTAACTATTTCTTAGGAAATCTAGCTAAATATGCTAGAAAGAATAAAGCTAAACTTGTAAAAAAATAGATATACCTAAACCCTTAAATAATGGAAGATTAGAAGTATTTAATAAAGAATCAGAAAATCTAGTAGATAAAAATATATTAAATGCCTTTAAATCGAACAAATTCTCTCATCGTGGTTTAACTATGAAAATGAGTGATACTATTCAGCCTCGTTTTAACGCTGTAACGATGTTAGAAGATTTTCCTGATAAACTTCCTAAGCACACTAAACGTTTATTAAAGGATGTAGATAAGCGTTTTGTAGAAGTTAGACAAGTTGGAATAGATAAGTTAGATGACTTAATGTTTGTTCTAGAATGTACAGAGAATAGAAAGAATATTTCTTTACGAAACAGAGATTATTTTAAAAAACTTATGGAATTGTACAAAGAGCGTGCACTTGTTTATATAGCGTATCTTGATATTGCTAATGCATTAGCTAAGACTAGAGAGAAAAAAGAAACTCTAGAGCAAGAAATACTTAAACTTGGCGAAAATATGCATAAGAAAAGAAAAACTTTGGAAGATCAATTTAATTCTACAAAAAAACTAATTGAATTCTTCGAAAGTTTCAATAGTACACAAGAAGAAATACTTTGTGGAGTTATTTCTATCGCCTATGGAAAAAATGCTGAGATGCTATATGCAGGAATGAACGATAAATTTTCTAAAATTCCAGCACAATATAAAACATATGTTGATAGTATGTTAAAAATGAAAGAATTGGGCTGCACTACTGCTTCTATGGGGGGTATCGAAGGTGATTTAAATGATAGTCTTTTAGCATTCAAATCTAATTTCACTCCTAATATTGTTGAACATTATGGGGAATTCGATTTAGTAATCTCTCACACATTCAATCTAATGTACAACTATGGATTACCATTAAGAAGAAAAATATTAAAACTAATAAAAAGATAAAAAATAAGTCTGTAAATCACTATGGTTTACAGACTATTTGTTTTAATCTACTATTTTAATGTATATAAAAAGAAAATTATTATTATAATTTCCAAGTAATTTTGTTTATTATCCATCCAAATATAACTGAAACAGCTGCAATAATAAAGATTATATGTAATCCTTGATATGAGTGTTCTATACTGTTAATGCCATTAACTTGACTAGCATATACTAAAACCATAGATTGATGCCATAAGAGTTTGGCCTAATGTTCTTAATAATAAGCTAAAAAGTAGTCGCTATATTAAGTTGTTCTTTAGGTACAACTTCTTGGAATGCTACTTGTGCTGATGGGAAAATCAAACCATGACCAAGTCCAAGGAAAGCACCACTAATCGAAATATAGTAATAAGAAACACCTATTGGAGCAAAGGCCATCATAAATACCGAAACAGCTATCGCTATAAAAACCTATATTTATAAGTTTTTTTCAAACGACCATTTACTTATAAATTTAGCAGAAAAATCTCGTTGCTAACATAACTGCGATAGAACTAAAAAAATCTGTGTTCCACCCGCCATAGTTGCACTAGTTCCTAATACAACCTGCGCCCACATTGGAGCGTAAATACTATATCCAATGGCAAAAAGCATAGACCAACACCATAATTAAGTTTTTTTCGTAATGTAAGACATATTCTTTAACAGACTAATTGGCAGAATCGGTTCTGTTTCCTTTTTTTCCCACTTCCATAGTATATAACCACTAACAATTACAAATATTGCTAGTAAATTATTCATAAATATATTAAGCCTCGGAAGATTACTAATCCAATAAAGAATAACTCCCGAAATAATCACTAATAGTCCACTTCCAATGTAATCAACTCTTGGTTTTTTTGTGAAATTACAGTTTCCTTTATAAAAAAATTTGGATTAATACTAAAGAAACTACTGAAAAATGGAACAAGGCTAAAAAAATATCCAAGACCACCCTAATACATCAACTACAAAACCTCCAGCAATAGGACCTAAGATACTTGCCACACCATAGAAGGCTGTTACCCATCCTAAAGCAACGGCTCTTTCTTTCGCATCAGGAAAAAGCTTAGCATATATTACAAAAGGAATAGAGATCATTCCTCCTATACCAATACCCATTAATCCTCTAGCAAACACCATCATCCAGATATTTACAGAAAATCCTCCTAGTATAGAAGCTATTGAGAAGATTAAAATTGATAATTGAAATGCTTTTTTATTACCTATTACTTCTCCAAGCTTACCCCAAAGGACAGTTGTCATAGCTATAAAGAATAATAACATAGAAGTTAATAGACCTAATTGATTTATACCATTTAAATCCTTTATGATTTGTGGTAATGCTGTATTCAACATTGTTGTATCAAGTCCACCTATAAAAATTAGCTAAAAAGCAAAGCTATCATAGATAAACGTTTTTTTGAATTCTCGTCATTGTATTTCCTTTCATTCTTTTCAATTTATTTTCAAGACATTTATTTATTATATACTATCTTTTTCTATTTTTTTAAAAAGATTAAGAATATATAATAGGGAGCGACTCAAAAAAATCATGATTTCGTAGAAATCGATCTTGTCGAGTCACTCCCTAAGCTACATTAAAAAAACAGTAGTATAAGAAAGCTAAATCCATATATAAAATTAAAGAGCTTTTCTCTCTAGTGATTTCATCAAAATTACTAGAGAAAAAGCTCTTGTTTAATTATATTTTTTTACAAATTCAGATTTTAGTTTCATAGCTCCGAAACCATCAATTTTACAATCAATATTGTGATCTCCATCAACTAATCTGATATTTTTAACGCGAGTTCCTTGTTTTAATGTAGAAGAACTACCTTTAACTTTTAAATCTTTAATTACAGAAACTGTATCTCCATCTTGAAGTACATTTCCATTAGCATCGCGATAAACTTTTTTTCCTCTTCTGCTGAACTAGCATCTTCTGGTGACCACTCGTGGGCACACATAGGACATACTAGCATATTTCCATCTTCATAAGTATATTCACTTTTACATTCTGGACAATTAGGTAATGTCATTGTTTTCCTCCATAAAATTTCAAATTTGTACAAAAAATATTATACCATAATGAGAAGCAATATCAAAACAATATCAAAAAAATTATTTTTCTTGAAAAACGTTGATATGATAATGATTTAAAAGCTTAATTCAGCTTATTAAAAAAATTTTTTAAAAAAATCGTCTACTTTTTGTAGGCAAAGTACTTGAAATTTTGAGAAAGTAGGAGTAAAATATGAATTAAAGAGTTATCATTCTATATTAAATAGCGATTATTCTAAAAATATAAATATAAACAATAAAAATTTAAAGCGAAAGAGGAATCAAATTATGGTTAAATATGATTTATTAGTAGTAGGATTTGGTAAAGCCGGAAAAACTTTAGCAGCAACATTTGCTAAAGAAGGGAAAAAAGTAGCAGTAGTTGAAGAAAGCAGTGCAATGTACGGTGGTACTTGTATCAATATCGGATGTATCCCAACTAAAAACTTTAATCGTAGCTGCAGATAACAAAAAAAGACTTCGCAGAAGCTAAAGCTACAAGAGATGCTGTTGTATCTAAACTTAATGCTAAAAAAACTTCGCTATGTTAGACAATAGCCCAAATGTTGATGTTTACACAGCTCACGCTAAATTCGTTTCAAATAAAGTAGTAGAAATTTCTGCTAATGGAGAAACTAAACAACTTGAAGGTGAAATCGTAGTAATTAACACTGGAGCTAAAAACAATGTATTACCAATTCCGTGTTTAACAACATCTAAAAAAATGTTTACGATAGCACTGAATTCCAAAAATTAGAAAAAGCTCCTAAAACTCTAGGAATTATCGGTGGAGGTAACATCGGATTAGAATTCGCTAACCTTTACGCTCGTCTTGGAGTTAAAGTTACAGTAATCGACTTCGCTCCTGGAATCTTAGGAAGAGAAGACAAAGATATCGCAGAACTTGCTCAAGGATACTTAGAAGAAGCAGGAATCGAGTTCAAACTAGGAACTGCAACAAAAGAAATCCGCAACAACGGAGAACTTGTAGTTGTTGATACAGAAAAATATGGTCCATTAGAATTCGAAGCAGTATTACACGCAACTGGACGTCGTGCTAACACTGAAGGATTAGGATTAGAAAACACTGACATCGAATTACGTCCAAACGGAACAATCGTAGTTGACGAATTCTGTCAAACAGCTGTAGAAAAATGTATTTGCAGTTGGTGATGTTAACGGTGGATTACAATTTACTTATGTATCATTAGATGACTTCAGAGTAGTTAATGGATACTTACACGGTAATAAAGAATACACAACTGCTGACCGTAAAAACGTACCTTACTCAACATTCATCTCTCCAGCATTATCTCACGTTGGATTACACAAAGAAGAAGCTGAAGCAGCTTACTCTAATGTTGCAGTAGCATCATTACCAGTAGCTAACATGCCAAGAGGAGCTGTTAACCAAGATCCACGTGGATTATTCCGTGTAACTGTAGATAAAGACACTAACTTAATTCTTGGAGCTACTTTATTCGGTAAAAACTCAGAAGAAATTATCAACCTAATTAAAATGGCAATTGATAACAAAAATTCCTTACACTTACATCAGAGATCAAATCTTCACTCACCCAACAATGGCTGAGAACTTAAATGATGTATTCAAATTAATCTAATAACTGCAAAAAGCTTAAAATCTCAATAATAATTTGAGATTTTAAGCTTTTTTTATTGATTTTCAATTTGGGAGTGGCTCAAAAATCATGATTTGGAAGAAATCGATTTTGTCGAGTCACCTCCGTACAGTTTATTAGATATCTAAAAAAAGCTTTTTATAAAGCGAATTTAGATATCAATAAACCACTGCGTCTATGAGTTTTCATATAAACCTTGTTAGAATTTAGGGCTTTTGGCTCAGCCCCAACCCAACATTATAATTATCATACTCAAGTTCATGTGTAGATTTTTTTCAAATAGTGTTTTTATAATTTAGATATTTTTCGAGTCTATTGCTTAATTGAATTAGATTTCAATTAATTTAACTAGATTTGTATTACTTCAATCGATCTTTTTAGAATAATATTCCCTAAGAAGACCACTACTGTTTTCATTAGAACCTCATTTCCAAGATAAATAAAATGTACCTTTTCATTTTTTTAATTTTTTTGACATATTAAAAATTGACGTTTGTACAACAAGCTGTTACCTAGATTCTATTCTCTACACATCCTGAATGTGACAAAAAAATCCAAAAAAATACTGTCTAGATTTATAATTTTCTTACGACTCCAAACTCGCAAAATAATTCAGAAAGCATGAGCAGTTCAAATTAATAGTTCTCTCCTCTTTCAATTTTTTTCTACATAATAAATTGATTTTCTATTACCCACCAGAGTATTGCTTTATTATTAAGTCTAAGAGTAACTTTTACCTAATACACCTTTATCTTTGATTTGCAGGCAGTTTGTCCCCACAACAGGTATTATTATTCTATCTCCATCTACCTTTCCAAGAAGATTTATCTGACTAATTTATGATGGAAGCACTCCCCATGTTGGCCAACAGTAAAGATAATCATATTATCCCCTTTATAATAATGAATACTTCCACCATCACTCCACTCATATTTATAACTACTAGAATTTCCTTTTTCAATTCTATACACATTAGAAGCAGTCAATAAGTCTAATGCTTCATCCATAGTATAAGTTCTTTCTTTAAGTGCATTTACTATATCAAGATAATCTGCCGCAGAAATAGAGTAGGCACGCTCTTTACCAGGTAATTTTTTTCTTCTTTGTTCTGTAATCATCTCTAAATACAGTGGATTCCCGAATTGTCCAGCACTATTACCACCAATAACTACAGCTTCTGCTAAACCTGCGGCCGCTTCATAGTTATGGTTAGCTGATGTGTTCTGAGACTTAGTTTCCTCTTTACTTGATTTAGAATCATTAGTATTAGATTCATCACTATAACTAACACTATCAACATAGTAATAAGATCTCTCTTTACCACCTTTATAATTTTTATTATTAAGGCTTAAAGTAATTTCTCCAACTTTCTTCTCATTATTACGTTCTTTTTCTACTGGATCTAGTATATTTATTCTAACTTTATCCCCTTCAACCTTCCATTTATCTTTAGCTTCTGTTTCAATACGGTTTGCACTAGTTCCTTGGAAGTTAACTACTAATTTCTTATCTTGTTTGTAATATTTTATAATATCATCTTTAGTATTATTTGAATCAAATTTATCGTTTGTTTCTTTTAAAAGTTTTCATCTTTTCTAAGTATTTCTAGTACACTTCTTCTTCCGAATATGTATTTGGTAGATATTCATTAAACACATCTACTACATCACTTTATAGTCCACAACAAAACCATTACTTAATTTAATATCTTTATCCTCCTTTCCAATAGTAATTAAATTTAATGTTGCCGGTTTAATAAGACTAGTTTCATTCCCTCTAGCATAAATTTTTATAATTAAGATTTTTTTCAACTTTGTCTAAATTATGATTTATTCCTCTTGTTTGATTCGTTAAACTATCATCAATATTACCATTTTTCGTTTGACATCCAGTTAAAATAAGAGCTGTACTAAATATAGTTATTAATATCTTTTTTTCATTTTTTTATATCCACCTAAAATAAATTTTTTTCATATATTATAATAATTTTCATTTTAAAATTCACAATACTCCTGAGCGTTGAAAGTTCTATCAATCCTATCCCTTAAATGATTTAAATCTCAGTATTCCACAAAAGAATTTTTTTATGTAAATATTATAACATAAATTTATATTTGCAGTAAGTAGTAACAATTTAATTCTTAAATACAAAAAAATCTTTCTCCTTGATTTTGATTTACTAAATCTTTCGCTATCTTTCACAAATATAAATATACACTGAAAAAAAGTTTTTGAACTTTGATATTTCTTCCTTATTTAAATATTATATGTTAAAAAAACATTTTTTTCTTTTTTTCACTAGCACACAGAAGAGATATTAAATTTATGAAATTTCTAAGGCCATTACTTCTATACTAATAATGATAAAATAAAAAAATATATAATATAGTATTTGAACTGGAATTTACTTTTGGGAATTTATAATTTTCAAATAATTAAAAAAATATGTCTTAATCCCTTTACAAACAAACATTTTTTTCTTGTATAATGTACACATGTCTTTTTAAAAAATACAATAAATAAAAAAGGAGATCGGACAATGAGTTTATATAAAAGAATTCCATTAATAGCAAAACTTATTATAGCTGTAACATTAGGGATAGTTTTAGGAAGTACTCTATCAACATCAATCATTAGAGTTTTCGTTACATTCTCATCAATTTTCAGCTCATTCTTAGGATTTACAATTCCACTTATTATCGTTGGATTTATCGTACCAGGTATTAGCCAAGTTTCTAACAACGCTGGTAAATTACTTGGATTATCAACAGGAGTTGCATATATTTCTACAATTATCGCAGGAACATTTGCATTCTTGACAGCTGAAGCAGTATTACCAAACATTTTAGCTAACGCTACATTACAATCATTCAAAAACCCTGAGGATTTATTATTAAAACCTTTTATCGAGTTTAAAATGACTCCAATTTTTGATGTTACTACTGCTCTTATTATCTCATTCATCTTAGGAATTGGGATTTCAGCAACTCAATCAGAAGGACTTAAACAAGGATTCGCAGACTTCGGAGAAATCATCGAAAAATTACTTTCTACAGTAATTATTCCACTTCTTCCATTCTATATCCTAGGTGTATTCATGAACATCACAGCTTCTGGTGAAGTATTCAAAAATTTTAAAAAAATCTTCGCAATGGTATTCGTATTAATTATTATTATGCACGTAATAATCATTATTATCCAATACTTCGTAGCTGGAACACTTAACGCTAGAAACCCATTCAAGATGCTTGTTAACATCTTACCAGCATACATGACAGCAATAGGTACTCAATCTTCAGCTGCTACTATCCCAGTAACACTAAGAAGTACTAAAAAAATGGGTGTTGATAAAAACATCGCAAACTTTACAATTCCATTATTTGCTACTATCCACTTATCAGGTAGTACAATTACATTAACTACATGTGCGTCTGCAGTATTCTGGTTACAACACGGTGCTGCATTCCCATCAGCTGCAGTAATGATTAAATTCATCTTATTACTAGGTGTAACAATGGTAGCTGCTCCTGGAGTTCCAGGTGGTGGAGTTATGGCGGCTCTTGGATTATTACAATCAGTTCTTGGATTCAACGAAATTATGTTATCTCTAATGATTGCATTATACATCACTCAAGATAGCTTTGGAACTGCATGTAACATCTCTGGAGATGGAGCTTTATCAGCAATCGTTGATAGATTAAATAGAATTTTCTTCAAAAAAGGCGAAGAACAAAAAGCATAAAAAATTATCCCGCAAACATAAGTTTGTGGGATTTTTGATCTATAATAAATACGATTGATAAAAAATATCGTAAGCATCGAATAACAAGGTATCGAGAAATGTTCCCTAACGCTGAGATAATAATAGATAGATTCCATATGGTTCAAAATATTAATAGAGAATTAATCGAAGCTAGAGTAAAACTAATGAATTAATATAAGAATAAAAAAGCCTCTACTTATACTGTTCTAGAGAACTTCTGGAAGTAAGATTAGAAGATAGAGATAAAGTAAATTCAACAAAAACAGTTTATTCTAGAAGCTTTAAATGTTATGTAACTAGAAAAGAGGTATTAAATTATATACTAGTTATAGATGCTGAATTTACAGCTAGCTATGAGAGAGTACATGAGATAAGAGAAGCTATTAAAGCTAAAGATTCTATAGAATTAGAGAAGTATATAGATATAGATACTAGAGGATTATCTAAAGGTGCAGATAATATGAAAAAGCACAAAGAGTATATGCTTAGCGCTGTTTAAATATGAGGTCCATTAGAAGGATTTAATAATAAAAATAAAAACTACTAAAGAGACTATCTTATGTATATTCTAGCTTTTAGTAATTTCAGATTACACATTTTAATTATGTCTAGATTATTTGTTTCTAAATATAAAAAAATAATATCAAACTTAATGAAAGTAAGGAAAAATCTAAGCAACAAACTGCTGCCTAGATTTCTAGAGTGATTTTTTTCTATGCTCCGAACTTGACAAAGAGCCAAGAAAAGAATTTTTATCAATCTTTTTTTTGCTTTTCTTTATGCTTTTTGGTCAACCCCACATATCATTTCTTAAGAAATCATGATTTTTGAGTCGCTCCCAGTCTTGTGTTCTTAGAATAAGGAAACTGGAATTTTGTAAGTTCTCTATCTTGGAAAGGATATAAAAATCTTTTAAACTGATGGGTTTTCTTGGTGAAAGACTGTGAAATTTTTGATATAATATAAAGAATCAACTGATAGATGCTTTTTTATTTGTCTAGAAAAAAGAGATATTTTTTAAAGACTTACAGGTGAGAACTAAGGAAATTTACATACATATGTAATGTTTGATAGAAACTCACTCTATCCTCATCAGTAGATAAACAGAAATAGATTAAATGAAAGGAGAAACAGATGCCTGGAAATTATTCAACACGTGAATATCGTGAAAAATTATACGATGATCTTCATGTTAGATCGAGAGATACAGCTATTTTGATGTGTGCAATTTTTATTGCCTCTATCGGACTAAATATGAATTCAACAGCTGTTATTATAGGAGCCATGTTAATTTCACCTCTCATGACACCAATTGTTGGACTAGGATTAGGTTTAGCTATTTTTGACATTCGTTTAGTCAAGCAAGCTCTAGGGGTTTTACTTACTCAAGTATTGGTCAGTTTACTTGTATCGACTCTGTATTTCTGGATTACTCCCTTATCTTATGCAAGTAGCGAGTTGATTGCACGAACTTCTCCAACGATTTGGGATGTCTTAATTGCTATTGCCGGTGGGGTTGCTGGTGTGATCGGTTCAAGGAAAAAAGAAGCAAACAATATTGTGCCAGGAGTAGCCATTGCTACAGCTTTGATGCCGCCTATCTGCACTGCCGGCTATGGTTTAGCTAATGGAAATATACGATTTTTATTTGGAGCTCTCTATCTTTTCTTGATTAACTGTGTCTTTATAATGCTAGCCAACATTGTTGGAGCAAAAATTTTAATGAGAAAATCTCCCTTAACTTCATTCAAAGAGCTAAAACATTAAAATGAAAAATTGGGTTGATATCTTTGATTGTATTATTGGTTGTTCCAGCCAGCTATTCAGCAGTTACTCTGACGATAGAACAAGCGCGAAAAGAAGGTGTCAAACAGTTTGTAGGAAAAGAGTTTGCCAATCATACGGTTATCAATCAAGTCTACAAGTCAAGGGACAATGAATTGATCTTGACAATTGTTGGTGATCCGATTTCAGAAGAAGAATTAGAAACAATCCATCAAAAGCAAGCCTCTTACGGTATTCAATCTGTTCAATTGAAAGTTAATCAAGTTCAGAATTCGACAAAAATTAGATAGTGAAGCGACCAAGGAATTTTTATGAAATTATTAATAAATATATCGACCAAAAACTATCTGAAAAAGATTCACAAAAAGATTTTGTAAAAGAAAATGAAGCAGACAAGGGTTAAGGATATTCTATATCCTCAATCTTTGTCTTTTTAGTTTGATTTTTTTAGAAACAGTAATTAGATCTTGCCCAATAACTTTGAAGGTTTCATTGCGTTCTAAGCCTAATTGGATATCACTATGATATAAAAGGGTAAGATATTTATGTGTTATCATAGTTGGTCTTATTTCTAATTTAAACGTTAATACTTAATCACAACCTAAAAAATCATTTCAGAGTAGTTTCGACTTTGATTAGGTAGATGGAAGTTACTTTGAGAATAAGCTGTTTATAATGAGTTGTCAAAGTATATAAAGAAAACAAGAAAAATCTGTAGATAATACAGACCTTATGATTGAAATAAATAAGATTATAAGTGATTATGTTGAAATTGAAAAATTTACTTTAGAAACTGTTGAATAAAAAGCATCCGTGAAATTAGATCTCCGGATGCTTTTTTTATCTATGTAATTATTTACCTAATTTTTCTAAGTGTTTAGCTAGGCGTTCGTTAACGAAATCCCAGTTTACAACACGGAAGAATTCTTTAATGTAGTCTGGACGACGGTTTTGGTAGTTTAGGTAGTATGCGTGCTCCCAAACGTCTAATCCAAGAATTGGAGTAAGACCTGTTAAGTATGGAGAGTCTTGGTTAGCTGTAGAAGTAACTACTAATTTACCTTCTTTGTCTAAAGCTAGCCATGCCCAACCACTACCGAATCTTGTAGCAGCTGCAGCTGAAAAGCTCTTAACGAACTCTTCGTATCCACCAAGTTCAGCTTCAACTTTTTCTTTTACTAATCCAGCGAATTCAGAAGAATCTGCTTTAGTTAGAGATTTCCAGAATAGGCTGTGGTTGTGGTGTCCACCACCGTTGTTGATAACAGCTTGACGAATATCAGCAGGTACGTTATCAATGTTTTTTAATAAACCGCAGATGCAGTTAGCTTCGAATTCTGGGTGTTTTTCTCTAAAAGCTGCGTTTAAGTTGTTAACGTAAGCAGCATGGTGTTTGTCGTGGTGAATTTCCATAGTTTTAGCGTCGATAACTGGTTCTAAGAAATCGAATCCATAAGGTAATTCAGGTAATTTAAATGTCATAGTAATAATCCTCCTAGGGTTTTTTTATAAATATATTATAATTATAAGAAAAAAATATTTAAAAATAAACAACAAAAAAATGCTTACAAAAAAATTTTTTTCCGACTAAAAACTATTTTTTTATCGTTGTAATAACAACTAATTAAAAATTATATAAAAAGTTAATAAAGTTTGAAATGGAAATAAGATATTTGCATGAATATACCATTATTTATATTTTATAATTGATAGACCTAAGTTTTGTGATTTTTTTAATGGCTATCTATGGACTAATTCATGAAAAATTTTTATACAATAGTATTTGCATGAATTATTTTTAATCATGATAGGAAATATATGGCTATTAGACTTTAATTTTTTTAATAGTTTAATAGTATAATTATAGTTGGAAAAAAATTGTATAGATGAATGATTCGAATTTTTAATCGAAAGGAATTTGATAATGAAAATAGGAATAGATAAAATTGGTTTTGCAATGCCAAATTATTATTTAGATATTCGTGATTTAGCCGCAGCGCGTGGAATAGAACCAGATAAATTTACAAAAGGTTTATTACAACTTGAAATGAGTATTCCACCAGTTTCTCAAGATATTGTAACTCTTGGAGCACAAGCTGCATATGAAATATTAGATAAAGATGATTTAGAAAAAATTGATATGATTATCGTAGGAACTGAGTCTGGAATTGACCAAAGTAAAGCTTCTGCGGTATTTATTCACGGTCTTTTAGATGTTCAGCCATTTGTGCGTGCTATTGAAGTAAAAGAAGCATGTTATGGTGCGACGGCAGCATTAGATTTTGCGAAAAATCATGTTATGAATAATCCAGAATCAAAAGTTCTAGTTATAGCTAGTGATATAGCAAAATACGGAGTTAAATCATCTGGTGAATCGACACAAGGTGCAGGAAGCTGTGCAATGCTAGTTAGCAGCAACCCTAGAATCTTAGAACTTAACAATGATAATGTTTGTTTAACTCGTGATGTTATGGACTTCTGGCGTCCTAATTATTCACATTATGCATTTGTAGAAGGAAGATTTTCAACGGAACAATACCTTGATTGTTTAACTACTACTTGGGGAAGATTCTCAGAAAAATCAAAACAGAATCTTAATGATTTTTCAGCAGTATGCCTACACTTACCATATCCTAAATTAGGATTAAAAGGTTTAAGTTTATTATTAGAACAAGCTGAAGAAGATAAAAAAGAAGAATTACTTGCTCGTTTTAATGAGTCTATTTTATACAGTCAACGTGTAGGTAACATTTATACAGGATCATTATTCTTAGGACTGTTATCTTTACTTGAGAACAATACTACTTTAGAAGCGGGGAATAAGATTGCATTATATAGCTATGGAAGTGGTGCTGTTGCGGAAGTATTTAGTATGACTTTAGTTGATGGTTATAGAGAACAACTAAGAAACAATCGTTTTGACGATTTTGACAGTAGAACATGTATTTCAATTGACGAATATGAAAAAATGTTCTTTAGAGATACTACAGTTGATGAAGAAGGAAACTTAGATATTTCTGATATTCAAGATGAAAGCAGATTTGTTTTAGAAAAAATTGAAAATCACAAGAGAGTTTATAAAAAACAATTTTAATAGAGGGAACTATGGAAAAAATTTGGAGTGGATTTTATAAGAAAAATATTGGTGAACGCTTAGAGGTTATTAAACAAGCTGATATTTTAAGTGAGGAGCATCTAGAACTTCTTAAAAATAACAAAGTTTTAGATTTTGACACAGCTAATAATATGGTGGAAAATGTAATTGGAACTTTTTCATTACCTTTTAGTGTTGTGCCAAATTTTACTGTTGATGGGAAACAGTATGTAGTACCATTTGTTACAGAAGAACCATCCGTAGTTGCAGCTTGTAGTAATGCTGGGAAGATAGTAGCGAAATCAGGTGGCTTCAAAACAAAAATCCTTGATAGAAAAATGATTGGTCATGTTGCGTTATACGATATAGCAGATACTACTGCAGCTGTAGAGCGTATTTTGCAGAGTAGAGAACTTCTTTTAAAAACAGCTAACGAAGCATATCCATCTATTGTAGCTCGTGGTGGTGGAGCTTGTGATATTGATGTCAAAGTTCTATCAGAAGAGGGTGTAGATTTTGTAGTTGTTTACCTTATCGTTGATACTTTAGAAGCGATGGGAGCCAATATGTTAAATACTATGCTAGAGGCGCTTAAAGTTTCGTTAGAATTATTAACTGAAGGTGTAGTTCTTATGGCGATATTATCGAATTACGCGACACGCTCACTAGTTACTGCTGAATGTTCTATTCCATTCGAAAACTTAGGAGAAAATGGAGAGTATTTAGCTAAAAGAATTGAGCTTGCGAGTAAATTTGCTAAGCAGATGTTTATCGAGCAGCAACTCACAACAAGGGTATCTTCAATGGTATAGATAGTGTTGTAATAGCGAGTGGAAATGACTGGCGAGCAATAGAAGCGGCATGTCAAAGCTATGCAACTAAAGACGGTAACTATAAAGGACTATCTACTTGGCGTTGTGATAAAGAGGCTAAGGAACTTGTTGGAGAAATCACGTTACCTATGCCGGTTGCTAGTGTAGGTGGATCTATCGGAATTAATCCTACTGTGAAAGTAGCGAGAGGACTATTGAACAATCCGGATGCGAAAACATTAGCGAGTATACTCGTTTCAGTAGGTTTAGCTCAAAACTTAGCAGCGCTAAAAGCGTTGGTAGGAGACGGGATACAAAAAAAGGTCATATGAAATTACATGCTAAATCTTTAGCGATTTTTAGCTGGAGCTACAAATGAAAAATATTGAATTAATAGTAGAAGAGTTAAGAAAAGAAAAAAACATATGAATCTAGCCAGTGCTAAGAAAAATAGTAGAGAAATACAATAAATAAAGATTAAGAGAGATTAGGATTCCTAGTCTCTCTTATTTGATAAATTGAGTAAAAATCTATATTCTTTATGAATAAATCTAAAAAAAGATTAATAAATTTAATCTTGATAAACTGTTTAGAAAAAAATAGAGAAATCTATTTATAGTAGAAATGTTTTAAAAAAACAAACCAAAAATCACCATTACTAAGGGGTTTTTTTGGTATCATATAAATGTGATGAGAGTCCTGTTTCTAGTGTCTTTATATTCTGTTTTATGATAAATAGTGTAACTTTTTTTAAACTGTGTGAGCAGTTTCATTGATTAATAATTAAAAAAATGATTTATCATATAAAGTATAGAAATTAACAAATTAATATCTATAAAAAAATATTTAAAGAAAAAAAGTATATTTAATTTCAGTTTATAGAAAATTGATATGTAGTATACGGGAGGTACAATTATGTCATTAGAAAATAAATTCGACGAAATCAAAGGATCGGTTAAAGAAGGTTTAGGAAAATTAACTGGAGATAAATCATTAGAAGGTGAAGGATTAGCAGAACAAGTAGTTTCTAAAGTAAAAGAAGCTGCAGAAGATGCTAAAGATGCAGTAGAAGGCGTTATCGATAGCGTTAAAGATAAATTAAAATAATACTGATATTTATTGAATCTTTTTAGGATATTAATAAATCTAAGTGAAAATAATAATTTAGTATTCTTACAAAATAGACAACTGACTAGAGTAGAACTTAAGTCCGTTGCCTATTTTTATATTATTTCAGTAAAGATGTTCCCAGGATATCAATTTTAACTTAACTCAAAAAACATCGCCATGTGAAATGACGATGTCTTTTGTTCTTTTAATATAATTCGAATCTTTCTACGTAGTACATAGTTCTATTAGTTCCGCTAGTATAATTTTTATTGTTCAAGCGAAGAGTCATCATACCTACAGGTTGTCTTGTAGCAACATTTTCGTATGGGATAAGAACTCTATCACCTTTAATATCCCATTTTTCTACTGGCATGAAGATTGCGTCAGTAGCACCGCCGTAGCCAATATCACTTTTTGCTAAGAATACTTGATCTTTTGCGAAGTACACTACTTTATTTTTGTGATTCATTAATTTTCCTAAGTTCTCTTTATTATAATCAGCAACATGATTATTTAATTGTACAAATTCAATTTCTTTATCGTTGTGTAATCTTTGTAATACATCTTGTTTTTGGAATGTTTGAGCGTTATATGTATTTAATAAATCCAACACTTTAGTTAAGTTTATTTGTTTTACTACATTGTCGCTACCATCATTACTAGCAATGTATCTCACAACATTAGCAGTGCTACTTCCTTGTAAGTTTAGCATACCATAAGCCATAGGTTGTAAAATTTCCCCAGCTTTAGCTAAATCATGTTTATAAGCTTGGGTATTATTGTTTTGAATATTTTGTTTAGATGGAGTAGTTACTTTTGTTGTAACTTTTTTGTTTATACCTTTATTAGTATTGTTAGTATCTTTAATATTGTTGTTATTATTGTTAGTTTGGGCAACACGTTCAACTTCTTTTTGTAAATCAGCTAAAGAAGTTGGGTTTTCTTCCGTTGTTTTCACTTCAGTAGTGATAGTATCATTAGTATCTACTTTTTTTTGCTACTTTATCTGTACATCCTGTTAATAATCCAATTCCTAAAAATAAATATACCTGTTATTTTTTTAGAAGTTTGTTCATGTTATTCACCTTCTTTTTTTGTATAATTTCTGTACACTTATATTATACATTTAAAAATTACAAAAAAATCAATACTTTGTTACAAAAAAATATTACATTTATATTACAAATAAATTTAAAAAAAGTATTACAGAATGAAAAATTTCGATAAATATAGTCTTGTGTAGACAATATTTGAACAACTCTAGCTTTTATAGTAAAATATACTAGAAATCAAAATTAGGAGATATTACACATGAATAGAGTTGCTATTGTAAGTGCAAAAAGAACTGCTATAGGAAGTTTTGGAGGAAGTTTAAAAGATATTTCTGCTGCGAAAATTGGTGGAGAGCTAGTAAAACAAGCATTAGAAAGTATAAATCTTAATCCAAATCTAGTTGATGAAATAATATTCGGTAATGTTTTGCAGACTGGTTTAGGACAGAATGTAGCACGTCAAATCGCAGTTAACGCAGGTATTCCAAAAGAAAAAAGTGCCTTTGTTGTAAATAAAGTTTGTGGATCTGGACTGAAAAGTGTTGTTCTTGGGGTGCAATCAATTTTGCTAGGTGATAATGATGTAGTAGTTTGTGGTGGTGTTGAGAATATGAGTGCAGCACCTCATTATACAAAGAATGCTCGTTTTGGACAAAAATTAGGAAGTTTTGAATTAGAAGATACTATAATAAATGATGGTCTTACAGATGCTTTTGAAAACTATCATATGGGTATTACTGCGGAGAATATTGCAGAACAATACAATATAACAAGAGAAGAACAAGATGAATTTGCTCTTTTAAGTCAGAAAAAAGCAACAGCAGCTATTGAAAATAATCAGTTTGCTAACGAAATAGCGCAGATAGTTATTAAAACTAGACGAGAAGAAATTATTTTTGATACAGATGAATTTGTCCGTCCGAATACAACGTTAGAAAGTTTAGCTAAATTACGACCAGCTTTCAAAAAAGATGGAACTGTAACGGCAGGTAATGCATCAGGAATTAATGACGGTGCAGCATGTGTTATTTTAATGAGTGAAGCTCGTGCGAAAGAATTAGAATTAGAAGTGCTTGCTTATATTGACGGTTATGCTTCGACAGGATTAGACAATAAGGTAATGGGCTTAGGTCCAGTTCCAGCAACGCAAAAAGTACTAGAAAAATTGAGTTTAAACATAGAAGATATAGATTTATTTGAAATGAATGAAGCTTTTGCTGCACAATCTATAGCTGTAACTCGTCTATTAAGTTTAGATTTAAATAAAGTAAACACACGTGGAGGAGCTATTTCACTGGGACATCCAATTGGGGCTAGTGGATGTCGAGTTTTAGTTACTTTAGTTCATGCGCTAATAAATGATAATAAGGAAAAAGGTGTTTGTTCGCTTTGTATAGGCGGAGGACAAGGGATAGCTATGGTGATTTCTAGAAAGTAGTTATATGATTTATATAAATATATATCTCTAAGAAAAAGCCGAATATCTCATTAAAAATTAAAGTTATTTATGAAAATAATTGTTTATTAGTGAAGAAAGTGTTAAAAATAGATAAGTGATTATTTTTTTAAGGAGAAATATTGTGAATAAATTCATAAAAGAACATGGACAAGTTATTTTGTGGTTTATATTTCTAGTGTTTATGATAATATCACTTAGTATGGTTTTTTTACACATGGCATTAGATATGCAGTAATAGTATTTGTGCTAAGTTTTATATTGTTATGTCCACCTATTATAAGATTAATTCAGCGTAAAACACGATTGAAAAAAGTAGTATTAGGTATTGTAAGTACACTTGTAATGATATTAACTATGTTAATGACGAATCATTTCAGTGAAGCTAGAAAAGAAGAACAAAGAAAAACTTTCCAAGAGAAAAAAGAAGAACGTGATAAAAAATTAGAAGAACAGTCTTCAGAAGAGAAAAAAGAAGATAATTCTGATGAGAATAAAGAACAACAACAAGTTCTTCCCCCTCCTGCTTCTAAGAAAAAAATTGACGAACAGGATGGAATGAAAAATGAGACTGTTCAATTAGCTCAAACACAACAAAATAAACAACAATCTAGAAAAGTAGTAGTAAGAGCTAGTAAAAAAAGAGTGGAGTTTATTACACACCAACACATCCTTCCTATAACAATATTGCAGCAAGAAATCTACTAGTCTTTAGTTCAGAAGAAGCCGCTCAAAGAGCAGGTTATAGAAGAGCTGCATAAAAATAGATAAATCTCAGACATTTATGTCTGGGATTTTTTTGTTTAAACATAGAAATAATATAAAATAAAAACGTGTTTGGGGAACACGTTTTTTTTATGAACTAAATTAAGTTCTAAGCAATTTCTTGCTTGTTTATATCTAATCTTATATACTTATAGGCGTTATTTAAAAATACTATTTCTATACTTTCCAAAAACGTTGATATTATTATATTTTGTTTTTTTACTCTTTTCTAGTTATAACCAAAATATGCTAACTTTTCGGAAAGTCAACGGAAACTATACAGCAATTTTAGTACCAGTGGTTTTATAAGTTAATAAGGTATGTGCATTTTTTGCACTAACCACTTTTAAGGACGTTTTTTTAACCGTCTTTTTTTAGGGGTTGGAAATGTTGGTATGTTCTTTTTTAGGGTCTCTAAAAATCTCCATATTGTTATGATTACTTATAATATACACGCTGTATTTTTACGTTCTAAGCGTTCTGATTATACTTTCCCTTGTGATTGTACCCCTTGACTTCTTACAAGGCAAATAAACGCCCTTATACTCTTTTTTATGGTCTAAGAAATGTTAGTTTTCTCTTTGTTCGCTCTTGGTTCAACTGAATACTTAATACTTTTTAGGGGGGCTGAAAAGGCTGTATAATATACACCAGGTATTCATTACCGCATTGTTATAACCGCTTCTTTTTGCTGTACATTTCAAGGTAGTATCTTCTTATCACTAACTATTCAAATAAATTGTACAGTTACTTTCCTATCACTCTATTTTATTCTTATTCAGAAGCGGTACAGTAGTTTTTAGTTTTACTTTCCTATACAGCTAATTTCTTCTTATCAAAAACTAGCACAATGATTTAACTTAAAAACAATGCTGTTAACCTTATATATTCTTATATCAAACCGTTACAACAAATTAGCTTCATTAATTCTTATTCCTGTTCTTTATTCTTGTTAAAAATCTTTTTGCAATGATTTTCGTTTAAATATTCTTATCTACGTTATTTTTTTCTTATTAAAAAAATTGTCACAACGATTTCACTTATATACTTCTTATCACTTCATTTTATTATTATCATAATTTGTTACAACGATTATTAAACTAAACTTCTTATCATTGAATAATTTTCTTATCAAAAAAACTATAGCAACAATTTAGCGTTGTGTTTTCTTGAACATACTCTTTTTATCCTATTAAAATCTTTCAGAACAGTTTTTATTAGATTTATTCTTACCGCTTCTTATTATTCTTATTTCCTATTGTGAAAAAAAGATTATCCATTTACCGCTATATCAGTTTTTATTTTTTTCTTATCACAAATCATTAAAAACAAATTTTTAGTTTTACTTTCTTATCACTCTATTTTCGCCCTATCACATACTTTTTATAACAAATATGATTTTTTTGCAACCTTATAAACCTTATTTATTCTTAGCATAAATTGTTGTAATAAATTAAAGCTGCAGCTTGCTATCTTTGTAAATTAATCTGATTACAAATCTTCACAACAATTTTATCATTTTTTTCACCATATAAACTATAGTTCTTCTTATTACAAACTATCTCAACAATATAGTTATATATATTCTTATACTTAATATTTCATCTTGTTAAAAATCTCTTATAACGGTTTTTTTGGGATTATATTCTTATCAATATAACTAATTGCTGTTAAAAATCTTTTCTAACAATTTAACTAATTACTTTCTTCTTTATGTATTTTTCATCTTCTCAAAAATTCATTACAACAGTTCTTGTATTATTATTCCTACCGCTTCTAATTCTTCCTATCACAAATCACTGAAACAATTTAGCTATTATACTTCTTATCGCTTATTATTATTCTTATTAAAAATCTTTAATAACTATTTAGGGTTATTACCTCTTATCACGCTACCTTATTACTATAACATTTTGTATCATTTACTTATATATAAATTAATCTGAGGTTTTCTGAGGTTTTTAATGCTATATAGGTTTTTTTATGCCACTAAATGCCACTAAATGCCACTAATATATATATATTTTTCCAATGTAGTATTTTGTAGTAATTATATATAGGTTTTATACTCACATTTTTCCAACATTTTTTTACCTATATAGGATTTTTATTCCAACATTTTTCCTACAATTTTTACTTTCACGAGAAAAAAATGTACAGTGACGGCGTGAAGTCCGAACAACATGGTAGAGAGGTACTATCCCCCTTTTTAAAAACTTCTTTTTTTGATATATATGTTTTTTTATATAAGGTTTTTCTAAGGTTTTTGAAAACTCCTTTAAGACAGCCGAAAACAGCCGATTTTAAAGATATATAGATTTTTTTATGCCAACATTTGCCAACATTTATAGGTTTTATTTGTCAAGTTTTTTTCAAGTTTTGACAAGTTTTTTTATCTATATATGCTTCTATACCAACATTTACCAACATTTTTATACAACATGAATAACACTCATATTTCTTAAATTTTTATCTATATATAGAGTTTTATTCCCGTATTTTTCCAGTATTTTTACACTATACCTTATAGAATTTTATGTAACTAAAAAGCTACTATCTCAACATTCTCTATATAGGTTATTTTTTTCCGATATTTTTCCGATATTTTATGTAAAAAAACGTTATTTTTTTACCTTTAAAAAAATGGTAGTTTTTTTGTTAGTAAAAAAAGTAGTTTTTTTCTTACTACTGTTTAAAAAGCTGTTTAACGTGTTTCAACTCAATTTAGTGTAATTATATCTATTTCCATACAGAAGCGGTCTAATAACTGCATATTACCGCTTCTAAGGGAAAAGAAATAGTCACTGTTCATTATTATTGTTTTTTCTCTATATACATTTCAAACCTTTGCATTTCTTAGCATTCTACCTTAATAATTTATACCTTTTACCGCTTCTAAAAATAGTGTATTTTATGAATTTTTTCACGCTTCATTCACGCTTCAATATAATTTTATCAAAAAAAGACACCTAATAAATAGATGTCTTGGTTGTGTATATCAAGTTTTGTTCTTTGTTCATTCATTGTTCAATAGGTTTATATATCCAGTTCTTCTAAGTACTCATTATGTAACTTCATACAGTAACGTTCACTTTTTAAACCTACCATTCTTGCTACCTTTTTGCCATTCTTCTAACATATAGTATCTCCACCAGAATATATACCTTATTCGTATATCTTCTATTTGGTCTATAACGCTTGATAGGTATTCTCTTTCTTTCTCTATTGCTATTTTGAGTTTACTTATCTTATTTTCAGTATCTTGTATTTTAGATAATAGATTAGTACCAGTAAAATCATAGTTAGTTCTACTGCATGTTATTTTTACTTTTGTATAGTCCATGGTCTGAACATGTGATTTACTATGTTGTTTTTTTCTTGCAACTCTTCTACTAAGTCATATAATCTATATAACTGTTCTGTTAAGGCTCTATACCTATTTAATTTTTTTGCTTTTTTTATCATTGTTCAATCTTTTGTTCAACTCTTGGCGGGGTTTTTAACTTTTTATATATCCTTTATCAGATAATAGATTGACCAACTTCACTTTATGTTCATCAATAATCTTGTTTTCTTCATCAGTTGCCTTACGTGAAAAATTAAAGTATACAGCTATCAATAATTCACGTTCTATGCTGTCTATTTTGTTTAGGTAGGTTTCTATAGCTACCGCTTCTTTTAGAGGTCGTATCGTCCGTATAACGTTCTATTATAAGGTCAAGTTTAGATAGTTCTTCTCTTGATAACTGCATATTGTTTATTACTCCTTAATTATTTTAGCTATGTGTAAGTAAGCTAAGGTAGGATATGTTGAAGAAAGCTCATTATCTTTAAAAATACTCTATGTTTAATAAAAAAATTCATCTTCTTGTAATTCTTCATTGATGTATTTGTTAATATTAAAAATTTATGGGGTTTAATGTGTTTCTTGATACTTCTTCTACTCTAGTTATTTTTATACATTGTTTTAACTCCTTTAATTAAATTCTACTGGCAACCATTGTTCATACGGTTTATAACGTTTATACACTGGTAGTAATAATATTTTGTTACGTTTATAATATAAAAATCTCATCAGTTGGCTTCATGTCTATTAATTCACTTTCTAGCAATTCTTGAATTATATCGCTTGCGGTTTCGTTCCAGTTATCCCAGATTATTATGTTTTCATTATATCCACATATCGTATAATTACCGTTATAGTTAAAAGCCAATTTCTTTAAAAATAGTTTTCTATATCTACTAATGTAACGTTTTTTTCTTACGCTTAATTAATTTTTACTAAGTCTAACTTTATTTTATCTATGTTCATTTTCTAACCTCCTAATTTAGAATTTTTGGTCGCTTGTTAGTGTTGAGTTTTTAAAATTTATTTAGTTCTTTTCTAATTTATTGCAGTAAACTGAAAAAGATATATTGTGTATACCATACATTTTTCTTTTTTGGTCGGTGAATTTAGGTTTTTGTTATCTTAATTTTAATTTGTTATCTTAATGTTAAACTAATTTTTTGTTAGCGTAACAGGAAAAAAACTGCATAGGTAATTAGCTGTTTACATTCTGTTACGTTGTTACGCTAATTTCGATGATTTTTTTCTTTTATATATGTGTATATATAGAATTATATATATTGTTACTTTTTTTATAAAAAAATTTAATAAAAATAACGTAACAACGTAACAAGGTACTATAAACACTTGATACAATAACCTCTTGCTGTTACGTTAATAGAAAAAAATAACGTAACACAAGATAACATAAGATAACAAAGTTATTGTTGTTCATTTACTACTTGCTTAATGGCTCTACCAACATGTCCCTCTAACGGTTGAATATTTCTACCATAAATATTTAATTCATCTGTATTTTCTTTTGTGAACCTATGATTTTTTTAATTCATATGAGTAATTACTGGTTGTTAGATTATCGTTTAAATGTTTAGTGAATGCATTACCTATCCTTTTTCTTGTATTATATCCATTCTCATAACAAAAATTCTCATAATCATCAGTTAAGTAGCGAACAGGAAAACAACTCACATGATGATAACCTTTATCTTTATAATAAAGCATAAAAACTGAATACACTATCATTTTTCTTGTTTGTAATTAAGTAATTGCTTTTTAACCGCTTCAGGTATTATAAATTTATCAAAATCAAGATGTAAAGCTGTATATAAGATATATTCCAGTATTATTTTATTGTTTAGCTTCTCATCTTTGATACTTTCATCTTTTACGCCCTCAAAATTTGCATTAAATGGAATTATCAGCAACCTGTTTAGTACTGCGTCTGATTTATCCTTGATAGGTGGTATCTCATTAGAATTAAACATTAATAACGTTTTTAAAAATCATAGTTTCTTACGTCTTTGTTTTTTTACGTTCATAGTTAACACTTTCACCACTTGAAATACTTTTTTTAATTTATCCATTTCATCTAGTGGCTTTGTACCTACCTCATCACCATAATTACATATTTTGCCCTCTAGTGAAAAATAAACCAAAAACGGCTTTTGTAATTCATGTGGTGTTGATACTGAAATATTAATACCACCTATTAAATTAATCATCATTTGCCTAAAAGGTACTTTTTTTCCGTTTGTTCCATTACCTAACATTATAGCTATTTTTTTCTTCTCGTCTTATTTGGGTTTACCGCTTCATTGATTAATTGCCATAATAACGTTACTATTTCATCATCATTACACGCTATTGACTTCAACCACTCATCAAAAATTAAAATAGGTATTTTTTTAATAAGTTCATAGTTAGTTAAAGCTTTAGTATTATAATTAGTATCTACTTTAGCTGTAATGAAGTGTTTAGGGTCGAACGGCTCTAATTCTTTAGTTTTAGTATTAAATAAGCCGTTACCAACTGCAATTAGATAATCTAACCGCGGTGGCTTTCCAAACCTTGTATTTGCTCGTAAGTCTTCTGTAACGTCCTTTAATTTAGTTAACTTATACCTTATTTCTATTTTCTTAATACAAGTCTTTATATAATCATCATTTGATGTATATATACCTTTTGAAAAATCATAGAAAAATAATAATGCTGTATCTTCATTCGAGCCAGTTTTTATAATAGGTATATGAGTAAGTAAGAATTTAGCTATTACATAAAATGGTACTTGTGGAACAGTAACCTTACCAGTCTTTTCATTTACTGTGGTGTTTTCTATTCTCCATTGCTCGCCTGCGGTGTATAATCTCCAGTGAAGCTCTCCAGTACTTAAAAATAGGTTTATTCAGCTTATATCGTACTAAATATGAAAAAGTTTTTTTGTCTTTCTTATTCCCAACTATCTCAAACCTTTGTAACATTGAATAACTTTTCTCATTATCAAAATAATTAGGGTTATTTTCCCAATGTTTAATAGCGTTATTAATTTTAACTTGATTATCTTGGCGGTATTTTTCGGGGTTTTTTTCCTATGTTTGCTAATAAGTCAGAACACTCACAAGCAACATCATAGCTTATTATGTTGAAACAAAAAAATCATAGGTTATTGATAACAATATCCCTAATGCTTTGTTATAGTTGTTTTTCATCAGAGTTGATATTTTCATAATCTAACTCTAAATACCTTTTAAACATTTCTGTATATTCTTCATCAGTTAATAAGGTGTTAGTATCAGAAGCGGTATATTTAGTAATAATTTTCTTTTCTTCTTTAACCGCTTCTTGTACTGGATAAGGTAAAGCCGTCTAGGGTGTTTAATGAATATATGCTTATTACCTTTTTTTACAATAGGTAGTCCACTAAGTTGAGACCACGTATAACTTTTTAGGGTCATAATTTACACCTACTAGAGCCATAACATGCTGTATCGTTGGTTTATATTCATCTTTGAGTATATCCCTATTAGGTTCTAATACAAGCCTTAAACGTGGGTTACTCTCTTCATGTTTTAAATGTTGAATATAATACATATTTATACTCTTTCAAGCTTTCCTGTATAGTATTTAATACTTCTGTTGTATTCATCTTAGTATCTTCAATATCGATACATATCAAATCACGACTTAATAAACTAGCGTCGTTTCTATGATATTCTCCGTTGGTAGTTTCTGTAAACTCTCCACTTATGAAATAATAAGCCTTTGTTAGTTTATAATCTTCTGTATATAGATACTCTTCAACCTCAAAAAAACTGGGGTATTTACTAACATTTCTAACGGTGTTAAATTGTTAGGGTTCGGAACTTTTTCCTTTAGATGTACGTACACCTTTTTTTCTTTATATATCATTTTACATCACCTCTTTTTACATTTCACTACGTAAAAGTATTTTTCATCTTTACTGTATGTATCTTTTTAGCTTTTTCTAGTACTTTAACCGTTATTTCTAAAAGTACTTTTTAATTTGCATTTTTAAAAATTTGTAAGTCAGTAGGTTTTTTTCTGTAATTTTTCCCAACGTCCAACATCTCGATATATCCTGTTAAGCCTTTTTATTTCTCTATCAATGATTTTTATTTCTAAAGGTTTCACTATCTTTAATTTTTTTGATACTCTGTAACCATATCTTTAAAAGCTTGGTGCTATTGTGAAATACGTTCCAACAAACGTTAGCAATAATTCATTATCTCGCTGTAAGGTTTCTAAGCTATCTGTATTGTTATTCCCTTGATGTGGTTTTAAAGATACAGAACTATTACTCTTATCAACTATCTTACTTGCTATCTTCTCTAATAACTCTAAACCGTTATAAACCATTTCTTCAGTTGTTCCGTCTTTTATTACCTTTATTTCCATTCTTATTATCTCCATTCTATTTATATTTTTTGTAGTGCTTCTTTCACTTCTTCTAGAGCGTCATATACTAAATAACTTAACTCTTTTGATGAATGAATAGCAAAGTCTTCTGTTAATAAGTGCAAATTTTTACCGTTTCTCACCTTATCCCAATATTTCAACAATTCTTCTTCCGTTATTTTTAAGGTTTTAAACTCATCTGTTGAGAGTGTTTGGATTGTTGTGCAATGTGTAGCTAATATTTGCAGTGAAACGTGTAAGCTTGCTAATCTTTGGGCTATTTCCTCAATATCCTCTATAACTTCGGTTACTTCTTTTTTTATCTTCTATAATCTCGTTTAGTTCCATTCTTATTATCTCCTAATCTTTATTTTTAAGAAGCGGTACTATAACCGCCTTTATTAATTTATAAAAACTACTGGTACTGTATTTTTTTATTATCTTGTTTTTCAAAGTGTCTAGTATTTCGTTAACATCTTCAATATCGAATAGATGTTTATTACCTAATACTGCATAGCGTAAACCGTGTTGCTTTAATATCTCCATGCTTGCTTTTCCTATCCCTAAGAATTTTTGTAATTCAATTCTTGTCAAATACCTCTTGTATGGCTCTATTTGTTCAATACGGGTTTTAATAACTTCATCAATTAAAAATATTTAATTGTTCTTTTTATCTTTTGGCTTTGTGCTTCTGACAAAACTACTTCCATAACGTCCACGCTCCTTTAATAAATGCTATCCATTATCACGGCAACTAAATATATAAATGCTGTTATAAATGGTATAAATACCACTGCACAACAAAAAGTATTCATGTATAGTTCTTTGTTTTCCATTGTCCTAACCTCGTTTTAGTTTTTCATCTAGTATTGTTAAAGCTAATTTTGTAGTTGCTCGTTTACGTTTTGGGTTCTTGTGTTGTTTTGCTATCTCCAGTAAATGGTCGACTGTTTTTTTAATGATATGATTTTCTTTATCTATTAAGTCGTTATTTTCATCAATATCATTGTTAATCTTATAATTTAAGATAATATCATTAAGTTTAGCTATATTTTTCATGAGATGGGGTCTTTTCTCCTTTTTTTCCCAACGTGCTATAGTGCTTTTGGTTTACGTTCATCAAGTCAGCTAACTCATATTGACTTAAATTGTACTTTTCTCTAAAATTCTTAATGTAATTACTTTTTAAAAATTCATTTCTATCATTCGTTTATACCTCTTTTTTTCCTTTAATTTATAATATTCAACTGCATGTTGATTATTTTCGTACTTATATTCACGTTGCCTTAATTCAATAGCTTTTTAGCTTATCCCTTGTACTGGTAGCATTATTAAATATTAGCTTATCTAACTCATCAATGATTTTTTTAGATGTAAAAAAATATAGCGTTACGTTCCATTTCTTCAGTAAGCTGTTTAGTATTTATCTTGTTTAAAAAAACTTCTTATCTATGATTTCAATGTTAATAATATCTTGCCCAACTCTTTCATAATTGATTTTTATTAGTGCGTTTAAACTTCAACATCTTTCTATTAATGCTGTACCAGTCTTCAAACTCAATGTTTAATACCTCCAGTATTTCTCGTATAGAAGCGGTCGGATTATCCTTTAACACGCTGTATATTTTTTTCTAAAGTTAAATAGTTTTTTTCTTGTTATCCATGTTATGAAGTCCTTTCTTGTGTTATAATTAAAGAAAGTATTTTTTTGTTAAATACTTCTTTTGAAACCTTTTAAGTAGTAGTTGGTAGCTAGGAACTTGAAAGGTTTTTTTGTTTTCCTAAAGTTCATTTTTTTCTGAACATAAACATTAAAAAAATATTCTTGTACTTTTTTTCTAGTGGAATTTCTAGTAATTCACAAGCCTTTAACATCTCGCTATCAGAGAAATTACTTTTATTGTTCAATCTTTTCAGACAATGCTGTTCTACTTATCCCTAATTCTCTTGAAAAAAACAGTTAAAAGTACTATACTTTTTCTTTAATCTTCCCTCTTAATTTATCATAATTAAAAAAATGGTTTTTTTGTCATTCTTTTTAGTTCCTTTTCGCTTTATTTTTTTAAGTTCATTTTTCTGAACTCCACAAGATTTAGTTTAACATTGTTCTTTTTTTGGTTGTCAATACTTTAGTTCAGAAAAAAATAAACAAAATGTATTTTTATTTCTTTCAAAGTGTTGTTTTTTTCTGAACATTAATGATATTATATTATTAAGATTAAAAACATTTAGAGGTAAATGAAATGGAAACTTTCGCTGTTAGATTAAAAAAATTATTAAAAAGAAAAAAAGATTTCTCAATCTGAACTATCAAAAAAAGAACACATATCGGAAAAATCTTCAATAAGTACTTATTTAAAAGGTGGTTATATTCCTAAACAGGATAAAATATACTTAATAGCAAAAAGTTCTCGACGTATCGGAAAGCTATTTAATGGGGTGGACTGACGAAAAAAAGAACGAAAACAAACGCCCCCACCGTCTTTTTAATCTATCAGATATTAAACCAATAGTAAAAAAACTGTACAAATTCCCTTAATAGGGGAGATATGTGCTGGTAATGGTATATATGCTAGTGAAAAATCTTGAAAGAATGTTAGTAGTCGATAGCAACACTATAACGGCAGATTATGCGTTAACAGTTAGAGGTGATAGTATGATAGATGAAAAATATACTTAATGGAGATATTGCTTTCTTTGAAAAAAACTTTTTAACTTTGAAAGTGGGAAAAATATACGCTTGTATAGTTAACGGAGAAAAACACTGGAGCAATTAAGAAAGTACATCAACAAGGTAGTAAAAATCATTCTAGAAAGTGCAAATAAAGACTATACACCGCAAATATATGATATAGATGATGTTCATATTGTCGGAAAGTATAAAGGCTTATTACGTACAGAATAAACAACAACATAAGCAACTATCAACCAACAGTTAACAGTTCAAAATGGAAAAAAACAAGCCATTTTTTTCCAATATGAGTGAAGATATTTAGTTCAAAAATGGAAAAATCACGCTATTTTTTTTCCACTTTGCTTACTGGTTATCAACTAATAGTTACCTACCACTCAAGAAGCGGTATACTGCATTGTTTTTTTAGGGATATTTAACAACTTAATAAAATATAAAAAAACTTGATAGTAAATATTTGATAATTATTTAAAAATAATACTAAGATGTACATAAGAGATAAGCATATAGGTAGCCTACTTTTAACATGAAAAGGGGTTCTATGTGTGCAATACACCGTGTATATTTTAGATGTATGCGGTGTTTTTGTTTTATTAGGGATAGAAAAAAGCACCAGTAAAAATAATACCAGTGCTTTTTAGGATTTAATAAAAAAATGAAAAATATTATATAAAATGATTTATTACATAGTTTCTATATTAAAGAATATATACATATTATATCATATAAATGCTGTTATATCAAGGTTTCCGCTTCTTACTTAAAATCACAAGCCATTTAAACCGCTTCTAAGCGTTCTAGTTATTAAAAGGTGTAATTACATTACCTAACCTTTAAAAGTCTTACCACGTCCATTATATGAGGTGATTTTTACCTAATCATTTATTAATTTATAAAAACTACTGGTACTAGTGAAAGGATTGATAAAAAAATGATTAAAGAATATATAGACAAAGACAATAAAAAAATACTATGAGATAAAAAAATCATTATATTGGTAAAGATATATATACTGGTAAGGAAAAAAAGAATATCAAAAAAAGGATTTAGAACAAAAAGAGAAGCGGAAAAACTACTGCATTAAGTTGAAGAGTGAGTTTTTTTAGAGGTTGGTTTTAATACCAATCAAGATTATACATTTCAAGATATATATAATTTATTTGATGAACAATATAAACGTAAAGTAAAAGATACTACTTACTATAGAAATACATTACATTTTAACAAGCATATATTACCATTTTTTTCGCTTGTATGAAAGTGAAAGATATTAAGTTAGTAGTTTGTCAAAAGTTTATTAATGAATTATCAGAAAGTTTTAAAAAAAGCAACAGTGCAACATTATAGTATATTAGCTAGTATGGTGCTAGATTATGCTGTAAAAACTAGAAATAATAGCTACTAATTACATGAAATATACTGAAATACCACGTATAAAAAGAGGAAGCAAAGAAAGACAATTATTATACAAAAAAAGTGAATTGCTTGAATTTTTTTAGAGGTGGTAAAAAAACAACTATTCTCTAGAGTTATACTGCACATTTAGAGTTTTAGCTTTTACTGGTGTTAGATGCGGTGAGTTATGTGCTTTAACGTGGAAAGACTTCGACTTAAAAAACAAAACTCTAACAGTAAATAAGAATATGACTTATGTAAAAAGGTGGTTATACTATATCTGAAACTAAAAACAAAAATCAAGCAACAGGACTATATATCTTGATAATGAAACAGTAGAGGTACTTAAACAATTCAGAAAAACAAACGTCTTTTTGTTCCTTTAGATACTTCTGTTTTTTTAATAAAAAGCCTGAATTACTTAAATACTATTTAAATGGTATTTGTGCTAAGAAACCTAATCTAAAAAAAGAATTACATTACATGGTTTTTCGCCATACTCACGCTACTTTATTATATGAAAGTGGTGTTGATATTAAAGATATTTCAAATAGATTAGGACACTCAAATATTAAAAACAACATTAGATATATATACACATCTTACTGAAGACAAAAAAGAAAGATATTACAGATAAATTCAGTAAATTTATGAGTATGTAAGAATAACGGAAAAGCCAACGGAAAGTAAAATAAATAGAGCCTTATATATCAAGGCTCTATACATACATTTTTATTTTATATACAAATAACAAAAGAGTCTTTCAACTCTCTAAAGGGAGAATGGCTTGCCTAGGGAGCGACAAGCCACATTATGAAAAAATTAAAAAGTTTTATTATCTGTTAATATCATAAAGAATTAACCGAAATATTGGTTTAAACAAAAAAATAATTTCAAACTTAAAGGGAGAAACGACAAGTGTCGTTAAGAATGAAATATTATTACTTTTTGTTTAGGTAATCATTATATACCTCTTACTTAAAAATATACTTAAAAATTTTTCTAAGTTTTTTTAAAAAAATGAAATTTGTTCGTTTGTTTTCATTTTTTTAATTCAAAAATTTATAGTTTCCCTATCATTTTCAGCTAAATAGCTGTTAATTTGAGAAAAAACTTTGCTTCCGAAAAAGCCACGATATGCAGATAGTGGACTTGGATGAGCTGATTCAATAATTTTGTGTTTTGCAGAATCAATTAGTTTATTTTTGCTTCTTGCATAAGTTCCCCATAAAACAAAAACTATATTTTCATTTTTTTCTGAAATATTTTCAATTATGTAATCCGTAAAATTTTCCCAGCCCATTTTACTATGACTTGCTGGAGAATTTTTTTCTACTGTTAGAACAGCATTAAGTAAAAATACACCTTGATTGAACCAAGATTCTAGGTTTCCTGTTTTTGCTGGTTTAATACCTAAGTCATCATGTAGTTCTTTATAGATATTTATTAAACTTTTAGGTAGTGGGACATCATCGTTTACCGAAAAACTTAGACCACATGCTTGATCAGGATTATGATAAGGGTCTTGTCCTAATATTACGACTTTAATATCTTCTAATGGCAGGTCAAAAACTCTAAAAACCTGTTCTTTTGGTGGATAGATAGTTTTAGTAAGACGTTGTTCATCAATTTTTTTTATCATGTTGTTTAGTTCATCTATTTTTGGATAATTATTGAATATTTCTTCCCAACTGCTGTGCATATAAAACTCCTTTGAATAACTGCTTGTTATAAAAGTATAACATAGTTAAATTTATATTAAAATAGTTGTGATTGAACTTGTCTAAGACATAAGGGTTTGGAGTATGATATAATATTATTAACAAATACTTAGGAGGAATATGTATGAAATTAGGTTTTATCGGTGTAGGGAATATGGGTAAAGCTATCTTAGAAGGATTACTTCGAAGTGGTAAGGTTAGTAGTACTGATATTTTTGTGAGAAACTCTTCGGATAAAAGTACTAGAAATGTTGTAGAAGAAACAGGTGCTGTATTTTGTAATAGTTTAAAAGAAGTCGTAGAAAACAGTGATATTGTATTTTTAGGGGTGAAGCCATATTTAGTAGGAACAGTGCTGGATGAAGTGAACCTTAGTTTGAAGAATAAGATTATTATTTCAATGGCTGCAGCTGTCGAAATAAATGATTTAGAAAAGAAACTTCCTGAAACTAAAATAGTTAGAATTATGCCGAATATACCAGTAAAAATAGGGAGTGGTGTCGTAGGGGTTACATTTAATTCTTTAGTAACTGCTGAAGAAAAAACATTAGTATTATACCTCTTAAATAATTTAGGTATTGCCGAGGAAATATTGGAAAAAGATATGGAGGCTTTAACAGCTTTAAGTGGTTCAGGTCCTGCGTATGGATATTTATTTATAGAAGCATTAGCTGATGGAGCTGTGTTAAATGGATTAAAACGCGATGTAGCTTATAGACTTGCAGCAAGTACAGTTTTGGGTGCTGCGAAGATGGTGTTAGAAACTAAAGAGCATCCAGGTAAGTTAAAAGATGATGTATGTTCACCAAGTGGAAGTACTATCGAGGCTGTGAGAGTTTTAGAAGAAAAGAATTTCCGCAGTGCAGTTATAGAATGTGAAAAAGCCTGTTTCGATAAACTAGATAGAATGAAATAGAATATAAGAGTAATATTAAAGGCTGCCCCAAAAGTTCTAAAATTTAACAAAGTTCATATGAGAACCCATAGACGCAGTGGTTTATTGATATCTAAATTCGCTTTACATAGAAGCTTTTTAGATATCTAATAAACTGTGCGAGGGTGACTCGACAAAATCGATTTCTACGAAATAACGATTTTTTGAGTCACTCCTTTTTATTTATTTAATTCGTCTGTTAAGTTGTAAAGTTCATCTACTAGGTGACCAACATAAGCGATAGCTTCTTTAAGTGGTTCATCAGTACTTACGTCACAACCTGCAAGTTTAGAAAGATCTAGTGCTGACATGCTGCTTCCTTTAGAAAGAACATTTAACCAAGTGTCGGCATAAGAACTGTCATTATCAATCTTATTAGCGATAGCTGTACCGATTGTTAATCCTGCAGAGTAAGTGTATGGATATAGTCCCATGTAGTAGTGAGGTTGTCTCATCCAAGTAAGCTCTGCACCTTCATTAACTACTAAACTATCTCCGAAGAACTCTTCCATAACGTTGCGTTTTACTTCAGAAAGAACATCAGCAGTTAACATTTCATTGTTATCTACCATTTTATAGATTCTATCTTGATAAACAGCTTCTAAGTAGTGTGTTACCATATTGTGGAAGTATGTTCTGCTAATCATGTTACTGATAACCCAACGTTTGAAACGAGCATCAGTGTTAGTTTTTAGTAGGTAGTTAGATACAATAACCTCATTACAAGTTGATGGAGCTTCAACGAAGTATAGTGGGCAATCGTTGTTTAACATTGTTTGGTGTTTTCCTGTACTCATGAAGTGATATGCATGTCCAAGTTCGTGAGCAAGAACGAAAACTTCATTCATTTCCAGTCCAAGAAAGTAGAATAAATCCAGCTACATTAGGAACTGTTGCGCAGAATCCACCAGTGCTTTTTCCGATGTTTTGAGGGAAGTCAGTCCAACGTTTGTCATAACTTTCATCAATCATTTTAACGTAGTCTTCACCAAGAACACCAAGTGCTTTTTTAAGGTAAGAACGAGATTCGTCGATAGTCATATCAACTTCGAAATCTGGATCTAGGTTGATCTTACAGTCTGCAAACTGCATGTCTTCAATTTTGTGCTCGCGAGCTAGAAGCTTAATGTAACGTCGGATATGAGGTGCTAAATCTGTCATGAGAGTACGGATTTGACGATCATATAGTTCGCGGTTACCATCTTGAGCAGCTAATAGGTAGTCGATAACACTATTATAACCACGCATTGTAGCAAGCATTTTTTCTTTTTTGATTTGTGAGATATACTCATGTGCTGAAGTGTTTTTATAAGCATTTAATGTTTTATAAAAACTTTTTGCAGCGTTACGGCGCACTTCTGTATCGTTATCCATTTCATGTAAGTTTTCGTACAGTACGAAGCTATTTTCAAAAGTTTTTCCATTTGCTTCGAAACTGTCGAATTGCATATCTTCATGTTTAGTTACCTCATATAGATTGTAGTAACCAGGAAGACTCTCGTAGTTTGCGATTACTTGTTCAGCTTCTTTTGATAAAGTATGTTTTTTCTCCTGAACGATTTTTTTGAAGTAATATTCTAAATCAGGACGATAGTTTTTCACGAAATCTTTAATGAATTGTTCATCTAGTTCTACAAGTTCAGTATCGAAGAAACTTAAATTCCCCGCCCATAAAGTAGAAACATCTTCAAAAAGTGTTACATTTTGCACTACATTGTCATTAAATCTATCCACCGCCATTGGTAACTCAGCGTAGTGAGATAGTTTATAGTATTCTTCATAAAGTTCTTCGTATTTTTTAATGGCAGTATCTAAAGTAGCATGATCCGCTAATTTCCCTTCGTAAGTAGCCTTGAAATCTAAGATCTCTTTTTTAATATTATCAAGGCTTGCTTTAAAATCTTCATCAGTTTTGTATAGAAGAGTCATATCCCAAGTATATTTCTCTTCGACTTCATTTCTTGGTATTAATTTTATTTCAGTCATAGTTTACCTCCTGTGTAATTTAGTCGAATTATATCGATTGATAGTTGCCTATGAGCAACTTAGTAATAATTATAATACATAAATGCAGTTTGGTAAATATAAAAAAATGGATATATTGCTAAAAAAATCTAGCCAACTCAAAAGGTAAGCTAGATTTTTGTTATTAATCAAATTTTATTTCATCTATTTTGTCAATTTTTCTAGTGATTGAAATTTCACCTTGTGTGTCTTTTAAAATTGATTCCATTAATGTTTTGGCAGTAGTGTATTCAAGTTGACTCATAGAGTCTTTTTCTTTTTCTAGTTGTTTTTTAGCCATATCTTCTATAAATGATTTTTAAATCAAGGGTAATTGTTAAGACTTCATTTGTAGTAGTATCTATTGTTGCGATAAATGATAGAGTCATGTTTGAAAGGTCACCAGCTTCTTCACTAGAAAAAAAGTACCGGATTTAGGTAAAATTTATTTCCGATGTCCGATAGTTTTATTTTTTTCCACTAAAAAGTTAGTTTATTATCTGATTTTTTTCATAGTTTTTTTATCAGTTATAGTGTTAAAAAGTGTATTTCCATTGAAAAAAATACTTGGATTGCAGATAAAAACTTCTAAATCGTCTGTAATTATACCGGGAACTAATTTTCCATTTTCAACATTGAATTTATCGTATCCAGAATTGTTTTTCTTAAGGAAAATATGTTCTTCTTTTGTTGTGGTTTTCCCTAGTTCAGTTTCTTGCTCTGAAAATTTCTTTAAAACATTGCCACTATCGTCTATTTTAATATTAGATAATGCGTTAACTGAGTAACCCTCTGCCATAAAATTAGATTTAATATTAACCTTAGTATCTAACTCTAAATTTTTTTCTTTTGAAAAGTTGCTAAGGGCTGTTTTAATAATTTCTTCATTTGACAATTCTTTTTTTACTTCTTGTGTTGTAGGTTGATTTGCATTTTTATTTTGTGAGCAACCTAGTGTCGTTCCGGCAAGAACAGCAATAGCGAAAGATAGTAATAGTTGTTTTTTTCATTTTATACCTCTTTGATGTATTTTATTAACCAACATAATTATAACTTAAAAAAAGATTTTTTTATGTAAATAAAAGATCTAGGAAAATTCAGTATATATTATAAAAAAAGTTTACTAGTATTTTTTTGATGTATAATTTTAATTAGTAGATTTATTAAAAAAAGCGAGGTATCTTATGAAAATAGCAGTAGTAGGTGGGGGAATAGTAGGAGCTACATGTGCTTATTATTTGTCAAAAGAACAAAAAAATGAAATAGTAGTTTTTGATTATGGTTTGGGTCAAGCTACTAAAGCTTCAGCTGGGATTATAAGTCCGTGGTTTTCTAAAAGACGTAATAAACCTTGGTATAAGATGGCGAGACTTGGTGCGGATTTTTATTTGAAATTAGTTAAAGATTTAGAGGTTGATGGCTATAATACTGATTTTTATTCACAATGTGGAGTATATTTATTGAAAAAAAATGAAGATAAGCTACCTGAGTTAAAAGAACTTGCTGAAAGTCGTAAAGAATTATCACCGATGATAGGGAATTTAGAGATAACCTCAAAAGAAGAGGTTCGAAAAATCATTCCTAGCTTCGATAACAATGGAGATGTATTGTACGCGAGTGGTGGTGGACGAGTAGAAGGAGAGAGATTCGTTAATACTTTACTTACTGCTTCGAAAGCTAATGTTATTAGGGAAAAAGTTAGTCTAAAGGTTGTGGGAGACAAATACGAGATTAATGGACAGGTTTTTGATACTGTTGTCCTCGCGACTGGTGCGTGGTTAAAAGATATATTAGAGCCTCTTGGTTTTGATGTTGATGTTCGTCCACAAAAGGGTCAACTAAGAGATTATAAAGTTTCTGATGAAAATACAGGATCTTATCCAGTTATTATGCCTGAGGGTGAATTGGATATTATTCCATTTGAAAAAGGCGTTGTTAGTGTTGGAGCGACACATGAAAATGACATGGGCTTTGATTTAACTGTTGATAAAATGCAACTTGACGCTTTTGGTGAAGAAGCAGAGAACTTCTTAGGTGAATTGAAAAATTCAGAAATAATAAATGAACGTGTTGGAATTAGAGCCTATACTAGTGATTATTCTCCGTTCTTTGGGGAGATTCCGACATTAGAAAATGTTTATGCGATTAGTGGTCTTGGTTCTTCTGGTTTAACTACAGGTCCGATAATTGGTTATAGTGTGGCGAATATAATTTTAGGAAATGACATAGAATTAGATCCGCAAGACTATAATATTGCAAACTATAAAAAAATGGAAAAATAGTTAGAGCATTTTTTAGTAGTATATTGTTGGTTTTTATGAAATCTGTAAATAAAATATAAGATGTTTTATAATAATGATATTGTAATTTTTGATATAAGTAAACACTATGTAAAAATAATAATTTTTTTAAATTTTTGAAGATATTTATTGAAAATATCTTCTTTTTTTCTTCTATAAAAAAATGGCACAACACTTGCATTTTTATGATATAATTGAAAGTGGACTTTTGTACGCATTATATGTTGTTCTTGCGTGCTAACGATATTATTAATCAAAGGAAGGAGATTATTTATGATAGCTGAATACTTATCAGGAGTAAGTACTCTAACACTAATTATTCATTTATTGGATATATTATTAGTTTGGTTCTTAGTTTATAAATTGCTAAGTTTATTAAAAGGTACTCGTGGTATGCAACTTGTTAAAGGTATATTAATCGTTATTGGATTGAAAATATTCTTTAACTTTATTGGCTTTAAAACGATGACATATATATTCGAACAAGTGGTTACTTGGGGAGTTCTAGGAATAATGATTATATTCCAACCAGAATTAAGACGTGCTCTTGAATACATAGGAAGAGTACAGCTATCAAATATCTTCAATATCAATTATAAAGATGTACAAAAAAAATCTGCTGAACATATAATCAAAGCTGTTGTTGATTCATCAAGACATATGGCACGACGAAGAGTAGGAGCACTTATAGTTTTAGAAAATAACACAGGGCTTGATGAATATGTGGAAAGTGGTATTACAGTCAATGCCGAGGTAACAAATGAACTTATAGTTAATATTTTTATTCCTAATACACCTTTGCATGATGGTGCAATGATAATTGATGAAAATAAAATTCGAGCTGCAAGTTGTGTGCTTCCTCTATCGGATAATAGGTCTATAGCTAGTAGTTATGGAACTAGACACCGTGCAGCTTTAGGGCTATCTGAAGTGACAGATGCTATAGTAATTGCTGTATCAGAAGAAACAGGGAAAATTAGTGTATGTCAAAATGGAATTTTAACTTCAGATTTTTCGACAGAAGATTTAACGAAATATTTAGCAAAAAACTGGAAACAGCAAGATAAAATAATTAAATAAGAGGTGATATTATGCAACTAAAAGAAAATAATAAGTTAAAGTTAATATCATTTTTAATAGCAATATTATTGTTCTTATCAGTTAATGAGAATTTCAAGAACTTCTCAGTTCTCGGAGGTGGTACGAACGATAATGCTACTGCATGGGTTAGTGATATCCCACTTGAAGTTGATTATGATAAAGATAAATTGTATGTGGTAGGTATTCCTAATACTGTATCTGTGAAATTAACTGGATCACAGACAAAGGTTCAAAAAGAAAGTATCGCTAAGAATTTTAAAGCGAAGTTGAATCTTAGAAATGCTCAAATAGGTGATGATCAAAAAGTTAAGATTGAAATAGATGGCTTGGAAAAGGGGGTAGATGGGACTGCAGAACCTTCTATAATAACGATATCTATTAGAGAAAAAGCGACTAGAGAGTTTAAAGTTACGCCAATAGTTAAAAAAGAGCGACTATTGATTGGATATGAAGTAGATAAACTTAGCGTTACGAATGAAACTGTTAAAATTTCTGGAGCAATCGAGAGTCTGAATAGAATAAATGAGGTTCGAGCTGAGAGCGATACTCGTACGAAAATTAATAGAAACACTAGAGAAGAGGCTAAATTAGTAGCTTATGATAGTGATTATAACAAGATAGAGGATATTCAAATAGAGCCAAATTCGACGCTTATGAGTATTGAACTAAAAAATATCGAAAAAGAAGTCCCATTAGAAGTGAATACTATAGGTAGTTTACCTTCGGGATTTGAATTAGTTAGTGCTACTGCTGATGTTGCTAAGGTGACGATTAGAGCAGAGGATGCTAATGAATTGGCGAGAATAAGTGAGATGTTCGTTGATGTTGACTTAAGTGATGTTAAAGAAGAAACAGAAGAGCGTAGTAACTTGAAAATATATCCAAAAGAAAATATAAGGATAGCTACAGATACGCCGATTGTTAAAGTAACAATCAAGATAAGGAAAAAATAATTATGTCAGATAAAAAAATGATGTTTTTAGCTATTAATATGCTTATAACAGTTTTCAGTTTAGCTATAATAATAGGAACTATGTTTATAGAAAATAAAAATACAAAAAATATAGCAATTTTTGTAGCTATAACGATATTAATAGTTCAAAAGATAGTAGAGATAAAAGTAATTGAAGAAACCCGAAAAATCAGTATTGTAATATTACTTATAATAATTGCAGCTGCAGGGTACTTTGGTTACAGATTATTTTAAAATATGATAGAAGAGCTTGGGGGAAGACTTGTGAACTTGATTAAAAAAATATTGGTATCTAAGTCGTTCCCCTCAAAGTTTATTAGATAAATGCAACGCTATTATTTCAAAGCGTAATTATCTATAAACTATTGTAAAAGGGTGATAGTTGTTAAATTTTATGTTAATTCTTTGAACTATTCCCTTTACTCATTTAATGAATTAGTAGGAGATGTTATGGATAAATTATTTTCATCAAAAATATATATAAATCATAGATTTAAGTTAATTATAGCACTTGATTTATTGACGGTAATATTTGGTGTAGTAGCATCGATATTTTTAGGTAAGGCTTCGGATCCATTTTCTATGTTGAATGAACATCACATAGAAATAATAGAGTTTGTAGCGATTTCTTTAGTAATTTATACTGCTAGTTTTTATTTATTTGGTACTAATAAATCACTATGGTCTTATCTAGGTGTAAATGAAATAGTAAATATCTGTTTCTCGGTAGTGCTGGGAGATTTAGTAACTAGTATTTTATACCAATATATGCTACCTGATACATTTTCAAATGTTAGATTTGCGATTTTTTCACCGCTATTAATAATCGCAGGAATGATGTTTATAAGAATGCTTTATCGTGCTTTAAGAGAAAGAGAAGCGGGTAAATATGGAGCCAATTCTTATAAGAATACATTTATTATAGGTGCAGGAGACGCGGGTTATATTTTATTAAAAGAATTGTCTAAAAATAATATTTTCCGTGCGAATGTAGTTGGGCTTATCGATGATAACAGAAAAAATTCTGTAATTAGTGGAGTTTCTGTTGTTGGAACAACGTATGATATGTTGAATCTTATTCCAAAATATGAAGTAGAACAAGTATTTTTAGCTATTCCTTCGATCAGTGCTTATAATAAAAATAGAATATTAAACGTACTAAAAGAAGCGAATGTTACTGTTAAAGTAATGAGCTCAGGTATTGCAGTTGAAGATGGAGAGAGTATTTCTAAACACTTAAAAGACGTGTCTATCGAAGATTTATTAGGACGTGGTGAAGTGAAACTGTCTCAAGGTGAGATTCGTTCATATATTAAAGGAAAGAGTATTCTTGTTACTGGTGCTGGTGGTTCAATCGGAAGCCAGATTGTTCGAGAAATATTCAAATTCAAACCTAGTCAACTTGTTTTAGTAGATGTTAACGAGAATGCATTATACATGCTAGAGCGTGATTTAGATTTTGAAAAATCACATAGTAAGGAATATGAGGATATACAATATATTTCTGAAATAGTAAGTATTCGTGAAAAAGCTGCTTTAACCGAGGTTTTTGATAAGTATAAACCTGATGTAGTGTTCCATGCGGCAGCGCATAAACATGTTCCTTTAATGGAACGTCGTCCACAAGAAGCGATAAAAAATAATGTTTTTGGAACAAAAAATGTTATGGATATGGCGATTGAAAAAGAAGTAGAAAGATTTATTATGATTTCTACTGACAAGGCGGTAAATCCAACGAATGCGATGGGAGCTTCGAAACGTTTAACAGAGATTATCTTACAATCAAAAGGTAATAAGTATAAAACGAAATTTGCTGCGGTTAGATTTGGTAATGTATTAGGTTCTAATGGTTCTGTAATTCCTATTTTTAAAGAACAGATTAAAAAAGGTGGACCTATCACTATTACGCATAGAAATATTATTCGTTACTTCATGACGATTCCAGAAGCAGCACAATTAGTACTACAAGCTGGGTATTACGCAAGTGAAGGGGAGATTTTCCTATTAGACATGGGAGAACCCGTAAAAATCATAGATCTTGCGACAAACTTAATCAAACTATCAGGATTAGAACCATATAAAGATATCGATATAGAAGAAATCGGTCTAAGACCTGGTGAGAAAATGTATGAAGAGTTATCACTTGATTACGAAAGTAGTGAGAAAACTGATAACCAAATGATCTATAAAAATACAACTTTAGACATTGATGTAGATGAATTAGATAAAAAATTAAATGAATTAAAATCAATGTTAGGACATTCAACAAATGAAGAAATACGTAGTAAGTTATTTGAAATAATAAATTGTTATAATGGATAAAAAGAAGGGCGATTCAAAAGTGATTTTTGAATCGCCTTTTTAACTATAGGAATGACGCGGAAATCTTGATTTCTAAGAAATAAGATTTTTATCGAGTCACTCGCTAGCTAGTTTTTGGAGAGTGTCATTTTTTTATTTTTTTCTACGTTTTTTTAGTTTTTTTATCTATATAGTTAGTTAGAATCAAAGATAACAATATAGGTAAATTCATAAGAAAAAAATTTAATCACAAATAATATGGTTTTTATATTTATGTGTAAAAATCTGAACTAACTACTTCATCAAGCAAGAAAATGATTATAGGACCAAATAAAAAAACATAGAATACTAGAAATATGTAATATCTTTTTTTTATTTTTTTTTGCGTTTACCATAGCAACCTCCCTGAAATCGCGTATTGTGTATTTACTATTAATATGGAGTGGCTTAAAAAAAGTATGATCTTTTTAAGAAATAAGATTTTGTTGAGTCAGCTCCTTTAGTAACTTTAATATAACATAAAAAAATAAAAAAATTAAAGACTGATAAAATCATTGTTTTTTTATGGTATAATAAAGGTTAGTGATGTTATTTTTTTAGAGATAGTTAACATAACATTACTTAAAAGAATATATAATGATTAAGTGCTGATTTCAAAAGAGTAAATTTTTTGAGGTTGGTATTTTTTAGTTGTCGGTATTTGGTTGTTGGTATATTATTACCTCGGATTCTCTTTGATATTTCAATAGATGAATAGAGTGTGGTATAATATTTAAGTGAAATAAATAGGAATGATTTAAGAGGTTTGAACTATTGAGATTCAATAGTTTATATCTAAATTGATAGCGAGGTGATTAAATGAGTAAAGTTGCAGGTAAGGTAACGAAAGTTGAAAGCAAAGGATTATATATAAAAGCTAGAAAATGGCAAAGAAGCCTTCTTACCAAAGGAAAATATGTTTATAGGTAAAAAGAAGAAGTTAGAGGAGATTTTTTCTGTTGGTTTTGTAATTAAAGCTGAGGAGAAAAGTACAAAGGATTCTCTAGTGATTTTAACACAAAAAGAGTTGAAGCAAGCAGAGGGTGATAAGAAAAAAGCAGAGAAAAATCCTAAAGAAAAAAACAGAATAAAAAAAGAAAAAAATAAAACCGAAGGTACATGAAAAAAAGAAGTTAAAGAACAACTCGGAGTTCAGAAAAAAACAAGAAGCGCAGGAAGAAAAATCAGGAACCTAAACAAGAGACAAAAACCTTAAAAGACTTGAAAAAACTTCAATTTATAGGTAATATGAAGATTTCTGTAGGAAAAGGTAAGAAGAGTAATATTACCGAGCTGTCTGAGGAGAAAGAAGAGAAAAAAGAAATTCCTCCCGCACCAGAAGGATTGCTAGAGGATATAATTGCGACTACAAGGCAAGCTGAAGCTAAGTTTGAAAAAATTAAGAAAGAACTTCAAGAAAGAGGTTATCTAGATGGACATTAATATTTTATGGCAAAAAACTGATAAAATAGCACTAGGTCTGTCAGGAGGAGTAGACTCTATAGCTTTATTTCATCTGCTTGTAACAAAGTACAAAGAGAGTTATAAAGAATTAGTGGCGTTCCATATAAATCACGGCCTAAGAGAACAGTCTTATGAAGAAGCGGAGTTTGTAGAAAACTTTGTAAAACATTACAATGTTAAATTCTACAAAAAAGAGCTAAATATGAAAGATTTAGTAAGAGATAGTCACACATCAGAGGAAATGCTTGCAAGAAAACTACGTTACGATGCTTTTGAGGAGATGTCTTCATTAGAAGGTGGTGTGAAGTTAATAACTGCTCATCATAAAAATGATCAGGTAGAAAATATCCTTATGAGGCTCCTTAGTGGGCGCAGTATGGATTATAACTTGATGATAGAAGAGAAGACGACTATAGGAAACTTAGAAGTTTATCGTCCATTATTAAATGTATTAAAAGCAGATCTTGAGCAGTATGCTGATAAATATGACTTGAAATACTATGTTGATTCAACAAACTTTGATACTGATTATACTAGAAATAATATAAGGCATAACATTGTACCATTGTTGAACGATGTGAATGCTGCGAGTTTTGATAATTTGATTAATTTTTTTCTAGTTATTATCAAAAATATTAATGCTGAGTTGAAAAAAATAAAGTATTAGAAGATAAAAAAATGACTATGTGATTGCAGAAGAAGATGGGAAAGTCGAATTAAACAAAGAAAAAAACTATTAGAAAAATACCAAAGAAGAAATTTATTTCTTGCTAAGAGATATATTAGCAAATAATTTCGGTATTTTTTTGATGTGAAACAAAAGAGCGCTTTTTACAATAATAGAAGACTTGAAAAAAATAGAAATAACAATAAAAAGTTATGATTTGAAGAATAATTTAAAAAAATTATTAGCGAATATAATAGTATTTATGTTCATAAAAATCGAAAAAAATGTTATAATGATAAGATAGAATTAATAATAGATGAAGTGGATATTACTAAAGTTTATACATTTCATCAGAGTAATTTTCTAATAACGACAACTAATAACTCATCTGAAGTCGGATTTAATAAAGAAGATTTGCCATTGATAGTTACGACTAAGAGGGATGGCGATAGAATTCAAAGAGGTAAGGTTAGCAAAAAACTTTCACGTCTTTTTATCGATGAAAAAATTCCTAAGGAACTTAGGGACACTCTTCCAGTAATTCGCAACAAAGATGGGATCTTAGGAGTTTTAGGAATAAATACTAAAGTCAACAAAAATAAAAAATATGATTATTACATAAACACGAAAGGATAAAACAGTGGAAAATTTATTAAAAGATATCGAGAAAGTTCTATTTACACACGAGGACATCGTAGTTGCTAGTAAAAGAATTGCTAAACAAATTGAAGAGGATTATGCAGACAAGTGTCCTGTTCTAATTTGTACATTAAAAGGGGCATTACCTTTTATGGCGGAACTTTTAAAACACATTGATATTCATGTAGTTACTGACTTTATGGATGTATCTAGTTATCACGGAGGAACTGAATCTTCTGGTGTAATCAAAATCAAAAAAGATTGCGGAATGGATATTGAAGGACGTCACGTAATTATCGTTGAAGATATCGTAGATACAGGAAGAACTCTTAAGGCTCTTATCGAAAATCTGAAAGAGAGAAAAGTAGCGTCTGTAGCATGTGCTTCATTAGTAGATAAACCAGAAACTCGTGTAGTTGATGTTGAAGCTGACTACATTGGAATAGTTTCACCAAACGAATTCCTAGTAGGATTTGGTTTAGACTATGATGAAAGATATAGAAACTTACCTTATATCGGTGTTCTAAAAGAAGAAATTTATTCATAATAATATTTTAATCAAAAAAGGTCAAAATATTAGTCAAATTTTAGTTACATATGTTAAAATAAATTAAGTTTAGAAAAATGATAGGAGGAAGATTGTCTATATGAATAATAAAAAAAGACAAAACCCTATCCTTGGTATGCTTGCGTTAATCGTAATCGCGATTGGATTATTTGCTTATTGGCAGCAAGACTTACCAGGGACAACTGAAAAAATAGACTATGCTAAACTTGTTCAGACTATTAAAGACGACAAGGTTAAAGAAATAAGTCTACAAAGAAAAGATGAGAACTACAATGTTAAAGGTACCTACACAGATGGTAATAAGAACTTCGAGAGTGTAGTTGCAGCATCTGATTATGAAGTACAAAAACAAATTAATGAAAAAGCTAAAGATGGAAAACTAAATGTAGTAGAATACAAACCAGCTGAAAAAACTGGTGCAATCTTATCATTTTTAGGTAACATTATTCCATTTATCTTAATGATGGGGCTATTAGTTTTCTTTATGTCACAAATGCAAGGTGGCGGTGGAGGTAAAGTAATGAGCTTCCAAAAATCTAAAGCTAAAAAAATCGATGGTGGAGAAGCAAAAGTTACATTTGCTGATGTAGCTGGAGCTGATGAAGAAAAACAAGAACTTGCTGAAATGGTTGAGTTCTTAAAAGATCACCGTAAATTCACTAAGATGGGTGCTAGAATTCCTAAAGGTGTCCTACTTGAGGGACCTCCTGGGACTGGTAAAACTTTACTAGCTCGTGCTGTAGCAGGGGAAGCGAAAGTACCATTCTTCTCAATCTCAGGATCTGACTTCGTTGAGATGTTCGTAGGGGTTGGAGCAAGTCGTGTTCGTGACCTATTCAAAGAAGCTGAAAAAAATGCGCCATGTATCATTTTCATCGATGAGATTGATGCTGTAGGACGTAAACGTGGAAGCGGAGTAGGTGGAGGAAATGACGAACGTGAACAAACTCTTAACCAACTTCTTGTTGAAATGGATGGATTCGATGGTGAAAAAGGTATTATCGTAATTGCAGCAACTAACCGTGCTGACGTATTAGATAACGCCCTTAGAAGACCAGGACGTTTCGACAGACAAATTAAAGTTTCTACACCTGATGTAAAAGGTCGTGAAGCTATTCTTAAAGTACATGCTAAAAACAAACCACTCGCTAAAGGTGTTGATCTTCGTTCATTAGCAGAAAAAACTCCAGGATTCTCTGGTGCGGATCTTGCTAACATCCTTAACGAAGCGGCATTATTAGCAGCTCGTGAAAATAAATCTAATATTGAAAAAGAAGACTTAGATGAAGCAATGGACAGAGTAATCGGTGGTCCAGCTAAACGTAGTAGAGTATACACTCCAAAAGAAAAACGCTTAGTAGCTTACCACGAGGCAGGTCATGCAATCGTAGGTATGGTACTTGATAGTGCTGATAAAGTACAAAAAGTTACTATTATCCCACGTGGTGATGCTGGTGGATATAACCTTATGATTCCGGAAGAAGAAAAATACTTCCAAACTCGTACAGATTTAATCGACAAAATCTGTGGACTACTTGGTGGACGTGCTGCAGAGCAAATCTTCTTTAACGAAGTATCTACAGGAGCTCACAATGACTTCGAACGAGTAACAGCTATTGCTCGTGCGATGGTTACAGAATACGGTATGAGTGAGGCTGTAGGACCAATGCAAGCTCCATTCCACGATCCATATGGTGGACGTCAACTTTCAAGTATCGGTAACTACTCAGAAGAAATGCTGAAAGAAATTGATAAAGAAGTTCGTAAAATTATTAACGAATGTTACTCAAAGTTCTTCATATTATTGAAACTCACAGAGAACAATTAGAACTTATTGCACAAACACTTATCGAAGTTGAAACAATCGATAGAAAAGAAATCGTTGCTCTTTACCAATTTGGAAAAATGCCAAAAGATTTAGATGAAAGAGAAGCAGAACAACTGGATAAAGTAGTTAATAAGAAATACTACGAAGAAGAAGCTCGTAAAGCCAAAGAAGAAGCTGAGAAAAAAGCTCAAGAAGAAGCTAAAAACGAAGAAGATAAAGTTGAAAAGGTTGAAGAAAAAGACCTAGAAGACGAAAAATCAAAAGAAAAACCTTCTTACGAAGAATAAAAAAATAAACCCTAGATTTGGAATTAACTAAGTCTAGGGTTTTGTTATACTCTTTTGAAAAGTTATTATATCGGTGTTTAGATGATATTCATAATCTTAAGTGAGCGATAAATAAGCGATAAATTCTATTTTCTCACTTTTCTTCTCGTAAAGAAGTGGACTGTCGAAATCACTAATCCAAGTATAATTATATAAATTATTTGAGAAAATACTAATGGTGTAAAGTAATTTTTCAAGATAAATATATTAACTCCTACACCTATAATTGCAGCGATACTTAACATAGAAAGTAGTGCAACTTTATATTTGTTAAGAGGTAGGCTTACTTTGGCAACCATACATAATCCATTTATTAACGCAAGAAGGAAACAGATGAATTTCGCTTGTGAATTGTCTATGATAGCAAAGTTTGTCAGTAGTACTGTAGCTACTAAAATACCACCACCGATCGCAGCGTTTGTCAGTATGTCCTTCATGAAGTTATTGCTTACTTTTTCCTTATTTGCTTCAAAAGTTAGGAAGAAGGATGGAATACCGATTGTTATCGCTGAAATTATCGTAAATTGAATCGGTATAAACGCAAACTCCAAGGCAAAGATTACACTAAGTATTGAGAAGACAATCGAGAAGAATGTCTTTGTTAGGAATAGTGAAGCTACCTTTTGAATGTTATTAATAACACGACGACCTTCCATAAGTATATCGTAGAATACTCCGAAGTCATCTGTTAAAAATACGATATTTGATACGCTTTTTGCAGCGCTGGTAGCACCATTCATAGCAAAACTAATATCAGCCTTTTTCAAAGCAAGAACATCGTTAACACCGTCACCGCTCATAGCGACAGTCTTACTGGCTTTTTGTAATACGGCCACCATTCTTTGTTTTTGTTCAGGGGTAACACGTCCGAAAATGTCATTCTCAAGAACAGTTTTCTCAAACTCCTCATCAGTCACTTTAGTCATATCGATAGCCTTAGCATCTTCTTTGAAACCAGCTTTCTTAGCGACACCGTACACGGCTATATGGTTATCTCCACTGATTATTTTTACTTCAACACCTTGTGATTCAAAGTATTTGAATGTTTCTTTTGTATTTTCTTTTATTTCATCTGATAGAACTACATGGCCTACAAGTTTCATATTAGTAGGGATGTTTGTACTGTCTTTAGTATAGGCTAGCGATAAAATTCGATAACCTTCTTTTTTCAGATTCTCATAATATTCATCCATTTCAGATGAGAAGCCTAAAAATTCATATGCCCCGAAGAAATATGTTCCACCGTTTTGAAGTTTTATAAATGAATATTTATTTTTACTAGAAAAGGCTCCTAATTCCTCTATATCCCACTGTTTTTCACATGTTAAATAATTTTTTAAAGCCCTAGATGTCGCATTTTCATCATCGAAATATGCAAGATAGCTTGATAGTTTTTCTGAAACTTCATCATTAATTTCTATCACATTCATATTACCTGTAGTTATAGTTCCTGTTTTATCGAAACAAAGAACATCAACTCTAGCAAGAGTCTCGACACAATATAGTTCTTGAACTAGAACTTTCTTTAGCGAGTTTCATCGCAGCAACTGCAAGAGAAACACTGACAAGAAGGATTAAACCTTCAGGAATCATACCTACTAAGGCTCCAGCACTACGCAAGACTATTTCTACATAACCACGTCCCAGACTAGCACCACGCATATATAACATAATTGCGACAGGTACTAATAGAATAGATATAACTTTTAAGATTTTATCCATATAGTCACGAAGTTTAGATGGATATTTTTTAAATTCTTTAGTACTTTTAGCAAGCTTATTGATATAGCTATCTTCACCAACAGCAATAGCTCGCACTAAACAACTACCACTAACTACGTTACTACCACTCATTACTTTATCATTAGTAGTCTTGAAGATATTGTCACTTTCACCAGTTAGCAGTGATTCATCGACCTCGATACTACCCTCAATGATTTCAGCATCAACAGGAATTTGATCACCGAGATTTAAGTGTAAATATTCTCCAAGGACGATTTCTTCAGAATCTATATTTATTATTTTATTATCACGGTTTACTCGGTATTTACTTCTACCTAGCAAACTGAGCTTCTCAAGGGCATTTTTCGAACGAACTTCTTGAAAAATACCAATTGCAGTATTTATAGTAATTACACCTAAAAACAACATATTTTCAAATCTAAGTGTTGTAGCTATAAATGCTGCTAAAAACTAAGTTCATAGCATTGAAAAAAAGTAAAAAAATATTAGAAAAAGATAATTTCTTTTGTAGTTTTATAAGGTTTTTATTTCACTAATATTTTTTTCGTTTTAGTTATTTCTTCACTAGTTAAATATTTCATTCTACCTCCGCCATAACTATATTTTTTTTAATTAATTTCTATTTTATCACACTTTTAGTATAGTTTGGAAAAATTAAAGGATGATGTATTGAAAAAAATATAGTGGTAGCCGTAGTTAACTGATATTGAGCCTATTAAAAAAATAATAAGGAATAATTAAAAAAACATTATATCTATTAGTTAATTTCATTTTTATATCTGAATATTAATTTTTGATTTTCAGAAATTATATGTTAAAAATATAGAAATATACTTTAAATATACTTAAAAAAAGATAGGAGATGAAGAAATGACGCTGGCTAAGAAAACAGCAGTAAGTGTGCTAAGTGCAGCATTACTACTAGGAAATATCAGTACATTTAATTTTGGAGTACCATCAAAGATAACATTAGCTCAAGAAGAAAAAAAAGACGAGCTATCAAATGTTTCAAAAAGTGAAGAACATAAGTTTCAGAATGATGATAAGGTAAAAGTTATCGTTAAATTAAAGGGTGATGTTGATCCTAATAAGTTAAAAACTAAAGAAGGAATTAAAGAAGTTACAGAATCAACCAAAGCACCAAGAGAAAAGGCATTAAAAGATATTAAAGATAAAGGTATCGAGTATAAAAAACTATTTGAGTACGATACATTGATGAATGGTTTTGCTTTAGAAACTACATTCTCGAATGCTAAAAAAATTCAAGAGTTAGACTTTGTAGATACTGTTGAAATGAGTGTTAGCTACAATAAACCAGAAAATGTAGCGAGTGAAAAAGAGAAAAAAGAAAGCATGGAAGCTAATGATTTTTCTAAAGCATTAGATAGTTATAATCTTATTAATATACAACCTCTTTGGAATAAAGGATACAGAGGACAAGGAAAAGTTGTCGCTGTATTAGATTCTGGACTTGATCCTAATCATCCAGTGCTTAGATTATCTGATAATTCAAAATCTAAATACAAATCTAAAGATGAAATTGAAAAAATAAAAAAAGAAGCGGGTATAGACTACGGTAAGTGGTATAGTGAAAAATTACCATTTGCATTTAACTATAACGACTGGAATAATGATATTAAACAAAGTGCATATAAATCACATGGGATGCACGTTGCTGGGACTGCAGTAGGTAATCCTAAGGAGAAATTCACAAATGGTGATTACGTAACAGGTATAGCACCTGAAGCACAGTTAATTTTTATGCGTGTATTCTCAGATACTAAAAATGCTGGAACAGAGTCTTATATTTATACAAAAGCTATAGAAGATGCTATTAAATTAGGTGCAGATACTATAAATCTAAGTTTAGGTTCACCAGCTGGTTCAGTAGTAGAAGTGGGTGATGGTTTAGTTCGTGCAATGGATGTTGCGAAAAAAGCCGGGGTTAATATAGTCGCAGCGGCAGGGAATAATGCATTCTTTGCTAGTGGACAAACAAACCCAAGTGTAGCTAATCCTGATTATGGAACTGTAGGAAGACCATCGGTTTCTGAAGATGCGATTTCTGTAGCGAATATAAGTAACAGTGTTCTTAACAGAGAAATAGCGAATATCGAGCAGCTTAAAGATAATGCTGATTTTTCTAATGGAAAAATGCCAATTTTTAGTTATACTAAACAATTTGAGAAAAAAGCATATGACTATGTATATGTTGGAGTTGGTAAAGCAGAAAACTATGCTGACAAAGATTTAACTGGGAAAATTGCCCTTATTCAACGTGGTGGTAATAGCTTTGAAGAAAAAGTTAAATTAGCTAAACAGTATGGAGCAGCTGGAGCGGTAATCTACTTCAATGAAGGAGACACAATCTACAACTTAACGTTAAATGGACAAGATAAAGATTTCCCTGTAGTAACAACATACTATAAATTTGGTAATGAACTTTCTGCTCATGAAGGGGAATATAAAATAACATTCAATGGAACATGGGATAAACAAGATAATCCTAAAAAAGGTGAATTCGATGAATCTACTGGTTGGGGAATGAGTGTTGATGGTTACTTAAAACCTGACGTAACAGCACCAGAGGAGATATCTTATCATCTTATAATGATGGAAGATATGGTCTAGATAGTGGAACAAGTATGGCTTCTCCACACGTTGCGGGAGCTATAACTCTTGTGAAACAAGTATTATCAGAAAGATTCCCGAACTTAAGTGCAGAGGAAATCCAAGGATTAGCGAAGAGATTAATCATGAGTACGGCAAATCCTCAGGTATATTCTGATGGATACACAACAGCATATAGATCACCACGTCTTCAAGGTGCAGGGCTAATCGATGTGAATAAAGCAGCATATGGAGATCTTTATGTGACTGGAGAAAACAACTATGGAAGTGTTTCTCTAGGAAATGTTGGTGATAAATTTACTTTTAAATTAGTATTACACAATCTATCAGATAAAGCTCAAAGCCTACAATATGCAGCTCACCTTACTACAGATAATTATTATGGTGAAGATGCTGGAGTAGATTGGAATGGTAAACTTACAATGACTCCTAAGAAGTTGTTAACGACTGATTGGGCTACTGTAGAAGTTCCAGCAAAAGGTGAAAAAGAAGTAGAAATTACTGTTGATGCTGCAAGTTTCAAAGAAGAACTAGAAAAAGTATTTACAAATGGGTATTATCTAGAAGGATTTGTAACTTTCTATGATGAAGAAAGTGCATTAAAAGCAAATATTCCATTTGTAGGATTTAAAGGACAGTTTCAAAATCTACCAGTGTTAGAAAAACCAATCTACGCCATGAAAAATGGAGAAAAACCAACATATGAGTATGGTTATACTTCTAACCCTAATAATTGGGATTCATTAACAGAAATGAACTTCACAGGAATGTTAACAACATATAAAGAAGACAAAAAAGATAAGAGAACACTAGCAGGAGCGTATGTTAATCCTGTTACTGGAGAAAGATTCTTTACTGATAAAATTTTCTTCTCACCAAATGGTGATGAAAATTATGATGAGATAGGAATGAGAGGGGTATTCTATCGTAATTTTGAAAACCTAAAACTTTCAGTATATGCTAAGGATGATGTAGAACGTAAGAATCCACTTTATCAAAATGGTAATGGTTCTGGTAACAAAAACTTTTACAACAATACAGGTAAAAAATACACATCATTAACTATGACAAACTGGAAAGGTGTTGACAGTAACGGTAACCCTCTTCCGGATGGAGAATATCAATATGTAGTTTCTTATAGTGCAGCAGTAAGTGGAGCAGATATGCAGGAGACAACATTCAATGTGGTAATTGATAGAAAAGCTCCGAAAATTACAGGTGCTAACGGTGGTTACTATGATGAAGCAACTCGTAAATTCACACCATATCCAATACTAGAAGATGGAAGTGGAGTATTCTACAAAAAATTAAGCTATGGTAAAAATACTATTGCAGCAAATGAAGATGGAAGTTATACAATTCCAGAAGGTGTAGAATTAAAAGATCTTACTTTTGAAGTGAAAGACTTTGCAGATAACAAGGATAGTATTAATTTATCAAATGTTGAAGGTAATGGTAAAGGAAGCCTAGAAGTAGAAGTTAAGAAAGGTGATGGAACTGGAAACAATTCACGTCGCTTGCGTTACAAGATCACTAATGAAAAAGGTGAAATCGTAGGGGAAGACTTCTCTAGAAATAAACGTACATATCAAGCATTGCCATTCGGAAAATATACTGTTGAAGTAGTAATGGTAGATGGAGAGTACAAACTACTTACACCATCAAAAGTTGACTTCGAAATAACTAAAGATACACCAACAAAAGAGGTTGAATTTAGAGTTGATGAAATTAGTAGAAATGCTACAGAAATAAGCTTTGATAAACAAGTGCCAGCAGGAACAAAGGTTTATGCAATAGCAAAAGATGGTACAAAAATATTACTCCCAACAAGTTTATATGGAAAAAATGCCTTCCAGAAAAACTTAGAAAATGGAACATACACAATTCAAATAGTGACACCTGAAGGATATACTCCAGCAGAAAACAATTTTGAATTAGTAGTAAAAGATGGTCATAATAAAAAACAAGTTGTTCTGAATGTTGCAGAAAAAGTAGCAAGTGTAGGAACTACTGAGAATTCTAAAGCACAAGGTACAGTGGATTTCACCGAGAAAAAACTTTACAATAATTACAAACTAGTTGTAATAGAGCCAACTGCAGAAGAGAAAACAAATATTCAAAAACAATTAACAGAAGGTAATGTAGACTTAAGCAAATATGATGTTGAATACTTTAACATTCATATTGTAGATGCAACAGGAAAAGAAGTTAAAGTTCCTGGTGATAGAATGGTAACTTTAGATTTAGCGAAAGCTCCAGAGCGCTTCTTCCATGAAAAAGATGGAAAATTAACAGCTGTAAGTAGTGTTAATTATGCTGATGGTAAGCTTACATTTACTACTGATAGCTTCAGTAACTTTGTAGCATTAACTCCAAAAGATGCTCCAGTAGAGAAGAAAGCAGAAGTGAATAAAGCAGAGCTTCAAAAAGCAATAGAAGCGGATAAAGCGTTAGATGAAACTAAAGAGTACAAAAATGCAATTATCGAAGCTAAAGATGCATATAACAAAGCATTAGAGGCAGCTAAGAAAGTTCTTGAAAACGAAAATGCAACTCAGGAAGAAGTAAATAGTGCGGTAGCAAGTCTAAACGCAGCTAAAGTAACATTAGCTAATTCACAACAACCAGAAGTGAAAAAAGAAGTAGATAAAGCTAAATTAATCGAAAAATTAAAAGAAACTGAAAAACTTCAAACTGAGGTTAAATTCAAAAATGCAGGACAAGATAAAAAAGATAACTTCGTAAATGTTATAAAAGAAGCGACAGCAGTTCTTGATAACAAAGATGCAACTGTAGAAGAGGTTACAGCTGTGTTAGAAAAATTACAACAAGCTGAAAATACTCTTGATGGCAAAGAAGTAGAAGTTCCGAAAAAAGAGGAGCCGAAACCGGCAGCTGAAGAACCTAAGAAAGAGGAGCCAAAATCAGCGGCTGAAGAGCCAAAACAAGCAGCTGAAGAACCGAAGAAAAAAGATCTAAAATCGGCAGCTGAAACTCCAAAAGAGGAGCAGAAACTAACACCTGAGGAACCTAAGAAGGAAGAAGGCGACAAACCTCAACTTGAAATACCAAAAGTAGATAAGAAAAAACTAAATGAACAATTAAGTCATTTAGCAGAAGTTAAAGAGAAAGATAGTTTTGAAAGTGCAAGTACAGAAGATAAGAAAGCTTATCTAGATGTGGTTCAAAAAGCACAAGAACTATTAGCTTCAGCAACAGCTACTCAAGAAGAAGTAGATAAAGCATTAGAAGCGTTAAAAGAAGCAGAGAAAAAAGTTTCTAAAAAATCAATCAAAGATATTCTAGGTGGTTTTGTTGGAAAAGAAACTAAGAAAGAAAGTACATTTAATGTAGATGAAGATTTCGGAAAAGTTTCAAAATCTAATTCATTATTAGCAAAAACAGGATTAGATAATAATGCGACAGCTTACGCTGGAATAGCAGTTCTAGTCTTAGTAGGATTAACTGTTTATGTAAAAACGTCGTAAACAAAAAAATAAAATAAAATATATCGACTTCATAAGTTAGGATTTAAACCCTGGCTTCTGAAGTCGAATTTTTAGTGTTAATAAGCATTTTTAGTAGAGATTTATAAAATAAGTACTGGATATCTTAATGTTAGACAGGGAGTTTAATAAGGTATATAATAATAACCGAAATGGAGGAAGTATTTAGAGTATGGAAAAACTAGATTTTTTAATAAAAACACTAAATTCAGAAATAGAAATACCAGAAACGGAACAAGAAAAGAAAGATTTGTTTAGATCATTGATGAACACATGGAAAGTATCAAAGTTACCGAGTGAATTCTATGAAGTTCAAGATGATTATCTACAAGAGATTCTAGATGCTAAAGGAATAACAAGATTAGAAGATTTAACTGAAATTGATGAGAATATTTACCTATGGCAAGGTGATATTACAACATTGAAAGTAGATTCAATAGTTAATGCAGCGAACAAGGCTCTATTAGGATGTTTAATTCCTCTACACAGATGCATCGATAACGCCATTCACACGCAAGCAGGATTACAACTTAGAAAAGAATGTGATGATATTATAAAAGCACAAGGAAGTTTCGAAAAAACAGGACAAGCGAAGATAACAGCGGGTTATAACTTACCAGCTAAACATGTTATTCACACGGTTGGGCCGATAATTTATCGAGTAGTAGAAGATGACGATAAGGAACTTCTTGCATCATGTTATAGAAACTCTTTAAAACTTGCTTTAGAGAATAATCTTAAGAGTATTGCTTTTTGCTGTATAAGTACGGGAGAATTTAGATTTCCAAATGATCTTGCTGCTGAAATAGCGGTAGCTGAGGTTAAGAAATTCTTTAGAGAAAATCCTACTGCTGACTTAAAAGTAGTATTCAATGTGTTTAAAGATTTAGATAAGAAATTGTATGAAGAATTGCTAGGTTAAGAAAGTTAAAAAAATAGTTAGATTATATTCAGTTTGAAGTTGAATTTAGAGAACTAGTGTTAAATTAGTATTTTTTTAGAAAAACTAAACAGTAAGAAATTTTTTTAAAATGAAACTTCTGTGTGTTTTGTTTATTTTTTTATAGTAGGATTGTTAGCATCTGGAGTTTTTTTGTTATCGGTATTCATGATTATTTGCAAGGAACAGAAAAAGGAAATACCATTTGTTTCTAAATCTTTTATCTATGTTGCATTAATATCTTTTTCTAATATATATTATAAGAATTATTATTAAAATTATAATTTCAAGTCAACATATGTTGATGGAATATGAACAAAAGGCGGCTTTAACAAGATTTTATCAAGCGTTAATTCAAGATGGAAAAGAAGTAGATAAGGAAGAAAAAAATTAATAATTTTTAATGCTTTATTTAGAAAAAAACAGATACAGGATTAATTAAAAGTGACAACTCTAATGATGCTGATGCATTATTAAACCAATTTTCTAAATAAGTAAAGTAGTTAAAGTTATATTTATAAGTAATAGACCTCAAAAATCATTTGAATCTTGAGGTCTATTGTTTTTCTAAAGTTATTGAATTTTGAAAATGAGAAAGTATTTTTATCCTATTCTTCCGCAAAAATCTGTGTAGCTCTTACTGCACGTTTCCAACCTTTATATAGTTTTTCTCGTTCATCTTTTTCCATAGTAGGAACGAATAGTTTTCCTGCAGTATTTAGGTTTTTTAGTTCATCTAAGTTTTTCCAGTAACCAGTAGCAAGACCTGCTAAGAATGCAGCACCTAATGCTGTTGTCTCTAGATTTTCAGCACGGGCTACTTTAACGCCTAGTATATTAGCTTGGAATTCTAGTAGATAATCATTGTTTGCAGCACCTCCATCAACTTTAAGAAGGGGTATTTCTACATTCGCATCAATTTTCATTGTATCAATAATATCGCGTACTTGGTAGGCGATAGATTGCAATGTAGCTTTAACTAAATCTTCTTTTGAAGTAGCACGTGTTAGACCGAAAATAGTCCCACGAGCATTTGGGTTCCAATAAGGAGCGCCTAATCCTGTGAAAGCTGGCACTAGGTATACTTCGTTGTTATTTTTAGAATTATAAGCTAATGATTCTGTTTCAGATGATTTTTTAATTAAACGTAAACCATCTCGTAGCCATTGAATGGCACTTCCTGCAATAAAAATAGATCCTTCTAAAGCATAATAAACTTTTCCATTTATTCCAAAACCAATAGTTGTTAGCAGGTTGTTTTTAGAAAGTTCCATATTTTCTCCAGTATTCATAATTATGAATGATCCTGTACCGTATGTATTTTTTATCATTCCCTTATCAAAGGCAAGTTGTCCGAATAGAGCAGCCTGTTGATCTCCAGCAAGCCCACTAATCGTAACTTCGCCACCATAGAAATGATAATCTATAGTTTTTCCGTATACTTCTGAGTTAGATTTTACTTCAGGTAGTAGAGATTCGGGTATATTTAGAATTTCTAAAATTTCTTTATCCCAAGTTAAATCTTTGATATTAAATAACATCGTTCTAGCAGCATTTGTATAGTCGGTAACGTGAGTTTTTCCTCCTGTAAGTTTCCAGACTAGCCATGTATCGATAGTTCCAAACAGTAGTTCTCCATTTTCAGCTCGTTGTTGAGCTCCAGGAACATTATCTAAAATCCAACGTATCTTAGTAGCTGAGAAATATGCATCAACTACTAACCCAGTCTTTTGATGTATTATGTCTTTATAACCATCGTTAACAAGCTTATTTGCTATATCAGCACTTTGTCTACTTTGCCAAACAATTGCATTATAAATAGGTAGCCCAGTGTTTTTATCCCAAATTACAGTAGTTTCGCGTTGGTTTGTAATACCGATACTGTCAATTTGATTCGGTTTTATTCCACTTTCGATAAATACTTCTGCGATTACTGATTGTATAGAGTTCCAAATTGCATTAGCATCATGTTCAACCCATCCAGACTGAGGGAAAATTTGAGGAAACTCTTTTTGACTACTCGCTATTATCTCTGCTTTCTTATTAAAAATTATCGCTCTAGAACTGGTAGTACCTTGATCTATTGCCATTATGTATTTTTTCATACTCCACCTCGAAATAATTATGTCACTAATATTATATCATTTTCTAATAGTGTTTAAAAGCTGAAGACAATGTATAATTGTATATCGAAAGTGGGGATTTTAGTGCAAAGAGAATAGATTATTATATAGCGTATTATTAGCGTTTTTTTCGTATTTTTTTCTTATAAAATAGAGAATGATAGTTTTTAAAAATAATTTATTATAAAAATAAAGGAGAAATACAATGAATAGTTTACACAAATCTTTAACAGCATTATTAGAGAAATTAGAGGAAAATGGTGTTTTACAAAAAGAAGAATTTAACACAGTAGCGCTTAAAACAGAGGAGCTTGCTAAACATATTCGCGATCGTTTCGCAAAAGAACATGCCGATTTAGAAATTCGTAGACTTTTAGAAAAAGTTCATTATGCGAATACTTATGAGGATAAAGTACTAAAAGAAACAGCATTTTTAGTTGATGAAATTAGTGAATATATGTTCAAACTTGAAGTTGCTAATCGTGATTTTGTAGTTGGGTACTTCAATACATTAATTATTAATCCTGCTATAGAAGCAACAGAATACAACTTTGTATTAATGGAAGTAGAAAGTCTAATCGAAAATAGCTTCTTAGAGTTACCTGAAGAAGAGGAATAATAATGAAAATTTTAATTCCAACAGCTAAAGAACTAAACAAAAAAGCAACGCCGCAAGAAACGTTAGAACTTAGTGAAAAAAGTAATGAAATAGTTGCTGAATTTGCTAAACTTAGTGTTTCAGATTTAGCTAAAGTTTATAAAATTAAAGAAGATAAGGCGATAGAAGAATTCTCTCGCTGGCAAGATATAAAAGACAACACAGCAAAAAGTTATAAGGCATTAGACTTATTCAATGGATTAATGTATAGAAACATAGATCGAGATAATTTTGATGAAGCAGATAAAGAGTATATAGAGAAAAATGTATTTATTACAACGTCGTTATATGGTATAATTGGTGCTTATGATTTGATCCAAGAACATAGACTAGATTTTTTACAAAATGTAAAAATCTTAGGAGAGTCTTTAAAGAATTTCTGGAGAGCTAGTTATGATGAAAGCATAGGAGATGAAGATTTTGTTGTTTCATTATTATCTAGTGAATTTGAAGAAGTTTTTTTCAAAAGAATCAAAAAAAGAGAAATTTATTAAAAATCAGCTTTATGGAAGAGAAAGAAGGAAAAATTAAAAAGTACATTCTACAATTTCAAAAAAAGCAAGGGGTAAATTTTTAACAGAACTTATAAAAAACAAAGTTTCGTCAGTAGAAGAGATGAAAAAAATAAAGTTCGATGGATTTGAATTTAGTAAAGAACATTCAGAAGAAAAAGTATTAGCTTTCATAGCTAAGAGATAGGATAAATAAGGAAGAGTATACTATGAAAGGAAAAAATAAAGAGGATAGAGGAAGATGAAATTAGAAACCAAAACCAGTAAATTATATTACGGATTTCCAGTAATATTAATAGGATATAAAGATAAAAAATGGAGATACAATGTGACAGCTTGTAGTTCATCATACTCTTTAGGTGATATGATTACAGTTGGACTTTCGACAGATAGCAATGCGGTTGAGAATATCAGGGAATACGGTGAGTTTACCGTTAATGTTCCTTGTCAACAAATTTTAAGTAAGGTTGAGATTGCAGGTTTCCATTCAGGTCAGAACAAAATTGGAATGGCGGATATGACGTATGATCCAGCAAAATATATTGATGCCCCGATAATGGACGAATGTATTTTGTCACTTGAATGTAAAGTAGAAAATATTTCAGAATATGGGAAATATACAAATTTTGTAGCTTCAATAAAACGTAGAGTAATCTGTGAGAATCTTTTAGACGAAGAAGGAAATATGAAATATACACAGTTCAATCCAATTTACTTTATGGGTGATGATAACAAACGAGTATATCGATATTTTAATGAACAAAGTAAAAATCATGGAGAAAATATGGGATGTTCTTCAGATGAAGATGAGTATAATCCACTTTGTGGATAATATCAATTAAACAGAACTAAAAATATTGAGGAAAGGAGGATATTAGTATGTATTATAATTTGCAAGTGCATAGTGCTTATGATTTGTTGAATAGTACGATAAAGTATGAAAGTCTGTTTTTGAAATTAGCTAGAGATAATCAAAGGAGTGTTGTTATTGTTGACCCGAATATGTACGGGGCGATAAAAGCACATAAAGAATCTAAAAAGGCTGGAATTAACCTTATTCAAGGATTAGAAGTAAGCTTAGGATACGGGATTGGTTTTCTTAAATTCAATATACTGTGTAAGACTGAGAAGATGTTCTATAAATTATTAGAGATTTCTACTAAGTTTATGAATGGAGAAGAATGGACTATAGAAAATTTTTCTAGTGAGATGAAAGAATACAGTGATGATTTTGTTTTAATAGTTATTGATGAACTTAGAGATAGTATGGAGTTTTCTTATCTAAGTAATCTTTTTAGCAACTATAATTTTTTTATTTCGGATTTAATGAAAGTTTCCGAGTAAGTCCATATAGTTTTTTTATGAAAATGTTGTTTATACGAAGCCTAGCTTTTATCTTAATAAAGAGAATTATCAGCAAGTCATTGTTAGTCGTGCTATTCGAGATAATAAAAAAATTAAATATACAAGAACTGACAACTATTTCAGGAGATGAATTCGTAAGAGAACAGAAAGATTTTGAAGAAATATTAGCACCAGGTGATGAAGAATTGCATTCGATTTTTAAAAAGTCATTTGAAAATCAGCAAAATATTGTTGATAAGTGCCAATATGAATTGAATTTTTCAGGGTATCATCTACCTAAGTATGTTTATGGAGAAAAAGAAGATATATATTCTAAGTTTTCTTCTAAAGAGTACCTGCATTACTTAGTTCAAAAAGGTGTAAAAGAAAAGCTAGTTGGTAAAGATTTATATCCTTATAAAAAACGCTATAGTTATGAGCTTAAGATTATTGATGAGATGGGCTTTAACGATTATTTCTTAATTGTTTATGATTTTGTGAAATATGCGAAAGATAATGGCATCTTAGTAGGGGCAGGACGTGGTAGTGCTGCAGGAAGTTTAGTTTGTTATTTACTAGATATAACTGAGGCGGATCCACTTGAATACAATCTTCTGTTCGAAAGATTTTTAAACAAAGAGCGTATATCTATGCCCGATATTGATATTGACTTCCAAGATACTAGACGTGATGAAGTTATAAAATATGTAGAAGAGAAGTACGGTCAGGATAAAGTTGCGCAAATTATTACTTTTACTACATTTCAATCGAAGAGTGCTGCAAGAGAATCGGCGAGAATATTGCAATTTGATGAACAGACTTTAAAATTTATTAGTAGTAATATTAGTTCGACAAGAACATTGAAAGAATGTTACGAAATGTCAGAAGAGTTAAGAGCGTTTATTAATCAGAGTAATATTAATAAACGTTGGTTTAACATAGCGCTGAGTTTAGAGAACTTACCGAAGAATCCATCGGTGCATGCAGCTGGGATAGTAATAAGTGATGATAAACCTTTGGTTAACTATGCACCACTTGCTGAATCAAATATGACGAAGTATTTAACACAATGGACGATGGATGATGTTGAGAGTGTTGGTTTATTAAAAATAGATTTCTTAGGTATTAGATATCTTACGATGGTATCGAGTATTGTTGAAGAGATAAAAAAAGAAAATCCGACATTTGATATAACGAAGATAAATTACCAAGATCCTAAAGTGTATGAACTATTTGCTAAAGGTAAGACAGAAGGTATCTTCCAGTTTGAATCGAGTGGGATGAAGGAAAAATTAAATCTACTAAAACCTACCGAATTTAATGACATTGTCGCGATGAATGCTCTTTATAGGCCAGGTCCAATGGCTCAGATAGAAGTCTATGTGCGTAGAAAGAATAAAGAAGAGCAGGTAGTATATCCGCATCCTCATCTAGAGAAAATATTAAAAGACACTTACGGGGTAATAGTTTATCAAGAACAGATTATGCTGATTGCGGTAAACTTTGCTCATATGAGTCTGAATGAAGCGGATAATATGAGAAGAGCAGTAAGTAAAAAGAAAAAAGAAGACTTAGAGTACTATGGACGTATCTTCGTAGAAAAGAGTGTTGCTGCAGGATATGATCTGCAAGTTGCCAAGAAACTTTTTGACCTTATTGTAACTTTTGCGAATTATGGTTTTAATAAGAGCCACGCAGTTGTATATAGTATGCTAGCTTATCGCTTGGCGTATTTGAAAGTTTATTATACTAAGTACTTTATGACAGCTTTATTAAATAACGTAATTAGTAGTGAGAAAAAAATTAATGAGTATAAACAAGAACTTAATAATCTAGATATAAACCTAGTAAAACCTGATGTGAATAGAAGTTTATCGAATTTTAGTGTTTACAAAAATGATATTGTGTTTGCGCTAACTGCGATTAAGAATGTTGGATATAGAAGTGGATATGAAATTGTACAAGATAGAATAAATTTCGGACGCTATTTAGATATAGACGATTTCCTAAAACGTATGAATAAAAAAGTAGATTATCAGGCAGCAGTTTCTTTAGTCAAGGCAGGAGCAATGGATACTTTTGGTTATAATCGAGCTACATTAATGAAGAAAGTAGATGATTATTATTCAGATAATAGGCAGTATATAAATAATGTTCGAGTTGCCTTATCTGCTGAAAGTGGATTAACATTGAAAGTCGAAGAGGTAGAAGATTATTCTATTACTGAAAGAATCCAAATGGAAAAAGAAGTGACGGGAACGTACTTTTTAAAACATCCTGTTCAAGTTGAAAAAGAAAAATATTCTTATCTACCATTGCAGTATATAGGAGCTGATGTTAGTGATAGTTATGTGGAAATAATAACGAGAAAAGAAATCAGGACTAAAAATGGGGACTATATGGCATTTTTAACTGTAAATGATGGAAAGAATGATTATGATGTCACGGTGTTTCCAAGTGTTTATAAGTATGCTAATGTATTTATAAAAGTAGGAAGTTTTGTTGTTATGACATTGAAAAAACAACTTAGAAATGGTAGAGAGCAATATATCTTAGAAAAAAATTGCAAGTCTTAAAAAAATTATAGAGAGTATTGTTTAAGTAATATAAAAAAATCATTTACACTATAGTTGATGAAGAAATATTAACACTTTTAAGTGAGTATAAATCAGATGCAGGTAGAGTTAAGGTTGTAGCACTACTAAACAACGATTCTAATAGAGGTAAAACGATATCAATTAAAAACGAACATGATTTTGTTCAGAATTTTTTTGAAAAGTTTCCGAGAAAACGTATTAAAATAACTTATATCTAAAAAAACAAAAAAATATTCAAACAAAAAAATAAAAACAAAAATTATGTTTTTTTACTAGAAAAAAATAACAAAAAAATATGATATTGTTGTTAGGTAAATTAAAAAATAATTATTAACAAATACGAGGAAGGTAAGACTACATGAAAAAAATCGCAGTTTTAACAAGTGGTGGAGATGCACCAGGAATGAACGCAGCTGTGCGTGCCGTTGTAAGAACAGCAATCTATAATGGATTAGAAGTTTATGGAGTATATCAAGGATACAAAGGATTAGTAGAAAACAACATTAAAAAACTTGAAGTAGGGGATGTAGGTAACATTATCAACCGTGGTGGAACAATGCTTTATTCAGCACGTCTTCCAGAATTTGCTAATCCAGAAGTGAGAAAAGGTGCAATTAAAAACCTAGAAGCATTAGGAATTGATGGATTAGTAGTAATCGGTGGAGATGGTTCATACCGTGGAGCTATGGCTTTAAGTAACGAAATGAATATCCAAACTATCGGAGTTCCTGGAACAATTGATAACGATATTTGTTGTACTGACTTTACAATTGGATTCGATACTGCACTTAACACAATCGTTGACGCTATTGACAAAGTTCGTGATACAGCATCAAGTCATGAGCGTGCATTCATTATCGAGGTAATGGGTCGTAATGCAGGAGACTTGGCATTATTTGCTGGTATCGCTGGAGGAAGTGAAAGTCTTTTAATTCCTGAGAAAAAAGAAGATATCGAAGAAGTTGTTGCTCGTATTAAAGCGGGTGAAGACCGTGGTAAAAAACACTCAATCATCGTTCTTGCTGAAGGTGTAATGGGTGGACAAGAGCTAGCTGCAAAACTTAAAGAACTTACTGGAGAAGAAGTAAGAGCGACTATCTTAGGGCACATCCAACGTGGTGGTACTCCAACAGCTCAAGACAGAGTATTAGCATCTCGTTTAGGTAACTATGCTGTTCAATTATTATTAGCTGGTGAATCAGGACGTGCAGTAGGTATTCAAAATAACAAACTAGTAAGTACTAAATTCCAAGATGTATTTAGTGATGTTCACAATGTAGACCTTTCAATCTACGAAGTTTCTAAACAACTTTCAATTTAATATAAAAAAACGTTTTCTTTATAAAAAAATAGTATTTTTTTCAAGAAAATATTTGAAAACATATTGAAAATAAGTTAAAAATAGTAAAAAGATAAAAAAATTAAGAGGTATATTTATGATACAGAAAAAAACTAAAAATAATTTGTACAATTGGACCTAAATCAGAAGATAAAGCAAAACTTACTGAAATGGTAGAATTAGGAATGAACGTATGTCGTCTTAACTTCTCACACGGTGACTATTCAGAACACGGAGCAAGAATTCAAACTATTAAAGAAGTAAGAGAAGCTACAGGATCTAACTTAGCTATCCTTTTAGATACTAAAGGGCCTGAAATTAGAACTAATAACATGGAAAATGATGCAATCATGTTAGAAACTGGAAAAGATGTTATCGTTTCTATGACAGAAGTTCTAGGAACTCCAGAAAAATTCTCAATCACATACGGAGAATTAGTACACGACGTTAAAGCTGGAGACACTATCTTATTAGATGACGGACTAATCGGATTAACTGTAAATAGCGTAGATGTTGAAGCAGGATTAATCTACACTACAGTACAAAATGGTGGAGTACTTAAAAACAAAAAAGGAGTTAACGTTCCAGGTGTATCTACAAAATTACCAGGTATTACTCCAAAAGATGAAGAAGATATCCGTTTCGGATGTAAAAATGATATTGACTTCGTTGCTGCTTCATTCGTTCGTACTAAAGAAAACGTACTAGAAGTTAGACGTATTCTTAAAGAAGAAGGATGTGAACATGTTCAAATCATTCCTAAAATCGAATGTCAAGAAGCTATCGATAACATCGATGAAATTATCGAAGTATCTGATGGTATCATGATTGCTCGTGGTGACCTTGGGGTTGAAGTACCAGCAGAAGAAGTACCAATTATGCAAAAAGATATCATTGCTAAATGTAACGCGGCTGGTAAATTTGTAATCACAGCTACTCAAATGTTAGACTCAATGCAAAAAAATCCACGTCCAACACGTGCCGAAGTGTCTGACGTAGCTAACGCAATCTACGATGGAACTGATGCAATCATGTTATCAGGAGAATCAGCAGCGGGGGCTTACCCAATTGAATCAGTCCGTACAATGGCTACAATCGCTAAACGTACTGAAGAAATGCAAGATTATTCTCGTATCTTAAAAGATCGTTCTAAAAAGATCGTTTCTAAAGATATCACAAACGCAATTGGAGTATCTGTAGGATATACAGCTCTAAACTTAGACTTACACACAATCGTAACTTATACTGAATCAGGACAAACAGCTAGATTAATTTCTAAATATCGTCCAAATGCAGCTATATTAGCTGTAACTCCAAGTGATAAAGTTGCTCGTGGATTAAGTTTAGTATGGGGTGTAGATGCTCAAATCTCTGAACAAGTTAAATCAACTGATGAAATGTTAGAAACAGCTAAAAATATTGCGGAAACTTCAGGATATGCTAAAAAAGGTGATGCTATCGTAATCACTGGTGGTATTCCAGTAAACACTTCAAGAAGTAACGTTGGATCAACTAACTTCCTAAAAGTTTCAGTAATCGACTAATATGAAATAAAATTAAGAAGAAGTAGGATTAATTCTTATTTCTTCTTTTTTTCTTTTATAATATATAAAGATAATTATAGTATGATGTTGAATATAAAATAATACGTTAGAAACAAAAAGAGGCCCGTAATGGACCACTTTTTCGTTATATAAACACAAAAATAAAAAAATTTAGGGTAAATTGTTATTTTGTAGTAATCGGAATTGCTTCCGACATTAAATTAAAAGTTTATTGTTAAATAAATTTAACAATCGAAAAGGAAATTATGACTATAACGAGTATAGCCGTAAAAAAATGGAAGAATAATATATACTTCCACAGTTTTAAGAACAATCTAGACGATTGTATGAGGTATATAGACATATCCTCTTTTATCTATTAACTCATATAATGCTTATCATATGCTATTAAGAAATTTTTTTCAAAATTTATGTTTAAGATGATATGGATTTTTTTCGAAGAACTTCTGAAACGATATTTTTAGTAATAATTAATATCAAAAATGCAACAAATAGTATAATCGAAAAAAATATAAATAATATTAATTATACTAAGATATTTTTAACGATAAAATTATCCTACTAACTGCTTATATCTTTATTTTTAACAAAATGTCGATGGTTGTCAAATGAAACAAGTTTTTTTAAAAAAATTTTTTTTAATAGAATATTTTTCGTATATTTAATCTTGTATATACAATATTAAACACTATTAAATAAAGGAGTAGTAAAAAAATATTTAGGTTATGCAAACTTACAGATAATATTATTAGAGTAATTGTAAAAAAATATAAAAAGGGAAAAATTGATAAAAAAATTACCAATTTTATCCCTTTTTATTTATTAGGTATATGAATTAACGTATATATTTGAATCGTAGTTAATTATCTATTAACAATATTAGGAGAATCTCCAGTAGTTATCACTTCTACTGCAGCATTTAAAGCCCCTTCTACAAGATTCTTAACTGCTGTTTCAGTATAGAAGGCAGTATGTGGTGTGTAGACGATATCGTCTCTATCGATTAACTCCTGCATTAATTTGTCGTCAAATTCTTTATTTGAGAAGTCTTTAGGAACGTAATTTCCTTCGTTTTCATATACGTCAAGACTAGCTCCTAGTAGTTTACCGCTGTCAAGTGCACGAATAACAGCTTTAGTATCAACAAGAACACCACGAGCTGCATTGGCGAAAATAGATCCGTCTTTCATTTTACTGAAGAAATCATCATTTACCATATGAGTATATTCTTTTGTAGCAGGGACATGGATTGTAACAACATCAGATTGAGCTAATAATTCATCGATGCTATCAACATAATCTAATACCTCACGAGCAGCATCAGAAGGGTATAAATCATAACCTATAACTTTACATCCTAATCCTTTGAATAAAGTTGCAGCTTGTCTACCGATATTTCCTGTACCTAAAACCCCAACAGTAAGTGTTTTAAGCTCTCGAGAAATTATATTTTTATTCCATGTAAAATCATGCTTTCAACGTTATTTAAAATTTTTCTAATATTTCTACTTATATATAATACAGTTGTTACGACATGTTCAGCAATTGCATTAGGTGAATATCTTGGAACATTTGTCATACTAATTCCTAATTCACGCATATATTTTATATCGTAAATATCGAATCCAGCCATTCTGTTTGCGATAACTTTTACACCTTGCTCTTTAGCGTAATCATAAACTTCTTTTGCAAATGGTCTATTTTGGAACATTACTGCTCCTTGTTTTCCATCTAATAGGTGTTTTGTTTCTGCTTGAAGTTCACCTTCGTGCAGATCAACGTCTACCTCTGGATGTTCTTTTAGCCATGCGTCAACAAATGGTCTTTCATCTTCTCTCAAGTTAAATAGTGCTAATTTCATAATAAAATCTCCTTTTAATTTTTTTATATTTTAACTGAATATTAGATTGTGAAAATGCAATAAATAAGTATTAATTGTATCTAATTTTCAGTTAAAACATAACGGTATAAAAAGTGATAACACATAAAAGATAACGTTTACAATTCTTATTTTAACAGGAAAATAGATTATGTCAATAGGGAATAAATAATAATACAGAAAAATATATTTAATAAACATAATCCTGTATTGATACTTATATATAGGTGTTTGTTATGAAATATATAATGAAAAGCATAAATTAAATGCATATTTATTTAAATTAAGAGATAATTGAAATTTTTTTAATTATTAAATATTATTATATTAATTAAAAATTACGATTATAAAAAAATTTTTTTATTTAATACTACAGTTGGTATAGTGTCCTATATAACAATCAACAACTATTTAGAAAAAATTCTAAATAGTTGTTGACTTAAATATTAAGTAGCGTTATAATCTATTTAGAAAGATATCTAAATAGAATTGCAGTTCGTTATATAAAGGAGTGATATACATGGGATGAGTGAAACTTTAAAGGCGATATCTGATCCGGTAAGAAGAAATATATTAGAAATGTTGAAAGAAGAGAAGAAAAGTGCAGGAGAGTTAGCTTCAGAATTTAATCTATCTGGGGCGACTGTATCGTATCATTTAACGCAATTAAAAAAAGCGGGTTTAATATTAGAATCTAGACATAAGAATTTTATATACTATGAATTAAATGCCAGTGTATTTGAAGAAGTGCTTGTCTGGATCTATGGTTTAGGAGGAAAAAACGATGAGAGTAGATAAAAAAAGTTTGTTTCTAAGTGTTGGTATTTGTTTATTGCCTATATTAATTGGAGTTTATTATTATGATGTGCTACCTGAACAGATAGCTGTACATTTCAATTTTAATGGAGAGCCTAATAATTTTGTGAGTAAGACTCGTGCAATTATTGAGATGCCTGTATTTTTTACGGTAGTTCAGGTCATAATTTCACTAGTAGTGGATTTTGATAAAACTTCTAAAAAGGGTGCGTTAATTATTAAGGGAATTGTACCTTTGATAAGTGTTCTAGTTCAAGGTGGATTAATAGCATATGCTTTAGATAATAATTTTAATGTTACACAATTAACAGCGTTTGTTATGGGTATAGTGTTTATTATTCTTGGTAATTACCTACCAAAAAAAGAATTTTGGGGAAAATACAATTTTAATCTTTTTGGTTTAGAAAAAGGTGTCAATGAGCAAAAAGTGATTAGAGCTTACGCACTGCATATGACCTTTAGTGGAGTTGCTATATTCATTAGTGGATTCTTTAGTTCTGTAGTAGCGTTAGTTTTAATAGTTATTTCTGCAATTACCTCTACGCTTTTACCTTTTTACTTGGTTAAAAAGTATAAAGATTAGTAATCAATTATAATAAGTAGCATACATGTATTCTTAGAAGAGAGTATTCTTTCAATAGGGATATATTGTATGCTATAATTACATACACGAGAAGTTTTATGTAAAGAAAAGTTTAAGTTTGTCTAATATTTAAATTAGGAGGATATAGAGTGTTAGAACTTAAAAATATAGTTAAGAAGTATAATACTGGTGGTAGTGAAGTAGAAGTACTAAAATCTGTAAATATTCATTTTAGAGAAAATGAGTTTGTATCGATTTTAGGTGCAAGTGGAAGTGGAAAAACGACGCTATTAAACATTATAGGTGGTTTAGATAAATATACATCTGGTGACATGGCTCTTATGGGGCGCTCTACTAAAGAGTTTAAAGATAGAGATTGGGATAGTTATAGAAATGGAACTATCGGCTTTGTTTTTCAAAGTTATAATTTAATATCTCATTTAAGTGTTATAGAAAATGTGAAATTAGCACTATCGATTTCGGGACATTCGAATGCTGAAAATGATGAAAAGGCGAAAAAGGTACTAGTAGATGTTGGGTTAGCTGATCATCTTTATAAAGCCTAACCAACTTTCTGGAGGTCAGATGCAAAGGGTGGCTATTGCTCGTGCATTGGTTACTGATCCGAAGATTATTCTTGCTGATGAGCCTACAGGAGCGTTAGACAGTAAGACTAGTGTTCAGATTATGGAACTTATTAAAGAGATAAGTAAGACGAAGTTAGTTATAATGGTAACGCACAATCCAGAACTGGCAAAAGAGTACAGTGATAGAATTGTAAGAGTTAAAGATGGAGAGATTCAAGAAGATACAAATCCGTATGTAGCTGAAGAGGTCGCTGATAATGGTTTTGCTTTGAAGAAAACTGCGATGGCATTTACTAGTGCGATTAAATCTAGTTTTAAAAACCTACTTACGAAGAAGTTCCGTACGTTTATGACGGTTGTTGCTAGTAGTATCGGAATTATTAGTATTGGTTTAGTATTGTCTATTTCATCAGGAATGGATAAATATATTCAAACGATGCAAAATGAAAATTTATCATCAATGCCGATTATGATTAGTGCGAATCAGGTGAACTTTGGGCTTAGTGTTGATGATGATAATTCAGAAAAAGATTCTAATGGCTCAGAATTAGTACCAAAGTCACGTCGTGATGTACATAGAAACTTATATTCGGTGGATGCATTAGGGAATGGAGAAACATTTATAAACTATATTCAAAATAATGCAAAGGATTATTATTCTGCGATTGAATTTTCTCAAGGATATACAATACAGGCGTTGACTAAAAATGCAAAAGGTGATGTAATTGCTGTAAAACAAGATCAGGATGTATTAGGTGATGGTATTTTTGGAGTATTACCAGAAGATAAGAATATGATTATGAATCAATATGAAGTGGTAAAATCATCTAAAGATAATTTTGAATATCCTAGTGAAAATGAAGTTGTATTATTTACTGCGAAAAATAACGAAATCGATAAAGCTACGTTAAAAGCTCTAGGATTTGATGAAAATACAAAAGTTAAGTACGAAGATATTATTGGAAAAGAATTTAGCGTTATAGATAATAATAACTATTATAGAAAAATCGGTGATGGTTTTGTTCCACGTGATGCTGATGCTAAGATGTATGATTCGGGAACTAAGGTTAAGGTAGTTGCTATATTAAAAGCTAAAGATAGTTTTACTAGACCTCAGATGACAATCGGATATACAAAATCATTACAAAATAAGATGCTGGAAAAAGAGGCTAAATCTGATATTGTTGTTGCGCAAGAAAAGGATAAAACTGTAAATGTGGTAACGCGTCAGAAGATTGATGCGGATATGGCTGATCAGATTCTTGCGACAATAGGTGGAAAATCTACACCAAGCGCAATTATGCTTTATCCAAAATCCTTCAATGATCGTGATAAAATAGCTGAGGTTATTAATAATTTTAACAAGAAAGTTTCAGAAAAATATGGTTCAGACAGCTCAGATTATCACAAATATAGTATCACGTATGCGGATATGGCGAAGCAGATGACAACAATTATGTCACAGATGATTAATACGATTTCGTTAATCTTATCGGCATTTGCAGGAATTTCATTGATAGTATCATCTATTATGATAGGGATACTAACGTACGTATCTGTGGTGGAAAGAACGAAGGAAATTGGTATTCTCCGTGCAATCGGTGCTCGTAAAAAAGATATTACAAGAATCTTTATCGCAGAAGCAGGATTAATCGGATTTATTTCCGGAGCTGTAGGTGTAGCGACGACTATGCTTCTATCTATTCCTATTAGTAGAGCTGTTGCTAAGGGATTAGAAGTAGAGAGTTTTACAGCATCATTAAATGTACAGGCATCAATCGGATTAATAGCACTTAGTTTAGTGCTAACACTTATAGCTAGTATTATTCCATCGAGAATAGCAGCAAAAAAAGATCCAGTCGAAGCGTTAAGAACTGAATAATAAATAATATGAGGAATAGTAGATTGTGTTATAATCAGAGGTTACTGAAAAATGTAACGTTCGGAGGTTAAAACGAATCTAGTATTCCTTATTTTTATATTTTTACTGAGAAATTGGCTAATTTGATTCTTTTGTAAGATTGACACGTATCTTAGTTTGCAATATAATTTATATTATAGATATATTAAGTAGGAGTTTTTTATGATAATAGGTTCGTTTATAGTTTTTGTGATATTCCTTTTATTGTTCTTATCTGTTTTGTATTTTGACAGAAGGAACTTGTTTTTAGGGATATTTTTTATAGCGACAGGTTTAAGTTTTATTTTTTATGTAATGACTTTTATTACTAACCATGCACAAGACAATAGATTTTTATACAATTTAGGTGTAGTATTACTTATTATAGCGGTGGTAATATTCACTTTGCTTCCAATGGTGGTAGTCGTTATGTTTTTATACAATTCGTTTATGCTTATTAGAAGAGAAGGATTAAGAGTAGGTAACCTACTGAGTCTAGCTGTATTTTTCTTTCTGGTAGGCTATTTTACATATTGGCCACGTGTTGCTACCTACACACGTGACAATATTCTGTTAAATACACTTTATGTTTATGTCAGTTTAGTAGTTTTATATTTTTTATGTATAGCGATGTCTTATTTAGTATCTAGTGTTTTAAATTTTATTAATATCTTACCGAGAAAGATTGATTATGTAGTGGTCTTAGGTGCAGGATTGATTGGTGAGAAGGTAACGCCTCTTTTATCTAGCAGAATTAGAAAAGGGATAAAAGTTTATAAAGCTAATCCTGGGAGTAAGCTAATCATGTCAGGTGGTCAAGGTCCTGATGAAGTAGTATCTGAAGCATTTGCGATGAAAAATTATGCTCTTGAGCAAGGTGTTGATGAAAAAGATATAATCTTAGAAGATAAATCAATACGAACTGAAGAAAATATTATTTTTTCGAAGAAATTTATTCCAGCTAATAAAAGTTTCGCAGTGGTGACGAATTATTATCACGTTTATCGTGCATTGGTTCAAGCAAGAACTTTAGGTTTTAGGTGTATTGGCTATGGAGCGCCGACTAAGTTCTATTTCAGTCTTAATGCTTTCATTAGAGAATTTATCGGTTATTTATATTTCAAAAGGAAACAGCACGCTATAGTTTTAGGGGCACTTACATTCTTGTTCATAGCAGCTATCCTATTTGTGGAAATATATTATTGGATTAATTATTAAGAGAGTTAAAGAATAAAAAAATTGTTTAGAATAAATTGAGAACATTTTAAAAAAACTCGAGAAAAACCAACTTAATTAAGAGTTGAATTTTCGAGTTTTTTTATTATTTTATTTTAAGTATAAAAAAATATTGTTTCAGACGAAATTCGATTTCTAGAGAACAATACCTTGTACAATAAATATAAATAGTAGAATATGATAAACAGATGTTTGTCGGAAAAATATTTATAATTATATATGAGATGATAAAGACAAATAAAATACTAATTTTATTTGCTATTGATAATTTCGTAATTTTACCCCTAATGATTTCTAATTATGGTATAATAAATTGAAAAAAGTATTTGTGGAAGGATGTAGTGGGGTGAAAGATCATTCTTATTATATGGAGTTGGCGCTAGAAGAAGCGCGGAGAGCTTACGCTAAAGGGGAAGTTCCGATTGGAGCTGTGCTGGTTATTGATGATAAAGTTGTTGCGAAAGCTCATAATACTCGCGAAGAAAATCAACAGGCATTGAATCATGCAGAAATGCTAGTTATTAAAGAAGGTTGTGAAAAACAGGGATTTTGGAGACTTGATAATAGCTATTTATATACTACTGTAGAGCCGTGTGTTATGTGTAGTGGGGCGATTGTTCAAGCTAGAGTTGAAAATGTTATTTATGGTGCGAGTGACCCTAAATACGGTTGTTGCGGAAGCTGTATAGATCTTGTAGGCGAAAATAAATTTAATCATCAGGCTAAGATTATCTCTGGAGTGCTTGAAGAAGAGTGTTCTATGCTAATGAAGAACTTTTTCAAAGAGTTAAGAGAGCGAAAAAAGAAATAAATATTCAATATATTTATAAGGGGTTGACCCAAAAGACCTAAATTTTAACAAAGTGTATATGAGAATTCATAGACGCAGTGGGTTTATTAGATATCTAAATACGCTTTATAAAAGCTTTTTAGATATCTAATAAACTGTGCGGGGGTGACTCGACAAAATCGATTTTGATATGTACCCCTTTTACTGGACAAACCAGTGAAAGGGGTATTTTTTATGCGTTATAGTTTTGAATTTAAAGTAAAATGTGTTGAGATGTATGAAAGAGGGGAATATCCAGATACACCTAATGGAATAACTACTAGGAAATTTAAAGATACTATTAAGAAATGGAAAAGAATGGTCGATTCATTGGGAGTATGCGCCTTGCGACCTAAATCAAAAAATAAAAAGTGGAATCCAGAAGAAAAACTAGTATTAGTTTCCAAAATTTTAGCTGGTTATTCATATAATTCCGTTGCACTAGAGAATGGAATTAATTATAGGATATTATATAATTGGGTTCAAAAATATAAGGAAAAAGGTTATAATGGACTTGTAGATGAGAAGAAAGGCAGACCAAGAAAGGTACCTATCATGAAAGAAAATAGAAGTCCTAAACCATTAAAAGAGTCAGAAAGAGAAGAATTAATTAGATTACGTGCAGAAAATCAGTTTATAAAAAAACGGAAATCGAAAAATATTAAAGCGGAAAAAGAAATAATAAAAAAATTAATAGCCTTGAGGCGAGAAAAATGGGCTGCGCAACTCAAGGCGAAAAAGCAGCAATCGTCAAAGAACTTAGAAAAAAAGGACATCAATTAAAATATCTTTTACAAGAAATAGGAATGGCTAAATCAACATATTATTATTTAATAAATAAGGGAGATGTAGATGCTGTAGCTATTCGTAATGAACCAGTGTTAGAAGAAATTAAAATTATCTTTACCGAAAAATAAAAGGACTATATGGTGTCCGTAGGATTCACAATGAACTAATTAATAGAGGTTTTAAAGTAAATCATAAACGCGTACAAAGTCTTATGCATAAAGAAGGATTGAAAGGGAAAATTCCTAAAGAAAGATACCATTCATATAAAGGAACAATAGGAAAAGTCGCTGATAATATAATAAATCGAGATTTTAGTACAACTGCTCCGTTACAGAAATGGACTACAGATGTATCACAATTTAATTTTCCATGGGGAAAGTGCTATTTTTCAGCGATTCTAGATATGCATACAAATGAAATAATATCATATGATTTATCGTTACATCCAAATTTAAATCAGATAAAAAGGATGTTAGAAAAAGCATTTAATAAATTTCCAAAAACAGAAGGATTAATTATGCATTCGGATCAAGGGTGGCAATATCAACATGCATACTATAGAAGTGAGTTAAAAAAACACGGAATCATTCAATCGATGTCTAGAAAAGGAAATTGTTATGATAATAGTATCATGGAATCATTTTTTGGAAGAATGAAGACGGAGATATATTATGGTTATGAAAAGAAATATATGTCATTTGAAGAGTTTAGTAAAGCTGTATATGAATATATAGATTATTACAACAATAAGAGAATTCAATCAAAAAAAACAAAATGGATGTCACCTGTACAATACAGGATAACATCCACATGTCTAAACTAAATATATATGTGTCCAGAATTTTGGGTACACATCATTTCTTCGAAATCACGATTTTTTTGAGTCACTCCCATAAAAATAATTAAAGATAATAATATATAAACATAATGACGATAAAAAAACAATTCAGAGGATTGTGTCGTCATTTTTTTGTTTTAATATATAGTAATAAAAATAAATAGTTACTTATTAAAAAAATAAACTTAAGAGGAAATCTAAAAAAAGGCGAAAATTTCTAATTTTTTTCAACTGTTTTTTTCGCTATCATTATTAAAAAAATTTGATACAATTATCTTAGAAAGTATAGAGGAGTTTCAATGAAAATAGAAAATGTAATAAAAAAAGTTTAATCAAGAGGAAATATACCTTTGTCCAAAGTGTTTATCAGAATCTCACATAGAGGGTATCAGTCTTGTTTGTAATGAAAATCATCGTTATGATTTTTCAAAAAAAGGCTATATTCATCTGATAAACAATTATAAACCGACGAAATACAGTGAAGATTTATTTAAAGCTCGTAGTGAAGTTTTTAGTAACAGTTTTTATGAAAATGTATTAAAGAATATTCAAAATTTAATTGAAAAGTACGCTATAGATGTTGTATTGGATATTGGTTGCGGAGAAGGATATTATATTAAAAAGTTAAAAACAGTATTTCCTGAGAAATATTTTTATGGGCTAGATAATAGCAAGGATGCGATCGAGTTAGCTGTTAAAGAGGATAAATTGAATCCTTATATGGTGGCTAACTTAGCTAATCTTCCGTTTAAAGATGGAAGTGTCTCGTGCATTATTAACATATTAACACCTGCTAATTATGAGGAGTTTTTCAGAGTATTAGGTGATGATGGATATTTGATAAAAATTATTCCGAATACAAATTACCTAAGAGAGATTAGAGAGTTGATTGGTGGGAAGGAATACACAAATAGTGATACTGTAAAATTGATTGAAGAAAATTGCAAGATTGTGGACAGGATAACGGTGAGTGATACCTTCCAATTGACTAAAGAGCAAGCAGCGTGTTTTCTTAAGATGACACCTTTAACATTTTCTAAAGAAATTACAGATTCTGATATTGATCAATTAAAAGAAATTACGATAGATCTAGAACTTTTAGTCTGCAAGAGATAGGTTTAGTTGTAATAGAAGGAAAATTATGAAGGAGGATAGAGCATGAATACTGAAAAATATGATCAATATGATCAAGTTGTTGAAGTGAAAAAATATGTAAAAAAACCATGGACAACAAGTTGTCTTGATTTTTCTATAAAAGATGAAAATACATATCTTATGAGAGAGGCTAGTATTCGTCAGACAAATTACTATTTGTGTAAAAAAGACGATAGAGTATATCTAGTAGATAGTGATAACCATAAAGATGAAATAAGCTGGGTTAATCTAGATAAGTTTGTTGAAATAGAAGAAGGTGATGCAACCTATAGAAAGTATAGGGTATTAAAGTAAAATGACAATTGAATAAAACGCCGTTAGATGTAGTTTGTAAGTGTAGTACAGAAAAAAAGGAGAAACATTATGTACGTGGCATACGATAGTAAGGATGAAGTTTTTAATGCTTTGGATAGTGAAGTTGAAAAAAATAAAGAGTATCACTGTCCGATATGTGGGGGAAAAGTAATTTTCAAAAAAGGAGTTAAAATTCAATCGCATTTTGCTCATGCTAAGAATTGTTCATGTGAGTTTGAAACATACAAGAAAGAGAGTAGCGAGCACCTTGAAGCGAAGAAGGATCTTTATGAGCATTTTAGAAGAAAATATCGTAATGTGGAAGTCGAACATATTTTTAAAACTGGGGAGAATGATATTCAGATAGCCGATGTATTTATTAAAGATAATAGTATCGCTTTTGAGTATCAAAGATCGGTTATTCCATTTGATCTTATTAAAGCGAGAACAAGAGGATATATGAAAGCTGGATTGAAATTAATCTGGCTAATCGATACAAACAAATTTATAAAAGAATTGAAGAGTTATGATGGTATAAGTTATATTAGGTATGCGCCATTTGTGGATAATTTTTTGAATTATTATCAAGGGAAAGTGTTCTTTTATGGTTGGGATAATATAAATAAAAAATTTGAATTTTATCAAATTTGGGCTCATAATTTGAAAAAACGAAATGCTGTTTGTATAAAAACTAGTTTGAGTATTGATGAGTTTGATGTACCACTTGATTTGAAACTACTGGATAAAGATTTAACGTCTAAGTTATATCCAGAAGATGTTGAAAACTATGTCTACGAGCAAATTAAATATGATAAAACTGTAAAAAAATAAAGTATTGAGTATGTTCTATAACCAACATATAGAGTTAAATAATATACCTGAAATTATTGGTGTGAATATGTTGGAACAAGTTCTTATTAGAACTCCACTTGTTTATTAGCAAGGGTTGATGTATAGATTTTATAAAGAGGGTAAAAAGTTACTCAGAAATTATAAGAATAATGAGTAATATTATAGAGTTTAAAGATAGTATTTATATTAACAATGTTAAGCAAGGGAGATTTTTCTTAAAAAGTATTTAAAGCATACTATGCTTTATTGGTTGAGAATGAAAAGTAAGAGGATAAAACTATGGGGGAGTATAGTGGTAGTTTTACAGAAAAAGAAAAAAAGGTATTGCTTTCGTTAATAGCGATTGAGAGGATTACAACATTCAAGCTACATAAAGTTTTTATGGATTTAAATAGTATAGAGAAGATTCTCGAATTATCTATACCTGAGTTAGCTGTATATTTTTGGAGATAATGCTGAAGAAATTTATACTAAGCTTCATAATAATATGGAGTTTGATTTTTGAGAGTTATTTTTGAGTTTTATAATGTAAAGTATATTTTTTTGCGATGATATCTATTATCCGAAAAGAATTATTTAGGATTTATGATTATCCATATGTTTTTATTTTACAGGGGAAATAAAGATTTGCTTCTATTTAGAAGAAAGATATCTATAGTAGGAAGTAGAAACAATACAGCATATTCAAATGATGCCTTGCAGAGCATAGTACCATATTTAACTATGAATAATTTTGTTATAGTTAGTGGTCTTGCGATTGGTGTCGATAGTCTTGCTCATGAGGGCGCTATAAAAAGTAAGGGGTACACCATCGGTGTAATAGCTCATGGGCACAATATAATTTATCCGGAAAAAAGTTATAAACTTTATAAGGAATTGGAACGAAACCATCTTATTATATCTGAGTATTTTCCAACTTCACCTATAAGGAAATATAAATTTTTAGAACGAAATAGGATTGTCGCTAGTCTTTCTAGTGCTCTTTTAGTAACTGAAGCGGCAAAAAGAAGTGGAACGCAAAGGACGGTGGATTTCGCCTTGGATGTAGGTTCTGATGTATTCTGCCTACCAGGAAAATTTGGCGATAAGATGAGTTATGCAATGAATGAATACATTAAAGAGGGGGCGATACTTGTAAATAAATTAGAGGATTTTGGTGACGAATTAGGATTTTAGTGTAGATATTTGAGAGGATGATTAGTATGACAGATATCTTATTTATTAATCCACTAGGTTGGGATAGATGTATTTGGGCGAGAGTCTTAGAAAATATGCCAGACCAAACCTTTGATTTTATTGAATTTACCGAAGAGAGTTTTAAATCTATATCAAAAAAAGAAATTGAGAAGGTACTATTAAATAAAATGACAAAAGTAAGAAGAGGAGGCTTTATAGTTAGTGCTTCTTACGGCACGGTCGTTTTGCTTAACGGTTTAGAGATTTTTAGTGAGTACCTTGATGGTGTTAATTTAATTATCATCGAGGGCTTAGAACCTATACCTCCTGAATCGGTGTTAAAAACATATTTTGAACCAGAGATAAAGTTCACTAGTAAAGAAGAATATCTATCAAAGACACTTAGTGTAGAAGAGATGCAAGATGAGTTTTTAGTGGAGTTAATTCTAAGAAAACTCAAAAAAGAAGGTAGTGAATATATGGTAAGGCCGAACTCGCGAATAGAGTATAATTACTTATCTTTATATGCGGGGGTAGATAATTTAGAACGACTAAAAAGAAGTAGGAATATTTTTAATAAACTTTCAGTTTTTTCTTATTTCAAGTTAGTAGGAATGAATTATACACAAATAGAGGAGTCAGATCATCTTCTTATGGTTACTAAACCGCAGATGATCTTGGATATATTATTAGGGAAATAGAGAATAATGAAATATTTTATAATGGAAAACTTGATGATGTGTAATAGGAACACATTATTGTTGCGATATAAAATAATTATATAAAACGAGTAGTTAATTGAAATATTATTAACTACTTGTTATTATAGATAGATAAAGTATTTAATTAGGAGGAATATTATATTGAGGAAAGTATTAGTATATTTATTAGGTGTGCTGAGTATTAGTGGTATTATTTTTTCATGTATTTATTTTTTAACAGCATCTGATAAAGAAGGGGGAACTTTAAAAAAGGATAGCGATTCGAGTGTGAGAACTGCTCGAGTTGTAGCTAATGGAGATATTCTTATTCACGATGCTTTGTATTATACTGCTAAAAAGGAAGATGGAAGTTATGATTTTAATCCGTTTTTTGAATATGTTAAACCGTGGATAGAAGGAGCTGACCTGGCGATAGGGGATTTTGAAGGTACTATTAGTGATCGTTCTCCGCTAGGAGGTTATCCGTTATTTAATGCTCCTGTGCAAATTGCAGATACAATGAAAGATGTAGGGTATGATGTTGTCGATTTAGCTCATAATCATATATTAGATACAGGTTTATATGGATTGAAATATACGGATAAGGTCTTTAAAGAAAGAGGTTTAGATACTATTGGAGTTCATGCAGATAAAAACCGTTCAGAAGATAAGATGCTTATTAAAGAGGTTAATGGAATTAAAATAGCAATTCTAGCCTATGCTTATGGTTATAATGGAATGGATGCTAATTTAACCGCAGAGGATAGAACTAATCATTTATCGGATCTTGATGAGGAGAAGATGAAAGAAGAAATCCAAAGAGCTGAGAAGGAGGCTGATGTTACAGTAGTGATGCCTCAGATGGGGGTTGAGTATAAGATGGAACCTACAGAAGAACAAAAAGCTCTTTATCACAAAATGATAGAATGGGGTGCTGATGTAGTATTCGGAGGGCATCCTCATGTTATAGAGCCTGCTGAGACTGTAGAAAAAGATGGAGATAAGAAATTTATAATATACTCTATGGGGAACTTCGTTTCAAACCAACGTATGGAAAGGATGGAGAATAAGTGGCCTGAGAGAGGTTTACTAATGGATGTTACATTTGAAAAAGCAAACGATAAAACAACTGTTAAAACTGTAAAAGCTCATCCAACACTAGTTTATTCTAAACTTAACGGTAGAAATATAAATGGAATTCCATTATACGACTATAAAATTATGGTGTTAGAAGATTTTATTAATGGAGGAAAACTTCGTGATAAATTAGATGATAAGATGAAGGAAAAAGTAGATGTTTCATATAAAGAAATAATGGAACATGTAAACTTGCAATGGTAAAAAAATATACAGTGAGGTTGGTTTAATATTTTTTTATAAATTTTTTTGTAGAGTCTTTTTGTTTGATAATAATTCTCAAGTATAGTAAAAATTATTGAGTTAATTATTTGAAGAAGGAGGAATACTAGTGAGGAAATTTTTTGGTACTCTATTAGGTAAGAAAAGACCAGAGTTTTTTGATGTAATTAAAGGAAGAAAATCGGTTAAGTATTTTAATCCGAATGTTAAAATTAAACGTGAAGAAATTATAGAAATGTTAAATGAAGCTAATATAGCTCCCTCATCGTGTAACTTACAACCCTGGAGATATATTGTTATAGATACGCCAGAAGGTAAAGAAAAATTAGGAAGTGCTAATTATAATAAAATTCAAAATGATACCTCAGCTGCTATGATTATAGTCTTAGGAGACTTGAATCACTACGGGAAATTTGATGAAATTTACGGAGAAGCTGTCAAAAAAGGTTATATGACTGAAGAGGTAAAAGATGGTTTTGAAAAAGGAATGGGACCTCAATTAGAAAACTTGCCAACTGATAAAAACAGAGAAGGTGTATATTTTGATTGTGGATTGTGGACTATGCAGTTTGCAAACATTGCATATGCTAAAGGATACGATACTAATATTATTGGCGGATTTGTTAGAGAAAAGGTAGCTGAATTATTTGAATTAGAAGAAAACTTGATTCCTGTGATGCTTATAGCTTTAGGTAAAAAGGAAAAAGATGCAAGACCAACTGTAAGAATGAAGGCAGAGAATCTTGTGAGATTTGAATAATAGTTCTCAACTGAAGGAACCAATGTTGGATATGTTGAAGTTAAACTAAGATAAATATAAGGAAAGAGTGCTTAATCATAATTATTTGTGGTTATGGTGCTCTTTATTTCGTCCAAATAATTTTGAATTTTAGTAAATACATTATAAAAATAGTAAATATATGTTTAAATAGAAAAAAGGAGAAATAAAGTGAAAAAATTAGAGGCGGTAATATTTGATTTTGATGGAACGATAGTGGATACAGAAAAAGTTTACTATGAAAACATGCGCGACTTAACGGAAGAAGTATTAGGTCAAAAAAATTAGATAAGATGGACTATAAAAAAATGTTTCGGGAACGAATGAAGAAACAAGTAAGAAATACTATAATGAAAGATATGGAATGTCTAGTGACGATTACGATAAGTTTGAAGCGGAGATTACTAAGCGTATTCTAGATAATTATCATAATGCACCTGTATTACCAGGTATTGCGGAACTTATGGAATATCTGTATAATAAAGGAATTAAGATGGCAGTCGCATCAAATGGGAAGAGAGAGCATATAGAAACTGGGCTACAAAGAAAAGGTTTTGAGAAATATATTTCTGTTATTGCAACAAAAGAGGAAGTAAGTAATCCAAAACCTGCTCCAGATATTTATTTGTTAGCTGCTGAGAAGTTAGGAGCGGATATAAGTAATTCTATAGCTATAGAAGATTCACGTCCAGGTGCCTTAGGAGCAGTAGCATCGGGAGCAACATTAATCTTACAAACAAATGATATTACAAAATATATGGACTTCTCAGGAGTGAATTATAAATATAAAGATGTAGATTTAGTTGAAACAGTTAAAGAAATTGTCGAGAATAAATAGTGTACAAAAATTATTCAGAAGAGTATAATAAACTTATTAAGAGAAATCTTAAAATCAAATATACAAAGGGAGACTGTTATGTATACGTCTAATTTAAAAATTAAAGAAGGTTTTACTTCATACGCAACGACACCACTTGGTGGAGAATATAAAATGTTTATAGAAGAAAGTAAAGATGGTCCAATGGATCTATTTGCTACAGCATACAATGGATGTGTTAGTATGTGTGCAAAAGGATATTTCTTCAGAGCATACGAATTAGTAGACTTAGTTATTGAAACTGAATTAGTTGTTGACTATGATAATAGAAAAATTGTAGTTAACGTTCATGTAGATAGAACGGAAGAGCAACTAGCGACAGGGGATAGACAAGGAGTTTTAGATAATATTAAACTTCGTTGTAAAGTATCTCATTTACTATCTTCTGATTTAGAAATTCAATACAATATTTTACCGTTAAAAATAAAAATAAATAAACGAAAAAAACTTAGGGTCAAAAAAACTCTAAGTTTTTTTATTTTTTGAGGAGAAAAAAATAAATTTTTTTCTTCTATATAATATATTCTATATTAGCTAAAGAAAAAAAGTATAAAAAAATAGAAAACATATTCATAAATTTTTTTAAAAATTTTTTTCGTCAAAAACTCTTGCATTATATGCTTTAACCATGTATAATAATAAATGTTGGTCTTGCAAAAGACTTGCGTTGAAGCGAAAGGTTACTGACACGCCCCAGCCGCTTTGCCATGGCATGGCGTGCTGGAGAACTTTCGTGGAGAAGTCGCTACTAGATAGCGGCGAATAAATGTATAGGGAGGAGAAATGATGGCAAAACAAAAAAATTCGTATTCGTCTTAAAGGATATGATCACAGATTAGTGAGATCAAAGTGCAGAGAAAAATTGTTGAAACTGCAAAAACGTTCTGGAGCAAAAAGTTTCTGGACCAATTCCATTACCAACGGAAAAAAAGCAGTATACACAATCTTACGTTCAGTTCACATTTACAAAGATAGCCGTGAACAATTCGAGACAACGTACACACAAACGCCTAATCGATATTATTGAACCAACACAAAAAACAGTTGACGCTTTAATCAGCTTAAACTTACCATCAGGTGTTGACATCGAATTAAAATTATAATTATAGGAGGTGACTTTCGATGACCAAAGGTATCTTAGGAAGAAAAGTAGGTATGACTCAAATCTTCGCTGAAAATGGAGAATTAATCCCAGTAACAGTAGTTGAAGCGAAAGGTAACGTCGTATTACAAAAGAAAACAGAAGAAGTTGAAGGATACAACGCAATCCAATTAGGATTCGACGATAAACGTCCTTACGATAAAGAACGTAAAGACCGTTTAGTAAAAGTTGCGAACAAACCTGAACAAGGTCACGCAGATAAAGCTAACACTGCTCCAAAACGTTTCGTACGCGAAATCAGAGATGCAGAAGTTGCTAATTATGAAGTAGGTCAAGAAGTCCAAGTTGATATTTTTGCAGCAGGGGACTTAGTTGACGTAACAGGAGTAAGTAAAGGTAAAAAGGATTCCAAGGGGCAATCAAGCGTCATGGACAAAAGCCGCGGACCAATGGCTCACGGTTCTCGTTACCACCGTCGTCACGGGTCAATGGGACCTGTAGCACCTAACCGTGTATTCAAAGGTAAAAGCATTACCGAGGTCAAATGGGTGGAGTTACAGTTACTACTCAAAAACTTAGAAATCGTAAGCGTAGATGTAGAAAATGGATTAATCCTAGTTAAAGGATGTATTCCGGGGATCTAAGAAAAAGCTTCGTAAAAAAATCCAATCAGCAGTTAAATCTGGTAAATAATCGGAAAAATATACGGAAGGAGGAAATTAGATAATGCCACAATTAGATTTATTTAAACAAGACGGTACTAAAGTTGGTGCAGTTGAAGCTAATGAAGCAGTATTCGGAATTGAACCAAATCAACACGTTTTATTCCAAGCTGTAACTTTACAAAGAGCATCACTTCGTCAAGGTACACACAAAACAAAAGGACGTTCTGAAGTTTCAGGTGGTGGTCGCAAACCATGGCGTCAAAAAGGAACAGGTCGTGCTCGTCAAGGATCTATCCGTTCACCACAATGGCGTGGAGGTGGAATTGTATTCGGACCTACACCACGTAGCTACAGCTTCAAAATGCCTCGTAAAATGCGTCGTTTAGCATTACGTTCTGCTTTATCTTCTAAAGTAGCAGCTAACGAAGTATTTGCATTAGAAAGTTTATCATTTGATACAATTAAAAACTAAAAAAACTTTAAAGAAATGTTATCAAACCTTAGCCTAGATAAAAAAGTATTATTCGTAGTTACTGAACTAGAAGAAAATACTGTTTTATCAGGAAGAAATATTCCAGGAGTTGAATTCGTAGAAACAACTGGTCTTAACGTATTAGACATCTTAGGAAGCAACAAAGTTGTATTCACTAAAGATGCAGTAGAAAAAGTTGGGGAGGTATTAGCATAATGGAAGCACGCGATATTATCAAACGCCCAGTACTAACTGAAAAAAAGTTATTTATTAATGCAAGAAAATAAATACACTTTCCTAGTGAGACACACGCGCTCACAAAACTCAAATTAAACAAGCTATCGAAGAAATCTTCGGAGTTAAAGTTGAGAAAGTAAACGTAATGAACTACAAACCAAAATTCCGTCGTGTTGGAAGATACGGTGGATACACTAACAAACGTAGAAAAGCAATCGTTAAGTTAGCAGAAGGACAAACAATCGAAGGATTATTCGCTTAAGAATAACAAATACCATTAAGGAGGAAAAAAATGACAAATGGCAATTAAAGTATATAAAGCTATAACTAACGGTCGTCGTAACATGACATCATTAGATTTCGCGGAAATTACAACTAACAAACCAGAAAAAGTCATTATTAGCGCCGCTACCGAAAAAAAGCGGGAAGAAATAACCAAGGTAAAAATTACAGTTCGTCACCACGGTGGAGGACACAAAAAAACAATACCGTATTATTGACTTCAAGAGAAATAAAGACAACGTACCAGCAAAAGTTGCTACAATCGAGTACGATCCAAACCGTTCAGCGAACATCGCTCTATTACACTACGTAGATGGAGAAAAAAGATACATCATCGCTCCTAAAGAACTTAAAGTAGGGACAAATCTTAGTATCTGGTGAAACTGCTGATATTAAAGTTGGTAATGCATTACCACTAGCAAAACATCCCTGTAGGGACATTAATTCACAACATCGAACTTAAACACGGTAAAGGGTGGACAATTAGTACGTTCAGCTGGAGCAAGTGCTCAAGTACTTGGTAAAGAAGGTAAATACGTATTAGTACGTCTTAAATCAGGAGAAGTAAGAATGATCTTAGCAACTTGCCGTGCTACAATCGGTGAAGTTGGTAACGAACAACACGGACTAGTAAATATCGGTAAAGCCGGTAGAACTCGTTGGTTAGGTAAAAGACCAACTGTACGTGGATCTGTTATGAACCCGAACGATCACCCACACGGTGGTGGTGAAGGACGTACTTCAATCGGACGTAAATCACCAATGTCACCATGGGGTAAACCTACTCTTGGTAAGAAAACTCGTTCTAAAAAAGCTCGTTCAAACAAATTTATCGTACGTGCTAGAACTAAATAATAAAATTAAACAAAAGGTCAGTTGGTGAGGAGCAAGTGCTCTTTGCCAAAACCTTAAGTATGCAAAGTATCGGAAAGGAGATAACACAATGGCTCGTAGTTTAAAAAAAGGACCATTCGCTGATCACCACTTATTAGCAAAAGTTGAAAAAATGAACGAACAAGAAAAGAAACAAGTAATTAAAACTTGGTCTCGTCGTTCAACAATCTTCCCAACATTCATAGGACTTACTTTTGCAGTATATGACGGAAGAAAACATGTACCTGTATATGTGACTGAAGATATGGTAGGACACAAATTAGGTGAATTTGCACCAACAAGAACTTACAAAGGTCACGTAGCAGACGACAGAAAAACAAGAAGATAATTTAGAAATTAGTAAAATCAAGGAGGCACATTCATGGAGTCAAAAGCAATGGCTAAGACAGTCCGCATTGCTCCTCGTAAAGTAAGACTAGTATTAGACTTAGTACGTGGAAAAAAAGTGGGCGAAGCATTAGGAATTTTAGAATTCACAACTAAATCAGCTTCTTTACCAGTAGCTAAAGTAATTAAATCAGCTGCTGCTAACGCTGAACACAACTATGGAATGAATGTAGAAGACTTAGTAGTATCACAAGCATTTGCAAATGAAGGACCAACTCTTAAAAGATTCCGTCCAAGAGCAAAAGGTGCTGCAAGTTCAATCAACAAAAGAACAAGTCACATCACTATCGTTTTAAGTGATAACAAATAATAAAAATTAAGAAATTATAAAAGCTAAACTAGTTAAAGGAGGCTACAAACTGTGGGTCAAAAAGTACATCCAATAGGCTTACGTGTTGGAGTTATTCGTGATTGGGATTCAAAAATGGTATGCGGAAAAAAAGATTTCGCTGCTAACTTACACGAAGATTTCAAAAATCCGTGAGTTCATCAGTAAACAATTAAAAAGACGCTTCAGTTTCTAAAGTAGAAATTGAAAGATTTGATAAGAAAAGTAAACATTTCAGTACACACTGGTAAACCGGGTATGGTTATCGGTAAAAGGTGGTTCTGAAATCGATAAATTAAGATTAGAATTAAACAAATTAACTGGAAAAAGAGTACACATTAATGTAGTTGAAATCAAAAAAAGTTGATATCGACGCTAAATTAGTAGCTGAAAAACATTGCTCGTCAATTAGAAGCTCGTGTATCATTCCGTCGTGCTCAAAAAAACAAGCTATCCAAAAGAGCTATGAGAGCAGGAGCTAAAGGAATCAAAACTCAAGTATCAGGACGTCTTGGTGGAGCAGATATCGCTCGTGCAGAACACTACTCAGAAGGTTCAGTGCCACTACACACATTAAGAGCAGACATCGATTACGCTCACGAAGAAGCAGATACAACTTATGGTAAACTTGGAGTTAAAGTTTGGATTAACCGTGGTGAAGTATTACCAACTAGAAAATCTGAAAAAGGAGGTAACTAATTTATGTTAATGCCTAAACGTGTTAAATATCGTCGTCAACACAGACAATCAACAAAAGGTAAATCTAAAGGCGGAAACGTAGTAGATTTCGGTGAATATGGATTACAAGCGACTACTGCAGCAAGAGTTACTTCTCGTCAAATAGAAGCTGCTCGTATAGCGATGACTCGTTATATGAAACGTGGTGGTAAAGTTTGGATTAAGATCTTCCCTCACATGCCTTACACTAAAAAACCATTAGAAGTACGTATGGGATCTGGTAAAGGTGCAGTAGAAGGATGGGTTGCAATCGTTAAACCAGGTAGAGTGATGTTCGAAGTTGCTGGAGTAAGTGAAGAAGTTGCACGTGAAGCTCTAAGACTTGCATCTCACAAGTTACCTGTTAAATGTAAATTTGTAAAACGTGAAGAAACAGGTGGTGAAGCATAATGAAAACAAATGAATTCAAATCAATGATTAGAGAATTAACTTCACAAGAGTTAGAAGCAAAAATCAAAGAATTAAAAGAAGAGCTTTTCAACTTACGCTTCCAATTGGCAACTGGTCAATTAGAAAAATACAGCTCGTATTAGTCAAGTTAGAAAAATCAATCGCTCGTATGAAAAACTGTTATTCGCGAAAGAGAATTAGCGAATAAATAATAATAGGAGGCAAACATGACTGAGAGAAATGATAGAAAAGTTTACGTTGGAAAAGTAGTTTCTGATAAAATGGACAAAACAATCACAGTTTTAGTAGAAACTTACAAAAAACATCCTCTATACGGTAAACGTGTAAAATATTCTAAAAAAATTCAAAGCACATGATGAAAAACAATGTTGCTAAATTAAATGATATCGTTAAAAATAATGGAAACTCGTCCATTATCTGCAACAAAAAAACTTCCGTTTAGTAGAAGTAGTAGAAGAAGCAGTTATAATCTAATAAAACTAGGATAAACCCTAAGAAGGAGGCAAAAAGCGCATGATTCAACAAGAAACACGCTTAAAAGTGGCTGATAACTCAGGAGCAAAAGAAGTTTTAACAATCAAAGTTCTAGGTGGTTCAGGACGTAAAGTTGCTAACATTGGTGACGTAATCGTATGTTCTGTTAAAAAAGCAACACCGGTGGAGTTGTTAAAAAAAGGTGAAGTAGTTAAAGCCGTAATCGTTCGTACAAAAAAACAGGAGCTCGTCGTAACGACGGTTCATATATTAAATTTGATGAAAATGCTTGTGTAATTATCCGTGATGATAAGAGCCCACGTGGTACACGTATTTTCGGACCAGTTGCTCGTGAATTAAGAGACGGTAACTACATGAAAATCGTATCACTAGCTCCAGAAGTATTATAATATAAAAAAAGTACAGTAAAGAAGGAGGTTAACAAGAAATGTTCATTAAAAAAGGTGATAAAGTTGTAGTAATTACTGGTAAAGACAAAGGTAAAGTTGGTACAGTAATCGAAGCACAACCTAAAAAAGATCGTGTTGTTGTAGAAGGTGTTAACATCATTAAAAAACACGTTAAAAATTCTCAAGATGCACCTCAAGGTGGAATCGTTGAAAAAGAAGCAGCAATTCACGTATCAAACGTAATGTTACAAGATCCTGAAACTGGAAAAGCGACAAGAGTACGTTTCGAAACAAAAGATGGTAAGAAAGTACGTATCGCAGCAAAATCAGGAAAAGAAATATAATAATAGTTGAAGAAAGGAGGCACTATTTTAGATGGCTCGTTTAGAAGATAAATTTAAATCTGAGATAACAAAAGAATTAATGACAAAATTTGAGTACAGCAGTGTAATGCAAGTACCAAAAATTGAAAAAATCGTAATTAACATGGGTGTAGGTGATGCTGTGCAAAACTCTAAAGCCCTAGACAACGCAGTAGCAGAATTAGCTTTAATTTCTGGTCAAAAAAACCATTAGTAACAAGAGCTAAAAAATCAATCGCTACTTACAGACTTCGTGAAGGTATGCCTATCGGGGCTAAAGTTACTTTACGTGGAGAAAGAATGTATGAATTCTTCGACAAATTAGTAACTGTAGCACTTCCACGTGTACGTGACTTCCACGGTGTTTCTAAAAAAGCATTCGATGGTCGTGGTAACTACACACTAGGTGTTAAAGAACAATTAATTTTCCCTGAAATTGATTACGATAAAAGTAAGTAAAGTACGTGGTATGGACATCGTTATAGTAACAACAGCTAACACTGATGAAGAAGCTCGTGAGTTATTAACACAATGTGGAATGCCATTCGCAAAATAAGAAAGGTGAGGTAAAAGACACATGGCTAAAAAAGCAATGGTAGAGCGTGAATTAAAACGCCAAAAATTAGTTGACAAGTATGCAGCTAAAAGAGCGGAATTAAAAGCTAAAGGTGATTACATCGGACTTAGCAAACTTCCAAAAAACTCAGCTCCAGCTCGTTTACACAATCGTTGTAGCATTACTGGACGTCCTCACGGATACATTGGAAAAATTTGGAATCAGCCGTATTAAATTCCGTGAATTAGCTTACAAAGGACAAATTCACGGAGTTAAAAAAAGCAAGTTGGTAATATATTAGTAGAAGAAAGGAGGATTTATCCTAATGACAATGACAGATCCTATCGCAGATATGCTAACACGTATTCGTAATGCTAACATGGTTAAACACGAAACATTAGAATTACCTGCGTCAAATATTAAAAAGCAAATTGCAGAAATATTAAAACAAGAAGGTTTTATCAGTGATGTAGAATACATCGAAGATAACAAACAAGGAAAAACTTAAACTTACTCTTAAATATTCAAAAAGGTGAAAAGAGTAATTAAAGGAATTAAAAAGAATTTCAAAAACACGGTTTACGTGTATACGCTAAAGCAGATGAACTGCCAAGAGTATTAAACGGACTAGGAATAGCAATCGTATCAACTTCAACTGGAGTTGTAACTGATAAAGTTGCTCGTAAAAATAACACAGGTGGAGAAGTATTAGCTTACATCTGGTAATATTATAAGGAGGTGCCAATTAAATGTCACGTATAGGTAATAAAGTTATTACAGTACCTGCAGGGGTTGAAGTTAGCATCGTTGATAACTTCGCAACAGTTAAAGGACCTAAAGGTGAATTAAAACAACAATTTGATAAAGACATGACTTTCAACATTGAAGGAAGTGAAATCACAGTAGTACGTCCATCTGACTCAAAACGTCACCGTACAGTACACGGAACAACTCGTGCTATCTTAGCAAACATGGTTGAAGGTGTATCTGCTGGATTCAAAAAAGAACTTGAATTAATCGGGGTTGGATACCGTGCTCAAATGCAAGGTAAAAAATTAGTACTAAGTGTTGGATACTCTCACCCAGTTGAATTCGAAGAAATCGAAGGAATTACATTAGGTGTTGAAGGAAACACTAAAGTTAGTATCGAAGGTATTAACAAAGAAGTAGTAGGACAATACGCAGCTAAAGTTCGTGCAGTACGTCCTCCAGAACCTTATAAAGGTAAAAGGTATTCGCTACGTTGGTGAATATGTTCGCCGTAAAGAAGGAAAAAAACTGGTAAATAATAGATAACAGAAAGGAGTGTTTCAAATATGATTACGAAACTTGACAAAAAAATAAAGTTCGTAAAAAGACACGCAAGAGTACGTGTTAAAGTTCAAGGAACTACTGAGGTTCCACGTTTAAACGTATACCGTTCAAACACAAACATTTACGCACAAATTATTGATGACACTAAAGGTGTTACATTAGCACAAAGCTTCTTCATTAAAACTTGAAAAATGTTTCTAAATCAAGTGTAGAAGCAGCTAAAGAAGTTGGAAAAATTAATCGCAGAAGTAGCTAAAACTAAAGGAATTGAAAAAAAGTTGTTTTTCGACCGTGGAGGATACCTATATCACGGACGTGTTAAAGCATTAGCTGAAGCAGCACGTGAAAAACGGACTTGTATTCTAATAAGGAGGGAAATAAGTAGATGCGTCAAGAAGAAATCAAAAAAAGAATTTGAAGAACGCGTAGTTGCCATTCGTCGTGTAGCTAAAGTTGTTAAAGGTGGACGTCGTTTCCGTTTCTCTGCTTTAGTAGTAGTAGGTGACAAAAATGGTCGCGTAGGATTTGGTACTGGTAAAGCTCAAGAGGTACCAGATGCAATCAAAAAAGCAGTTGAAGCTGCAAAACATAACTTAATTACTGTACCAGTAGTTAACGGAACAATACCTCACGAAATTATCGGACAATTTGGAGCAGGTTCAGTATTAATCAAACCAGCTGCACCTGGTACAGGGGTAATCGCTGGTGGACCAGTTCGTGCCGTATTAGAATTATCAGGTATTTCAAATATCTTATCAAAAATCATTAGGTTCAAACACACCAGTAAACATGGTTCGTGCTACAATCGAAGGATTAACAAGATTACAAACAGTAGAACACGTAGCAGCTTTACGTGGTAAATCTGTGGAAGAATTATTAGGATAAGAGGAGGGAAAAGAACATGACATTAAAAGTAACCCTAACTCGTAGTACTATTGGTCGTCCAAAGAATCAAAGAAAAGTAGTTGAAGCTCTTGGTCTTAAAAAAATGCACCAAACAGTTGAACACAAAGACAACGCTGCGATTCGTGGAATGATCAATAAAGTTTCACACTTAGTAACAGTAGAAGAAAAATAAGAATTATTAATACAAGGAGGTGCTAGTCTAAATGAAATTACATGAATTACAACCAGTTGAAGGTTCTCGTAAAGAGCGTAACAGAGTAGGTCGTGGGATTGGATCAGGAAATGGTAAAACTTCAGGACGTGGTCAAAAAGGACAAAAAGCACGTAGTGGTGGTGGAGTTCGCTCGAGGATTTGAAGGTGGACAAAAACCCATTATTCAGACGTATTCCAAAACGTGGATTTAACAATGTAAACAGAAAAGAATTTGCAGTTGTAAATCTTAACGACTTAAATAAATTTGAAGATGGTACTGTAGTATCACCTGCTCTATTATTAGAAACTAAAGTTATTAAAAAAGAACTTTCAGGTGTTAAAGTATTAGCTAACGGTAAATTAGAGAAAAAATTAACTGTACAAGCTCACAAATTCTCATCTTCAGCAAAAGAAGCTATCGAAGCAGCTGGAGGAGTTTGCGAGGTGCTATAATATATGTTTAGTGCATCACTAAATTTATTTAAAGTTAAAGAAACTCGTAACAAAATTTTATTTACCCTATTTGGGATATTCCTATTTCGTATCGGTTCATATTTACCGGTACCTGGGGTAGATGCAGATGTTCTTAAAAATCAAGATGCATCTGGATTATTCGGAATATTTAACACATTTGCAGGAGGAGCATTACAACAGTTTTCTGTTTTTGCTATGGGTATTATGCCCTACATTACAGCATCTATCGTAATTCAACTTATGCAAATGGATGTTATTCCTACATTAACTGAGTGGTCTAAACAAGGTGAAGTAGGACAAAAGAAAACACAAAAATTAACTAGATTCTTAGCAATTTTCTTAGCATTTATCCAATCGCTTATTATGTCTTATGGATTTAATAATGCATATCAAGGATTAATCAAAGATACATCAATTCTAGGATTCATTACAGTAGCTGTAGTTTTAACTGCTGGTACAGCATTATTACTATGGCTTGGGGATCAGATATCTCAATATGGTGTAGGTAATGGTGTTTCAATCATTATCTTAGCGGGTATTATTGCTCGTTTACCAATGGAATTCATTCAAATTTATGAATCTCAAATTAAAGATGCTGAAAACCTTACATTAGCAATTTTAAAAATTGTTATTGTAGCAATTATTGTAATAGGGATTGTTGCAGCTGTAGTTTATATACAAGAAGCAAATCGTAAAATTCCTATTCAATACTCTCAACAGAGAGCAGGTCGTAGAATGTTAGGAGCAAGATCAACATACTTGCCTCTTAAAGTGAATAGTGCAGGGGTTATCCCAGTAATCTTCGCTATCGCATTCTTACAATTACCTAGAACTATTGCGATATTCGCACCTAATAACGAAAAGTTACAAAAAATTGTATCATATTTCGATTTCAGTCATGTTCTAGGATTAACATTATACGTAGTATTAATTATTGCGTTCTGTTACTTCTATGTAATGGTTCAAGTTAACCCAGAAAAAATGGCTGATAATTTAAGAAAACAAGGAAGTTTTGTTCCAGGGGTTAGACCAGGTAAAAAAACTGAACAATACATTACAGGTATTTTATACAGACTAACGTTTGTAGGTTCAATATTCCTAGCAGCTGTTTCGGTTCTTCCGACAATATTCACCAGCATTGCTAAATTACCAGCATCTGTTCAAATTGGTGGTACAAGTTTAATAATTGTTGTCAGTGTAGCGCTAGAGACAGTTAAACAACTTAATACTCAATTAACAGAGAAGAACTATAGAAGTTTTATTACAGGACGAAAAGGTGGTAAATAGTTATGATGAATATTATATTAATGGGATTACCAGGAGCGGGTAAAGGTACTCAAGCAGAGCAAATTAAAGCGAATTATCCAATTCCGCATATTTCAACTGGAGATATGTTTAGGGCTGCTATTAAAAATGAGACTCCGCTTGGAAAAGAAGCAAAAAGTTATATTGATAAAGGACAACTTGTTCCTGACAGTGTAACTATAGGATTAGTTGAAGAAAGATTGAATCAAGAAGATGCAAAAGAAGGCTTTTTACTTGACGGTTTTCCAAGAACAGTAGAACAAGCTGAAGCCCTTGATCAAATTTTAGCAAAAACTAATAGAAAAATCGATAAAGTATTAAATATCGATGTAGATCCAGCTATTCTGTTACCTCGTTTAACAGGTAGAAGAATCTGTAAACAATGTGGAAATACTTATCACTTGATTTTCAACCCTACAAAAGTTGAAGGTGTTTGTGATAATGATGGTGGTGAACTATACCAAAGAAGTGATGACAATGAAGAAACAGTTGGGAATCGCTTAGAAGTTAATATTAAACAAACAAAACCGTTATTAGATTTTTATAGTCAAAAAGAAGGTGTAGTTGAAAATATTAATGGTGACCAAGACATCAAAGTAGTTTTCCAAGACGTACAAAATATATTAGACAAACTGAAATAGTCAGGGAGGAAAAGTATGGCAAAAGATGTCATTGAAGTAGAAGGTTTAGTAGTAGAAAACTTGCCGAATGCAATGTTTAAAGTAGAATTAGAAAATGGTCATATTATTTTAGCTCATGTTTCTGGAAAAATCAGAATGAATTATATAAGAATTTTACCAGGTGATAAAGTTACAGTAGAAATGAGTCCGTATGACCTGACAAAAGGTAGAATAACTTATAGATTCAAGTAAGTTATAAACTCAAGGAGGAAATAACGATGAAAGTAAGACCATCAGTAAAAAAAATCTGTGACAAATGTAAAGTAATTCGTCGTGGTGGTAAAGTATTAGTGATTTGCGAAAACGCAAAGCATAAACAAAAACAAGGATAATTAATTAGGAGGTGCAAACTTAATGGCACGTATAGCAGGAGTAGATATTCCACGTGAGAAACGCGTTGTTATATCTCTAACTTATGTATATGGTATAGGTTTAAAAACTTCTCAAAAAATCTTAAAAGAAGCTGGAGTTTCTGAAGATGTGAGAGTTAAAGACTTAACAGAAGATCAACTAGATAAAATTCGTGAAATCGTAGATAACTACAAAACAGAAGGTGACTTACGTCGTGAAGTTTCATTAAACATCAAACGTCTAATGGAAATCGGATGTTACAGAGGAATTCGTCACCGTCGTGGACTTCCAGTAAGAGGGCAAAACACTAAGAACAACTCTCGTACTCGTAAAGGTCCTAAGAAAACAGTTGCGAACAAGAAAAAATAATTAGGATAGGAGGAGAAACACAACTATGGCTCGTAAACAACAATCACGTAAACGTCGTGTGAAAAATATACAAAAATGGTGTTGCACACATTCGTTCTACATTCAACAACTCAATCGTAACAATTACAGATGAACATGGTAATGCAGTATCATGGTCAAGTGCAGGAGCACTAGGATTCAAAGGTTCTAGAAAATCTACTCCATTCGCAGCACAAATGGCAAGTGAAGCAGCAGCTAAACAAGCTATGGAACACGGAATGAAATATGTAGATGTAACAGTTAAAGGTCCGAGTGCAGGACGTGAAGCAGCTATTCGTGCATTACAATCTGCTGGATTAGAAGTTACATCAATCAAAGACGTAACTCCAGTTCCTCACAATGGATGTCGCCCACCTAAACGTCGTCGTGTATAATATTAACATAGACAAAATTTAGGAGGTTTAACATAATGTTAGCAATAGAAAAACCAAAAATTCAAATCATTGAAGAATCATCAGATAAAAGATTTGGTCGCTTTGTAGTTGAACCACTTGAACGTGGATATGGAACTACATTAGGTAATTCATTGAGAAGAATGTTAATCTCATCATTACCAGGAGCAGCAGCAAGAAGCATCGATATTGAAGGAGTTCAACACGAATTTCAAGCAATTAAAGGTGTTGTAGAAGATGTTACTGAAATCATTATGAACGTTAAAAACATTGCGTTTGTAGTTCATTCTGAAGAAGAAAAACAAGTTTCAATCAGTGTTAAAGGTCCAGCAGTTGTTACAGCAGCAGACATCGCTATCGATTCTGATATCGAAGTAGTAAATACTGATCAACACATTGCAACAGTATCTGAAGGTGGACAATTTGAAATGATTATTTATGTTGGAAAAGGACGTGGATTTGTACCAGCTGATGGAAACAAAAAACGTGACTTACCAATCGGAGTTATTCCAATCGATTCAATTTATACACCAGTAACAAAAGTTAACTATACAGTAGAAAAAACAAGGGTAGGTCAAAGTACTGACTTTGATAAGCTTATCTTAGATGTTACTACTAATGGTTCAATTACAGCTAACGACGCTTTAGCATTAGCATCAAATTCTAATTTCACACTTAGAATTATTTATGGAAATGTCTGAAGAAGCAAAAGCTGCTGAAATATTGGTAGCTAAAGAAGAAGATAACAAAGTTCAAATGTTAGAAATGACAATTGAAGAGTTAGATTTATCAGTACGTAGTTACAACTGCTTAAAACGTGCAGGAATTAACACAGTACAAGAATTAGCTAACAAAACAGAACAAGAAATGATTAAAGTAAGAAACTTAGGTCGTAAATCTCTAGAAGAAGTCAAAATTAAACTTCAAGAGTTAGAACTAGGATTCAAAGAAGAATAATACTAACAAGGAGGCACACTAATGGGTTACAGAAAATTAGGACGTACATCAGCTCACCGTAAAGCGATGTTAAGAAACTTAGTAACTGCTCTACTAGTACACGGTAGAATTGAAACAACTGTTACAAGAGCGAAAGAAGTTCGTTCATTAGCAGAAAAAATGATTACATTAGGTAAAAAAGGTGATCTAGCAGCAAGACGTAATGCAGCTAAATTTATCCAACCTGTTGCAGTAGCAACTGAAGAAGGTAAGAGTCAATTAGCTCTTAAAAAATTATTTGAAGAAGTAGCACCTAAATATGCAGACCGTAACGGTGGGTACACTCGTATTCTACGTGTTGGACCACGTAAAGGTGATGGTGCAGAAACAGCTATTATAGAATTAGTTTAATAAAAATTTTTCATACAACAATAACATACTACATACACACACAACTAAACAACACATACAACAAGAATTTAAACTAATTTTTTTGGCAAAAGAGTGCTTGAAATGCGTAGGAAAAGGCTACGTCGTCTAGCTCTAATGTATCCTAGCTTTTCGCTAGGATACCCTTTTGTCCCTTTAAAAATTAAATCTAATTATACTTTAAAAGATTACCAGGCAAGGTAGTCTTTTTTATTTTGCACGTTTGGATTTCTAGTGCCAAAGGCACGATGAAATCCTTACGTGCAAAATACGCACAGTTGCTCCAAGCACACAGTGATTGGTAAGCAACCATTGCGAAGTGGCAATGTAGAATTTGAAATTATGAATTAGCATACGTTACGTACAACGTACGCAAAGAAGACTTACTATACAGATAAACAAAGTAAAATTAAAGAACCATATGGTATTGGACCAAATGGTTCTCCTTTTAAAATTTATGCATCAGATCTTGCGAATTTATTTCTCATATTACAGCTTGCTGTAAATAATGCTTTATCAAGTAAATCATCTGTTTGAACTTTAAGTTCTTTAGCAATTTTATCGTTAGCTTTTTCTAGATAATCTTTAGCAGCTTCTTTAGAAACTTTAGTTTCTATAAATTCTTCATCATATTTATTAAGAAGTTCTCTTGATTGTGATTGAACTTTTAATTGATAACGTTCAATATGTGAAGCAGTATCTGCAAAATGAGCATCGCAAAGAGCTGCAATTAAGCGATTAGTCCAGTAAAAGTTTTCAGTTGTTACTTGGTTAGTTGTGTTAGCTAGGTATTCAGGTGTGCGATTAATGTTAGTGTAGAATGGAACAATTGCATTAAACACACAAGAACCAACAGCTAGCCATTGAATAGATTTAAGTTCATCAGGCATATATGGTCTTATTTGAACTAATCCTAAGAAGTTAGTACGATTTATACCGATTGGACGTAAAGTTCCTTTTTTTAACAGAATTAATGTTTTTTTAGAATATGAATCATATTCAGTTCCTTGGTAGTGGTGAGATAATCCATATTTAATATCTTCAACAGTTATTTTTTTCTCTGGTACTCTTGCCCAAGGTAAATTATCAGAGTCTGGACGATAATCAGCATTTATTCCATCGTATGTATTTGATGTAGGATTGAAATAACGTTGAAGTATCCATGCGCGTGGTGTATTATATGTATGGTCGGCATCACTACGGCTACCAAAAAGCGTGACGTGGATTAAAGTTTCCATCGATTGATAAGTCTGAGATGATATTTATTTATGAATTCTTTTAAATCTTCAGAACACATATATTCTTTTTTTCGCTCCAAAAAGCATCTTCAAAATCAAATTGATCAATACCAAGTTGGTTTGGCATAATAACATAACTATCATCAGGGAACGCGACGTGCCATCCAATGATGTCCACCGATAGTTTCAAACCACCAAATTTCGTTTTCATCTTGGAATGCAATGCCGTTCATTTCGTAAGTACCATACTTTTCTAACAGTTCCCCTAAAAATGTAACACCTTCTCTTGCACTTGCAATATATGGCATAACTATTGTATAAATGTCTTCTTCACCGATACCTCCTACTTGTTCAGGTACATAATCATCGTCTCCTGGTTTACCAATAGCTGCTTTATATTCTACTAATGGATCAGTTCCAAGGACACGTTCATTAGAAGTAATAGTTTCAGTAGTACTCATTGAAACATTATATTCATTAGCACCACATTGTCCCCAAATACCATTATCTAAAATAGCATTAGGTACTGCAGTATAACGTACTGGATTATTAGGTAATTCAATTTCTACTTTTGAAATAACAGATTTATATTTACGAGGTTGCTCCTCTGGACTTACGTTTATGAATTTTTTTGATCTAAACACTCCTGATGGTGAGTCCTCAGTACGAGCCACCATAGTTGAACCGTCGTAACTAGCATTTTTTCCTACAAGAATAGTTGTACATCCCATAATAATTCTCCTCCTAATTTGTGAATAACTGATTTTATAAATGACGTGTAAAAATGTTTATTCTCGTAAAGTTTTTAAAAATATAACTTTCATAATATTTCCCCCTTACTTGAAATATTCTCTAATTTTATTGTAGTACTTATAAATATTTTTATTCAAGCGATATGAGGGAATATCGTAAAAAAATAATTTTTTTTAAAAGAAAATAAAGATTTTATTAAAAAGGGAAAAAGAATAATAACGAATTAAAAAAACATTATAAAAATATAAAAAAATTATTGAAGATGAAAAAAATAGAAAAAAATAAAAATAATAAAAGTGTGTTTTTTTATTCAAATTTTTTTATGATATAATAACCATGGTAACGATTTAAGAAAGGTTGGGAGATTAGAAAGTAGTACAGATAATCCTAAAAAAACGATGTTTATTAAAAACTGTGTAATAATATATAGTTTTTTTATTTTGACTATCTTACTGATCTTAATTGGGAAAAAGTGATGTATGAGAAATTATTAATGAAAACAGCCTTACTTGCGGGAAAAATCCTAATGGAAAACGGCGCTGAAGTTTATAGAACAGAGGATACACTGGAGAGAATTATTAGAAAAGGTGTAGGAGAAGTTAGGACGGATGAATATTATACGCATGTAACTTTAACGGGTATTTTTATTAGAATAGAAGGAATAGGGACAGATTTTAGACGTGTTGCAGATAGAACATATAACTTAACTAAAACAACAGCAGTAAATACTTTATCAAGGGCCTATACATCAGGTCAGATTAGTCTGTTGGATATGTATGATGCACTTAAAAGAGTTCAAGCAGAAAAGAGTCCGATAAAAAATTGGTTTAAAGTTCTTTGTTCAGGAATTCTTAGCGGAAGTATTGTATTAATTTTTGAAGGAAGTTTTTGGGATGTAATTCCTGGGAGTATAGCTGGAGCAGTAGCATTTTATGTCTATGTAAAAGTTATAGGATATTTAAAAGCTCCATTCATTTCAGAATATATAAGCACCTTTGCAGGAGGCATAGCAGGTTATTTAGGATTTGCATTGTTGAATGGCCAGTCTTTAAGATTAGCTATGATAGGGGCTGTAGTGCCACTTGTACCCGGTATTACAATAACGAACTCCATGAGGGATATTATAGCTAAACAATTTATTTCTGGAACAATTCGTTTTATAGAAACATTCTGTGTAGCTTTTGCATTAGGTGCAGGTATTGTAACTGTCTATTATCTAGTCAGATTATTAGGAGGTGTGGTATAATGATTGCAGTTTTAAGTCATGCCTTATTATTACTATATCACTTTGTTTTTAGTTTTATATCTTCCGTTTCATTCGCAATTGTTTGTGATGTACCGAAAAAAACTTTAGTAACAGGTGGTGTAATTGGTGCAATAGGTTGGTGTGGATATTGGGAAATGTGGAGTCATGGTCAAAGTGTATTCATGTCAAGCTTAGTGTGTTCACTACTTCTAGCAAATATAAGCCAAATCTGTGCGATTAAATTTAAAAATCCTTTAACAGTATACTTCGTACCTGGGCTGGTTCCAGTAGTACCTGGGGTTACTATTTATGATGCATTTAGAACATTATTATTAGACGAATACGGAAACTCTGCTAAAATCTTTTTAAACAGCTTTTATGGAGCAGTAGGACTTGCAGTAGGAATAATAATCGCAGATTCAATTTTCAGGGTAGTACTAAACCCATTATTACAGAAAAAACATAAATAAAAATTTAGACATAATAATTAATTAAAAAAATTTATTATTATGTCTTTTTTTATTTGCAATGTATGGTGAAGTGTGATACACTTTAAGCAGAAGATGTATGGTGGAGAGTGGTACACTTAGAAAGGAGGTTACTATGTTTCAAATTGATTCATTATCAGATAAAGCGATTTATAAACAAATAGTAGATCAAATTAAGTCTATGATAAGTAAAAACTTATTGCAAGAGGGAGATAAATTACCATCAGTAAGAGAATTTTTCTAAAATGTTGGGTGTCAATGTTAGTACGATACAAAAAGCTTTTCAACAGCTGGAAAGTGAAAAAATAATTATAACAATTGTAGGGAAAGGTACTTTTATCACTAATAACTTTGATAGTATTATCCCAAATTATGAATTAATAGATTCTATAATTGAAGAATTGGTTAGGGAAGTAAAGATAAGGGGAATCTCGGAAGCAGATTTATTAGAAAAAATTAAGTTAGAATTTCGAAAGGATGATTAATTATGGATAATGAAAAGAAGATTGATGGAAAGTTAAAAGAATTAATCATGGAATGGAAATTTTTTTAGGATTATCGATGGAGAAATTGTGTGAAGTGATTTCTGAAAAAGCTAAAGGAGAAAAAAATTATGAAACTTGCGATAAAGAATATTAATAAAAAAATTTTTCAATAAAGAAAGTATTAAATAATGTTAGTTTTACTGTAAATGCTGGAGAAATTGTAGCACTTGTTGGTAGAAATGGAAGTGGGAAAACAACTTTATTAAAGATTTTTATCAGGAATATATAGTCAAGATTCTGGTGAAATAGGAATTGAAGGTATAGATAATAAAAAAATATAAGAAAACAACTGATTTATATACCGGATAGATTTGATTATTTCAAAAAAATTCTAAAAATTAAAAAAAGGTTTGTGAATTTTTACAAATTAGCCTATGAAAAATTTTTGATGAACAATATTTTAAAAATAGAATTAGAAAAAAATTAAATTATCACAGACTAGCAGATTATCTGAATTATCAAAAAGGACAATTAGCCATTTTTTTAGTTTTGATTTTGGGGATTTCATGTCGAACAAAGTTTATCTTTTTAGATGAACCGTTAGACGGAATAGATGTGATAAATACTAAAAATGATAGTTGACTATATTTTTGGATGCTCAAAGTGATGGGATTGGATTATTAATTAGTAGTCATCAATTAAATACTTTAGAAAATATAAGTGATAAGGTTGTCTATTTAGATGATGGAATTGGAATAGGTGAAGAAATTAATAAGGATGAGTATAGTAAATATCAATTAGTGTATCAAGAAAAGATACCAGAGGAATTACGTTGTAATCCTAATTTAAGAATTATTAGTAATATTGGAAGAGTTTATGTGGTTATTATGAGGGGAAGTTATGATGCTACTCATGACATTATTCAAGATGAAAATCTTCTTCAATATGATAAACTACCTATTGTATTAGAGGATATCTTTTTATTAAATAGTAAAGGGGAAGATGAAAATGTGTAAAGATATTTTAAAAATCATTCGTATATACTTAAAACAATATTCAATAATGTTGATTATACTATTAATTGCTTTTTCGACATTTGCTGCTACAACTACTAATAAGCGATTAAATGAATTAAAAAATGGAGTTGCAGCTTATGATTTTCAATTAACAACAGGCATAGCTAAGGAATTGGAAATTAGAAAAGGCGCATCTAATGATGAATTAAATCAAAAAACACACGAACTATATAAGTTAAAAGACGAATATCAGAAAAATTATAAAGAAAAATTGTCAAAAGAAAAATTAGCTGAGATGAAACATGCTTATGCGGTTGGAGCATATTTACATAATTTTCCAAGTTCTCCAATATGGACATTTTATACTAACAATGAGGACCTAAATGTTCTTACAGGTGGAGGAAGTGAAAAATACAAACAATATTTAACTGAAGAAGAACTGAATAACGTTCCTAAATATAAAGAATGGTCACGAATGCAGCCGGGAAGCAAGGAGTACTTTGATAAACAAGAGGAATTAGATAAAGTATACCCTCCAGCATTAGATATTAGTAATGTAAAAACATTAACTTTCTTAAAAGAAAATCTCGAAGCTAGTAAAGTTAAGTTGAAAGAAACTATGTTTAGCGAAGGAACTAATATTGGTTATTATATTTTGATAACTTTAATCCCATTGTTAATCTTTGGAGAAGAATATCATACTAATTTTGGTAAATTTGTAGCAAGCTTACCTTATGAAAAAGAGAAAGTATATTTTGCCAAAGTAATTTTATCATTTTTAATTTTAATAGTTACTTATATTCTAACAGGACTAGCTAATATAGCGGTTATAAGTAATAGTTTGTTAGGAGAAATTTATAACGTGCCAGCGGTACTTGAAATAAATAATAAAATATATATACTGGGAATAGGTTTAGTATTACTAGGAGCTATCTTATCGAGTTTGTGGAAATATATTGAGTATAGGCGTAATGTATATTCCTACTCTTACACTGATATATTATCCATTGGGAGTATGGGTTGCTATAGGAAGATTGTTCTTTGTAAGTTATCTTCCAGATGGACCGTTTCTTAATAATATACCAAGGATGCCAATATTTTATTATTTTGGCTACACTCCTTGGAAGAATATTATTATTTACTTAGTTATTTTAACAATAATTATGCTGTTAGCAAGTAAGGTTTATAAAATACATAATGTAGAAAAAGAAGGTGAATTTTTCATAATAGAAAGAGTTTCATTAGTGGGATATTTAATATTATTAATGGGAGTATTCACATCCACATTATTAATATTAGTAGACATATTCGGCATTAATCAAATCATTGCTCTAGCACTAACAATATTATTAGTGCCAGGTGTTCTTTGGAAACTGGTTCGAACAAAAATAAGAATATAAAATTAAAAATAATTAGAAATCATTCTTTATTTTCCGACAATTCTATGGAGTTTTGTAAAGTTTTCAAGAGAAAAATACACAATTTTTTTCAAAAAAACAGTTGACACATAAAAAAATTTTACTGATATACTTAATAACAAGTTAATGATTCACACATTGATAAGATAAGTAAAAGTGAAAGATGGTAAAGAGAGTCTCGGTTGGTGAAAAGAGATCGTATTGGAAACTTTGAAAATGGTCTTTGAGTGTTAATGGTCGAATAATTAGACCTTTACGGGTGAGCCCGTTATAGCTTCAGGGTATAATATCAATATATATTGATACGTACTTTTTGAGTTGATATTTGTGAGAATATCATAAAGTAAGGTGGTAACACGTAAATTATAGACGTCCTTGCAGAAGCGTAAGCTTCTGTGAGGACTTTTTTATTTCTCAAAATAATCACAAGGATACTTAACTTAAAAAATAATATAAAATTTCGGAGGAAAGTAACATGTCAGAATTACTAAATATTTACAAAACTTTAAAAAACAAAAAATGGGTGAACTTAAGCCACAAGATTGATGAAAATTCACCTAAGTTCCCTGCACTTCCTGCACTAGAAAAAGAAAATGTCTTTACTTTAAAAGATGGATTTTATGTTCAAAAATTCTCAGTAGTAGGTCAATATGGAACACATATTGATGCCCCAATTCACTTCGTAGAAGGTGGACGTTGGTTAGATGAAATTGAACTTAAAGATTTACTATTACCTTTATACGTAATTGATAAAAGTAAAGAAGTAGCAGAAAACAATGACTATGTAATTTCTAAACAAGATATCCTTGATTTTGAAGCTGAGCATGGTGAAATATTACCAGAATCATTCGTAGCATTCAGAAGTGATTGGTCTAAACGTTGGCCTAGCTATGATGAAATTAGAAATTTAGACGAAAATGATGTTCAACACACTCCAGGTTGGGGAAGAGATGCATTAGAATTCTTAATTAAAGAAAGAAAAGTTAAAGCTGTTGGACATGAAACTCTAGATACTGACTCAGGAGTTACAGCAGCTGCAGAAGGACTAATTCAAGAGTACTACTTACTAGAACAAGATATTTATCAAATCGAAGTTTTAGCAAATCTTGATCAAGTACCTGCAACTGGAGCGTTAATTTCAATTGCTTATCCAAACTGGACAGAAGCAACTGGATCACCAGTAAGAGTAGTAGCGATACTACCAGAAGAAGAATAGTACGGTCTTTATAAAAAAGTTTTAGTTTATGAGAAAAAATATGTATTAGAAAAGAAGAAAAGTTTGAAGAGAAAAGTTATTAGAAGTTTATAATAAAGTCAAAATAATAAAGTCAGAAGAATAAAACAAAAAGAGAAAATAAATTAGTTAAACAAAAGGAGAATTAATATTATGTGTCAAGGATGTCAAAATAAAGTAGTAAAAAGGAACATACATAATGCTTAAAGGATCTTGTTTATGTAAAGCAGTGACCTACACTCTAGATGAGGAATTATCGGAATTAGTTTTTTGTCACTGCTCAATTTGTCGGAAGCAACTGCGTCTGCCTATACAGTTAATGCTAAAGTTAGCAGTAAGAAGCTAGTATTGCATGGAAAAGAAAATCTTGTTTCCTATAGTTCTTCTCCAGGAAAACAGCGTTATTACTGCCAGAACTGTCATAGTCAAATTTTCACTGTTCAAGAAAATATACCAGAAGTCTGTGCTTTGAAATTAGGTACAATAGATGAATGCGATCAGAATTTACAAACTGTTCCTAAACGTCATATTTTTCAGAATCCAGCCTTTTCTTGGTTGCTTGATAAATAAATCTAAGAAGATAGAGAAAATAATTTAGTTAAATAAAAGGAGAAAAAATATTATGTGTCAAGGATGTCAAAATAAAGTAGTAAAAAATGTAGCGTATAGAGTGGATCATGTAGGATCATTTCTAAGACCAAAGGAGTTAGTTAAAGCTCGTGAGAAATTCTCAAAAGGAGAATTATCACAAGAAGAATTAACTAAAGTAGAAGATAAAACAATTACAGAATTAGTTGAAAAACAAATTGCAAATGGATTAAAAGGAGTAACTGACGGGGAGTTTCGTCGTGCATACTGGCATCTAGATTTCTTCTGGGGACTTAACGGTGTAGAACATGTTCAAGGGGAAAAAGGATATCCATTTAAAGGAATTGAAACTAAACCAGATACAGCAAAAGTATCAGGGAAAATCAGTGGAGAAAATCATCCATTCGTAGCTCACTACAAATTTTTAAGAGATTTAGTAGCTGATAAAGAAGGTGTAACTGTAAAATTAACAATTCCATCACCATCACAATTATACTTTGAGTTAATTCGTACAGAAGATCACATCAAAGGATACGAAAAATTCTATCCAACATTCGAAGAATTAAAAGATGCTATTGTAGCAGCTTATAAACAAGTTATCGCAGATCTTTACAGTGAAGGATTACGTGTATTACAATTTGACGATTGTACTTGGGGAGCATTAGCTGATGATGGATTTGCGAACCGTTTCCGTGACGAGCGTCCTCTAGAAGAAGTTCGTAGAGAATATGCAGCACGTTGCCTAGCTCTTAACAATGAAGTAATTGAAGGTAAGCCTGAGGACTTAGCGATTAATACGCACGTTTGTCGTGGTAACTTCGCTTCTAAATGGATTTCTCAAGGAGGATACCAAAACGTTGAAGACGAGTTACTTGCTGGAGAAAACGTAGATGCGTACTACTTAGAATACGATACAGATCGTGCAGGAGATTTCAAACCACTAGCAAAAGTTGGAAAAGATAAAAAAGTTGTTTTAGGATTAATTACATCTAAATTTGCAGATTTAGAAGATAAAGAAGAAGTAATCGCAAGAATTAAAGAAGCTAGCGAATATGTACCATTAGAAAATATTTACTTAAGTACTCAATGTGGCTTCGCTTCTACTGAAGAAGGAAATGTGATTACAGAAGAGGATCAATGGAAAAAAATTGGTCTAATCAAAGAAATAGTAGAAGAAGTTTGGGGATAGGAAAATTAATAATACTTTAGTATTATTTCAAGTATGCTAAATAAATAGAATTATATAATTAAAGTAAATGATAAAAGTAAGCACATAAATTGACTTTTTTATTGATAATACAGTAAACTAAACTAGCATTGATTTCATTCGTTCAATGTATAAGTAATATCTGGTTTTATATTTCATATTATAAAATATAATCTATTTAATCAATACATGAGTAGCAAAGTAAGTCTCTCGCTGCCAAATAGGCAAATGTATCTAACCATTATTAAATAGGGGTAACCAAAATATTTCATAGTTTGAAAAATAGGACTTAAAATCAAGGAGGAAAAAAGAATGAAAAAGAACAAATTGTTTATAGGAGCACTAGCGTTAGTAATGAGTGTTGTAACAGCATGTAGTTCAAAAACGCAAAACACAATTACCACTTCTCAAGATAAAGATACTTTCACGTATGCTATTAATGATGATCCATCATCAACTAACCCAATCAAGGTAAGTGATCGTTGGGGATTAACAATGACTAATATTATTTACTCACCATTAATCAAAGTTAATGGGGATGGTTCAAAAGAATATGCCTTAGCAGAATCTACTGAACTTGCAAAAGATGGTCTTAGCTTAAAAGTTAACTTAAGAAAAGACGTAAAATGGTCTGATGGACAAAAAAATTCACAGCTGATGATGTAGTCTTCACTTATCAAACAAAAAGCTAAAAAAAGAAAATGGAAACTTTAAAAACTTATGGATTGGTGACAAACCTATAACTATTGAGAAAATAGATGACAACACAGTAGTATTTAAGTTCCCAGAACCAAGTGCGGCTGCGGCAAATAACATTGCGAATGAAACTTACATTATTCCAAAACACGTTTATGGAAATGTATCTGACTTCTCGGTTAAAGAATTAAAAGAAACACCAGTAGGAACTGGACCATACAAACTAGTAGAAAACAAACGTGGAGAATACATTAAATTTGAAGCGAATGAAAATTATTACAATGGTAAGCCAAAAGTTAAAAATGTAGTACTACGTATTATTAAGAGTGCTGATACTACAAAAGTAGCATTACAAAAAGGTGAGGTAGATGCAGCATATGTATTACCTGCAGCTATTAAAGACTTAGATTCTAAAAACATCGATACTTATCCTTACAGTGAAAACCGTATCGGATACTTAGGACTAAACACAAACACAGATGAATTAAAAGATGTTAAAGTTAGACAAGCTATTTTATACGCATTAAACAAAGAAGACATGAATAAAGCGGCTTACTTAGATAGCAAATACTACCAAAACCCTTATTCATTCTTACCACCGAAAAATCCATTCCATACTGATGATGTAGAGAAATATACTCAAAATGTTGAAAAAGCAAAATCACTATTAAAAGAAGCTGGAGTTTCTAACTTGAAACTTAATTTAGGATATGCAAGTAACGATGCTGCAAATACTATCCAAGCAACATTCATTCAACAACAATTACAAGCAGTAGGAATTAATGTTGAGCTTCGTGGTGGAGATGAAACAGCTATCTTTACAGAGTTAAGAAAAGCTGGATCTAAAGCATATAACCTATTCTTAGGTGGATATATCATGGGTAACGATCCTGATTTATACTCTAAGCTATTTGGATCAAATGGTACTTCAAATTACTTCCAATACAGAAGTGAAAAAGTTGATGGATTATTCAAACAAGGTGCAGCTGAATTAGATGAAACTAAACGTAAAGAAGTGTACAAAAACCTTCAACAAGAAATTGCTAACCAAGCATACCTATACCCAATCGTAGATAACCAAAAAATCTTAGCGGTTAACAAACGTGTTGGAAATGTTAACGATGCTAAGTTAGTACCAATCTACACATTTGATGATTTATCAAAAATTACTATTAAATAGTAATAGTAGTGGAAAATAAAATATAGTGTGAGGGGGAGTACGATAAAATCCTATTTATAATAAGATTTTATAGTATCTCCCTCGCTTTATTAGTTTTAAGGGGAATGTTCATTTATAATTTATATCGAAAAGATTTGTGATAAATTATAAATGAATTTTATAAAAATATAGTAGTTAAAATTTAAAGGAGATTGTATGATTCGATATATTTTGAAACGTATATTACAAGCAGTACCATTACTTTTAGTAATATCGTTTATAGTATTTACTTTAATACATTTAGCACCATATGATGCTATCGATGCACAGATAACGTCAAATATGTCACAAGAAGAAATTAATATTCTTCGTGAGCAAAGTGGACTTAATAAACCATTCTTAATTCAGTATGTGGATTGGTTAGGACAAATATTGAGTGGGAATTTCGGGCACTCATTAGTAACTCACAATAGTGTAGGAGAGGAAATTCTAGCGAAAATACCCAATACAATATCATTAGTGTTACCTGCATATGTAACCGCATTAGTAATTGCAATAGTACTAGGATTATTAGCGGCTGCAAATAAAGGTAAATGGCAAGATAAACTTATCGATGCTGTAGCTTCACTTGGAATAGCTACTCCATCATTTTGGATAGCGATGATATTCATCTATGTTTTAGGATATCAATTAAACTTATTCCCAATAATAGGTATGCACACAATTGGTAAAGAGGATGATTTTGGTGATTTCTTATCACACTTTATTATGCCTTATCTAACATTAACAATTGTATTCTTCGCAGAACTTACACGTTATGTAAGATCTTCAGCTTTAAGTCAAACAAATGAAGAGTATGTAGTTGTTCAACAAGCTTTTCAAGCGACAAAAACTCAAATTTTCACAAGGCACATTATAAAAAACGTGCTAATACCCGTAATTACTCAAGTGGGTATGTCACTGCCAATGTTAGTAACTGGAGCGATTATTACAGAAACAGTATTTAGTTGGCCAGGAATCGGACCATATATCACACAAGCAACTAGAGCGTTAGATTACCCTATAATAATGGCGGTAATGTTACTGTCAGCTACATTAGTAATAGTAGGTAATTTAATTTCAGATATACTTTACTCAATAGTAGATCCTAGAATTAGAAGAGGAGGTAAGTAAGATGAAAAGATTTATTAAAATAGCTAAAAGTTCAAAAATCTATATTTTTTCACTTATTTATTGCGATATTAGTGTTTGTATCATTAATAGCACCTTTACTTCCTATAGATCCAGCGGCTACTGATGTAGAGAATCTATCTCAATCACCGAGTTTACAACATTTATTCGGAACGGATGAGGTAGGTCGTGATTACTTCATTCGTGTAATCTATGGAGGACGTATTTCTCTTATAGTAGGATTACTAGCGATGGTGACTGCCGTAACAATCGGGACGATAGTAGGACTTATCGCAGGTTATATTGGTGGAGTTGTTGATACTTTACTTATGCGTTTAGTTGATGTATTATCATCTATTCCATGGTTAGTATTAGTAATTGTACTTAGTGTATTTTTAAAACCAGGAATTGGTTCAATAATTATAGTAATAGGATGTTTTTCTTGGATGCGTCTTGCTAGATTAGTTCGCGCTGAAACTCTATCGGCAAAAGAATATGACTATGTAGTATATAGTAGATTTAGCGGTGTAAAAACTATCTCTATCTTAAAGAAACATATTATTCCAGCTATAATACCAACTTTAGTAGTAGCGGCGAGTGCCTCAATAGCTAACGCAATAATGACAGAAGCGGCGCTTAGTTTCTTAGGTCTTGGTATTCAACAGCCTATGACTTCTTGGGGAACATTGCTACAAAATGCACAACAAAGTCTACAACGTGCACCTCATATGGCTATCATCCCTGGATTATTTGTAATGTTAACAATTTATTCATTCAATAATATTGGTAACTTACTTACAAAATATATTCAAAAGGAGGGAGAATAGTATGACAAACATAGTAGAATTAAAAAATCTAATGGTTAATTATAAACCAAATAAAGAAGTAGATAAACAGTTAATACACGGTATCGATATTAATTTTAGAAAAGGTCATATTACTGGTGTTGTTGGTGAATCAGGTAGTGGAAAAAGTATTCTGATGCGTAGCATAATGTCTATTCTTCCTAACAATATTTTTGATAAAAATGATAAGTTTATCTTTGATGGAAAGGAAGTCAAGAAGGGTGAAAAGTTACCAATCTCTATGATTTTCCAAAATCCTATGACTTCACTTGATCCAGTTAGAACGATTGGTTTTCACTTAATAGAAGTAATAGAAAGATTCCAAAATAAGTCTAAAGAAGAAGCAAAAAAATTAGCAATAGAGCAACTTGAAAAAGTAGGAATTGTTAATGCCCCTCTTAGAATGGAGCAATATCCCCATGAATTATCAGGTGGTATGCGTCAAAGAATATTAATAGCTATGGCATTACTTGCTAATCCTAAGTTATTGGTAGCAGATGAACCAACAACAGCTCTAGACGTTACGGTTCAAGCACAGATTTTATCTCTTATTAAAAAATTACAAAAAGAAACAGAACTTAGTGTTGCACTAGTTAGCCATGACTTCGGTGTAATAGCTGGAATGTGTGACTATGTATATATTATGTATAGAGGTAGAGTTGTCGAAAAAGGAAATGTTGAAGAAATCTTCAGCAATGCACAACACCCATATACAAAACAACTTCTTGCAGCGGCAAGATTAGAAAATACTAATAATGAACTTCTGACTGTTGATTATAAGGAAGACGACAAACACTATGCTTGGCAAAAACTTAGCGATACTCATGAGTATCTGAAAGAGGTGGAGTAATGAGTAAAGAGTATTTAAAACTAAAAAATGTACGAAAAGTTTATAAGTCTAAAGGAATGGACAAAGAAGTCAAAGAAACTATAGCTGTTAATGATATTAGTTTAGATATTTATAAAGCTGAGACGCTAGCTGTAGTAGGTGAATCTGGAAGTGGAAAGACTACCCTAGGTAAGGGGATATTAAATATTGATCCATTCATATCAGGTGATGTTTTTGTAGAAGGTAATGAAAAATCTTTAACAAAAATGTCGAAAAAAGAACTTGCAGAAGTATATAGCAAGATGCAAATTATATTCCAAGACCCTTATTCATCATTAAATCCGCGAATGAGTGCTTTAGATATAGTTATGGAAGCTTTACACAAAGAGGATAAAGAAACAGCGAAGAAAAAAGCGTTAGAAATTTTAGAGTTTGTTGGGATTTCTAATGAGGATGCGTTAAAATTATCAAATGCTTTTAGTGGAGGGCAACGTCAACGTATTGGTATTGCTCGTGCAGTTGTAACAAGACCAGATTTCATTTTATGCGATGAACCAACTTCTGCTTTAGATGCTTCAACACAAGCACAGGTAATTAATTTATTAAAAGATTTACAAGAAAAATTCTCTCTAACATATTTATTCATCTCACATAATTTAGGTGTAGTAGAGTATATCGCAGATAGAATAGCTGTAATGTATAGAGGTAATCTAGTAGAATTAGGAACAACAGCACAGATTATGAAAAATCCACAGCACGTTTATACAAAACGTCTGCTAAGTTCTATGCCGATAATTGATCCGATTAGAGCTAGAAAGATGTTCGAAGAATTTGAAGTTAGTACAGAAGAAATAGTGATAACTGGTCGTGAAAAATTCGAAGAAGTTGAAGAAGGACACTTTGTATTAAAATAAAATTTAAATACCAATCTCAAAGATTAGAAAATCTAGTTCTTGAGATTGGTATTTTCTCAAATTATTTAAAAGAGATTTTGACAGTAGGCAAACTTTGGAGTAAAATAATAATATTATTACATAATATGGAAAAGAGGAGCTATTATGGCTAAGAAAAAAGAAATTAAAACAAATGCTATGCGATTTTTAGATGAAAATGGTGTAGAATATAATCATTTTGAATTTGATGCAGAAAGTGATGCTGCGAAGACTGGTGTAGGAGTAGCTGATATTATCGGGCGCGACCACAATCAAGTATTTAAAACAATTATGACTACAGATGGAAAAGGTAACTATGTTGTAGGAGTACTTATGAGTGAAGATAGCATAAACTTTAAGAAACTTGCTAAGGCAGCAGGAGTGAAAAGTTTATCAATGTTACCACTTAAAGATCTGACAAAAATTACAGGATATGTAAAAGGGGGATGTTCACCATTTGCAATGAAAAAACTATTCCCGACTTTTGTAGATGAGAAATGTCGTGAAGTTGAAACGATTATTGTTTCTGCAGGTAAAGTAGGTCACCAAGTAGAAGTAAAACCAGAGGTACTAGAGCAACTTATCGGTGCTCAAGTAGTAGACTTCAAAGCTGAATAAAATAGAGAAAACGACTTTAGATAATATAAATTCACATGGAATTTTGAATAGATTTATATAGAAAGTCGTTTTTTTATATAAACTAACACGAAAGGGTTTGCAATTATAATGATAGAGGAGTATAATATCAATAAAATAAGTAGATAGGGAGGTGAATACTTATGAAAAAAAGTTTTAAAATAGGAGCAATGAGTTTATTATTAGTATTAATTCCAGTGAGCTTAGGAGTTGGGACAGTCTATTCTTCATCAGGTGGAAATACTGACGTAAATGAAGAAACTACAGCATCTAAACAAAATAATGCAGTTGGGGTAGATGAAAGTACAGTTCAGAATGCTTCTGAGAATACTGCAGAGAAGATTTCTAAAAGTATTCATTATGATTATCCCGTAGGTTCAGCGTATCCAACGAGTGTAAATTATAGTCAATTTTATGATGGAAAAGGTTGGGCTTCTGGTACATTATACTTTAGTGATATATATCCAATAGGGAATAATCAAGTACGTGTTTGGTATCGTGGAGAATTAAACTAAATATAATAAATTCATTAATTAAGAGTGCCTTAGAGTATGTATATACTCTAAGGTATTTGTATTTTTTTAATATAAAAACAATATATATTCAGTAAAAATTTAAATATTAAAAAAATTTATAAATTATTGTTAAAAAAAGACAACAAATCACTCTAAAAAATTTCTGAAAAACGTATGAAGTAACAATATTTATCTTAATTGAAAAAGTATTGTAACATAATTGAAATAGTTTAGATATTCTACTGAAACTTTGTTTTGTTATACTAATAAGAGTAAGGAGGCGTAGTATGTTATTTGATACGCATGCGCATCTAAATGATGATGCTTATTTAGAAGACTTAGAAGAAACTATTGCTCGTGCAAAAGAAGCGGGCGTGAAATTAATAAACATAGTTGGTTTCGATGATAAAAGTATAGAAAAAGCACTGGAAATCACAGCTAAGTATGACTTTTTGTATTTAACAGTTGGTTGGCACCCAGTAGAAGCAATAGATTTCACAGAAGAAAAATATGAAATGATAAAGAATATTGCTTTAACAAATGATAAGGTAGTAGCAATCGGAGAGATTGGTCTAGATTATCATTGGGATAAAAGTCCAAAAGATGTTCAAAAAGAAGTATTTAAAAGACAAATTCAACTAGCTAAAGAAGTAAATAAACCAATAGTAATTCACACACGTGATGCTATGGCAGATACAATACAAATACTTCAAGAAGAAAAAGCTAGTGAAATCGGTGGAATAATGCATAGCTTTTCTGGCTCAGTAGAAAGTATGAATATTATGCTAAAAGAAAACTTCTACATTTCATTAGGTGGTCCAGTAACATTTAAAAATGCAAAGACACCTAAAGAAGTAGCAAAAGCTTGTCCATTAGATAAGTTGTTAATTGAAACGGATTGTCCGTATTTAACACCAACACCATATAGAGGAAAAAGAAATGAACCTGCATATGTGCATTATGTAGCACAAGAAATTGCAGATCTTAAAGAAATGTCGTATGAACAACTAACAAAACAAACATTTAATAATGCATGTACGTTGTTCGGATTAGAAGATAAAAAGGAGATTGATTAACAGAATGAAATTAGGTAGAATTATTGCAGCAGCAGCAACATCAGGATTATTATTATCAGGAGCTTTTGTAGTAGCGGAAGAATATACAGGGCACAATGTTTTCGCTGTAAGTTTAGACAACGGAGGCAAAGTTGAGATAAAAGCTAAAAAAGGAACAGTAAGAGAAGTTCTTATTGCTAATAATATTCCTTTTGGAGCAGATGATAGAGTAGAACCAGGACTAGATACAAAAGTAAACGGTGGGGAAACTATTAACATCTATAAAGCTCATGAAATAACAATCGTTGATGGTGGTACAACTACAGTAAGAAAAACTACTTACAAAAAAGTTGGAGATATCTTAAAAGAATTAAACATTACTCTTGGAGAAAACGATAGAGTAACACCAGATTTAAACAAAGAAGTGGCAACGGTTGATACTATTAAAATCGTAAGAGACGGAAAAGCTACAGAAGTTAAAAAAGAAGAAATTAAATTTGAAACAAAAGAAGAAAAAGATGATTCTAAATATGTAGATGAAAAAGTTACTAAAGTTGAAGGTAAAAACGGAGAAAAAGAAGTAACTTATAATGTTGTAAGAGAAAACGGAAAAGAAATCTCTAGAGAAGTTGTTTCAGAAAAAGTACTTACAGAAGCAACAGCTAAAGTAGTTGTAGTAGGAACTAAACAACGTCCAGCAGAACAAAGCTTCTAGTCAAGCAACATCTTCAAGCCAATCATACTCAGCTCAATCATATTCATCAGCTGGTGGTTCAGTAAGATTATCAAATGGTAATACTGCAGGAGCAGAAGGAACGGCAGCAGCTCAAGAGATGGCTCGTCGTACAGGAGTTTCAGCTTCAACTTGGGAGCACATTATTGCGCGTGAATCAAATGGACAAGTAAATGCTAGAAACGCTTCAGGAGCTAGTGGATTATTCCAAACTATGCCAGGATGGGGATCTACAGCAACAGTTCAAGACCAAATCAATGCAGCTACTCGTGCATACAAAGCGCAAGGTTTAGCAGCTTGGGGAATGAGATAATATAAACAAAAAGGCGATCACTTGATCGTCTTTTTTTAAAAATTATATAAAGAAAAATCTAAGTTATAATATTATGTAATTGCACATAATTTTACAACTTAGATTTTTAATTTTATATTTTCTTTTTAATCAATTTAAATGTTGTAAAAGATATTACTGAACAAATCACGATTGCAATTGCACTAGAGTGGAAGATATTACCAATTCCTACTAGTGGTGAAACGACACCACCTAAGAAGAATGGTACAAATCCAAAGAAAGCTGAGGCACTTCCAGCCCGCTCACGTTCTAAACTCATAGCGATAGCAGAACCAGCAGGTAATATGAAACCTAGCCCCAGTAGAAGAAGGAAAAATCCAGCTTCAATGAATAGGAAAGGTAACGTTAGTGTTAAAACGATTGCTAGATATATACTAACTGCTAGCATAAGTGATAATCCAAGTTTGATACTATTTTTTTCTTTAAAGTTACCAGCGCTTTTACTACCTAAAACTATGGCAAAACCATTAAGACCAAAACACAAACTGTACATCAATGGAGTTAAATTATAGTGTGTTTGTAAGATAAATGGAGATGCAGCTATATATGCAAACATTGCAGCTAAGGCGAATCCTTGGATAATAACTAGGGCGAAGAACAGTTTATTTTTTGCGACTAGGATGATTGAGTAGTAAGTTTTAGTTATTGGAAGATTCAATCGTTTACTAGACTCTAGTGATTCATGGAATTTAAAACTTACAACTAATAAGATAATACCTATTACAGCAAGAGTTACGAAAATTCCTCTCCAGTCTGTAAGTTGAAGTAATAGACTCCCTAATATAGGAGAAAGTATAGGTGCTAATCCATTAACTGCCATAAGTAACGCAAAGAATGCCGCTAGTTCATGTCCATGATATAAATCAGTAGAAATAGCACGAGAAATAACTACAGCACCTGCAGAAGAAACACCTTGGATAAATCTCAATGTTATCATTGCGTAAACATTCGGAAAGATAATAATAGCGAGTGTACTTATTAAATATATAACTAAGCTTATTATTAATGGATTTACGTCCGTATTTATCACTGATAGGTCCAATAAGCAATTGCCCTAATGCAAGACCAACCATACTACCTGTTAGAGTAAGTTGAATTGTTGAGGTACTAGCATTGAAGAATGATGTCATAGTAGGCAATGCTGGTAAATATAAGTCTGTAACAAATGGTCCAAAAGCTGATAAAGTTCCTAGAAATAGAACTAAAAATAATTTTGAATTTCTTTTTAATGTCATATAGACTCCTTTCAATTTTTTTAGAAATATGCTACGTATTATAGCATAAAAAAATTTTTTTTTCGTAAGTTTTTTTAGTTTAATAAGTTAATTTTTTTGTGCTAATTTAGGTGATTTTTGGTTTATAATAAAAAAATACTATTATTTTATATATAATAGTTCTTTAAAAATGAATAATGATAAATCCTTTTAAATTTAAAATTTAAAAAAAGTCATTTTTCATCTAATATATTGGATTTATAGAGCGAATCAATGTAGTTTTAATAATAATTGCAGTAGTTATGGGGATTTTAGGGGTATTACTATTCATCATAGCTAATCCACTAGAAAAAAATTATGGCTCTTGATAAAAATTGGAAAAGAAGATGAAGAAGAGCTAGAAGTACAACAAGCTTTAATAAATAAGAAGACTGACTTAAATAATCGAAAGTGATTAATTTAAGTCAGTTTATTTTATATCAAAAATCTATAGAATCAATATTTATAATAAGTTTATTATTTATAAACCAAATTAATGAAAAATACATAAATAGCATAAGTAAAAAAATAATAAAGAAGAAAGAATAGTAATTTTATTATTTTTTTAAAAAAATATGAAATTCAATAAAATTATTATTAAGTAGACAACAACAGAAATTAACAAGCGTTGTTTATTTTTTTGCCCAATTATTGTATTTTTTTCCAATAATTCAGCTTTTTTTAGCTTCGTTATTCACAAAAATTCCTCCTAAGTTTTATATATAAAAATTATAACAAATAAAAAGAGTAAGCTGCAATTAAATAACTAAAGTGTAAAAAAAGTGAATAATATTTGCATATATTCCCTATTTATGTTGATTGAATACAAATAAATATGGTATAATTAAGTTGCCATATTATACACAAAAAATTGGAGGCAATATGTCTTATACAAGAGATTATATATTTGAAAAAAATTATAGAAAAAAACTACCTACTTTAAAAAAATTCATGAAAGACGAGAAAAAGATAATAGTGTTTTTTTATTTTAGAGTATGAAAAGTCGTCGTGCAAAAAAATAGATATAGATAGTTTTGTCAGAAAGCTAGGAGATAAGAAAAACTAGTAAAGGGGATAAAAAAATAGAAGAGTTTGTCTACTATATAGTAGAAAAATTTCAGTGCGCAAACAAGTGTTTCTTTAGATAATATTAACGAAGAACAATTGTTGAAAAATATTTATCCCGTAGTCAGAGCTAGCAGTTTTAACAAAGATAATGAGAAAGATCTTGTTAGTTTTGAACATACAAATGAAACTAAAAATTTATTTAGCATATGATTTTAAAGATGGCTATAAATTGCTAGATAGTAGTTTTTTAGATAAATTCTCAAAAAATAAGCAAGAAGTTTTAGAAGTTGCTAAAAACAATTTAGAAAAATTACCACTTAAGTATAATGTGGATGAAGTTGCAGGGAATAGATTTTATTTCCTAAATGCGAAAGATGGTTATGATGGGGCTAGAATATCTGATAAGAATGTATTAGATTATTTCTATAAGAAAATAGGTGATTCATTTTATGTCGGCTTGCCACATCAAGATACGTTAATTATCGCAGATGTAAATAATAAACAGGGATTAGAAATTTTGCAAAAAATGATGGTTCATTTTTTTACGGAAGGTCTTGTGCCAATAACAACAATTACATTTAAATATGATGGAAAAAGAACTAGAGAGTTATTTTATTTTTGTAGAATAACTCTAAAAAAATTAAAAATTAAGTATAGGAGAGAGAGTCATGTTATTTTTTTTACAATAAGAAAAATGTTAGGAGAAACATTATTAATTACTATTCAAAGTAAAGAAGAGGTAACATACGAGGAGAAAAAAAATATCACTCTAATTAAAGATGAAAATGGTGCTTTAGTTGGGTTAAATATTTTTAATGTTGAAAACTTGAAATTAGATGGAGAAGGAAGTATTGATTTAACAGAAGAACAAAAAAAGAAATTCTTCAAAAAAACGTTTAGAAAAAAATGGAATCAAAAATTGATTTAGAGGGAAACAATGATGATTTCTTCGTAGTTGGAGAAGTTTTTAAGTTGTGAAAAAAACACCCAGATGCTGATAAGCTAAAAGTAACGGAAGTAAAAGTTAGTGAAGATGAGACATTACAAATTGTCTGTGGAGCTCCTAATGTAGAAGCAGGTCAAAAAGTCGTTGTAGCATTAAGTGGTGCGATGATGCCAAGTGGTTTATTAATTAAAAAATCAAAATTACGTGGTGTAGAATCAAACGGAATGCTATGTTCAAAACGTGAATTAGGATTACCACAAGAAGAAGCACGAGGAATTTTAGTATTAGGGGCCGATACTAAAGTAGGAACTCGAGTGAAAGATTTGAATCTTAAATAAAAATCTAACTTAGGAGGTGTAAAGTATGGTTAATTGGAAAAAGTGGTTTTTAGAAGAAGATGAAGATGAGATATTCGAAGAAGAAGTTTCTAGAAAAGAAAAGAAAGATGATTCATTAGCAGGTAAAGAAAGAAAAACTACAGATAAGAGAAAAGAAAGAGTCTATTATGAAGATGAAGAAGATTTTGAGATAGACTTTAGTTCTAAAAAATCTAAGAGAACATTTGAAGAAGATGAGTTTGAATTAGATTTTGGAAACAGAAGAAAAAGAGAGAAAACTCAAGAGAAATTTGAAGACTATGAAGAAGTAAACTTGGAAGACTTTGAAATAGATGAGTTTGAAGATGGAGATTATGAAGAAGACTTCGAACAAGAAAGAAAATCTAAAAAAGGAACTGGATTATTCGCTAAATTCAAGAATTTATTTAAACAAAACGATGAAGAAATAGATGATGATTTCCTAGATGAAGAGGTTCTTGAAGAAGATAAAGACGATGAGGCTGAAGATTATAAAACATATCTAGAACGCCAAAAACGTGAGCAAAAAGAAAAAGCTAAACTAGCTGAAAAAGAACGATCAAGAGTAGTAAAAGAAGAAAACTTTGAAGATTATGAAGAAGAGGAAGAATACGAAGAAGATAAAAAAGTAGGATTCTTCTCAAGACTTAAAGATAAATTGTTTAACGTAAGTGAAGATGAGATTGATCAAGAAGAGTTAGAAGCGGTATTAGATGATTATGAGAAAGAAGAATACGAAGAGGAAACACCAGTTAAGAAAAAACCTCAAGTATCTGTTGAAAGATTTGATTCTGAACCTGAAGAAGAACTTGAAATTGAGTTTGTAGATGAGGATAAAGAAGAAGCTAAATTTGAAGAAATTGATATTACAAAATATGAAGAAAAAGAAGAGAAAGCTTCAGCTGGAACAGTTGCCGACTTAGGGGATGTACTGAAGAAACTTGGTGTTACAAATTCTGAAATAACTGATGTTGATATCTTTGATGAGAAGCCAACAAGAAGAAAACACCCAACGCTTGCAGCTGTTCGTACTAAGAGATTAAAACAAGATCATAAGATTGATGAACTTGGAGATAGTGTAGTATTAGGGAAGGATAGTAGTGAATTAAAACAAGAAGTAGCCACTTCATTCAAAGATCAAGCCCAAGAGGAAACTCAAGTTCAAGAAGAAAGAGTTACTAAAAATAAAGAAGCTCGCAAAGAATTCGAAGAAAACTTTAATTCTTTAGAGAGAAGAAGCGATAAAATCGAAAAAGATAATCCACTATACGTTAAGAAAAACGAAAAATTAGATGGTATTTTTGATGAAATTCGTGAAAAAGAAAGTAAAACTCATGAGAAAGAAGCTCCAGCACTTGAAGTAAGAGAACTTGATGCGGAAGGAAGCCGTCGTGAAAAATTAAAATACACTTCTGTACACGATGTCCTAGAAGGTAGTGAAGATTTATTCGAAGATGATATTGATAGAGTAAGCAAAAAACTTGTTGGTGAAAGATTCGAAGAAAGCCAAGAATCTAGCGAAGAAGTTGAAAACTTTAGAAAAGGTTTATATGAAGGTAAGAAATCTGAAAATACTCAAGAAAGAACAGCCTTAGATGAGCTTATTAAAACTGAGAATATTGATGTTTCTCCAAGAAAAGAAGAAACTCTTCCTGAAATAGAAGAACTTAATGAAAATTTAGCTGACCTTAAGAAAGAAAAACAAGAAGAAACTTATGTTGATTTAGTTCAAGAAGTGGCTAAATAGAAGACATTGAAGTTGAAGATTACGAAGAAATTAAAGAAGTTAAAAAAGATAGACTTTCTGGTTACAGTGATTATCATTTAGATGAAGAAGAAATCGAAGAATTAGAAGAGCAAAACTATCTAGAAGAATCTGCAGACTCAGTAAATATCGATAGTCTATTAAGAGAAGTATCTCCTAATAATAAGATTATTAAAAAAACTAATGATGTAGATAAATTCACAGACGAAAAAGTTGTTCCTAAAGAAGTAGTTGAAAAGAGAGTAGAAGACGCTAAAGCTCACGAAGAAAGTGAAGTTGTTGAAGAAGTTGAACGTGGAATAGATTATACTGAAAAACTATATACTAATGATGTTTCTGAGTACTTTGACAAAGGTAATGGAACTAAGTTAGGCGAATATAAAACTGTAGATTATGGATATAGACCAGTAAGTAAAGAAAAAAATTGAAAAATAATCAAAAAAATACTTGATGCAATTTTTTTGAAAAAAATATTCTTCATCAGGAATCTCTACATCGACTAAATCAGTAACGAATCAAATGATGAGTTCAAATACTATCACTCCTAAATCACGAAGTGTAGGTAAGTTTAAACCATCTCCAGTATATTCTTCTGTATATGGTTCAGCAACACGTAATACAGCTGAAAAATTCAAATAAACCAGTTGGTATATCAACTACAGGATTATCTATAAATAATCAAGTGAGTAAAACTATACCTGAAGTAAAAAATGAACCAAAAATTAGTCGAAAAAAATAGTAGAAGCTAAAGCTGCTACAGAAATAAAGTAATGCTAATATCTATAAAGAAATTGCCTCACAAGAAGAGACAGTTTGGAATATAGGTTCAGCAAAAACGAGTACCTAAAAAAATAAGGTTAAAAAAATAAAAAAATAACTAGATAATTAGTAACAAAGAGGATGGCTAAAAAGCCATCCTCTTTGTTTAGGATATTTCATTGGAAGAAAAAAATTTAGCTATAGAGCGAATTTTTTTAATATTGAAATGAAATATAAGAAAATAAACAAGGGAGTGACTTGAAAATCGTGATTTCGGAGAAATCGATTTTGTCGAATCACTCCCTTGTTATTAATTTTTAATCTATTACATATTGACCAGGGCTTATTGTATTTACGATAGTTTCGAATAGAATTATTCCAACTACGTTCAACATAAGTCGAGAACGAATTTTTTTTCTGTTTTTTGGTGCATCGTAGACTTTTATTAAGTGATCGCTCATTTTAGCAAGAGGGCTATTCGCAAGGCTAGTGACTGATAAAATAGTTGCTCCGTTTTGCTTCGCAGCTAAGACGCAATCATTAATTACGTCTGTATTTCCCCCTAGAGAAAATACTAGAATTACATCATCTTTTGTACAGATATCAGGAATTCTTTTAATAGAATAATGTTCAAAATAATCATTGGCCCAAAGATTTATAAGTTTAAGCTTTCTATTGAAATCACTCATAACCATATAACTAGAACCACTACCTAAGCAAAAAATACGACGTGCATTAATTATTTTATCAGCAAAAATATCAAAATCATCTTGATTAAGAATAGACATAGTACGTGAAAATTCGACGCTAAGTTGTTCTTTTAAGTTGTTAAAGGTAGATGAGGTTTCCTTATTATTTTTAGCTAACTCTTTGCTTATTTTCAAATCATATTTTAAGTCAATAAATGTGTTATATCCCAATTTTTTACAAGCCCGAATTACAGTAGAAGAAGAAACAAGGATTTCTTGTTTAATTTCTTTTAGAGTAGTATGCTCAATATTATCTTGTTTCATTAGATAATCAATAGCTTGTTGTTCCGAAATTGATAGTTTATCATAGTTCTCTTTCAAATTCTCAAAAAAACATAAAAAAATTTCCCCTATAGTAAAATTTACTAAAGATTTTCATTTGATTACTCAGCATAAAGTATCATATCACAAAATATAGAAAAATAAAAGTTATATTGTTAAGGTTTTCTAGAGTTCAGTAAAATTTTACTGAAATAGTAATAAATTACAAAACAAGAAACTTTTAGGCGAAATCGAAAAAATCGTTTTCAAATCTGTTATAATGTACCTATAAAAAATAACAAAGGAGAAAAGGTAATGGCAAAGAAAAAAAATAAATTCGTTTCTGCTTTTGAGCAATTCGGACGTTCGTTCTTATTACCAGTATCTGTACTTCCTGGTGCAGGTATTATTAAAGGGATCGGGACAGCCTTCAGTAATTCAAACACACTAAAAATGTTCCCAGCATTAAAAAATGACATTATTCAATTTATTATGAAATTCCTAATCGTATTAGGAGATACAGCATTCAACAACTTACCAATTATTTTTGCAGTTGGGGTAGCTGTAGGTTTAGCAAAACGTGAAAAAGGTTCTGCTGCACTTTCTGGTTTACTAGGATTTATAGTATTACACTACGTACTTAATTTCCTATTAGTACAAAGTCACAAATTAGTAGATACTAGTAAATTATCAAGTAACGAAGCAAAATTAGCATTATCAAATGCCATGCAGACAAAAGTACTTGGTATTCAAACAATGGACCTTAGTGTATTCGGGGGTATTATTGTAGGTATAGTTGTATACTTCGTTCATAAGTGGGCTGTTAAAGTTCAATTACCAACAGTTATTGGATTCTTCAGTGGACCACGTTTCGTACCTATCGCAACTATCGTAATCATGTCAGCAGTTGCAACTGGACTATTCTTCGTATGGCCTCCAGTACAAAAAGGTATCAGTGTATTATCAATCTTCATCCTTAAATCAGGACCTATTGGAACGTTCCTGTATGGTTTAGTAGAAAGAGCATTATTACCATTCGGTCTTCACCACGGTTTAAACTGGCCAGTTCGTACAACAGAACTAGGTGGAGCTTGGGAAATTGGTGGACAACGTGTAGTTGGTACAATCAACGCTTACTTAGCTTCATTAGCTGATCCAAACGTACAACATGTAGATCCAAGTATTACAAGATTCAACGGTGGTAAATTCGTTTACTTCATGTTTGGTCTTTCTGGTGCAGCTTATGCAATGTACAAAACTGCTGATGAGAAAAAACGTAAAGTTGTAGGATCATTATTATTCGCAGCTGCTGGTACTTCATTCTTAACTGGTATTACAGAACCAATCGAATTTACATTCTTATTCGTAGCTCCAATTCTTTATGTAGTACACGCATTCTTAGCTGGTTCAGCATTATTCGTAATGCATATGTTAGGAGCAGGGGTTGCTACTCCAACTGGACACGGATTTATTAACTGGGTAATCTACGGAGTACTTCAAGGTCCTAAAACAGCTTGGTGGTTAGTACCAATCGTAGGTGTAGTTTACTTCTTCATCTACTATATCGTATTCAGATTTATGATTGTTAAATTCGATCTTAAAACTCCTGGTCGTGAAGATGGAGATGATGTTAAATTATCTAATAAAAATGAAGCTCGTGCTAAACTTGGTGTAGAAATCGCTACAATCGGTAAAGAAGAAGCACCAAAATCAGTAGACATAGCTGTTGGTGATGATGAAGTAATGGAAACAGTACAAAAAACACCAGAAGGAATTAGAAAACAAGCGATTGAATTAGTTAAAGCACACGGTGGACCAGATAATATCGAAGCTGTAGATGCTTGTATAACTCGTTTAAGAATTAATGTAAAAGATAAAAACTTAGTAGATCAAGAACGTATTACAACGAAACTTGGAGCTATGGGATTTGCAGAAAGTGATATGCAAATGCAATCAATTTACGGATCTCATGCTAATGTATTAAAAATGGAAATCCAAGAAATGCTTGGTATGGAGGAATAATTTCATGAAGAATTTGTTTGTTACAGACTTAGACGGTACATATGTTAAGAATTCAGTGTTCGTAGAACAAGAAGATTTAAAAGCGTATCATGATGCGAAAAAATACGGGGATTTCTCAGTTGCGACTGGGCGTTCTGTTGAAGAAATCAAATATATTGCAGAAGGCAATGATATGGATGTTACACACATGATAGGGTTTAACGGAGCGGTCGTAACAAGACAAGATGAAGTTCTTTTTGAAAAAAATATTCCTACTAAAGATTTAACTGGAATATTCGAATATCTAAAGGAAAGCAAATTAATATTTGATGCTTTAGATGGAAAAACAACGTATCGGTAATTTTTGATCATGAGAAGAAAGATAGATTGTGGAACATGGAACTAATTTGTGTTGAGAATCCTTTTGAAATACTAAAAGGAAAAACAATCTATAAAATAAATGTTAGACCAACAAAAGACCAATTAGATTATCATTACGATATAATGAAAGAAAAATTTCCAGAAGTAGAGATTTATAAATCAGGTTCAACACGTATGGAAATCACAGCAAAAAATATTTCTAAAGCTAGTGGTATAGAAGCTATCAGGTCAGGGTATGATAGAGTAATAGCTTTAGGAGACTCAGGGAATGACGTGGATATGTTTAAAGTAGCAGATATTTCATACTGTATGAACCGCGCGCCACAAGAAGTGAAAAACCAAGCTACACATGTAGTAGAAGATTTTGCAGCGGCGATAAAACATTTTATAGAAAACTATGAATAGTAAAAAAGAACCGGCAGTGATGCTGGTTCTTTTTTTATGTAAGATTTGTCTATTATTTGTTATGTATTTTTGATTTTATAAAAGATAGAAATACCTATTAGTAATATTAGAGAAAGTAGAAAATTAAAAGTAACGATATATTGAACAGAATATATGTTTAAAAAAATAACTAGAAGATACTAAGACGAGTATTGCTGATATCCTTGAGAGACTCGATTTCATTGAAGTTAACGAGCTAATATTTTTTTGGTTGTTACTTTATTTGCAAAAACTATTAGTTAATATATATTCAATAACTGTGAAAACCAAGACACTATATGTATAAAGGAGTAGTACCACATAAATATTGGACACATGTAAAAAAATAATGGTGGTACGATAGAAAAATATTAGTAGGAATTTTTAGGTGATTTTGTCTATTATTAAAAATTTAGAATCGGAACAGAATAGGCTAATATTGCTAATATTTGAAATAATATATATAGAATATATAGTTTGTTACTATTCCAACCTTTTTCTAAGAACAATGCTTGCCATAATTGAAAGTGAGTTTGGAAAAAAACACTTGATTTACTATACTTAGAATAAAAAAAGTAAGTTTAATTCTCTAGATTTTTTTTAAGTTCATATATACTAACTTTTTATCTGTTGTTTAAGAGAAGAGTTACCCTTAAGTATTGGTGTACTGTATTCTTCAAAAAAAGATAGAGATTATTAATATGGATAAGAAACAAAGAACAATCGATAGAAAATAAAAATTTCAAACCATAATTAAAGTATAAATATGATCCTAATAGACTACCAACAATCACCGCTACTAAGGAAAAATTGGTTAGATAATTTTATAAACCTATTGATGTGTAACTTAGAATTATTTTCTTTTTTTATATCATTAATAATTGTTGCTTCTATTGTACCGCTATTAATCGACTCAGATACCCCATATAAGAACCATATAAAACAAATAAGATAATAATTATGACTGTAATAAATTAAAAAGACACATTATCAATAACATGATGTTTGATAGAATATATAGTTGTTTACGAGAATATAAGTCAGCCCACAATCCACTCGGGATTTCAAATAATAATATAGCTAAACTATACATAGCTTGAACAACTGCTATATTAGCAATAGTTAATCCTTTTTTTCGAATAATATTAAAGTTAAAAATAGAGTGAGGTAATGCTCTTGTTAGTGAAATCAGTATAATTGAAATATAATACACTAAAAATATTTTTTTCTTTAATAAATTATTCATTATGATTCACCTTTGAACAATATTTACAATCTTTATCAATAGTATTTGTGATTTCTAATTTTTTTCGAAATTTCTATTTGAAATACCTAATCTTTTATTTGGAATAGGGTATTCTACTAACAAATATTTACAGTAGTTTGTAAACAATATATTATTTATCATAAGTGATTACCTCGTTTTATATTTTAAAAACAATATTAGCATTAGATAAAGAAAAAAAGTCAACAAAAAAATATTAAAATAAGCATAAAAATATAAAAACTTAAGTATTATCTTATGAGGTATAATATGCTTAAAAAGTTTATTTTTTTGAAAAAGAAAGATTGTATAATATGAGAGTTTGTGTTATTATATTTTTTTAATGGAAATATAATAGTACATACTTGGGAGTTATAATGAAAACTAAATTAGCTAATTTAATTAAAAACAAAACGTAAAGAGTTAAAGTTGTCACAGAAGATGTTGGCAGAAGGAATATGCACGCAAACTATTATTAGTAGAATAGAGAAAGGAGAAATAACTCCATCAGTTGATATTTTTTTTAAAAATTATAAAAAAAGCTTTGTATACCAATGGAAGACGTAGCAAAATCTATTTTTCTTTAGATATGACGAATGTAAAAGATTTGTCATTTGATTTCTATGAGTTAGAAGAAATTTTAGTAAAAAGAGACTATAAAACCTTATCAGTTTTGGTGAAGTCTATAAATTTAGAATCATTAAATAAAGAAGAGGTGCTACATGTAGAGTGGTTGAAATCTATTTTACTGTATCAAGTAGAACGCAAACTAGATGTTGCTATAAAAAAGTTGGAGTCTCTTAGTGAAAAAGTTGAAATAGGTTCTCTTTTATTTTGTAAAATCTGTAATACTTTGGGGAATTTATATTCAGAAAGAGAAGATTTTTTAAGTTCTAAGAAATATTATGAGTTGGTATTACCTTATCTTGATATTATTAAAGGAACAAGTTTTGAACAACCGTTTTATTATTCAATATCAAGGATTTATGGAATGATGAAACAGTTAGACGAGGCTACTAAGTGGAATGCGCTTGCTATCTCAAAATCTCTTAATACTAAATCATTTTATATGTTAGGTGACAACTATTTTTTACAATCAAAATTATTCGAAGAGCAGAAATTAATAGACAGTGCCATAGATTCATGTAATAAGGCTATAACTATTTTTTTTATGTTGGAAAGTAATGAATATATGAGGGAATGGCGCTGTCATATTTATCAAAGTTGAAGGAGAAAGAAAATGAAGAAATTCTATAAATTTTTATTAATATTTACTATATTTTTATCGTTTTTTGGAGGAGGTTGGCCTCCTATCATTTGGTAATAATAGACTTTTAGATTAAACGTATGTGATATTCTATAAGTGAAGGAATACTTAGTAATCTATTTTTAAATGTTATAAATCTTAGTAAAAAGATATACCGCAAAGTTTTTAAAAAGTATGTTTATAGTAAATAAAAATCCAGAGCTAACTTTTTAAGGGCTCTTTGTCAAATTCGGGGCATGGAGAAAAAAATAGGAAATGAAATCTAGGCAGCATTTTGCTGCTTAGATTTTTCTTACTTTCACTAAGTTTAACATTATTTTTTTATATTCAGAAACAAATAATCTAGACATAATTAAAAATACGTAATCTGAAATTACTAAAGCTAGAATATCCATAAGATACTCTCTTTAGCAGTTTTATTTTTATTATTAAATCCTTCTAATGGGCCATTAGAATACTCATATTTAACAGCGTTAAGCATAAACTCTTTGTACTTTTTCATAGTATTTATAACTTTAGCAACGCCTTTAGATAAGCCTTTAGTATCCATATCTATATACTTCTCTAATTCTACAGAGTCTTTAGTTTTGATAGCTTCTCTAATCTCATGTACTCTCTCATAGCTAGCTGTAAATTCAGCATCTATAGCTAATATATAATCTAATACTTCTTTTTCTAGTTACAAAAACGTTTAAAGCTTTTTAGAATAGAATGTTTTTTTGTTGAATTTACTTTATCTCTATCTTCTAATATTACTTTCCAGAAGTTCTTTAGAATAGTGTAAGTAGAGCCTTTTTTTATTTTTTTATATTGATTCATTAGTTTTACTCTAGCTTTGTTTAATTCTCTATTAATATTTTGAACCATATGGAATCTATCTATTATTACTTCAGCATTAGGAAACCTCTCTCTAATTATATTCATATAAGGAGGGTAAATATCTATACAGATCGTTTTAACTTTCTTTTCTTACTTTTCTTGGATATCTCATAAAGTATTGTTTTAATATATGTTGTGTTCTTCCATCTACTATATCTATAAAAATCGTGTATTTTAGCACCTAAGAATACGAAGCTTATTCCATTTTTACTATTTTTAGTTGATTTTATTTCATCAAAACATAGATGATCTGGTAAATTTTAATGAGTCTTAATTTCTAATACTTCTCTACATGATACTACTGTAGATACTGATACATTACTTAATTCAGCTATATCTTTAAAAAGATAATGTTTTAGCTAGATTCTTCATAATATAAAAATATAAGATTTTTTTAGATATACTGCAGTGCTTTTTTACAAATGATGTTTCAACACAAAAACTTAGAATTACACTCTCTACATTTAAAGCGTTGTTTTTTTAATCTTAGATATGTAGGACATTCTGACATCTTTAATAAAGCTACTTTTAATGAATCTCCAAATCCATTTTTCACTATATTATTTCCTTCTTTCTTACAGCCACAGTTTGTACAACACTTTGGTTCATATGATAAAGTTCCATAGAATATGAATGTATCTTGACCATCTACATTGATTAGTCAAGTTTATCCTCCATAGTTATATTTTTGGTCTTTTTATTAATAGTAAATTTGTGATAAAATTATTCATGACAAATATCCTTTCTTAGTTAATTATTTTTTTGTACACCTTAATTATATTGGATATTTGTCTTTTTGTATATAGAAAATTAAAAATCCGGGGCTGGAATTTTTTTCCATGCCCCGGATTTAGTATACAACCCTTTTAAGTTACCTTCTGGATTTTTAATATTTCTAGTATTTCTCCAATATTTCACCCCTTACCGCTGAGATAAGATAAAGTGAACCTGTAATTAGAAGAGTTTCATCATCTTTTAGATTTGGAATAATATTGTTTAAAGCAACTTCATAATTCTCATATTTAGCAACATGAGTATCACCAAAACTTTGAACTAGGTTATCAAGATTTGATTCTTTAATCTCGATTGGAACTTTTGTCGCTGAGAATTTAGCAGAAATAGTTTTTAATTTTTCAATCATATCTTTATAGTCTTTGTCTTCAAGAATACCAAGTAGAATTTTCAATTTAGGGAATTTTTGCTTATCTAGGTAGGCTACTAAACTATCTATTCCATCATTATTATGTGCCCCGTCTAGAAGGATATTTTCACGAATCCATTCTAAACGACCTACCCAAACTGATTTACTTAGAGCTTCTTTTATAACACTATCTTCTATATCAATAATACCACGTTTTTTCAGATTAGCTAATGCTTCTAAAGCTAAAGATGCGTTAAAAGCTTGGTGAACACCGACCATTTTTGTAGAATAATCTATACCTTTATATGAAAATTCATTGCCTTTAGCTTTGACCTTATTCACAACAATATCTTTTTCATTTAAAATACTTAAGTTAGCATTTTTTTCTTTACATATGTCTTTTATTACATTTACTACACCTTCACAAGCAGGGTAAATTAGAACATTATCATTTTCTTGGATAATTCCACCTTTTTCATAAGCAATTTTTTCAAGAGTATCTCCAAGAATAGCGGTGTGATCTAGACCGATTTTTGTAATGATAGATAATACTTTTTCTTTAAAAATATTTGTTCCATCATATCTTCCACCAAGACCAACTTCCATAATTACGAAGTCTGTTTTTTGCTCTCTAAAGTATAACAGAGCTACACCAGTGATAATTTCAAAGAATGATAGTTTATCACTTGGATCTGGATTATTTTGGTCATAAGTTTCTTGAACTAGTTTGAATAAACGATAAGCTTCCTTATATGAAATAAAATCATCGTTAACACGAATTCTATCGTTAAAACTTAGCATACCAGGACTTGTGTATAATCCAACTCTATACTTAGTTTTTAAGACATCTTTTAAATAAGAACAAGTAGATCCCTTACCATTAGTACCGGCAACATGAATTACTTTAAGATCTTTTTCAGGATGATCGAAAAGTTCAAGAATATGTTCCATTCTGTGAAGCCCAAGTTTCATCCCAGTACGTTCTATTTTATATGATGAAGTAATAAGAAGTTCTTCGCAAGTACATTCAATTGCATAGTTCACAATTTCATCTTTATCTAAAGTTAGAAGTTTTTCAGCAAGTTGTTCTATAGTTAACTGACTGAAAAAGCTCTAATAAGTTATTTTTTTATCTTCTAAATTATTTTTCTTTTAAATATTTCTCAAATTTTATTTTTGCAATTCAAATTCATAATAAACACCAACATTTCTAATAATATACACTTAATTTTATAATGATAAAGATGAATTGTAAAGGATATAATTTTTGGTGAATTTACAGGAGAGGGTTTGAATTAAAACAAAAAAATTAACTGTAATTAATTCTTATAAATTAGTTATTGTTATATTGATTTTAAATTTTTATACAGTATTATTGAAATTAAATATGAAAAATTAACAACTTTAATTACATTTTTAATTATAGTCTAAAGTTCATGTAAGGTAAGTGAGATATAATATAAACATAACAATACTTAATATTATTTTTTTCATAATATAAATGGCTCATCGAAAGATGGGCCTTTCTCCATTTTTAGAAAAATAATTTTCAAAACTTTTCAATTTTAGTTTCATTTTAATTATAGTCTAAAGTTCATATAAGATAAGTGAGATATAATATAAATATAACAAAAACTTAATAATATTTTTTTCATAATATATGGCTCATCGAAAGATGAGCCTTTCTCCATTTTATGGGTAATTTTTGATTTTGAGTTTGAAATATTTAGATAATAGATATTTTTTTTCATCGGTTAGTCGTAATTCTATCAAGTCCAAAGGATGAAGATAGAATGTACGAATAACACATGCTACAGAAACTAGAATTTTTAGGACGAAAGGACGAGAAAATTCTTAGTTTCGAATCAGTATAATATAAATGGCTCATCGAAAGATGGGACTTTCTCCATGTTGGTTGTATGGAGTAATAGACATACTATTAAAGGTTTCAAAATTTATAGGTTTCCGACTTGACATGAAGCTAATTTTGTAATACTATGAAATTGTATCAAGAGCCTTATTAGTTAAGGAGAGATACTTGAAGAAGAGAAAGCCTTATTAGTTAAGGATACCAAAAGGCATATCTATTTGATATGCCTCAGATTGTTGACAAAACGACCAAAATATCAATGAACGTATTGATGTTTTGGTCGTTTTTCAAAAAAAATAAGCCTTATGGCTAAAGAATCAGCAGTATTAAGAGATGATTATACCTCTCTTAGTGCTATTGTTTTCATATTTTGAACGCAACAAGACAACCAAGCGTACGACTGTACTTTGGCTTTACCTCTATATTGTGCATATCTATATCCGTGATTTTGTTTTGAATCTGCAAAGCTACGTTCTACTGTTTCTTTTCTTCTCTTATACAATAGTTTTCCTTCTTTTGATATACGTCTTAATCTAGCTTCATCATAATAATCCGCATTTATATGACGTCTTATTATTTTCTTCTCGTTTTTATCATCACTTTTATATTGTTTATATCCATTTCTATCTATATTTCTGTATCTAAATATTTCTCCTGTTCGTTTATCCACATATATATCTTTTTTTCATGTAAGTATTTAAAAATATTTGTTATCTTTTGATCTTGAGAATCTTCTATATCCTATTACTGAAAAATATATTTTTTTATCTAACTGTTTTAGTATGTCTAGAGAATAATATCCGCTATCTAACGCAACTTTACCGAGGATTAATCCAAAGTTTTTTTCTATCTGATTTAATCTATCTATATACGGACCACTATCATGAACGTTACCCGGAGTTATATGGCAGTCTATAATAATATTATTCTTCCCGTCTACTGTTCTATGGTCTAAATACATAAAACCTTCTTCTTTATAATCTCTGTGATAATAACCACTATCTGGATCAGTAGTGTTAATTCGTTGTCTTTTTAGTTCTTCTTTTTTTCTTCATACTTAAAAAGGCTTTTTTTCCTATTTTTTTCTCTCTTCATTTATTTCTTTTTTTCTAAGTCTAATTTTTCTTTCTTTTTACTTTTTGTGGTAATTTCAATTTTGTATTTCTTTTTTTGTTTGCGTTAGCTTTTAATGTGCGTTGAATCAGTAAAAAAACTCTGTTCCACCTACTAATTTTTTTATCAATAGCTTGATTCACTATATTTATAAATATTTGTTCAAATATATCAGTTCCTTGGAATCGTCGAATATAGTTTTGTGAAAAATGTAGAATAATGTGGAACTGGTTTAGAAAAATGGTATCCCTAAAAACCATCTAAATGCAGCATCTGTTTCTATTCTTTTTTTATTGTTTCTCTCATAGATTTTTATTCCATAGAAATCTTTTTAAAAAAACACTAATTTGAATAATACTACAGGGTCTAAAACAATTTCTTCCTGATGTATGGCTATAGTATTCTTCTGTTAAATCATAAATAAATTTAAAATCAATCGCTTTGGCTACTTTTCTTAAAAAGTGATTTGTAGGAACTAATTCTGATAACGTCATTAATATTATTTCATCTTTGATATTTTCTTTTTTATTAAACATACTAAAAACCCCCTCTATATACTTATATTATAACATTTTTAGCACTTTTTCTCATTAAAACAGGCTGCTGACTCATGCAGTTTCTGCATTTGTCAACAGCCTGAGGCATATCTATTTGATATGCCTAATTTTTTGATAAGAGGTAGTATTGTGATGTTTGATGTTTTTGGAGTATATCTTATTGATTTCAAACAAAATATTGGTGGGGAAATTTCTGGGAAGCACTATGCTGTTGTTATGAGTAAGATGTCAAAGAAAGATGATACACTTATTGTAGCGCCTATAACAAGTAAGAAAAAAGGCATGAAATATAGGGGTGGAATAACTATAGATTGTACAAAATATCAAAAAAATCCGACATATGAGAAGGCATTTATAAAAATTAGAAAAATAAGAGAAATTCATAAAAGTAGATTTTTAGGAAGAAAGATTTATGATTTAGAAGAATCAGATGTTATAAAAATTAAAAAGATACTTTTTAGAAGTTATTTTGATTTATAAATTTAAGAATAATAATCAGTTCGTTTTTTTAATTAGTTTAAACTAAAGAGAGTAGCTCAAAAAAATTATTTGAGTTACTCTTAATTTTATACTATATCTATTTATTATATTTATTTTTTTTAATCTAAGAGAATCTTTTCTCCATCAATAAGGTTATTATTTTCGATATCTTTAATTCCTATCAGTAGTAATTTAGCCTCTAATCGTTCTTTATTTGTCTGGAATTGTAACTTTTTGGAATATAATTAGATGTTTTTTTTAAAAAAATTTTTATTTGTAATAAAATTTATGTTGTGTTTTCGCATATTATCACCTTACTATAAAAAAATATACCATTATTTTTTTAGTATTATCAATATAAGAGATATATTTGAGAAATAAATTTTTAGGATAAAGTATTTTTTTCAGAAAATCATCTATTTTTTTCAACTTTAATTTCATTTTTAATTATAGTATAAAGTTCATGTAAGGTAAGTGGGATATAATATAAACATACCAAAAACTTAATAATATTTTTTTCATAATATAAATGGCTCATCGAAAGATGGGCCTTTCTCCATTTTAGGGGCTTATTTTCAAAATTTTTCAATTTTAGTTTCATTTTAATTATAGTCTAAAGTTCATGTAAGGTAAGTGGGATATAATATAAACATAACAAAAACTTAATAATATTTTTTTCATAATATATGGCTCATCGAAGATGGGCCTTTCTCCATTTTAGGGGGATTTTTTTCATTTCAAATTTAAAGTATTTAGATAATAGATATTTTTTTCATCGGTTAGTCGTAATTCTATCAAGTCCAAAGGAAGCAGATAGAATGTACGAATAACACATACTACAGAAACTAGAATTTTTAGGACGAAAGGACGAAAAAATTCTTAGTTTCGAATCAGTATAATATATGGGACTGGTTATTTTATCACTCCCATTCTGTATTTTTTTGATTATTTTCAATTTTTTTCAATTTTAGTTTCATTTTAATTATAGTCTAAAGTTCACGTAAGGTAAGTGGGATATAATATAAACATAACAAAAACTTAATAATATTTTTTCATAATATATGGCTCATCGAAAGATGAGCCTTTCTCCATTTTATAGGTAATTTTTTTGATTTTTGAGTTTGAAATATTTAGATAATAGATATTTTTTTTCATCGGTTAGTCGTAATTCTATCAAGTCCAAAGGAAGCAGATAGAATGTACGAATAACACATGCTACAGAAACTAGAATTTTTTTAGGACGGAAGGACGAGAAAAATTCTTAGTTTCGAATCAGTATAATATATGGCTCATCGAAAGATGAGCCTTTCTCCATTTTCAGAATAGTTTTCAGGTTTTTTCTTGAAACTTTATTTCAAAGTGCTATAATATTATTTATGAAAAAAACATCAGTTAATTTATTAGAAGGTCCGATTTTACGGGCGATGATTGCTTTTGCGATACCGATTATGATAGCAAATATTTTTCAGCAACTCTATAATACGGTAGATATTATGATTGTTGGTAGATTCCTTGGAGAAGAGTCCCTTGCTGCTGTTGGAGCTACTGCTGCGATATTTGAACTTGTAGTTGGTTTTGCATTAGGTATAGGAAATGGAATGGGTATAGTTATTGCCCGTTATTATGGTGCAGGAAACTATGAAAAGTTAAAGAGTGCTGTGGCTGCTACATTTGTTATAGGTGGAGTTTTGAGCATTATAATTGCCGTACTAGGTAATTTTACTTTATATCCCTTGCTGGAATTGCTTGGAACGCCTAGTAATATTATTGCTCAGTCTTATGAGTATATTTATCTTATAGTAGTATTTGTAGGTGTTACTCTTGCGTATAATTTATGTGCGGGATTACTTCGAGCAGTAGGAGATAGTAAGGCTGCATTATATTTTTTAATTTTTGCAGCAATTATTAACACTGTATTAGATATATATTTCATTGCATATTTACATATGGGTGTGCGCTCGGCTGGGGTAGCAACTATTATTTCACAAGGGGTGTCTGCAGTATTATGTTTTATTTATATTCGTAAAAAAACTCCGTTTTTAATTCCGTCTAAAAAACATTTTAAATGGAATAAAAAACTTTATGCTGATTTATTGGGGCAAGGTATTTCTATGGGACTTATGTTTTCAGTTGTTTCTATAGGAACAGTGATTTTACAAACATCGATTAATGCCTTAGGTTCAACGATTATCAGTGCTCAGACAAGTGCTAGAAGAATAATGATACTTGCACTTCTTCCAATAATAGCTATGAACGCAACTGTAACAACCTTCACATCGCAGAATTTTGGTGCAAGACAATATAGACGTATTGTTGAAGGGCTTCGACAAGCGATGACTATTGCGATTACTTGGTCAATTTTTATTAGTATTGTATTATTTTTTGCTAGTCCATATCTAAATGAACTTGTCACAGGAAGCAATGATAAAGAATTAATTTATCAAGCTTCATTGTATTTAAAAATAAGTTCTGTATTTTATCCTGCATTAAGTATACTAGTAATACTAAGAAATGCTTTGCAAGGTTTAGGTCAAAAGATGATGCCACTTCTTTCTAGTATTATAGAAATGCTTGGAAAAATATTCTTTGTAATATTTATAATACCAAGTACAGGCTATTTAGGTGTAATACTCGTAGAACCTATTTTATGGTGTATAATGGCTGTTCAGCTATATTATGCATTTAGAAAAGAACCAGTTATTCGTTCGTTGAAGAAACAGAGTGAGTAGAAAGTTGGGAAGGCACTCCCAATCAACAAAATTAAGAAGTAATTCTAAAATCAAGATTTTAGGGTTGCTTCTTTTTTTACTTCATGATTAGAAAAATATATTATCTTAGAAGTGAAAAAGATATACTCAAATTAGTGCAGACAATTATTGCAAGCACTAAGGATGAAGGGGAAAAAGCAGGTGAGGATTTTTGGGTCAAAGCCGAAAAACTCTACTATACAGCTCTTATTGGATATATCTTCTATGAAGCTCCAAGAGAAGAAAAGAACTTTGCGACACTACTGGATATGATAGATGCTTCAGAAGTCAGGGAAGATGATGAAACATATATGAATCCCATTGATAGACTGTTTGAAGCTTTGGAAAAGAAAGAGCCTACACATTTTGCAGTTAAGCAATATAAAAAGTACAAACTTGCTGCTGGAGTTATAGAATTAAGAAGAACACTTCATTACTATTTGAGTGAAAGATGTTTTGTTTAATTCTTTTTTTATTGTTTGAAAGGAGTGATTTATGATAAAAGGCTTGGAAAAACTAAATGACAGACAAAAAGAAATCCTATTCAAAACTAATGAACTCCATAAAAATGCAGTCGATAATGATTACAAAGATGGAATCAGCATTGTAGAGGTATGGTTGGAAAAAGGAGTTGTTTGTGCAAGGCTGAAAAATGGAGAATGGTATCACTATACCTATTCCTATACTTGGTATTAAGAATCCCAGCGAAAGCAGGGTATCGTGAGAAACTATGAGAAAAATAACCGCCTTGTATGAAAGGTTAAGCCGA